>Ga0209800_10000511_pt1 | contig 59127 bp, 41 predicted proteins | sample Higcelweek8metaG_FD_187174 | JGI IMG/M metagenome (GOLD analysis project Ga0209800, IMG submission 187174) | Freshwater pond sediment microbial communities from the University of Edinburgh, under environmental carbon perturbations - High... | ecosystem: Environmental > Aquatic > Freshwater >...
GAATCCGATATTATAACCGCTCCCAAAAGGTATTTTATCCGTTCCAAACATTACTTTATTAATTCTATCATGTCCTTTTTCGAAGATTTCATTTTTAATAAGTCCCCAGATTTCGGATTCCTGGTCTCTGGTTAAGAAATTTGTCAAGGGATTTGAAACATCAGTATATTGTTCTGAGGCAAACAGGTCTGCCCGACCTTCAAATACGAGGTACTCAATAAGACTAAAATCTGCGGATATCCAATTTCTTGAACACCAGGTGCTGTGATGGTACTCGTGTGCAATGCAATAGGGTAAGAAATCTATCCAGTTTTGAAAGGTAGGATCAATTGAAAGAATGATTTTACCGCTCCCAAGTGTGATTCCACTAATCGGTAGCCTAATCTTTTCAAGTGTTGGCCGATTCAGTGAGCTGGCAGGGAGTATAATGATTTTAGTGTCTGGCCCAGGAAGTTCTTTTGTAATCCTGGCAAAGGCTTCCTGTATAGTCGTTAATAAATCGGACGATTTGAGTAATTCTATTTCGTTCCTTACATAGTCTGCATACGCCGGATAACCTGACCACATTCCGCCGGAGTAAATTGACCACCCTGCGCCGGAGTTAATCCTCTGATAAATAACCCTATATTAAAATGTAATAATTCCCGGCCCGATGTGGTCAGGGCTTCCGGCTTTTGCATCCTGTGATTTGAAACAGTTAAATCTAGATGTTTTCTTTTAATATTTATGTTCGGCTGCAATTTCGGAAAATGTCTGATTTTTCATATACCGGTTTGCCCGGCCAGGTAAAACATAATAATATTCCGGTTGTTATATGTTGTGTTTGAATGTCAGACATATCCGGGTATTAACGAGTTATAAAATAAAGGTTATGAAAAGGATTGCAATCATGGGCACAGGAGGTGTTGGCCAGGCCTACGCTTCCAGATTCATTACAATTGGATATGAGGTAATGATGGGGACACGAAATGTGTCAGAGAAACTTGCCGGCGCTGCAAAGGATGGTTCTGGAAACCCTCCATTCAGTGAATGGTATCTGGCAAACAAAGATGTAAAACTGGGGACATTCGAGGAGGCAGCCCTGTTTGGTGAGATAATCCTCAACGCCACAAAGGGTGTTAAATCAATTGCTGCCTTACAATCAGCAGGGGCAAATAACTTAAACGGCAAAATCCTGATCGATGTGGCAAATCCACTGGATTTCAGTAATGGAATGCCACCAAGTCTGATACCTGAACTGTGCAATACAAATTCACTGGGCGAAGAGATCCAAAAGACCTTTCCTGAGGTTCAGGTTGTCAAAACACTGAATACAATGTGGAATGGCCTGATGGTAAATCCCGTAATGCTTAACGAAGGTGATCATACTTCTTTCATATGCGGTAACAGCTCCGGGGCAAAGGAAGAAGTTAAAGAAATACTGAAATCCTTTGGCTGGGCGGATAAGAATATACTTGACCTTGGAGATATCAGCTCAGCAAGAGGAACAGAAATGTATTTGCCTTTGTGGTTACGGATTTTTGGAGCGACCGGCAGCGGGGCATTTAACATTAAAATTACGGGCCTGAAATAAACAGTTTACTGTAACGACAGGGCAAGGAGCTTTAGTTGCTCAATACGGAGAAGCAGGAAATATTGCCGGAAAAATCAGCCACAAATAATGCATCGCCAGTAATGCAAACCCTTCCTAAGACCGGAGCCCCCAGGTTTATTTTTGTAATTATTCTCCCGTTGTCCTTATCAACTGCATAAAGGTATCCGTCGGATGCGCCGAAAACAATCATGCCTCCGGCAAGAACCGGGGACGATTCTACTGTAGCCGCATTTGGCCTGGAGTATGGCGCAGTGTAAACCAATGAATTGCCGGGTTTTACTTTCCAGATCTCTTTCAGGGAATACCTGTCATATGCAACGAGTCCTTCGGCGGATGTGCCGGTCACAATCATTTTCTCAGTCACAAGCGGAGTAGTGGCTACCTGTAAATCGTATGGCACGGGATGAACGGAATAGACGGTTCCGGATGCGGGATCCATTTTAATCACCGCCCTCTCGGCTGCAAAGAACATTGTATCCTCAACAAGCACGGCGGTTCCGTTGCAATAACGAATTCCATCCTTGCTGACCTCCCACTTTTTATCCCCGGTCTTCAGATCGTGACCGTACAGGGCCCTCCAGTTAGAACCTGCAATCAGCGTGTTTCCAAAGACAGACATGGTGGAAGTGGTTCCCTCCCCGCCGTTCCAGCTGCTGTTTTTCCAGATCAGGTTACCGTCTTTACAATCCAAAGCTGACAGATAGTTTCCGAATCCGGTATAATAGACCCCATCATGCACAACTCCTCCCGTCACAAGCAAGGGTACATTGCGAATTCCCAGATCCTTTTTCCATAAGAGTTCCCCTGCTTTGATATTTAGGGCATATGCAACTCCCCCTTCATCGGTTGCCAGCAAAAAATCACCATAAAGGCTAATGCTGTTTTTTACCGGATTGTCGGTTTTGTATTTCCAGATTATTTTACCGGTGGTACCATCATAGGCCAGGAGATTATTCTCCTGACCGAAATCGTCAATCGCAGCCACATATAGCCTTCCGTTGGCATAGACCGGAGAGCACATCCCGATTGCGGAACCTGCATTCGCAATCCACTTCATCTGCAGGGCTTCGTTTCGGGAACCTCCCGGGTCATTCATTTTTACAGATGATTCCGCGATAACAAAATTTCTAATTCCGGTAAACAGATTCCCGTTTTTCAGAGTGGTCCTGAATTCTATCCGGTACGAAATACCCCGCTGTAGTTTTGCTCCGGAAAATTTCCCTGACCAGTTCCAGTCAGATTGCCGGGTGAGGGCGGTCCATTTTTTTGTCCCCTCAATCCGGTATTCTATTTTCTCTGTTGGAGAAGAGGTTGTATAAGCATTTACAGATACCGGGAGCTGTCCGGTTTCGTCCGGCACACATTGGCTTCCTGTTGGACTGACAACCACAAAATGATTGTTGAGATAATTATATATCGGGTTAGCTGATATTTCACCCTGATCGTTTATCTCATACACCAGAAAGTTTTCAGGTGAATGGTCTATGCCTCCTTTGTTGGGGGGTGCAGTACAAAAGGAAATAATACCTGAGTTCCCGTGCCGGATCATGTAATTCGAATGCCAGTGTCCGTAGATCCAGGCTTTCAGGTTATGTTCATTTAAATTTATCTGCTCAGTTTCACTGATTCCGTAGATGAATTTATCATCCATTGTAAGCAGGTTATGATTAAAAACCACGATGTTTTTCGCAGGAGATACAGCCTGCATGTCATTCTTCAGCCACCGGTAAACATCTTCTTTTGTATATGACGGCTGAAAGTCGCCTGCAAGCATCGGGGTGACAATGAAATGAGTATTTCCTGCCTCAAAAGAATAAAATGCAGGGCCGAAATTCTTTTCAAACAGTTCCTCACCGTAGTTGCCCTTTACAAGGTCGTGGTTTCCGACACAGTAGTATACGGGTACGCCCATCGTTTCTCCAGTTACATTCCTGCCATGAAAGTTTAATCCCCTCTCATAGCATATGTCTCCGGTGTGAACTATGAAACTGATACCCTCATTGGCGGCATAGTCCCTGATGGGGCCAACCCATCCGAAGTCATCACTGGCCTCAGTATCAGCAAGCTGAATAAATTTCACCATGTTGGCTTTTGCCAGCGGAAATGAAGCTAGCCCAAAGTTATAGTCCGGGGCGGATCCATCGGTTCTTACATAAAATCTGCGGAGCGTCCGAAAGCCGGAGGGGACAGTAATAAAGATGAACCGTGATTTCGGGGTTCCGGGTAACAGGTATTCCCCATCCCTGTCTGTCAGAACCACATTTAATCCGTCTGAAACAGAGACTCCTTTCACTCCTTTTTCACCCGGATCCTTTTTGTCGTTCCGATTGAGGTCGATATAGACAGCTCCGCTGAAATCTGCCGATGCAGGTAACAGAGGAAATACTAAAAACGAAAAGAGAGTAATATACTTTCTCAGAAGACTGTTACTATTCATTTCTGTTAACTGTATAATAATTACTTAAGTGGTTGTTTGAAATCCAGTCAGGTATCAGGCAAAAGTAACAGCATTTGCATACAGTTGTCCCAGTGAGAAATAATGTCATGATTTGTTTTCGAAAGAGGTCTAACTTGTAACAGGTTAGGATAACTTTGTTAACATGAAATACATCTACCTGATAGCTGTTTTTAATGCATTATTATTTGTTGTCCTGCTGCTTCAGAAAAAGACCAGGGCAGTTCATGATAACATATTGACAGGCTGGCTGGTATACCTTGGCTCTTTCATCGGAATATATGCCTTTTATTCCCATGAATTATTTACAAATTTCAAACTTCTTTCGATAATCCTGCTTTCCCTGTTTATGCTGCATGGACCATTTTTGTATGTATATATCCAGGCCCTCATTTCCGGCAGGAAAAGATTATCATGGGAGCACCTGTTACATATTCTTCCTTTTGCGCTGTTCAATCTTTATATTCTTTTTTCTTCATTCTATCCGGAGTTATCGGAAAAGTTAAATATTGAACGGCTCTCAGCGGATCATGATCCACCGTTTCTATTTCTGTTCTTCCTGATCCTGACCGCACTTTCGGGAACAGTGTATTTACTTCTGACGGTCAGGTTGTTTAGAACGCTCGACATCAAGATTTTTAATAACTACTCCAGTTCAAACGACTATGACCTGGGCTGGCTCAGAAAGCTTGTTCTTGTTTTTGGAATTGTCTGGACTATCCTGATAGGCGTTACAATAGTTCACCATGTATTCCATATGTTTTCGATGGTTTTTTGTACGGATGGCCTGTTCCTGTCATTATCGGTTTTTGTAATTCTTATCGGATATTTCGGATTGCAGCAGAAGCTGATATTCTCCACTGAAGATGTAACAGTTAAGAGGGAGGATACAAAAGCACAGGCAAAATATGCGGGTTCAAAACTCACAGATACGGATGCGCAGTTATACGCGGAAAAGTTAACCGATTATATGAATTCATCCAGGCCATACCTGAATCCTGATCTTTCCCTTACCCGGTTAGCCGAAGAAATTGGCATTACAAGTCACTACCTGTCGCAGGTCATAAACGATAAGTTCAAACTGAATTTTTTTGATTTCATAAACGGATACCGCGTTGAGGCCTTTAAAGAAAGAGTAGCCGATCGAGGCTATAGCAATTATTCGTTCCTGGGCATTGCACTGGAATGCGGATTTAACTCCAAGTCAGCCTTTAACCGGATATTTAAACAGGTAACGGGTCTTACCCCGTCCCAATATAAGAAAGCCTTGTGACCGGGAGGCTGAATACCAGGCGCCTGATTTCTGCCCGTCCAACTTTATAAAATAAGTCTGGTTAATCAGATATTTCAAGTCCCGATTTATAAACTGGAGCGATTCTCCTTTGCTATCGCTGTAAGTTTGATTCGAATTTGAAGCAAACGAATCTGATTTTTAAACGATAAAAAAATCGAACTATGAAGACACCTGAAATGAATTTTGACGCAGACAAATTAAATAGTAATGCGAATCAGAAGAGAATATCAAAGCTGCTAATGATCCCTTTGATTATGCTCTCACTATTAATCCTGTCGACGGGGGTGACCCTTGCACATTGCGATACAATGGACGGACCGGTAATAAAGGATGCGAAGGTTGCCATCGAAAAAAGCAACATCAATTATATCCTTAAATGGATCCAGCCACAGGATGAAACCGAATTAAAGGATGCCTTTCTGCTTACGATGAAAGTAAGGACATTGAGCCCTGATGCAATGGTTCTGGCAGATAAGTATCTATTTGAGACCCTGGTAAGGCTCCACAGAAGCGGCGAGGGAGTTCCTTTCACAGGAGTGAAACCAGCGGGAACACCAATAGATGAAAAGATTCTCGCTGCTGATAAATCGATTGAACTGGGGAATTTATCCCCCCTCAAAGGATTTGTTCCCAACGAATCAGTTCCCGAACTGGAAAAAAGATTCAATAAGGTTATGTCACTGAAAACTTATGATGTAAACAATATTAAAGCAGGCAGAGCTTATATCGAAGCATATGTGCAGTTCTTTAAATTTGCAGAAGGGGAAGACGAGAACCATAATGTTGTACACCAGGAAGGCACTGCCCATACAGGCCACCAGCATTGACTGAATTTCTATATGATTAAAGAAGTCCGGGAGGGTTTTGCGATTAGGTCCGGCTTGTAGGAGGATAAAGCAATAATGCAGCCGTTTATGTGAGGAGGTGAACCATGTGGAGTTCTTTTCCGTTAGAGGTGGATAATCACTATCAACTTAATATTGTGAACCAATTAAATAGAGACCCAAATTGACGGTATAACAAAATGAAAACTCTATACATTCTTATTCTTTTTGCACTTACTCAAACACTTTTTGCACAGAATCCTGACAGTCATGTAAATTCAGATGATCATAAAAATGAGTTAGGTATTGCAAACTCTCCGATCTACATTATAGAGGAGAAGGAATTTGCATATGGTCTGCACGTACATTATATCAGGAGTTTGAGAGAAACCGGGTTTGGTATTGGTGTCGGATACGAGAGAATTTTCGATGAACACAAACACAATTCGATGGGAGTAATACTTAGCTATGCTCCAATCGAACATCTTGCCCTGAGCCTTTCGCCTGGGATCATTTTCTATGACAACAATCCTTCCGAATTACATTTCGGATTTCACTTTGAAACACTGTATGAATTTGAGATAGGTATTATTCACATCGGCCCGGTAGCTGAGTTTGCCTATTCCGCAGATGATTACCATGTAAGTTTAGGGGTTCATGTTGGTTTCGGGTTCTGATCCGGCCAAAATTGCATTCGCCGGATAGTCTGTCCACTTTCCGCCGGAGTTGATTTGTCACCAAGACCTGAGCTTAACTGTCAGAAAGTTATGTTGTTGTGGTGACAGCGGTTTTGCCATGCGTGCCAAAGCTTGTTCCCTGCGTGCCAAATCCAAAGAAAGCCCAGGGATAGGATCATCTGGGTTTGAAATTTTTTTTAGGGAGGGAATATATTTGACTTGCCTGATTCTCTTTAATAACTTTATCAGAACTAAATCAATAAATGACATGCCCCGATTCAGGAATAAGAGGAAGTCTCTATTTCCATCAGGCATTGGTTTATTGGATTCTGATCTGTCGTAGACTCTTATGGAGCAGAAAATTGAAATAGCGGAACCTTCAGAACTCTTTAGTCCGTTCATTCAATATTATAAATATATCGAATCGGATCTGAAGGGTATATATAAAATCGTTCCAATCCCCTATGTCGAATTGTACTTCAATTTCACCCGTTTGAATTTATTTTCACCGGAATATTATGACCTGGATTTTCCAAGGATCCATCTGGCAGGGTTGCACCTTTATGATCAAAATGCTTATTCCAATATGTCCGGGACAGAAAGAAAAGGAGGATTCTGTGTTGTATTCCGGCCTCGGGGATTTTATAATCTGTTCAGGATTAAAAGCTCAGACTGCAGCAAATACTGTGTGACGGGTGACTCAGTGTTCAAAAAGGACGTTAATTATTTATGGGAACAGCTAAATCTGTGCAGTGATGTCAAGGCCATGAGGGATCTCTTTGAAAAATACTTTCTGTGCTTTGCAAAAGAACATTTCACAGGGACAGATCTATTAGATCACATTGTAAGCAGAATGGAGAAAACTTACGGGATGATCAGGGTATCACAATTGTGCAATATTTACAATATAACCCCGAGGTCACTGGAAAGACACTTCATGGAAGAGTTTGGAATACCCGCCAAGGAGCTGTTGCAGATCTTCAGAATCAACAGGGCTATCAGGATCCTGGCAGCAGAACCGGATGCCAACCTTGCAGGAATAAGCTACTTAAGCGGGTACTTTGATCAATCACATTTCATAAAGGATATAAGGAAAATTACCGGGATTTCTCCAGGGCAACTGCAGAATACGGAAACAGTCAAGAGTGCAATCCACAACAGGTTATTCATTAAGAATCAGTAGTATCACCTATCCGGGGAGCCTGTTTGAATGTCGCAATTTTACAATACACGGGGATCATTCAGGTCATAAATTTGGTATAGCACATTTTTAACTTAAACCATACCATTATGAAGACATTAAATCAATTTTCACATGGGTGGAGACTAATGATATTAGTTCTGTCCGCCCTGCTGATCTCCCTTACCGGCTGTTCCAAACAGGACACGGATCCCATGGGACTTAGCGATGAGCTTAATGACGTGAATATGAAGAGTCTCGTTGCCTATGAAGGCACTGTCAACCTGCAAGGTTATATGCGCTGGTATGTCTATGCAAAAAAGGAGCACAGGCTCATAGTTGACCCCACGATGATGTATACAATGTGTACGGCACAGCTGACTTTCACCGGAGGCCAGAACTTTGTGTTAAATACGACAGAAATTGTGGACATGGGTTTCGGTCCGTTTCTTTTCAGGCAAATATCATTTGAAGGGAAAATGTCACCTGGCGGGGAACTGAAGTTTACCTGGCCGGAAACATGGCTAGAGTTTAACGGGAGTCCCGACCTGCAACCAACTCCATATCCCAATCTCGTTGGACAGGTAAGAGCCCACACGGGGTATGAGCTTTCCGGACCGGGAGTTATTGATGGAACATTGAAATATAATGGCTCTTTTGACGGTACCAAATTCTATGCAGATTGCCATGCAAATGCATTTCAGGTGGAACCCGGCAATATGGGAGCACCCTACGATGTTATGGTTGACGGTCCGATAATCTTCAGCATGATAACCGAGCTGACAATTGTCGATTAATTCAGGTAAACCGCCGGGCAAGATTAAGCCTCAACTAAACGCTAAACCCTCAGATGTCAGATCCGGGGGTTTATCATTTGAATCTGTCGGATTACTCCGGAGACATCAGCTGCAATAAGGTGTTTATTGTTAACTTTAGTCGGCCCGAAGGCAGGATTCAAGACATAAAATTACAGATATGATACGACACACAGTGGCTTTTAAACTGATACACCCTAAAAATTCTCAGGAAGAAAAAGTCTTTCTGGATACAATCAGCAAATTGTCTGCTATTCCAGGGGTTGAGAGTTTTCAACTCTTAAGGCAGACCAGCACGAAAAACAGTTTTGATTACGGATTGTCAATGGAGTTTGCAACAGCAAAAGCATATGATGTTTATAATCAGCATCCTGATCATGTTGAGTTTGTAAAAACTTTCTGGATGACCCAAGTCAGCGATTTCCTGGAACTGGATTATGAACCGCTGAAGTAGCTTTATGAAGGCTCACATCTGATTCTGTCACTTATATGATGATGCCAGTCGCTTATTGTCAGGCCATTCCGGGGTAAATTATCAGATACCCGTTCTCTGAGTTCTCCTTCAATGTTTTTTTCAGATAAGCGTCATAAGCCGGCCGGTACAGTAGGCTTCCCCGCTGTGGTGTTACCAAAACCAGCAGATCATCACTTCCGATAGTCCGTTTTGCTTCGGCGAATCCTTTATAATCATTTAAAGAATTAGGATTGTGCAATACATTACTCCTGATTTTTCTAATATGCTTTTCAATCAGAGATGAGGTGCGGTAAAATGACCAGGATTCGACAGGCAGGGTATTTCTTTCCGCCAGCCCGATGACCTTGTCAAGTATATGAATGAAGTTTGATTCTTTCTCTGCGTGGGGAGGGAGGAGAAGATGTATTTTCTTGTACAGATTAAGAGGATGGGCCGGATTAAAAACATAGATGTTCTGTGACGAGTCTGTGATCAGCTGTTCAAGAGACCTCCCGAAAAGCATGTCGGCCAGTTTGGGCTTACCCGGCAGACCAAGAATGATATCCGTTGCACTCTTTTCCCTGGCAACTCTTTTAATTCCTGACGATACATTATTGTCAATAGTGACGAGGGTTTCTATTTTTCTTTCGGCAGCCTGAGCCCTGCTGCCTGCCAGATCAAGCGTTGATCGTGCCAGGGCAAGCTTCTCAGTTGCTTTCTCATCGTCATCAACCACAAACAGACCGTACAGTACGTTACTGTGATTTTTCTTCTTAAGCCCAAACGCCAGGTCAAGCAGCCGCTCCATGGTCTGGGGGTTGGAAAGTGAGACAATTATTGTCTCATGCGACCGGTCGTCCGGTTTTTGTATATCCTCATTACTGTTAATGGCAATTCTTCTGCCGGCAGATTCAGTTATGATTGAAGAGACAAGGCAGGTAATGAGTATAAGGATAATTGTACCGTTAATCACATTTTCATCGATGATGCCGATCCTGTACCCGACCATTATTACTGCGAGTATTGCAGCAGCATGTGAACTTGTAAGTCCAAAGAGAAGTTTTCGCTGATCAGCAGAAAACTTTAGAATCCGTGAAGCTATTTCAGAGGCTGCAAACTTACCGGCCAGTGCCACGGTGGTCAGAACAGCAGCAATGACAATTGCTTTCGGACCTGCGAAAATGATACGAAGGTCAACAATCATCCCTACACTGATAAGGAAGAATGGTATGAATAAAGCGTTTCCCGAGAAGTCGATCCTGTTCCGGAGGATTGAGTCGGACGGGATAAGCCTGTTCAGTACAAAACCGGCAGAAAAAGCGCCGATTATGGGTTCGAGGCCTGCCACTTTCGCCAGAATTGCACTGATGAATACTACAAGGATTACGTAAACGAACTGGGAATAGTTGTCATCCTCAAGACGTCGGAAGGCCCAACGCGACACCGGAGGGACTGCATAGACCATGAAAAGAAGGAAGAGAATGAAGGAGATGAACAGCATACCATACAGTCCGGACCCCTGCCCCCCATTTACAGTTCCGGTGATTGCTGCAAGCACGAGCAGAACAAGGGTGTCGGTAATTACAGTACCCCCGGTAGCCACTGCAACAGCCTCATTTCGCGACAGCCTAAGTCTCGTCACAACAGGGTATGAAACCATTGTGTGCGTCGCAAACATATTGGAGATCATGAGGCTGGTTATAAGATTATAATCAAGAAAATAGTAACAAACCGGCAATCCGATCCCAAAAGGCACTATGTATGTAAGCAACCCGAAGAGAAGGCTTTTATACCTGGTCCGGCGGAACTGCTGCTGGTCAAGATCGAGACCGGCAATAAACATCAGGAAAAGCATGCCTACAGTGGCAAACAGGTCTATTGCATGGCTCTTTTCGATTATGTTAAACCCGCTTGGCCCAATGATAATGCCAGACACTATCAATCCAAGTATCCCGGGGATCTTGAATTTCCGCAAAACTACAGGTGAAACAAGTATGACCAGCAGGATTATTGCAAATTCCAGAACGGGATCCTTTACAGGTAACTCGCCGAGGCTTCTGATATGTTCACCAATGAGGTACAGAATTCAAAACTTTCATGATTGGCAGTGCAATTTAACGAAAAGAAAAACCGATCCAATATCCGGAGCAGGGTATACATGCATGGAACTTTTTCCGGTTATTTCAAGCTCAGAATGTTGAGATCAGCGCATCAAGCCTGAAGACGAAACGTATTCTGTTCCTGAATGAACCGGTAATTTCTTCTATGTTATCCGACACAATCAGGGGGAAGTAGATCTCGAACAGGTCCCATATGCCTGCCTTCAGCCCCGCTTCACAGAACAGGAGGGATTTGGCTGGTGTTCCGCTGTCATGATCATTCAGCAACAGGTTAACGAAGGGTTTGACAGGAATCAGTGACGCTTTTCCCGGCAGACTGCTTGCAAGTGTGATAGAAAAGATCCGGCGGCTATATCCGAGGCTGTCATTTACCGGCGAGATTAATCCACCTTCAGACAACGTCATCTGCCTTGACCAGAAGGTTTCCGGGAATGTGCCGAACCTGTCAGGGAAAACACCCTGGTACAAATACTGTTCCCTGCCGCTTCTTCCTCCTGCGGCGAAGCCATAAACCGGATCAGCATTACCGTTATTCAGCACCGTCCCTGCAAAAAACCTGCTGTCGAGTCCGTTGTTTTTGCCATTGTAACTTAACCTGTAGTTGAACTCGAGGGATGCCTTCTGATACGACCTGCCTGACTCAAGCAAAAGGAGCATTTTGAAAGGATTGACAGTGCTTTTTCTTTCCACAGAATATCCGGCCTGCAGGTATGAACGCATTTCGGTTTCACCGTCCGGTTCTGCAACTGACAGGTCTGATGCTGCAATATAATATCCAAAAATACTGTGACTGATATGGTTAGCCGTTTTGCCTGACCTGAAGCCGATGTCTGACCCTGCCCTGACCTTATGATAGATCTGATCTCCTGGTGCACCGAATTGTTCTGCCTCGGCAGAAAATGTTGCCATTCTGATGAAACTGTCAAATGGGGTTACATTGAATGACACTTTGCCGAAACCGGTCAGTCTCTGATTACGAAAAGAATAGAAGGGAATGACAAGGTATTTGAACCTTTTTGGAATAAGCGTCCCGTTATGTATTGCCATACCTGCCATGAACCCGTCTGTGCTGTTCCAGTCAACGACAGGTATATATATCAATTGCCGGCTGTCAGGATCATCAACAGTGTACAGGAACCTGAACTGGACCGGATCGGATTTACGGCAAATACCTGATTTCCGTATGTTGTTATTGAGCCTGAACAGTTCAGTCATTTTATGGTCAGGGTCGATCCTTATCTCAGAATATTTTCCCGGAGGCACATTGATCCACTTTTTTCCTGCAAATCCGTCTTCCCATTGCACTGAGACGACTGAATCTCCGGACAATCCGGCTATCAAAAGCGGCGCATCCAGTTCCCCGTTGTTCTTAATAAGCAGCTTGTTGTTTTCAAGACCGACTATTTTATAATCGAGCCGTTTTGTCGTGCCGAGAAAATCATCAAAAAACCATGAAAGATCTTTATCTGAGCGTGATTCAAAAACATCCCGGAGGTCCTCCGGTCCCGGATGTTTGTTTTTCCATATCCGGTAATAGTCAGTCATAACGGAATCAAAGAGAGAGTCTCCCAGATAAACCCTGAGCCAGTTAAAGCCAATTGCAGCTTTGTTATAGATGATGCTGCTGTAATTCTCGTAGTTGTAATCATCAGCCGCCAGGTTTACGGGTTGTTCCAGATTCAGGCGGGCCGGGACAAGCCACTCTATCTCCTGCATCAGCCGGACAGGTAACCCGGTCAGATGGAACAGCCTGGCGAGTTTCCTGTTTCCGAAGACGACCTCCCAGAGTTTCTTCTCCGGATATCTTTCTTCCATGTATCTTGATTCGTAGGCACTTGTGATGCTCTCATCCATAAACGGGAAAGTCCGTTCATCAGACCCGACTGCACTGTAGAACCAGCTATGGCAGATCTCATGGATTATTACCTCTTCCAGGCGCCAGGGGTCCTTAGCAAGGCCAATTACGGTAAGTCCCGGATATTCCATGCCTGCCCCGGCATTAAGTGCACTCTGGACTGCAGTGAAATTATCATATGGATAATCTCCGAGCCATTCTGAAAACCTCGATATTGCATTATTCAGATAGGGAATGGCACTAATCCAGAATTGAGCCTCCTGGTCGGTGAACATCGCCCATGTAATTACTTCTCTGCCGGACTCCGGAAGCGTTACCGAGCCTTTAAGCACATGAAATCTCTTATCAGCAAACCATGCGAAATCATGTATATGTTCTTCGGTAAAACGCAGGGTCTTCTGACGGGATGATGATAACGGAAACCCTCCGCCTGCGGTGCCGGGAATTCCCATCATGGGGGAATCTGCAGAAAGCATATCCAGCCATTCCTTTTCCTCGTCATTCTGCAGGTTTCCTGTTGCTCCGACAACATAATTCGCCGGAAGGGTTATGCTTACATCATAGCTGCCGAATTCCGAATAGAACTCGCCCTGATCGAGGTACGGCATCTGATGCCAGCCATTTCTGTCATAAACGGCAGGCTTGGGATACCACTGGGTGATCTGGTATGATTCTCCTATATGGCCTAACCGGGATGTTACCCCTTTGGGAATTTTAACGTGAAAGGGAGTGGTTATCAGAATTGTGTTGCCTTGCGTAATTGGCTCATTAAGAATGATTTTGCAAATATCAGGTGCCTCTGATAACAAGTCCCATTGTACACTGCGGCTGTCGACCTTAAAATCAAGGGAATCGATAAAGCCCATTAACTCCTTGTCATCGAACAGCTTCCCCTTCCCGTCCCTGGCAAAAATCTCCCTGGCTAACGCGGTTTTGTTATTTGAATATGCATTCGGCCAGAGATGAAAATAAAGAAAACGGAGTGTGTCGGGAGAGTTGTTGATGTATTCAACCGATTCAAAACCATTCAGTTCATGGATGCTGTCGACCAGGGTCACCCGGATTTTATGATTCACCTCCTGTTGAAAATACTCCTGGGATGAAGCAGACAGAAAGGGCCAGAAAATTCCGGTGACAAAAAGTATCAGGCGGGTTATTGAATGATTTGAACGGTGATTATCCATGTCCCCCTGTCCTTAAAATTCTGCTTTTAAAAACAGGTAACACGAAGGTAGGTCAAAATCACTGTTTGTACGGTTTCTTAAGGTCAAATGTGTGAATTATGTAACTTATTTCCAACGTTATGTAACTCCTTCTGGTCTTACGGATCAACCTTTGTAATATGGAAATTTGTACACTTTAAGAACATGAAGATCCCTATCCCTGTAATTAAAGTAAGAAAAGTTGCAACTGAGCATTCTATCAGGATTGTAGATAAGACTATTGCCAGGACCGTTGAAGCAGGCAACTTTCTTACAAATATTGCTGATGGATTCCTGTTTGTCACAAGAGTCACAAAGGAGACATTTTCGCGCAATTTCGAATTCAGGGAGTTCCTGCGTCAGTGTTTTCAGATCGGGAATAAAACGTTACCGCTTATTTCGGTGACAGGATTGATTATTGGCATCGTGCTTACAATTCAGATGCGGCCGGCGTTAATGAGTTTCGGTGCTGTCAGCCTGCTTCCCGGGATGGTGGCAATATCTCTTATCAGGGAGATGGGGCCGGTCATCACTGCCCTGATATGTGCCGGGAAGATCAGCTCAGGCATGGGTGCAGAGCTTGGTTCAATGAGGGTGTCTGAACAGATTGATGCGATGGAAGTATCATCTGTCAATCCGATACGATATTTGGTTGTGACAAGAGTGCTGGCGGCAACGCTGATGATACCATTACTCGTATTATATGCAGATGCACTCGGTATCCTTGGATGCTGGGCCGGAGCAAACATTAAGGGAGATGTGACATTTGTGCTGTTTGTTTCGCAGGCATTCGGACACATAGGATTCATTGACCTGATGCCGGCAATTATCAAAACATTCTTTTTCGGAGCGGTGATCGGGTTGGTCGGAACCTATAAAGGGTACACGGCCGGGCGTGGTACGGAGAGTGTGGGAATTGCCGCGAACTCAGCTGTAGTGCTGGCCTCATTGCTTGTGATAATCATAGATCTGATTGCAGTGCAAATTACCGATATGATATGAGTACCAAACAATCAGAACCGGTTGTTACTGCCGCAGCAGAGAAACCTGAGCAGGTTATTGAAATAAATAATCTCAGAAAGGGATTTGGAGAAGAGGATGTGCTGGTTGATGTTTCACTGAAACTCTATAACGGTGAAAACCTCGTTGTGCTCGGTAAGTCAGGATCAGGGAAATCAGTGCTTATTAAATGTATTGTTCGTTTACTGGATCCCGATGAGGGCACAATCAGGGTCCTTGGAGAAGATGTGAATACCCTGAACCGTCTTGATCTGGGAGAATTAAGGAAGAAAATCGGGTTCCTTTTTCAGAGTGGTGCATTGTATGATTCAATGACTGTCAGGCAAAACCTGGAATTTCCGTTGCGAAGGATATCCAGGGGCCTGAAACAGAAGGAGATAAATGAAAAGGTGGAGGAAGCGCTTGAAAATGTTGGTTTACCTGACACCCTTGATAAAATGCCGTCCCAGCTGTCAGGAGGGATGCGAAAGCGGATCAGCCTGGCGCGAACCCTTGTTGTTGGTCCCAGGATAATGTTGTATGACGAACCTACTACAGGTCTTGACCCGGTTACCTCCGATGAGATCAGCGCGCTCATCAATGAAGTTCAGAAGAAATACAAGACTTCTTCGATCATAATCACTCATGACATTGAATGCGCCCGGGCAACGGCAGACAGGGTCATTATGCTTCTCGACGGCGAAGTTTATAAGGAAGGAACACTGACGGAATTTGAAAAGTCGACCGACACTTCAATTAAATCATTCTTTAAATGAAAACATCATGGAAAAGCACACACAGAAGTTCAAAATAAGGCTGGGATTGTTTATCATGGGAGGGGTGGCGATTTTTGTCATCGCTATATTCATAATAGGCAAGCAGGAACATCTGTTTGATCCTGTCTTTAAGATCAGCACAAATTTCAAAAATGTCAGCGGTCTGGAGGCCGGCAGCAATGTCCGATATTCCGGAATCAATGTCGGAACTGTCGATAAAATCAGTATTATCAATGATACCACTGTGCGTGTAGATATGATGATAAAGAAAAGTGTTCAGCAATTTATAAAAGATGACTGTGAAGCAGGTATCGGTTCAGCAGGAGTAATAGGAGACCGCATATTAATCATTACCCAGGGCAGCGACAGTGCTTCCCTTGTTAAGGATGGGGCTTTCATCGGATCAAAAGAACCCATTGAAGCGGATGCAATAATGCTAAGCACTCAGATAACAGCTGATAATGCAGCAATAATTACAGACCAGCTGGCAGAAATCATGATTAAGATCAACAGTGGAGGCGGAACGCTCGGGAGGTTAATTCAGGACACAACAATAGCAGATAATATTGACCGGACCATTGTTAACCTCAGGAGAAGCAGCAAGGGCCTTGATGAGAATATGAACGCGGCGAAGGAGAATTTCCTGCTGAAAGGGTATTTCAACAGGAAGGAAAAGGCGGCACAGAAAGCTGCAAAGGACTCACTTGACGCTAAGGCGCAGTCGCAGAAAGAACTTGATAAGATTGAAAAATGATGAACCGGGATTAATTCATCAGGAATGGCAAATGCAGGCATACCTCAAAAATATCTTTTTGCTGTTTACTGTTTCATTTTTAATAAGTGATCTTGCTTCGGCCCAGGAAAAATCTTCCAAAACCGATTCAATCAGCCTTTATAAAAACCTTGAGGCTTATTCCCGGCAAAGCCGGTTTAAAACACTTCTTTACAGGTCAATCTTCAGGCCGGTGACTCCTGTGAACAGAACCAAATCCGTCCGGGGAAAATCAAATCTGAACCTGGCGCAACGGTCCTACAGTGCCTTTGAAGGAAAAATTATCAGGAACATCGGGGTTGAAACCTTCGACCCCTTTGGTTACTCTCTGGCTGACACCAGTACCGCAGCCCGGACTTTCCTCCGCAAGGCAGGCAACGGAATACATATTAAGTCACATGGCATGACCATACGAAACCTGCTGCTCTTTCATAAGAATCAACCATTCAATTCCCTGTTGGTGATTGAATCGGAACGCCTGATCCGGGCACAGAAATATGTTCATGATGTTGCTTTTTCAGTTATTCCCGCCGGTGAAAACTCCGACTCCATAGATGTATTTATCCGTGAACTTGACAGGTGGAGTATAATACCGGAAGGAGCTGTTTCACCCGCAAAAGTATTTGTCGGTCTTTCCGACAATAATTTTCTGGGAATGGGTCATGAATTCAGGAATTCCTTTTCAAGAAATTTCACTACCGGAATAAATTCATTCGATACAGATTACTTCATTCCGAACATCCTGAACACCTACATCAATGCGAAGATTCATTACAGTTTTGACGGGAGCGGAAACTTCAGCAGGGGTCTGGCTGTTGACCGTCCGTTTTTTTCTCCTCTTGCAAAATGGGCTGCAGGAGCCATATTCTTGTCCCAGGCCAGGGAAGATACACTGGATGCAGTAAATCCGGCTTTTAATCCCTATGAACTGCAATTCAAGACCCAGGACTTCTGGGCGGGGAAAGCCCTGCAGATCTTTAAAAACAGCATGGACAGGGAGCTTATATCTAATCTGGTTTTTACAGCAGGGTACCTGAGGATTCGTTATTCAGAAAAGCCACTTGAACAGAATGATCCATTCCATATTTATTCAGATGAAGATTTTTACCTGGGCAGCATAGCTATAACTTCACAAAAATTTGTGCAGGACAGATATATATTCAAATATGGGATTATCGAAGATGTCCCTGTCGGGAAGGTCTACAGCCTTACTGCCGGGTACCAGGTAAAAGAGCATTCCAGCCGGCTCTACCTGGGAATGCGCTTTTCTCTAGGCAATTATTACAAGTGGGGTTACCTGAGTTCTAACCTTGCATACGGCACCTTTTTTAATGAATCAAATGCCGAACAGGGGATTATTTCAGCTGGTTTAAGCTATTCCACAGTCTTATTTGAGATCGGTAAATGGAAGTTCAGGCAGTTTGTAAAACCGCAGATGACGATTGGGATAGACTGGCTGCCCTATGACAGTTTGACTCTGAATGACGGCTACGGACTGGATGGATTCAAAAGTCCCGATCTCTCCGGCACAAAACGCCTGCTTGTCACTTTGCAGACACAGTCTTACGCCCCCTGGACCATTCTCGGATTCCGTTTCGGGCCTTATCTGAATTGCTCTTTCGGGATGATCGGCGATGATGCCGACGGGTTCAGAGACAGCAGGGTTTATTCCCAGCTGGGGCTGGGAGTTTTAATTAAAAATGAAAACCTGGTAATAAATACATTCCAGGTTTCCATTTCATTTTATCCGTTAATCCCCGGCATTGGGCAGAATATTCTCAGAATGAATTCAATAAATACATCTGATTTTGGATTCAGGGATTTTGAGATTGAAAAGCCGGGAAGAATAAAATATCAGTAATCTCAGAAATTTGTAAGTACTTCAGACTTACTGGTTTTTCTTGATTACAACGAGAGTTTTCTTGTCAAGACCCTCTACTGCCTTTGAATCGTGACTTTCCTTCATCCTCTGACCCATTGAATCCTTCATCTCAGGATTGCCCATCATGTGCCTGTGCATTGACTTCATCATCGCGGAGTCTGCCTTGCATGCATTCGCCATATGTGACATCATGCAATTCCTCATCGTCGTGTCTGCCTTGCAGGCTTCCATAATTTTGGACATCATTTCCTTAGACAGATCAGCATCAGCGGAAATCTGATCCATGACAAGCATTTTTGCCTCAGGATTTGACAGCATTTGCTTTACTTCTTCATTAGTCTGACCAATGGCAAACATTGTTATTGCGGCCAGGAAAATTACCAGTGCGATTTTTCTCATTGATTTCATTTTTATTAACGATTGCAAATAGTTTTTGAAACACGCCTCTATGCGCATTCATGGCATAAAGGTATGCCTACCACTGCCGGTAATCTTTACACAATTCCGGGTCAGAATTACATAATTCCGACTGCGGCATTTACTAATTGGCTGTTACCGAGGCCGTCATGGAAAGATGCAGGGCGCAATGGTATGGATAGGTTCCTGCTGCGGTGAAGGTGTGGCTGAAAGTCCCGTTTGTATTTATGGTTCCACTGTTGAAGGCTCCGCTGTTGCTTGTCACTGTGTGAGGGGCTGAGTCTTTATTTGTCCAGGTAATTGTTGTGTTTGCCGCAACTGTGATGGATGACGGAGAAAATGCACTGGCGGATATATATACTTCATTTGTGCCGGGGCCTGGGGTACCTCCCGGGTTTCCCCCCGGATTATCCAAATCTGTGTTTTTTTGACAGCTGCTCAGAATGATGGAGAGAGCAACAAAAATGACGAGACTGAACGTCTCTCTGACTGTAGAAAATTTAATCCTTTTCATGAGTCCTGTATTTAGAAAAATTAAACACCCGGCAGATCCTTTTGTTCAGGATATTATGATAAATGACACTTATAGTTTATGCTGGAAGGAATTTTCTATATTTACTGAGAAAATATCACTTTTGAACTGACCTGGTATGAAGCGAAACAGGGCTTTTTTTCTTCTGGTTCAAATATTACTGGCCACCGCTGGCATGAATCTTCAGTCATGCAGACACGAAATTATCCTTCCTGATAATATTCCGGAGATTTGTTTTGAGCGAGAAGTATTACCAATTTTCCGGAACAGTTGCGGTATTACCGGGTGCCATGACGGATCGGGGGAGGCCGATTATACTCTGACAAATTATCTGGGCATAAGTCACGCCGTTGTCAGCGGGAAACCTTACGAAAGTCCGGCTTACGAAGCAATCATTGAGAGAACAGGGGAAGAGCGGATGCCGCCTGACAGACCGCTCGACAGGGAGAAACGGACCATAATAAGGTTGTGGATCGAGCAGGGGGCAAGGCTTACTTCATGTCCCGACACAACATCACAGCCTCCTGATTATGTCAATCCGCGTGCCTGTTTTTCGCGCGACATACTTCCCGTTTTGGTGTCAGGCTGTGCAACGACCGGATGTCATGACGCAGCAACACATGAAGAGGATTATATTTTTGAGGGGTACTCAACAACCATGCAGGCAGTAACACCCGGGAACCCGCAGGAAAGCAAGCTCTACAAGGTGATTACCGCACCTGACGGGGAGGACCGGATGCCTCCTGCCCCCCTGAGCAGACTTACATCTGCTCAGATTGATTCAATTGCCGCATGGATCAGGTACGGGGCTCTGGACGAATTTTGCGGTGAAGCCTGTGATACAGTAAATGCAGTTACATTTTCGGGGACAATATGGCCTACAGTAAGAACATACTGCACTGGTTGCCATGGCGGTACAGCTCCCGGAGGAGGCGTCAGGCTCGAGAACTATTCGAATGTTTCCGTTATTGCTGCAAACGGAACACTCATGGATGCCCTCAGAGGGAACGGTGTTCCAAAAATGCCGCCTGCCGGCTCTCTGTCAACATGCCGGATACGTCAGTTCGAACTGTGGATAGGTGCCGGATACCAGAATAATTAGTATGAAAAGCCATATGATGCGTTTGATTCTGCTTTTTATGATAATCGTGACCGCCATGCTGGCATCCTGCTACTATGACAATGAAGAGGCATTGTATCCGTCATACAATACCCTCTGTGATACATCAAACGTAACCTTCAGCGGAACAGTGGCACCTCTGTTGGCTGGCAACTGCCTCTCCTGCCACTCCAATTCATCTGCTTCGGGTTTCGGAGGCAATATCAGGCTCGAAGACTATGCAGATGTTAAGGTGAGAGCAGCTGCCGTTGCCGGATCGATAAAGCATGCCGGCGGCTTTTCTCCGATGCCCAAAAACGGTGGAAAAATGAAGGAGTGTTCAATCAGGCAATTTGATATTTGGGTCAGAAAGGGAATGTTGAATAATTAATAATTAGCATTATATGAAACGTGCACTGCCCCTGTTTCTGATTTTCCTGATGTCTGTCAGCCTTTCGGCCCAGGATGATCTTATGGATCTGCTGAATGAAAACAGCGAGGAGGCCGTCAGTTTTGCAACGGCCACTTTCAAATCCACGCGGATCATGAACGGCCACTCTATAGAACGGATGCCCTCAGGGCAGCTCGATTTCAGGATTTCCCACCGTTTCGGCAGACTGAATTCAGGAGCGTATGAGTTCTTCGGGCTTGATCAGTCGAGCATTCACTTTGGTCTTGAGTACGGGATAACCGATTGGCTGATGGCAGGGGTCGGCAGGGGTTCATATGAGAAAACCTTTGACGGATTTGTCAAGTTATCGGTTTTGCGCCAGTCGTCAGGTGGCAAAACAGTGCCGGTCTCAGTATCTTTTTTCTCATCAGTTGCACTTGAAACAGTAAAATGGCCTGACCCTGAAAGGACGAACTATTTCTCATCGCGACTTTCTTATTCCAGCCAGTTGTTGATTGCCAGGAAGTTAAACAAGACATTCTCATTTCAGCTTACCCCGTCGTATGTTCACCGCAACCTGGTGCCTTCTGAACTTGATCCCAATGATTTATGGGCTCTCGGTGCGGGAGGCAGAATCAAGCTTACAAACCGAATAAGCATGAATGCCGAGTACTATTATGTCTTTAACGCAGATAACACATACATGAGCCAGCCTGTTTATAATCCTCTTTCAGTAGGGTTTGATATTGAGACCGGCGGTCATGTGTTCCAGCTTATATTCACCAACTCACTTTCAATGATTGAGAAGGGATTTATCGGGGAGACAACGGGTCAGTGGCTTAAGGGTGATGTCCATTTCGGATTCAACATATCAAGAGTATTCACCCTGAAAAGCAAACCCGCCAGACCTGAGGCACCATAAGAAATGCCAGTTATACCAGGGGCTTGAACTTAACATACATTCAGTTGTTTAAGATTTGTTTAACAATGGTATTGATCAATAAACTCTGAGCTATGAAACGCCTTATCACTCTGACAATTTTTGCAATGTTAGTGCTCTCTGTCAGCGCACAGAAGTACATGACGAAAAACGGCTTCATCAGTTTCTTTTCGCACACACCGATGGAAGATATCAAGGCTGAAAACAATCAGGTGGCCGGTGTTCTTGATGCATCTGCCGGAGAGATTGTTTTCCAGGTTCTGATTAACTCCTTTCACTTTGAAAGGGCGCTTATGGAGGAGCATTTCAATGAGAACTACATGGAGTCTGAAAAGTACCCGAAGGCTAGCTTCAAGGGGAGAATTTCGGACCCGAAGGCGGTTGATTTTAAGAAGAACGGAACTTATGATGTTGTTGTAGAGGGCGATCTGACTATCCGTGATGTGACAAAAAAGATCTCCGTCAAGGGGACGGTCGAGGTGATTACAGGAGGTGTGAATGCAAACGCAAAATTCATCATTGCGCCTGAAGATTTCAATATTAAGATTCCGTCAGTTGTGAGAGAAAAAATTGCAAAGACCCTCGAGGTGACAGTCGCAATGAAATATGCTCCGATTTAAACTTTAAGCAAGTCTGTTATGAGGAAAAATCTGAAATTGGCCCTGATTGCCCTGGCAGTTCTGGCTGTCGCAGGTGTTGCTGCAGGCTATTATTTATACAACCTCAAACCACGGGATCTCGGTAAGGCGAAATCTGACTTTGTAATCACATCAGTGGAATTGCAAAGGTCCTTTGAAGAGGATGAGGTTGCTGCCACTGCAAGGTATACTAACAAAATAGTGGAGGTAACCGGCGAGGTAGCCTCTGTTGAAAGGGGGGAGAATAACACAGTGAATATATCCCTGAAGACCGGAAGTGACTTCTCTTCCGTCATCTGTACCTTCCCCTCAGAAATAAACCCGGAATTGATTAAAGTGGGTTCGCAAATTTCAGTAAGGGGAGAGTGTTCGGGTTATCTTATGGATGTCCTTCTCAATAATTGTGTTCTGTCAGAAGGCTCAGATTAGAAACTCTGTCCGGTTCCCCCGGGCAGTTGATGAGTCATATCACAGGACGAATTATGTAAATCATTTTCACAATTGTATAATAATACGGCACTTGCCGGCCACTATCTTTAGTTAAGTTATTTCATAATTTAATGTTATGAGATAGCTTATTCCTGAAGTAAATGAACAGAACAGTCTTTACAGCATTTCTGCTGGTGACCACATTCTCAACAAGTTTTGGAGAAATCTCCGAATCTATCAGGAAATATATTGAGAACGAGGCGGAAGGATTCAGCTATAAGGTAGACAATGAGAACCTTCTGTGCGGCAGGCAGCTTCACCTCTTTTATGTGAGCAGGCATCATGAACCCGCCTGGGCAGTATGAAGCAGGTTCAGTGGAGGAAAATCAGCGCTGTCGGCCGGCTGTAACTGCATTAACCGGCTGGCAGGTATGTACCTGATGCTGTCAGGGTCCCCGGCAACAGCATGTACTCCTGTGAAAGGAAAAGAGAAGAACAACAATAAAGTGAACAGCAGGTTTTTCATTGGCGCGTGTAAAAGTAACGGGATTTCATAAGGAACAGTACATTTCACCTGACTTTAACCGGGATTTATGATTTCGGGTCATCACCATGCCACCCGCCGGTTTTTCTTCTGGCATTCATCATCTATGCCACAGCTACTAATTCTTCAAATTTGAGTCTGAAAGCATCTTCCAGGCTGTGTTTGTCCTCAAGTTTACTTCATTAGCGTAAAATGCACAATGAAACACTTTTTTCAAATTGATATTTTTTTATCTTTGATAATAGCAAAGAGTCTGCCCCTTAATTACTTCAAGTATGACAAAGCTAATAACCGGAATCGGGAATGGGTTATCGCTTGCTATAATCATATCATTTTTTCTTGTGATCATCCCTATTGAAGCTGATGCCCAGTTTGACTCACTGGCCTGGATTAACAGGTACCAGAACCACTCGGTAACAAGCCGGGACAAAGTCTTTGACGCCATGCTGGTCAACAAGGAGAAGATTATTCTGACAGGTTCTACCGAAAATGATTATACCAACTTTGACATCGCCTCCTTCTCTCTCGGAAACAACCTCGATCTTCAATGGAAGGAAAGCTACTCGGCATTGGCAGACTATCTCAGCGATGACCGGGCATTGGATATGACGGTTGATTCGTCCGGGAGTGTCCTGATCGCAGCCTCGTCAGGTGAAGTCCTGAAACGGGCCCACGATGGCAATATTGAATGGACAAAGTCTTTTAAAACTATCGGAGGTACCTCTTTCCTTGTAAATTTTGCAGAAATTAAAGCTGACACAGCCGGAAACTGCTATCTCCTCTTCGGGGGAATGGTCGATTACTCCCCCACAGGCGAGAATAATACAAAGACAGTCCTGGTCAAATACGATAAGGAGGGGAATCTGATCTGGTACCGGAAGAGCGATATTTGTTACCCCAGGAAGCTAATCATTGACGCAAAACAGGATATCCTGACAGTCAACCAGGGCGACGAGAACTGGGGCCGGGTGGTTGTGATAAGGAAATTCAGGAAGAACGGTGATCCGGCCTTTGAAAAAAGGTACCCTCAGTCTTCAATTGAGATTGTTGAAGGTATGCTTGACAGTGAGAGCAACCTCTGGCTCTTTTCTAATCACAGTCTCACGGATCTGGCGAATCTCTCCAGTTCAAACCTCCTGATATCGAGATATGACTCCCTTGGAACAGATCTTGATTCCCTTGTATGGAACAGTGAGTACCAGTTGCAGGAATCGGTGAAACAGGTCCGGCCCTTCAGGAATTCCGGGTATCTTATTGCAATGGAGAGCAGTTCCCCCGAAAACGGCATAGACCACCAGTTTGTCGCCGTGGATGCTGGTCTGAATATCACCGGGACATGGCGTTATGACGGTGAGCATCATGACAATGATTACCTGGTTTCCTTTGACAGGATAACATCCGGAGATATTGTTGTCACAGGAATGTCTTACAGTGACAGCCGTAATTTCAGACCGTTTGTCTACAAACTCAAAGGACTAAGCGAGACGGAATGGTATACAGTGCCTTCAATAGCCGGGGATATCGATGTTTTCCCGAAAAAAATTCTTGTTGACGGTTCCGGCACTGTAATACTTGCCGGAGACGTGGCAAGGGAAAGATCAGATGAGATGGGACTCTACACCAATACAAACATTTTTGTTTCGAGGTTTACATCATCCGGACAGGAATTAAACACCTGGGAGTACATCAACGATGGGAAATCAGATATTGCAGGGCATGCAGCAACGTCTGACTGCACAGGGAATGTATATGTTTCCGGAATAGAACAGCACGGACCTGACTTCCTGTTTCCTGCAAGCTTCTACAATGAAGACATCGTCATCCACAAATATGACTCTGACGGAGACATAGAATGGCAAAGGAAGATAGAACTTGATAAGTGCCAGGTCTTCTATGTCAATCAATTCCTGACGGGCGACACTCTGCTCATTGTGGCAGGAGAGTACGGGAGTAATACACCGACCGGCTACAAGCATAAAACAGTTCTTTACAGCCTGGATACTGACGGTAACCGCCGCGACAGCACGGGATTTGACGGAACCCTCCGGTTTGCAGTTCAGAATAAAAACGGCGACATTTTTTTAGTTGTCAACAATCTGACCATTTTCAGGTACAGCCTGACTCTCGGGCGTGTCAAAGACATAACCGTACATACATCTGATGACCATATCAGTAACATTGTTGTGACGGATGCCTCCCTTTTCATACTTACAAGTGGCTACAATCTTTTCAGGCACGATTTTGACCTGAATCCCAAATGGAACATTAGCCTGTCAGGCCATATGAGCGTGGTCACCTCCCTGGCTGCGGATGCCTATGACAATGCTTTTGTGTCCGGATATACCCTCTCAGGAGGGGGAGGGCAGGTTCTTAAAATCAATCCGGACGGCTCCGTAGCAAGGAACATTCAGGTTACGCCGCTGGCGTATGCACGTAAGGTAAAGCCCCTTAATAACGGAGATCTTGTTGTGACCGGGGATCCTCCCGGCGGGACGGGAAATCCCTCGGCAGATGCTGTGCTTCTTTCACCGGACGGGACGGTGAAGAAGCAGGTAACTGTAACATCAATCGTGAAGAAGATTCTCGAAGGGCGTGATGGCAATATATGGTTCATTGACGAGCATAACAGGTTCCAGAAGTATTCGAAAGATCTGTTTCTCATTGATGATGAAAACTATTTCGGAGATGACAATTACAAGGGGGTTGACGGATATGGCTACAGATTCTACATCAATGATGCTGTTCTGTGTCCTGACAAGGGACTGATTCTCACGGGGTCACTGGGTGTGTCATTTTATGCTGATCTGGGACAGTTTTCCTGGAATGTGCTAACAGTGGCAAAGGTCGGAAGTCTCAACCGTTCCCCTGTTTTTGGGTCCGGGCTTCTTCCTATCGCGGTGGCAGGTACAGCATATTCACACCAGCTGGAGGCTGCAGATCCGGACAATGATGCTTTCAGGTTCAGAATTACATCCGGTCCGGTCTGGCTAAAGACAGGTGAAAACGGTTTGCTGACCGGCACCCCTTCAGCGTCAGACGTTGGCACCGCGGAAGTGATTATTGTTTGCTACGATGATTACCTGGGAGAGACAAGCCGGACATACCAGCTGACAGTTTCACCCGGCGGCAACGCCATAACAGACATTGAACAGGATGGAGGGATAGTTGTCTATCCCAATCCTTCCAAAGAAGATATATATGTTGAAATAACATTCCCGGTCACAGGATCGCTGCAGGTATCTATTGTTGATCCCATGGGCAGGGTCATCCGGGACGTTACCTCCTCCATTGCACCTGGAGACACAGAGTTCCGCATTGAACGCGAGGGACTGGTCAGAGGATCATATTTCCTCCTGTTCAGGTCAGGAGAAAAGAGTTTCACGAAATTACTAATCTTGAAGTGATGACCGGAAATAAACTAACCATGAGGTTAATAATCTGCGGATTAATGTTGATTCTTCAGGTGGTGAGTCTGTATTCACAACGGTTTACCCAGGTTGATGGATTATGGTCCCGCCTTTCGAGTTCGCAGATTCAACTGATGGATTTTGACCGGGACAACGATTATGACATCTGTGTCTGGGGAGTTTACTCCACTCCGGAGGGCAATTCAAGGGAACTGGTTGTATTCAGGAACAAAGGTAACGGAGTCTATGACAGCATCCTTGTTATCCCTGATGCTGTCCGGACAGACACCGAAGGCCTGATATCCACAGCAGACATAAACAGGGACAATGTACCCGAGCTTGTGCCGATTGCGATTGAAAACAGCACATTGAAATTCATCCAGTTCCGGGATGGAGCTTTTACCGGGGTTCTGAAGGATTTTATCGTTACAGGCGATAGACAACATGGGATCAGTTTTGCTGATTTTGACAATGACGGATCGGACGAGATACTTACAGGGCTTTCGGTGTATGATCCGTATAAGGACCTGTACGGTTACCTTAAGTTTAACAATGTCTATGAGGAGTGGACCCGATGGATTGACATGAACAATGACGGGATGCCGGATATCCTAAGAATCCACCGCCAACAGTATGTTGACCCTTCGGCCAGCTATGTTTATCTTAACAATGGCTCAGGATTCGATGAATCCACATTCAGTTATAATGAAAACAGGCCCTGGAACATTATCTCCGGCGACTATAATAATGACGGCCTTGAAGACATCGTGATATTCTCATTACTAACTTCAGCATCCTTTGCTGAGCTTTACAGGAATAACGGCAACGGGAACTTCGAATATGTCAAGGATATTACCACTGCCTCCGGGGGAAGTTTCACCGATTTGGACAACGACGGTGACCTTGATATTGTTTTTGTAGGGCATGCTGACACAGGGGGGGTATACTATCTGCAGTTCTATCTGAATAATGGCAGCGGAGATTTCACCCTGGCGCAGACTGAGCAGATCAGTACTTTGGAGACCAGGCATATTTGCACCGGCGATTATGACGCTGACGGAGATAATGATGTTCTGGTTTCTACAGCCGGAGGGTCAGCAGGTATGGCTGTTCTGAAGAACATGCTTGTGGAAGATGAACCTGAAAGAGCCAACACGGCCCCCGCAGTTCCTGCAAATCTTAAAGCCGAGGTGAATTTCAACCGTGTGAGGCTCTCCTGGGATCCCTCATCTGATGCGGAAACACCGGCTGCAGCCCTTTCATACAATGTTTACATAAATAAAGGCAACCCGTCATTCACTGCCTCTCCGAATGCCGATACCATAACAGGCTTCAGATATGTTCTGCAAAACGGCAATGGCGGGTTTAAATGCTTCTATGATATCCGTTGCCTTGAGGATGGCATTTATTCATGGTCCGTACAGGCTGTCGACAACTCTGGCAGGGCATCAGACTTTGCGGCTACTGGAAGTTTTGAAATCAGCGGAACTGTTCCTGAGGTTCCGGAACCGCTGGAGGCATCGCCTGTCAGTGATATGGAGGTTGAACTGCGATGGCACGACAACTCCCTTTTTGAGGAGGGATTTGTTGTGGAGATGTATTGGGACAGCATTCCCAACTTCAGGCCTGCAGGGTTTTATGAAAGGTTAAGAGTCGGAGCTGATTCAACATCATGCATTATTGACGGCCTGAAGGCTGAAACCGAATATATTTTCAGGGTTCTGGCATACAACTGCTCAGCTTCATCAGAATATACTCCGGCTGACACCGTGAAGACCTATCCTCCTCCGTTTACGAAAAAGATGATTCTTGATTATACCCGGGGACACCAAGCGGAGTGGGCTGACTTTGACCGCGACGGTGATTTGGATGTCCTGATGGTATATGAAAGAGACAGCGGCTACTACGATCTCAGGTACACCCGGATACTTGTAAACGAAGCTGACACACTTACAGTACTTAAGATCCCGATGCCGTATATATATTCAGGATATCTTAATTTCGGTTCCACGAACTGGTTTGACTATGACAATGACGGGCTGCATGATATATTCCTGGTTAAGTTTGATCAGCTGAGACCCAAGATGTGGATCTATAAGAACAACGGCGACAGTACGTTCCTGAATATCCGTTGTGACAGCCTTCTGACAATTGACCCCTTCCGGCGGGCCCCCTCATTTGCAGATTATGACAACGACGGGGATACGGACATACTGATAACCGGGGAGCATCAGACAACAAATGCCATCCAGGCTGTTATTCTGGAAAACTCTGACAGCGGTAAGTTCAAACCGGTATTGATTCAGAACATGACCGGTATTGTCAAGTCGAGAAAGCCCTGGGGCGACTTCAACAATGACGGTTACCTTGATTTCATGGCCAACGAACCAAAGCCGGACCACACGGCATACCTTTCAGTCTATAAGAATAACGGCGATAAAACATTTACAAAAGTCCTGTTTGAGAATCTTGCTGGACTGAATGAGTATGATTCGCAGAACGGGGAGATGAGATGGGGCGACTGTAACAGTGACGGTTTTGCAGACCTGATAGTTTGTGGTGGAAGCTCAGGCTCGGACGGTACGGGTATTGCCCGGGTTTACATTAACAACGGAAATGAGACATTCACTGATCTCGGTCAGGCCGGCATTTGGGCCCTGCTCGGGAATGTCTCCACAGAGTGGGGCGATTTCAATAATGATGGTATGCTTGACGTACTCCATGCAGGTACCAATAATGTCAACGGAGAATCTCACAAAACAAGGATTTTCTACAACGTTGGCGGGAGTTTTGTAAAAGGGGAGTATAATTCATTTCTTCCGATTGATCAGTTAAGCATGTCGACCGCTGCTGATTATGACAATGACGGAGATCTGGATGTACTCGTGCAGGGGCAGAATCCCTTTTCGCATCCGCAGATAGCACTTTATCTGAATTTCCAGCCAGTCATGAATACCGGTCCGGAGGCACCTTCGGTGTTGAGGGTGGAAGATGACGGCAACGAGGTTATCCTGCGATGGAACAGGGCTTCCGATCCTGAGACTCCGTCTGCCGGATTGTCCTACAGTGTATATTTGAAGGGTGTCGCAGATACAATCATTTCACCCTCAGCTCTGGAATCAGGCAAAAGGACAGTTGTCGGCATCGGTAATGCCGGCTACAACAATTTCCTGAAGATTAAGAATCTCCCGTCAGGAACCTACACATGGAGCGTGCAGAGCATTGACAATTGTTATGAAGGCTCCCCTTTTGCCTCAGAACAATCATTCAGCCATGTCAATACCGGGGTTGCTGATATTGAGTATCCCGATGTCTCCGGTTTGATTCTGTTCCCGAATCCGGTTTCGGACATTATGACAATATCTGCAGTTGACCACGGTGTCTCACAATGCGAAATTGTAATCTCGGATATGACCGGACGACAGTATGAGCGGATCAGGGGCATTGAGCTGCCTTACGATTTGAATACTTCATTATTGAAGCCGGGGATTTACATTATCACCCTCATCAGTGACGGCATTGCCCTGGAGGCGAAGTTTATGAAGTTCTGAACCGGCCGGGGGCTTTTTACCTGGTAATCTTTACTCTTTTTTCACCCCGGTAGCTCCTGAGCTCAGTGTGTTTTTTAAGGTAGGTTATCAGTGCATCAGCGGTTGTGAAGAAGAGCGATTGCCCGGGATCAGCGTGCTCGTAACTGTATACCTGAGTCATGTAGCTGTTCATGGCAACCGTGTAGATACGATCCGGACGAAGAGGAGAGCCATCCTCCGTCATGATTATGAACTCTGCCGGATTACCTTCTGTATCAATCTTCACCTCGGTCCTGATTCCGGAGGGGTAGAGAGGCGAGTCGTCGTCAACCGGCCACGCGGCGCGCATAAGTGAATGAATTTCCTGTCCCGTCAGTTTTGTGACCACAAGTTCATTGCCGAACGGGTCAAGCTGGTATACATTCTTGATTGTTACAGGGCCTTTCTGAAGCTGGTCAATCCGTACACCTCCCGGGTTCATAAGTGCAATATCCGCACCGGCGGCCTCGCGCTGCGCATCGGCCATCAGGTAACCCAGTTCTTCGTATGACGAAAAGTCATCTGCTGCCGTTGCAATCACCTCGTTCAGGACAGGATTATCGTTGTATCTGTCAACCATGGTGCGAATGGCAGGTTTCTCCATCTTCGAGTTCCTGATGTCAATAAGTCGCATGCTCCTGCTGACGGTTCCGTCACTGCTTACGGCAAGCCTGATAAGTGTGCCGTACTTCAGTTTGTTCTCGGCCTGGGTGATCATGATACCGTTATGGATCTGTTCCTTTTCGACCCTGGTATGGGAATGGCCTCCAATGATAAGATCGATTCCAGCAGGCATTGTTTCAGCAAGTTTTACATCCTCCTCAAACCCGATATGGGTAAGAGCAACAAAAATGTCACTGCTGTCCTTCAGCCACATGTATTCCGGTGCAGTTTCAAAGGGAGAACGGAATGCGAAGTCCCTTACATTGTCGGGATGGCTGTCCGGGATGCCGTTCTGCCCGAGTTGCAGCAGCCCGAGAAATGCAATCCTGAGTTTGTTGGGCAAAGTGAAGATCCTGAAGGGGCTCATCTTTACAGCATTCTGACCACCTCCGGAAACATTGGCACAGATGAAACCGAAGTTTGCCTTGTTGGCAAGGTTGCTGAAACCTGCCGGTCCTGTATCAAACTCGTGGTTCCCCACTGCACTGAGGTTGAAACTGACGGCATTCATCAGGTCAATTACCGGGAATCCCTTCTCGGGATACTGGTCGTTTATAGGGTTGCCTGTCTGGTTATCGCCTGCCGCAACCAGCAGCAAATCAGGGAAAACAGCTCTGAGGCTGTCAACTATATATGCCAGTTTAGGAAAATTATCAATTGCTGCATGCATGTCATTGACCGCAAATATGACTGCCTGTCGTTCAGCGGGAGCATAAACTGGTGTCTGTTTCTCAGGGGTAGTTGTAGCGCCGGTATGCCTTGCGGCGCTACAGGCAGAAAGAAGTCCGGCAGCCAGGATTATAATGATCAGCCTGACGATCCGGGTTCTCTTTTTACGTCCTGACAGAATGAACAGCGTGCTCCCGTCTGTCAGTGCCCCGTCAGGCGCGACAACATTACCAAACCGGTCTTCTGCAACAGGCAGCCTTACTGGCACTTTTCGCGCTTCGTGTTTATAAAAAACAGCAATTGCATCCCTTACCCGGGCTCCGTTATGAAGGTCAAACTGGGTATCATTCACAGTGATTTTCATCTGTAAGGCATTTGAGTACGATATGACGGATCAAAATACAATTTTTTTCTGATCCGGCATGTCAGCTTCTCCTGAACGGCCTCGTAAAAACAGTAATGAATGTAATGAGCTCCAGGCGTCCGATAATCATCAGTAATGTCATAGTGATCTTTGCAACAGGGTTGAAATGGGCAAAGTTCCCCATGTTACCGGATTTGCCAAGCCCGGGTCCAATCCCCGCCATGGAGGTAGCGGAAGCTCCCGCTGACTCAAGAATTGAAATCCCCGATATCTGGAGTATAAGAACTCCTATCAGGAAGGTTACAAAATAGAGGGAAATGAATACCATGGTCTGGTTTACAACTCCCTCCGGGACGCCATGACCGTTAAGTTTGACCGGGATGACAGCATTTGGGTGATGCACCCTGATGAATGAGTTACTCAGGTTTTTAAAGAAGATCAGGTGTCTTGCAATTTTTATTCCGCCAGTCGTGGAACCGGTTGACCCGCCTGAAAACATAAGCAGAAACATGATGAACCAGCCCAGGGGAGGAAAGGCCATGTAGTCTGTTGTTGCAAATCCGGAACATGATATTTGTGAAGCAACCTGGAAATATGCATGTCTGAATGAGAGGCTGAAGTTTCTCTCAGTACCTGTAAAGAGGATTACAGTGATTGTGGTGACTGCAGCCGTGACGGTGAACAGGTAGAACCAGAGTTCCTCATTGGACTTGACGCGACGGAACTTCCCACTCAGTATATGGTAGTAAACCACATAGCTTGTGGCTGACAGTATCATAAATGTCGCAACCACATATTGAAGGTAAGGCGAATACTCCGCCATGCTTGTGTTTTTGGTGGAGAATCCGCCGGTAGCAACTGTCCCGAATGAATGGCAGAGGCTGTCAAAAAGGTCCATCCCTCCAATGAGCAGAAAGAGGGTCTCAAGGGTGGTTATGCCAATGTAAATCAATATAATACGGTTGACTACTCCCTTTGTTTTTGGATGTATCTTTTCCTTCATTGACGATTCCAGGCTGAAAAGCTGATATCCGGTCATTTTCAGGGAGGGAAGCACAAGAATTACAAGCACTATTATACCAATACCGCCAATCCAGTGAGTCAGGCTTCTCCAGAAGAGGATGGAACGTGGCAGGACCTCTACATCGGTCAGTATTGAAGCGCCGGTTGTTGACAGCCCTGAAGCAGCCTCAAATAATGCATCAACGAATGAGGGTATTGTCTTACTAATGAGGTAAGGAAGTGCCCCTGCCAGGGAAATCACGATCCAGGCTGAAGTGACTATCAGGTAAGTATCCCTGGTGGTGATCTGGCTTGTATCTGCCTTTCGTGTCAGCAGCCACATGAATCCGCCAATAAGACAGCAAATTGCCGATGATAAGATAAACGGTACTGCTGACTCTCTGTAAATTATGGAGACCGGAAGACATACAAGGATTGCTGCTGCCTCTATCAGCAGGATAGAGCTAAGTACCCTTGCAATATGGACCGGATTTATGAGCCTCATCAAATGTCATGATAAATGCGGCTCAAAGTTCTGCCCTTATTCATAAGAATATAATTAAGAATAGGATGGAGACTATAAAGATTTCATAAAGAGAGGGCACTCCTGGTTCTCGCGGAAAGCAGGTGAATTAAAATGAGGTTTTGCCGTCTCTGCTTCAGCTTCCGAACCTGTACCCGATTCCTGATTCGGTTATGAGAAGGGCCGGGCTTGCAGGATTATCCTCAATTTTCTTTCTCAGCTGGGCCATGAATACCCTCAGATACTGTGTCTGTTCCAGGTAGCCGTATCCCCATATCTCCTTAAGTATGAACTGGTGGGTCAGTACCCTTCCGCTGTTCTTGGCCAGCAGGGTCAGAAGAGAGTACTCGGTGGAGGTCAGCTTGATTATTTCACCGTTTTTGCGCACCACATGGTTCAGCAGATCTATTGTCAATGACCCTGATTCAATCAGAGGCGTGTCCTTCCTTTCCTCGCTTAGCCTTATAGCGGCCCTTATCCTTGCTACAAGTTCACCACTCCTGAACGGTTTTGTCAGGTAGTCATTTGCTCCGTTGTCAAGAGCATTTATGATGTCTTCCTCCGAACTGCGAACGGACAGTACAATCACCGGCTTCGTATACCACTCCCTCAGCTTTTTCAACAGCGTCATGCCGTCTATATCAGGCAATCCCAGGTCCAGGATGATCATAGCGGGACTGTGTGTCGCTGCTGCAACAAGGCCCTCTTTCCCGCTGGTTGCAAAGACGGTGGTGTAGCCGTATGTAGACAGGGATATCTCCAGCAGCCTTCGTATCTGAACCTCATCATCAACTATAAGTATGGTCCTTGTTTCCGTCATTCTTTAATGTTTAGATGATCCATGTCAGGTAGCTTTGATGGAATTGTGATTGTGAACTGAGCACCGCCGTTGTCGGGGTTCCTTACTGCAACAGTGCCTTTATGTGCATCGACAAGACCTTTTACTATTGAAAGTCCCAACCCAAGACCTCCTGCCAGTGAACCTTCAACACGGAAGAATTTGTCAAACAGGCGGGGAAGGGCTTCAGGTGGGAATCCCGGCCCGTTGTCTGAAACCTTGATAATTAAATGGTTCCTGTTATAAGAGGCCTCTAGTTTCAGAACCGACCCGGGCTGGGAGTGTTGAGATGAGTTAAGAAGCAGATTAATCAGAACATGCTCCATGAGAGCGAAATCAATCCTCACGAGGGGCATGTCATCCGGTATGACAGTAATTATGCGGAAAGGCTCCAGCTCCTGCCTCAGGCTCTGAGTGGCCCGGTGAAACAGGTCATTCACATCGTGCCAGTCAAGACGCAATGAGAGTCTTCCGCTCTCTATCCGGGACATGTTGAGAAGATTTTCAGTAAGGTGGTTGAGCCTGGCCGAAGCCTTGTAGATTTCACCGGAAAGCTCTTCCCTGTTCTTTTCCGAAGTCTGCGCGAGCATCATAGTATCTGACGCTCCCATTATTGTAGCAATAGGGATCCTGAATTCATGTGATATAAGGTTAAACAGGGTACCGTAGAACCTGTCTGACTCATCCAGAACCCTTGCCTTGATTGCCATCTCCCCAAGGAACTCACGTTCAAGGGCGTTCGCAATATGTGTGCAGTATGTATCCCAGAATACATCTTTGTCTTTATACCTCGGCTCATCAATTTTAAATGCAACAACACCTGGATTGATTCTTACTCCTGTCAGCGGGTAGTAGGTCAGGGTTGCCTCAGACATTGTGACAGTGTATCTTCCTGCCTTCATGCGGTTTGTGAAAACCCAGTTTGTAATTTCAGGGTCGGGCTGTTCAGTTGCATCGTTGTCCGCCGCAACAGGGGGATGGCTGAGGTTATTATTGCCATCCTGAATGATAAACCAGGCTTCCGCCTTAAAGTGTTTTCTGAAATCATCCGCTGCCACCTTCATTACACCGTCAATACCTCTTGTCTTGGACAGTTCTCCCGTAAGCTGGAACAACGCATTTGTCTCGTCCTCCCTGGCTCGCACAAGCCTCTCCTGCCTCCTGATGCGGTTTGTAAGTATCCCGTTTAGAAGAGCTATGATGAAGAACGAAATGAACATCAGCCTGTCCTCTGTACCTGCTATATGGAATGTATGGAAAGGAGGAATAAAGAAGTAGTTCCAGGAGACTGCACTCATTGTTGATGCAAGCAGAACCGGCCCTATGCCCAGAAATACCGCAAGGATTGCCACCACAAACAACAGGATGAACGATACGATGTGATAGCTCTGGGGGTTTGACAGAGGTGTGCAGACAAGGGTTGTCAGACCAATGATCAAAACAACAAGCAGGTATGGATACAGATGTCTGAACATGCCGGCAGGCGCTGATGTCTCTTTTCCAACCATGGTTTGCTGCAAAATCATAATCACAAAGTTAAATCCAATGTCTCCAATTTGCTCCCTGATTCCCGCAACTAATTTGGGACTATGTTTATAAAGACATTATTAATATACCGGGCAGGATTGAAAAGATTTTATAAATATCAGGGCGGAATGTAACCCTGAAGCCTTTGCGGCCGTTTAACAACTTGCATTACAGACCGGCGAGGGTATGTAGTCAAAGGTTCATGAAGAAATGGATCCTATATATAGTTTCCGTATTACTATCGTTGAGCGCCTACGGGCAGAGCTGTTCCATTCTCTCAAAGGCTAACAACATAACTCCGGATAAGCTGTGCTCCCCGGTGACCGCCACCTGGACCGTCAGCTATACCGGTGTCAACGATGACGGGTACCCGGTCAGCATCAGGTTCGACTGGAACAACGGCAACATTGTAACTCTTCCTGCATCAGAGACTTCTCCGGGAGTATTCGAGGCAACCTCGATAAACACCTACACATCAGCCGGAAACATCTGCAACTACCATCCCCAGGCTACCCTTGTTGTCAACGGCGTCGTCTGTACCTCATCATCACAGGAGCAGATTGTGACCGTCTGGGATGACGATGACCATAACGGCGGGCGCATGCATATAAACCCGGTTGTCTACCCGATCTGTTTCGGCAACAGTGCAAACGTCCGTTTCCAGGACCTGACACAGTTCAACTGCGTACCCCCGCAGGAGAGGGACAACCCGAACGTAAACACACGGTGGATTCAGTGGATTTACGGAACAGACAACACGATGACCGGAATCCCGGTGACAATTGACGGCCATTCCAGAACTTTTCCATACACTGATAACGTCATTACGCTTACAGGCCCCGTGACCGGATCCGGTATCTGGTCTGACGTTATTTTTGTCGCTTCCGACAAACTGATAGGCCAGTATTTTGAGGTGACCCTCCGCAACTGGAACTACTGTAACCCTTACGATGATCCCACCATACCCGGCAAACCCGCTGACCGTGTCAACGGTGACCATCCTCCAGTGGTCACAACAGCAAGGATATTGATCGTCCCCTATCCGGATGCCACAATTACCCCGGTTGACCCAATGTGTTCCAATGCCCCACCTGTAACACTGACGGCTCATGATCCGGGTGGAAGATGGTCAGGCAGCGGTGTGACAGGAAATATTTTCGACCCCTCGCTGGCCGGTCCGGGAAATCATGTCATCAGGTACGATGTAACCAACGGAGACGGTTGCAGTGATAATGACCAGGCTGTCATCACAGTTCATCCTGTTCCGGATGCAACAATAATAACCTCTGGCATAGCATGTTCGACAGACCCTGTGATAGTCCTTCAGGCGCAGGATCCCGGGGGAGTCTGGTCAGGAACGGGTGTCTCCGGCAATATCTTCTATCCGGCTGTTGCCGGTTCCGGCAATCATTTGGTAACATATTCACTCACTGATGCCAGCGGCTGTTCAGACATTGATTCTGCGATACTTACAGTCGCTACCCCGGACGCAACAATAACTCCTGTTGACACTCTTTGCGAGGACAGTCCCGCCGTAAGACTGACCGCCAGGGATATGGGAGGTGTCTGGTCCGGACCGGGTGTTGTGGGTGACCGGTTCGTCCCTGCACTTGCAGGGGTGGGGAATCACCTGGTCAAATATGGTATACTGAACACTGACTGCGCTGCTGCTGATACAGTAGTGATTACGGTCATGCCCCTGCCTTCAATCATTATCGATGACCCCGGCACAGTCTTCCTCAATGCTCCTCCCGTTGCCCTGACTGCATATCCGACAGGCGGCAGCTGGGCCGGTACGGGCCTCACAGGAAATATGTTTGACCCTGCCGCAGCAGGTCTTGGCACTCACAGTCTGACATATACGATGCCTCCTGAGAGCTGGGGCTGCTCTGCACAACAGAGTGTTATCATACAGGTTGTCATGCCACCCCTGCCTGTGGCTGATTTCGAAGGTGCATCCACCGGATGTGCCCCTCTGACTGTGCAGTTCATCAATAAAAGTATTCACGGTGAGAGCTATACATGGGATTTTGGAGACAAACAGTATTCGTCAGAGGAGAACCCTGTGCATACCTGGTTCGTTCCCGGAAATTATGTGGTTAAGCTGACTGTGCACAACATTGCCGGAGAATCCGTCCGCAACGGTGTTATAACAGTCTATCAGAACCCGTCGGCAATATTTGATGCTTATCCCACCCATGTTATTAACAATGAACAGATAGTGATCTTCTACAGCTATTCATATTTTGCCGAGTCATGGCATTGGAGGTTCGGTGACGGAGAGACTTCAACCGAAGAGAACCCTTATCACAGGTATGAATCACCGGGATCATATACTGTTTCCCTGCTTGTTTCAACAACAAACGGGTGTGTCGATTCAGCAGTGATGGAGACGCCGGTGGTGGTAGAGTGGAAGACAGGTACCCTTAAGTATCCCAATGCGTTCAAATGGAATGGCACAGGCCCCACGGGAGGGGAATGGACCGAAGGTGTTAATCCTTCAATGGATAATGTTTTCAGGCCTTTCTCTGAGAATGTGCTTGAATACAGGCTTCAGATTTTCAACAGGTGGGGCGTGCTGATCTATGAAAGCCACGACCTGAAGAGGGGCTGGGACGGGTATTTCGGGAACGGCAACCTGGCAGCGCAGGGCGTCTACGTCTGGAAGGCTACAGGCAGGTATGCCGACGGAGAGTATTTTGACCTTGTCGGGGATGTGACCTTCCTGCATTAAAGATCAGCCCTTGCCGCGCCCTGGCTTCATAATCACACCCAGCTTCTTTTTACCGTCAATCATCACATTCAGTGGTTCAGGAAACCTTACATGCCTGAGAAGGTCATCCTCAAATACGGTTTCAGCTGCTGAGAGGAATTCGTAATCTATTGAACCCTCTCCTGTGGAGGGGTTCACATTAAAATAACCTACCCTGAAGGCGGTGAGGTTCTGAAAGAAATGTGTGCCCTGGCTCGGATCGATATGGTAGTTTTCAAGCCCCGACTCAACTATCACCCTTGCACCTGATATCTGCTGCCACTTTATCGGTATACCCCGCCAAACATCTGTTGAACCCCATCTTCCGGGACCGATGAGGATGTAATTTGTATCTTCATTAATGAATCTCTCATTTACCGATTCAATCCTATCAGCGATCTCTGAGTTTTTGGAAGGCTCAAAATTATCGGTCCGGACATATACCACATCACGCAAGCCTTCAATTGTACCGTTTCCAAGGGCCAGACCGGAAGAGACAACGGTATCCTCCTGCCGGATATCTTCAAGCCTGAACTTGATAGTTTCGTAGTTTTCAACTATTGGTCTGATCTGCAGGAGATTGAAGGCTACAGGTTTTTTCATGGACGGGTCAATGTTCGCTGCGAACTCAATCTCAACCGGGTTGTTAAGCTGCTGCTGCCCGATCTCAAGGACTCTCTTCAGGATACCTGTAAGCGGGAAGAGGTCATACTTGAGGATGTGTGCAAAGGTTATCACCTTCCTGCCTCCTTCAACCATTTCGTCGCGCAGTATGTCATCCTGGTAATCGTAAGTGGATGCAGCGAACCTGAGCGCACTATCACCTTCGGCCGCACTGATGTTCAATTTGAGGAGGTTAACCGAGTCGTCAGTGCTTGGTACGAAGCTTGAGGGGTTGAGGTCGAGCGAGTAAAATTCCTGCTGTGTTTCCTGAAGTGCCATCCGGGTATCAGAGAGCTGGATGATCTTGCCCGGGTATTCCGGGGAAAACCTCAGTGAGATGCCCCCGTCTACTATATATTTTCCCAGTCCGAAGGCAAGGGTGACAAAGCCCTCTTCATACCGCTCCGGCTCGATGGGATAAAAATTGACTGAGCGTGCCACGCCTGACAAGGTGGGATAAAACCGGTTGCCATACTGCTGTCCGCATACCTCCTGAAGGACGATGCCCATTTTTTCTTCCTCGATCTGGTTTGCGGTGGCCTTCATATAATTCTTGCTTCCCCGGTAAAACACCGATGCATAGACACTTTTTATGCCGACGCTGAGAATTTCAAGCATCACTATTTCGTTCTCGGCCTTCGGGATCATATAGGTTGAATATACTCCTGCAAACGGCTGGAAATGAGAATCCTCCAGCAGGCTGGATGAGCGGATAGCCACCGGCCCGCTTATTATTGAGATGAAGACCAGGAGGTCTTTATGGATTCTGAAGGGAAGCCTGGCTTTCAGGAATGCATCAAGGATTTCCCTGTCGCCAGCGTCAGACAGGCCGATGCTGTACAGGTTGTTTTCCTCCATGAATTCGTCGAAGATGTCAGTGCTCAGGACAACAGTTCGCGGAATTGACACAATGGAGTCTTCAAAGCCGTCAGAGAGCTGGTTTTGCTTGATGATGTGATCAAGAAATGCCAGCCCGCGGGCTTTTCCTCCCATTGAGCCCTCTCCGATACGCGTAAATGTCAGATATTCGTCGAAGTGTTCGCGGTAAAAATCGGCGATAACTCCATGTCCTTTGCTTCGCCTGAAATTGGCAATTGTATCAAAAATGAACCTCCGGGCCTGGTCGAGGCTCGAGAAATCATCGAGGCTGATCTCTCTCAGGAACTCTCCCAGGGAAAAGAGAGCCCGGGCATATAGCCATTTGGACAGGTGATTTCTCGAGAGATGATATCTCAGTGACGCATCAGGAATTTCAAACAGCTTGCGTTGGAAGGCCTGGAGGTCGGAGATACGGGCTATTTCTGCCCCGTTTGCAGGATTTGTGAATATAAAATCGCCGAAGGAGAAGTTCTGTTTAAGGAGCTTCTCCATTTCCTCTGCGAGAGTGACTGAGTTGCTGTCGAGAAATGCATTTCCGAATTCAAGGGCTGTCTTTTCATCTTCAGTGTCCGCAGAATGAGCGATTATCGGAATGTTGGGGTCAAACTCCCTTATCTGCCTGAACAGCTCATTAAACGTACCGCTTTTCCTGTTTTCAATGCGGTACTGGTCGACATCGCTGATTACTCCCAGCAGGTGTGTTTTGTGCTTTTCAAACAGTTCAACTGCCTCCTCGTATCCGGTGGCCAGCAGGATCTTCGGTCTGCCTCGCATCTGCATCATCTTCTGATGTTCATTGAGGCCTTCGATCATATACTCCCGCGACTGTTCAAGAATGATTTTGTACAGGTGGCGCAGGAAGACCGAGGCAAGCCTGACGGAGCTCTCCACAAGCAGGATTGACTGCACTCCTTCGTGGCTGGCATCTTCATCGACGTTTAGTTTATCCTCAACGAGGCTGATAATAGGAAGCAGGACATTGGTGCTGCCAAGCCAGTTGAAGACGTAGTCGATGCAGCCCATCTCCTCACTGTCAAGTCTTATTGCCATCTCCCTTGATACGGGAGCGAGGATTACTATGGGCACTTCGGGCCAGGCTTTCTTTATTTGCAGAGAGAGCGCAAGCGGATCCATGTCACTTATACTCAGCATGTTTATGACAAGGTCTACTTTGCCTTTTCCGATTACTTTGATTGCCTCCGCTGCAGAGGTGACATGAATGAATTGAGGGGGGTAGCGAAGATTGAACGAGACGTAGTCATTGAAGACCTTCTCGTCAATCTTCCCGTCCTCCTCCATAATAAAGGCATCGTACCTGCTGCAGATCAGCAGCACATACCTGACTCTCTTCTGCATTAACAGCTCGAAGGAGGTCTCTCTGAAGATGTGTTTCACGGTCTACACCACTCCCTGGGCCAGCATGGCCTCGGCCACCTTGACGAACCCGCCGATATTGGCTCCGTCGACGTAGTTGATGAATCCGTCCTTACGGGTTCCGTACTTCACGCAAGTGGCGTGTATGTCTTTCATGATCCTGTGAAGCCGGCTGTCAACCTCTTCGCGTGACCATGAGAGGCGCATGGAGTTTTGTGTCATCTCCAGTCCTGATGTTGACACTCCTCCGGCGTTTGCTGCCTTGCCCGGTCCGAAAAGAATTTTATGATGCAGGAATATGTTGACTGCATCCGGTGTGGAAGGCATATTGGCTCCTTCAGAGACAACAAAGCAGCCGTTCTTTACGAGCATTTCCGCATCCGCACCGCTTATCTCATTCTGTGTGGCGGAAGGAAGGGCCACCTGGCAGGGGACATCCCACGGGGTAGATTTGCCCTCGACATATGTGCATCCGTATTTCTCTGCATATTCCTTAATGCGTCCTCTCCTTACATTTTTGAGATTCTTAACGAAAGCCAGCTTCTCTTCGTTTATCCCGTCAGGGTCATGGATATAACCATTGGAATCGGACATTGTGACCACTTTGGCGCCCATCTGGATCGCCTTTTCAGCAGCAAACTGAGCTACGTTGCCTGACCCTGAGACAGTACATATCTTGCCTTTGAGGCTGTCACCCCTTGTGTTGAGCATCTCCTCGGCGAAGTAGACCTGTCCGTAGCCGGTTGCCTCAAGCCTGATCAGGCTGCCGCCCCACTCGAGACCCTTCCCGGTAAGTACACCGGTGAACTCATTCCGCAGTCTCTTGTACTGGCCGAAGAGGTAGCCTATTTCCCTTCCGCCAACTCCTATGTCTCCGGCTGGCACATCGGTATCAGCACCAACATGTCTGAAGAGTTCGCTCATGAATGACTGGCAGAAGCGCATGACCTCGTTGTCGCTCTTTTCCTTCGGGTCAAAGTCTGAACCGCCTTTCCCTCCGCCCATAGGAAGTGTAGTAAGGCTGTTCTTGAGAACCTGTTCGAAGGCAAGGAATTTAAGAATTCCCAGATTTACAGTCGGGTGGAATCTCAGCCCGCCCTTGTAAGGTCCGATGGCGCTGTTCATCTCTATCCGGTATCCTTTGTTAATCTGGATCTCTCCCTTGTCATCGACCCAGGGGACCCTGAAAAGGATCACCCTCTCAGGCTCCGCCATCCTCTCAAGGATCTTGGCTGACCTGTACTTGGGGTTCTCCAGGATAAAAGGCATAAGTGACTCGGTCACTTCTCTGACAGCCTGGTGAAACTCGACTTCACCGGGGTTTTTGGCGATTATTCTCGCCATGAATTCATCAACGGGGTTTGACATGGAAGTAGGGGTTTAAGGATTAGTTGTTTATCAGAAAATTTTATTAAATTTCCATAATTCAAGTATTACCACAAAATTTAATTGAGTTTTTTTTCAATTTGCATTATAAATTAAATTTCTCTGACAGGTAAAGCAGAGATGATCTGGTCTTCGATGGAGGATTTGTCGAAATTACAGAAGGATATGCAGAAGCTTCTGGCCGAGAAGATACAGAGCCAGAAAGGCCTGTCGATTATATATGCCATCAATAAGGTCATCAGTAAAAAGTATCCGGCCGGTCAGACACTCTCGGAGATTATCAGGGAAATACCAAAAGCCTGGCAGTTTTCCGAATACGCCTATGCCCGGATAAAGTATGACGGCCACGAATACCGTCCTCCCAATTTCCGGGAGACGCGGTGGATTCAAAAGCAGATTTTTGAGACCTGGGACAAAAAGTGGGGAGCTATTGACGTATTTTACACAAAGCAATTTCCGAAGGCCGATGAGGGGCCCTTCCTGCACGAAGAGCGTCATTTGCTTGAAAACATAGCCACAATAGTCAGCAATTACCTTAATTCACAGCAGGCACCTGATATGACTGAAGAAGCCTATCTGGATGCTGCAGTGACACTTGAGCGCACAAGGAAGATAAGCGAGGAGAAGAATATTGATGATGCCTTGTTTCAGATCTCCCGTAATATGCCGAACTCATGGCAGTTCCCTGATTATGCCGTTGCCCGGATAGTTTATGACGGGAAGGAATATCTCAGTTCGGACAAGGATTACAGGGAACATGAATGGAGTCTCAGGGAGGAGTTCACTACAATTGACAGAAAATCCGGCACGATTGAGTTCTTCTATCTCAGGGGATTTCCTGCCACATACTGGGAGACCCACCAGGAGTCCGAGGAGGAACTTCTGGGGAATATGGCAAACCTGATAACAGGGTTTCTGAATATCATCAAGGGCAATGAAATCAGGCAGCCCTCTGACAGGGACGGGAGACAGAATGATGAGTCCAAAGCTGACAACCGTATCTTTTCATGTATCAATGAGATTTCGAAGAGTCTGAGAAACGGTCATACAATAGAAACCACACTCTCGGAGATCATTGAGCTGATTCCGATGGCCTTCATGTTCCCCGAACAGGTTGAATGCCGGATCACCTATGACAGGGTTAACTTTTCCTCATCGGGATACAGGGAATCTCCATATTTCCTCGAAGCACATCTTAAGACAATTTCGAACAAAAGCGGATCGGTCAGGATTATCCTCACGGGAGATGAACCAGTTAGTGAAACCGGGCCATTCCTGGAAGAGGAGAAGCAGTTTGCAGAGACACTTGCGCTTCTGATTTCAGGATTCATAAACCTGATTCACGGCCTTGATTCGGTGAAGGTTACGCAAGAGGGGCTGAAAGAGATCATTTATGAGAAGGCAGAGCGTCTCAAGGAGCTGTCATGCATAAACCAGACAACCTCCATCCTGCAGTCTGAGAAGACAGTTGAGAATGCCCTGAAGCGTATTGTTTACATTTTGCCGGATGCATGGCAATATCCCGAACACACCGTCGCACGAATCAATTTCGACGGTAAGGAATTTATGTCGCCCGGCTTCATTGTCACAAAATGGCGGCAGCGGCAGCCATTCCTTACAATAGACGATAAGTTTGGCGAAGTTGAGATATACTACACAAAAGAGTTTCCTGACATTGATGAAGGACCCTTTATGAAGGAGGAGAGGGACCTGATAAACAACATTGCCACCCTTATATGCAACTACCTGAATACAGTTCAGGGTGAGGTTGCCATTAAGAAATACCGGTCAGAGGAGGAGCTGAAGCAAAAGTACGAAGCGGCAAGGGACTTCCTGCTGAATAAACGGAAACTGCTTCAGAACTTCCTTGAAAAGAACAATTATGACCGTGATATTTTTCATGACCTGATGAAGTTCAAGGTCAGGGAGATACTAATCATTGCAAATCTTTATGATGCTTACAGCCTGGAGCGAGAAGGCAAATTCTCCGACTATATCCTTGGTGTCTATTACCAGCTGAACCTCACCTCAATACCGAGGATCACAGGGGTCTCTTCGTTTGAGGAGGCATTTGAGAAGCTCTACTCCAGACACTTCGATCTGATCATAATAATGGTGGGGGTTGACAGGAAGACTCCGATGGAGATAGCATCCAAGCTTAAGGCATTATACAATTACATTCCAATCTACCTTTTACTGAACAACAACCAGTATGTAGGCTACTTTCAGGGTGAGCAAAGAAGGACCAGCCTGATAGACAATGTTTTCGTCTGGAACGGTGACTCCAGGATATTTTTTGCCATGGTGAAACAACTGGAAGATTTTGTAAACGCCGACAATGACACCAAGGTTGGGTACAGTCGTATAATACTGCTGGTGGAGGACTCCGCAAAATACTACTCACGCTATATCCCGCTGCTGTATCATTGCGTCATGGAACAGACGAGACGCATTATTGAGGATGTGAGTACGATGGATGAGCTTTACAAGGTGCTCCGGTTGAGGGTAAGGCCTAAGATTCTTATGGCTTCAAACTATGAGGAGGCGATTCAGATTTTTGACAAATACAAAGAGTATTTTCTCTGCCTGATCACAGACATCAAATTTGAAAAAAATTCAAAATTCGATGAGAAGGCAGGATTCGAGCTGGTGCGTTACATCAAATCGGAGATCCCTGACCTGCCAACAATCATCCAGTCGTCTGACCGCAGCAACGAGCTGATGGCCAAAGACCTCAACTGTGTCTTTATCTATAAAAACTCCGACACCCTTGCCCAGGAGATCAGGAACTTCATTAGTTTTAACCTTGGGTTCGGTGATTTCATATACCAGGATAAGACCGGTAAGACTATCGGAACGGCCAAGAATATGAATGAATTTGAGCAGCAGTTGCAGTCTATTCCTACCGAGACACTTCTTTATCACGCCAGCCGGAATCACTTTTCACTCTGGCTTACGGCCAGGGGCGAAATACAGCTTGCCAGGGAGATTGCTCCCAAGAAAATAAGCGACTTCAATGATCCGGAAGCACTTCGTGATTACCTGGTTAAAATAGTCAAGCAGCTCAAGTTCGAGAAGAACAAGGGCAAGATCGTTGAGTTCGATGAGACGCTGATAACAGAAGAGAGCAATATAATTCAGCTTTCCCCCGGAGCATTGGGAGGCAAGGGACGAGGGCTGGCCTTTATTCACACTCTTATTTACAATTTTGATATCTCCCTCTATGTTCCGGGCATCAATATCAAGGCTCCCAGAACCTTTATAATCGGCACCAACGAGTTTGAGGATTTTCTTGATAACAACAGGCTCAGAAACCGGATCTATTCCGAAACCAGTTATGAGAAGATAAAGGAACTGTTCATCAGCGGAAGATTGTCTGCTCAGCTGATTAGTAAACTGAGAATCATCCTGGGACAGATCAGAAAACCGCTAGCGGTAAGATCATCGGGACTCTTTGAGGACTCCCTGATGCAGCCTTTCGCCGGGATCTTTGAAACCTACCTGCTTCCCAACAGTAATTCGGATATTGAAATTCGTCTCAAACAGCTCACCGATGCAATCAAGCTTGTATATGCTTCAATCTACTCCGATACAGCCCGGGGATACATTAATGCAATCAATTATAAGATTGAGGAGGAGAAGATGGCTGTTATAATCCAGGAGGTTGTGGGTGAACAGTATGAGGAGTTCTATTACCCTCATATAAGCGGTGTCAGTCAGTCGTACAACTATTATCCTTACGGGTACATGCAGCCCGAAGACGGGTTTGCAGTGCTGGCGGTTGGCCTGGGTACATATGTTGTTGAAGGGGAGAAAGCATTCAGGTTTTCGCCGAAATATCCGAACCTGGAAAACAACACACCAAAGGATCAGTACCTGAACTCTCAGGTTGAGTTTTTTGCAATTGACCTCAGGAAGGAGGATTTAAATCTCCTGGAGGGCGATACAGTGGGCCTGGCACGTCTCCGCATCGAGGATGCCGAACGGCACGGGATTCTGAATCACTGTGCATCTGTCTATTCAGCCGAAAGCAGAACAATTTACCCGGGAATTGACAAGGCCGGACCGCGGATTGTCAATTTTGCGGACATACTCAAGTATGATTACATTCCTCTTGCCAGATCGCTTGTGGAGATACTTGACATTGTCAAGGAGGCCCTGGGCACCCCGGTGGAAATAGAATTTGCGATTGACCTGGCGAAAGACAGTGATTACAAGGCCTCATTCTACCTTCTGCAGATAAAGCCAATAATCGGAGCGGCAATTGATTACGACGTCAACATGGAAGAGATTGACCGTTCTCATATTCTTCTCTATACTGAAAAGAGCATGGGCAACGGTATGATAAATGATATCACGGATGTGGTCTATGTTGACAGGGATTCATTCGACAAGTCAAAGACTCTTGAGATAGCGGCCGAAGTCGACTCCTTCAACCAGGAGATGATCAGAGAGGGGAAGCAGTATATACTTATCGGGCCGGGCAGATGGGGCACACGTGACCGGTGGATCGGGATACCGGTTACCTGGCCCCAGATATGCAATGCCAGGGTTATTATTGAGACGAGCCTGGATGATTTGCCACTTGATGCATCGTCGGGTTCACACTTCTTCCACAATGTAACCTCCATGAATGTCGGGTATTTCTCCATTCAGCACCGTGACAAGAACACCCTCCTTGACTGGAATCTGCTTGGTCAGCAAAAGGTTGTGGGGAAAGGAAAGTATGTCACTCATGTTCAGTTCAAAAACAAGCTGACAGTTAAGATGGACGGGAAGAAGCGTATTTCAGTGATCACATGGGAGTGATTCTGGTTGCGCGACTCCGGCAATGAAGCCGGACACACCTGAAAATTCAATTCAGGTGTCAGAATTAAGCTTAAGTGTTATCTACAGCTCTTTCTGGTATATGCGGAACTTCTTGACAACTTTGCAGCCGATCCGTTCGTACTCCCCTCTCATCTTCAGGTTGTCTTCAAGGACAAGGTGACTGTCAAGGGTTTCCATCCTGCTGTTAATTGCATCGCGGAGGATTTTAACCCCCATAAGCACATCGATGCCCTTCCCCCTGAACTCCTTTTTGACGCCACCGAGCATCATGATCAGCTTCCGCGATCGTTTTGATTCCCTGAGCACCTTAAGGAACCCGAACGGCAGGAGTCTTCCCCGGCAGGCCTTGATCCCCTTGCTGAGGTCGGGCATGCCGATGGCGAAGCCGATCGGCTCTCCGTCTTTCATCACTGCCTTAATATATTTCGGGTCGAGAATTGGAAGGTAACGGGCCGCGAAATCAGATTTCTCCTTATCGTTGAGAGGAACGAATCCGTAAATTTCGGCGAATGTGTCGTTCATCAGCCCGAGAATCGGGATGATATAAGGCTTCAACTGCTTTTTGGTCTGGAATTCAATTATATCGTATTCCTTGCTTCTTGTGATCTTGTCAAGGACCCTCTCATAAACCAACGGAAACTCCTTCGGGATCTCACCAAGATAGTTTACAAGGTCTACCTTTTTTGTATACCCCTCGTTTTCAATTAGAGTCACCATATAGGGTGAATTATTGGCGCTTGTGATGAACTGCGGGTACTGGAATCCCTCTGTCTGGAATCCCTGCGGATCCTTGTCTGAGAATCCCAGAGGCCCCACAATGCTTCTCATACCGTTTTGCCTGGCCCACTCCTCGATCCTGCTGAGGAGGGTATGAAATACCTCCTGGTCGTTATAGCACTCCATGAAGCAGAACCTGCCGTGGTTCTCATTGTTGATCTCGTTGTATCTCCGGTTGATGATACCCATGATACGGCCTACGGGCCTGTTCTCCCTGTAAGCCAGGAGAAGGAGGCCGTCAGCATAGCCAAATGATTTATTCTTCTTCTTGTCATACAGCTCCCACTCATCCATATATAGCGGCGGAAGCCAGTCAGGTTCATTTCTGTGAACCTTTTCAGGCAGATAGATAAAATCACGGAGGTCCTTGCGGGTCTTAACCTCCTTAACGGTAATTTCTCCCATGGCGGTCAGGTTGAGTGGTTTTAAAGATAGTCAAGTTTTCTCTTGTCGTTCCTTTTTGTCAATTTCATCAGCCACTTGCAGCAAAAGCCTGGTGTCGATGACATTGACAAGAAAGAGTACAACAACCACAAAGCATGCTGAATAGTTGAGTGATCCGGGCAACAACACCTCGGCAATCATTATAAGGCCGACTGCGATTCTGACCTCAGTTGGCCCCAGCTTTCCTGAGTCTATTGAGTAATTGCCGGTTATTTTATACCTGAGAAGGGCTATTATCATCTCCCAGCCATACAGTACAACGAAGCCGTAACCCAGCAGCATCCATGCACCCTCAGCATAAAACATGTAGCCGAAACCGATGAGGATGATGCTCATCCAGTCAATCGTGATATCGAGGGCAAAACCGTAATTCTTCCTCGGTATATTTCTGAAGTATGCAAGTCTTCCGTCCAGGGAGTCGCCAAACCAGCTGATGAAAAAGCCTACCAGTCCGAGGAGAAGGAAAAGCCTGCTGAAGTATGTTGCCAGGATGAAACTGCCCGAAACAATAACGTTTCCAAAGAATCCTATTCCCGTGAGCATATTAGATGTAATGAAGGGGGGGATTCTCCTGACAAGCCATAAAATGGCCATCTGTTCCTGCTTCTTAAGCAGGTTGGTTCTGGCTCTGTCAGCAAATACATTCCTGAGCACCTCACCATTGAGGAGTGATTTCAGGTTGTTAACGGGATTCTTTTTGTCTGGCATAGCAGAAATTTATCTCCTAAGTTAAACTAATTTACCAGGAACAAACTCGTCCGGAACTGGCATTCCATAGACTTTTTGTCTCAGGAAGTCGCCCAGGGACTGCAGGTCAGGGTAATGCTCCTGTTCCCCGGGGCTGATTATCTCACCTATACCGATTCGCTGCAGGCGGTCCCGCTTGTTAAATACTTCGGACGGCAGTCTCAGCTGGCGTATCCTCCAGTTAAATAGCCCGAGGAAGTAGAAGAACGGGGAGTTTATGTCGAAGAAGCGTATTGGCAATACCGGTACTTTTGCGGAGCGGATCAGGTGAAGGACACTCTCCTGCCAGCGGCGATCCATCACCTTCATCTCTCTCAGGGAGAAGTCAGAGACTGCTCCTGAGGGAAAGAATCCAAGGGGATGCCCGGCCCGAATGTGACCGAGTGCCTCACGGATCCCCTTGATGCTGGCAGCTTTGATGCCGGTTTTTTTGTTGCCGGCCGGAACCACAGAGATAAAGTTTCCTTCAAGGGTTTTTACGTTAGAGAGTAACCTGTTGACAATGAATTTGTAGTCAGGCCTCAGTCTGGCCAAAATGTCAATTGTCATAATTCCGTCAATGCCACCGTAAGGATGGTTTGAAACAGTTATGAAAGCTCCTGCCGGCAATTGCTTTAGTCTGTGAGCATTGCCCACCGCATAATCCACACCTAAATCATCAAGAAGCCGCGATGTAAAATCTGCTCCCGTCCATGCGCTTGAATTCTCATAAACCTGGTTGATTTTGTCAATAGCCAGAATACGAATGACCTGTTCAGCACGGCGATAGCCATTTCTGCCTCTGAACAGGAATGACAACGGTTCCAGATCTTTTGGCTCAATAAGCTTCATAACAGTAAAAGCAAAATTACAAATTATATGAAATTTCATCGCAGGTTACAAAAGCAGATCCGTCACAGCGCCGACAGATGACTAAATCCTTGGAAATCCTGATCCAAAAACAATATATTTGAAACCGATCAGATCCCTTACTGAAACAGGATAAAACAGTCAACCCATGAAAAAGCTATCTCCCATTCTGGCCGCTGTTGGAGCAGTGCTTTTCGCCGGCTGCACCGGCAGCGCTTCTGTACCGACAGACCTTTCAAAAAACAGCATTATCCCGAAGCCGGTTTCGGTTACAGCCACCGGGGAATCGTTCACTCTGACTTCGAAAAGTGATATTTTCATCATGCCGGGCGCACCTTCTGAACTTTCATTCATTGGAAATTACCTGGCGGACAAGCTTAATCCTTCCACAGGCTTGGGCCTGAATGTGATTACGGACGGCAAAAAACCGGGCAGAGGAGATATTTTACTCAGCCTCACTGAAGGCGACGATGAGCTGGGGGATGAGGGTTATGAACTTATAATTACAAATAAGTTACTGACAATCAATGCAAATAAACCAGCCGGACTTTTTCATGGCATCCAGACTGTAAGGCAGTTGCTACCTCATGAAGTTGAAGCTGACACTCTTCAGGCCGGGCCATGGATTATTCCCACAGGTACAATCCGTGATTATCCATCATACGGCTATCGCGGGGTTATGCGCGATGTGGCACGCCATTTCTTCGGTCCCGAAGAAATAAAGAGGTATACTGACCAGCTTGCATTGTACAAGATAAATGTTCTGCACATGCACCTCTCCGACGACCAGGGATGGAGAATTGAGATCAAATCCTGGCCCAACCTCACTGCCCACGGCGGCAAGACGGAGGTCGGGGGCGGAGAAGGAGGTTTTTATACCCAGGAGGAGTATTCAGATATAGTGAAGTATGCTGCAGAAAGGTTTATTACCATAATTCCCGAGATTGACATGCCAGGCCATACGAACGCAGCACTTTCATCATACCCTGAGCTGAACAGTGACGGTAAGGCGCCGGAGCCTTACACAGGCATAAATGTTGGATTCAGCACGCTTGACACCCGATCAGAAATCACTTACAAATTCGTGAATGATGTGGTAGGAGAGATCGCTGCCCTGACCCCCGGTGAATATTTTCATATCGGCGGAGACGAGTCCCATTCAACCAAAATTGATGACTACATTTATTTTGTCAACAAGGTTCAGGATATAGTAGAGTCACACGGGAAGAAAGTTATTGGCTGGGATGAGATAGCACATTCAACACTAAAGCCTGACGCTGTGGTCCAGTACTGGGCAAGGGCTGCCAACGCAATCAAGGGGATCAGTCAGGGGGCAAAGGTTCTGATGTCACCGTCCAAATATGCCTATTCCGACATGCAGTATGACACTGCCAGCATATTCGGCCTGCACTGGGCTGCATACATTGAAGTGGATGACGCATACAACTGGGATCCCGCCACGCTGGTCCCTGAGATCACAAGGGATAACATTGCAGGGGTTGAGGCTCCGCTGTGGGCGGAAACCATTTCCACATCCAGGGAGGCTGAATACCTAATCTATCCCCGCCTTCAGGGATATGCAGAGATTGGATGGACCCAGGCCTGGATGCGCAACTGGGACGAATACAAAACCAGGCTTGCCTCTCACGGCCGGAGGATGCAGGTCATGGACATCAACTTTTACCGCTCCCCGCTTGTGCAGTGGGAGCCTGAAGGCGAGTAATATATTTGGCTATAAACAAATTATTGATTATAAATTAATTACACAATCAAACCATGGAATTTTTATATGAAGGACTGATAACGATAACCTGGCAACAGGTTGTGATGTGGGTTATCGGGGCAGTGCTGGTTTACCTGGCCATTGCCAAAAAACTTGAACCGTCACTGTTGCTTCCGATGGGATTCGGTGCCATACTGGTCAATCTCCCGTTATCAGGCGTGCTGAACCAGACCCTTCCCGGGATAGGGGAAGTGACTGGCATACTTGACTGGCTCTTCAAGGTTGGAATCGAGACTTCCGAAGCAATGCCGCTGCTGCTGTTCATCGGGATAGGGGCAATGATTGACTTTGGTCCGCTGCTCTCAAACCCCAGGCTTTTACTTTTTGGAGCTGCGGCACAGTTTGGAATTTTTGCCACAGTCACGGCGGCCGTGTTGCTGGGATTTAACCTCAGGGATGCTGCTGCTATCGGGATAATAGGCGGTGCGGATGGTCCTACATCGATCCTCGTGTCACAGGTTCTGAAGAGCGATTATATAGGGCCGATTGCGATAGCGGCCTATTCCTATATGGCCCTGGTGCCGATAATTCAGCCGTTCGCCATCAAGATGTGCACAACGGAGAAGGAGAGAAAGATACGAATGAGCTACAATCCGAAAAGCGTATCGAGGCTTACAAGGATAATATTTCCAATATCAGTCACAATAATTGCGGGTCTGGTTGCGCCGGCGTCCATTGCCCTTGTGGGGTTCCTGATGTTCGGCAACCTGATCAGGGAGTGTGGTGTGCTCAAGTCATTGTCTGAAAGTGCACAGAAGGAGCTGGTGAACCTGATTACGCTGTTGCTGGGAATAACAATTGCTGCAAGTATGCAGGCAGACAAGTTCGTGGCACTTGATACTGTCAAGATCATGGGTCTGGGACTGCTTGCATTCGTTTTTGACACTATTGCCGGAGCCTCATTTGCCAAATTCCTGAATTTCTTCCTGAAGGAAAAAATCAACCCGATGGTTGGGGCGGCAGGCATATCGGCATTCCCCATGTCATCGAGGGTCATCCAGAAAATGGGCCTTGAGGCTGATCCCACAAACCACCTGCTGATGCATGCGGCAGGGGCAAATGTTTCAGGTCAGATCGCCAGTGTGATTGCCGGCGGTGTTATAATCGGACTGGTACCCGGACTACTGTAAAGGAGGTGAAACATGAACGCAGATTTATTTAAGTCGCTTGATCTGATGGGGAAGGGCATGACTGCCATCTTCGTCGTCATTATCGTTATTTATCTCGCGGTGCACCTGATCCTGAAACTGACGGGAAACAAAAAGACGGAGACATCCGAGCAGAACCCTGGCGAAGTTTAAAAATCGCCTTCGGCATTGCCGAACAGCCTGAAATTGTAGGTCAGCATGAATATTGGCTGAGCAAAGATTGTCATCTGGTAACCATTGATTGATCCATTCTCATTCTTGAAAAAGATTGAGTATGGATTCTTTCTTCCCAGTACGTTATATACAGTAACCGTAAATGAGGAGTGATTCAGCTTTTTAGCCTGAAGGTTGCCATTGACCGTCGCTGCCAGGTCCAGCCTCATGTAATAGGGAATACGATAGTCATTCCTGTTTGAGTAGTAGACATGCGAGGAGTTGTAGAAGTTGTAAAAGGCAACGGGGTATGTAATTGGCCTTCCCGAGCTGTAAACGAAATTGGAGGTCAGGTTGAACCGTCTGGATGCCTTTGCATTGATGACTATTTTCAGGTCATGGGGCTTGTCATAGTTTGCAGGAAACCAGTTGCCTCTGTTGACCTTTTCCTCCTCGAACTGACCGTCGACCTTCATCAGGACTCTTGACCAGGTATAGCTTACCCAGCCGGTGAGGCTTCCCTGTTGTTTTTTCACCATCACCTCCACACCGTACGCTTTGCCGTCGCCGTTTATTATATCCGTTTCGAGTGCAGGGTTCATAATCAACTCAGCGCCGCCCTTGTAGTCCAGGGTATTTGTAAGCCATTTGTAATAGCCCTCCACGGATGTTTCAACGGCTCTTCTGTCAATGTTCATATACAACCCGGCCGAGACCTGGTCGCCCCGCTGCGGTTTGATATACGTGTCGCTCAGTTTCCAGATATCAACTGGTGACATCGAGGTGGTATTGGATATCATATGGAGGTACTGGTATGCTCTCTGAGCACCTATCTTAAGAGATGCATTCGAACCCATCATGAACCGGGTGGAAAACCTGAAGTCCAGTCCGGGGTAAGAGCTGACAACCTCCTTCTCTCCGTATGTTACAGTATCTGTTATATTTTCCACCCTTCTTGGCAAACCATCTGTATAGATGAATTCCCGGCGGGGGCCGAAGCTTTTATAGAGGGTTCCCCTCACTCCGGCAGATAATGAAAGCCATGGAGTTAACTCAATTTCGTCACTAAGATAGAGTGACGGCTCAATGGCTCTTTCGCTCTGCAGTTCAAGGGGTATGGCTTCTGATGCTTCTCCTGACGGCACACGTTTCCCTGGAGCCAGTGAGTAGAGTGTGGCGTCCAGGCCAAACTCCATCCTGTTTTTTGCTGAGCTGAGGAATGTAAAATCAGCCCTGCCAATCTTCTGACTCAGATCATAATATGTGTGGTTGGCCTCAATTGAGTCGGCGGAAGATGTGAGCCGGTAGCTGTAGTTGCTCAGGATGGCAAAGTACTGTACCGTTAGACGTTCACCGAAAGAGTGTCTCCATTTCAGGGTGGCTGCCGTGTTACCGTATCTGAAGCCGCTTTCCATGAAGTAATCGAAACTATCGTCGCTGTGATACCCTGACAGGGATATTGAGTTTTTCTTGTTCAGGTCAGCGGTGAGAGTTCCCTGAAGATCATAGAATGAGGCGGTGCTCTTCTTCAGTCTTTCATCACTTAGCATACCCAGAAGCCAGTCTGAATAGGTGGTGCGGCCTCCGATAATGAAAGAGACCTTGTCACTGATCAGAGGCCCGTCAATCATGAGCCGGCCTGTGACAGGGCTTATACCTCCGCTCACCTTTATCTTATCACGGTTGCCTTCTGCCGGGACTATTTCCATTACTGATGAGAGCCTGCCGCCGTACCTGGCCGGCATACCGCTCTTGAAGAGTGTCACATCAGTTATCAGGTCGGAGTTAAACGCTGAGAAGAAACCGAAGAAATGGGATGCATTGATTATTGGGGCGTAATTCAGGAGTACGAGATTCTGGTCAGTGCTTCCGCCTCGTACGTTGAACCCGGCGGAGGCTTCGCCCACTGTCTGGATGCCGGGAAGCATAAGGGTGCTCTTGAGCAGGTCTGCCTCGCCCAGCCCGAGAGGTATCTGTTTAAGCATCTTCACATTGATCTTCTCTGTGCCCATGCGGGTGTTCCTTACACTGTTTTCGCGGTTTGCGGAGATTACAACAGCATCGATCTCACTGGGGCTTTCTGTCAGCGAGACATCGAGGGAGCCGTCAGAATAGATCAGGACGTTTCTGCTGGCAGATTTCATTCCCATCATCCTGTATTCAATCCTGTACTGTCCGGGAGGAAGGGAGATTAAGTAGAACCCTGCACTGTTTGTCATGGCACCTGCCCGGAGCTTGTCAACATATACAACCACACTCTGGATGCCGGTTCCGTCTATTGCATCCCTTACAACACCGGTAAGGGTGACTCTTTCCGGTATCACTCCGACAGAGGGCCTGCCTATCCTGAACAAACGATAATCATCACTTACAGTCGACTCCTCCTCCTGCATCACCGGCCTGAGGAAGTCGGCGGAGGCTGCCTCGGCATACTTGTCCCTGACATATGTTTCATACTCCTCCGCAAAGTCCGTCTTGATTGCAAAACCTTTCGAGAGAATGATCCTGTTGTCAGGGGTTATCATGAACAGCATTCCGTCACGGCGGAGGGCTTTGTCAAGAACACCTTCGACAGTTGCGTTTGTGGCCGAGACGTTCAGATAAAGAGAGTCAGTCCACCGCGGAGAGTAATAAATCCTTACGGGAACTTTCCTTTCGACAGTGTCAACAAAATCATCAAAGAGTATCCGGCTGAACTGGAATGTGAGATTGTTATCCTGACCCCGCAGAAAAAAAGTGAATCCCAGCAAAACCAGGATGAACAGGCTCCTTTTCATAATCCCTGTGCGGCGGCCCGGCGGCTGTCGTATGTTTGTAACACGTTAATCATTTGTCTCTTTCCGGCCTTTCGAAGCTTCAGCTTCTGCTGGTCGATAATTTTTTTCATCTCAGCCGATCCGTCTCCGAACGCTTTCATGAAATTGCCTCCGGAGGTTACCTTCCTGTAGCCGTAAGGGGTCATGACGTAACCAACAGGGGAGTAGTAATACTCATCTATTCCGTTGCGCTGGTGCACAACGCACCTGTGTCTGATTATATAACCCGTGGGACCGTTATAGGCCATCTCATAGAATCCTTCCGGAATCTCCCCTCCGGTCTCCCCGGCGGAAAGGTACCTGAACCGCATTGTGTCAGTCCTGAAGCAGAGAGTGAAAGTGCTGATCAGATCACGCTTGATTGATACCTGATAGAGGTTGCTTCCAAAGTCGTTGTCAATCTCTGAAAAGATGACCTCGTCAGTAAAGGTGTCATACTGCAGAACCATGCCCTCATATTTTCGTCCCTTTACTACGATGTCCGCAGTCCGCTCCTCTCCATAGAACAGAAGCGGCTTATTGCTGGCCCTGTAGTGGTAGGGAAAATATTCATTTCCGTTTATGAAGGCATATCCGGTACCGGTTCTTATTGAATAGACACTGTCAAGAAGTTCTTTATGAGCAGCTTCAACGGTGGCAAAACGGTTTAGACTCCTGTTAGTTGCACCCGTGGTTCCCTGCTGTGAAAAACCCGTAAGGGCAGCGCAAAAGAAAAGTATCAGCAGGTATGTTCTTGTCATCACAGGTAAGACGGATAAAAGCAATGCCGAAATAACAAATATTATTTCTAAATGCGGGACAGTTAACAAATTTTAATGTTTCAAACGCCTTATTTTACGGCCAACCGTGATATCCGGGAGGGATTAAGTTCTATTTTTGTCAATTCTTCAAACAAGGACAACAAGCAAACTGTTTTAACCGTAGAGGACCATGATCAAAAGATGGTATAGGATCATTTTTGTTATAATCATCTCCTTTACCCTTTTTACATGCATCGATCCGTACACCCCCCAGCTCAGGAAATTTGAATCGCGGCTCGTGGTTGATGCCCTTGTCACCGATGAAATATCGTCCAGCTATGTACGCCTTTCGCGAACAACACTTTTACCGGACGAAAATCCCGTGAAGGTCACCGGGGCCACTGTTACCTTAAAGGATGACCTGGGCAATACAGTTATTTTCAGTGAGAGGAATCCTGGCGATTATCACACTGACAGCCTCACCTTCAGGGGAGAAGTTGGGAGGAGGTACACTCTCTCAATTGTGACCGGTGACGGTGTGACATATGAGTCGAGCCCCTGCCTGATGCATCCAGTGCCCGCGATCGACAGCCTCTATTATGGTGTTGACCAGGTTTTTTCAGAGCAGACGGGCAGTTTCCGCGAGGGAATCAGCTTCTATATCGACACCAGGAATGAGACTCCCGGAAGCTATTATCGATGGTCGTATGAGGAGTTTTGGAAATTCTCTGTTCCCGATCCGGCTATTTTCAGGTATATCGATGACACGACAATCTTTCCTCTGAGTATAATAAAGCAGACCTGCTGGTCCCATACCAGTTCCGATTTAATTGACATCGAGAACACTGTTTCAGGCCATACGGGTGATTTTGTCATGAAACCGATCCTCTTTGTCGCTTCGGATGAGAGTGACCGGCTGCTGATACAGTATTGCCTGGTTGTCAAGCAGATGTCGGTATCTGCAGAGGAGTACGAGTTCTGGAACCTGATGAATGAGATTAACGAGGCCGGAGGGGACATCTTTGACAAGCAGCCATTTCAGGTATTCAGCAATATCAGGAATACGACAGATCCGGATGACCAGGTGATAGGTTACTTCCAGGTCTCCGGGGTGAAGCAGAAGCAGATTTATGTGACTGCCAGGGAAGCGGCAGATCTTGGACTACCGGTTTACAGATATGAATGTGACAGGCAGGAGAAGGGCGAGATAGACTATCCGTCCACATCAGGGGAGGGATTTACATTCAACGAGATACATGCGGCATTCCTTTATTCCGGATATGCTTTTGTCGGGCCTATCTTTGATAAGGATAACAAGCTTTTCAGGCTAATATT
>Ga0209800_10000516_pt1 | contig 58951 bp, 38 predicted proteins | sample Higcelweek8metaG_FD_187174 | JGI IMG/M metagenome (GOLD analysis project Ga0209800, IMG submission 187174) | Freshwater pond sediment microbial communities from the University of Edinburgh, under environmental carbon perturbations - High... | ecosystem: Environmental > Aquatic > Freshwater >...
TTTTATTCTATTACATTGATCAGCAGACCGATCCTGATTTATAATTTAAGCACAAACATATAATCCGTCTATGAGCGTTTCGATATGTTTATTTGTCTTATTACCTTGAGGAGGTTATTATGAAAAGATTATGTTGTTTTGCAGGTATCGTTCTTTTATTATGTACAGTAACACATGCAATAGGTCTTCAGCATGGCGTTTTCCGCAGTCAATCAACACAGGGAAAGCCGTGGCAGGGGACAGCCACAATCACCAATGAGCGTTTCGATATAACAGTGTATCCGGATTACCTTGATGTCGAGCTGGAATGGGAATTCAAGGCAGGTGGAACAGCGCCAGATTCCTTCCAGAATGCAATTGAAATTGTAGGAAATATAAATTTTGCCGCTAATTCATCAATTGTTAGCATGATTACATGGTATAACGGAAAAATTCTCAAAGGAAAACTCAAAACAGACAGTGCTGCCAGAGAGCAATATGAGAATGTCGTTGACAGAAGTTCAGAACGCCCGACGCCTCCCCGTGATCCAGTGCTTCTTGAGTACAGCTGGGGCAAGGATAATTATGATATTTCTATTTTTCCAGCAACTTTCAATGGAACACGACAGGTAAGAATAAGGTATCTTATTCCTGCCCTTAATGTAAATGGTGTCAATAAAATCGTATATCCGTATGCTTTTTCAGAGAATGCATCTGTCAACATCAAAACAGGAGCCGGAGCAGAAGGGTATATAGTTGAAACAAACCAGTCCAAAAAACACTTTGAAAACAGGGAACCCGTTGCACTTGACAGTAAGGTATACGGGTTTTTATCATATGGAGGAACAGGTTGTCAGAGTATAACTTATATTGTACCTGTAATTTCAAAAAGCCTCAATGGTTCGACTATATACAGCAGCTCATTTTCAACTCCGGAATTCAGTGGAGAGATGTGCCATGTATCAACAATGTCAGCGAAGGATGCATTAAAACATACATCAATTGCTGAAGACTATGTTATACTCTGGCGCTGGAATCATCCGCAGATTATGGCCAGATATGCCCGTCAGATAGTTGAGCAGTCAAAACTGTTAAAAAAATTTTTGTCTACATTGGAAAGTGCAGATAAACGGGCAGCTCTTATTATCAGTAAAGAAGGTGGTGAGACAATTTCATTTCATCTTGACAAATCGGGCAGCTCTGAATTTAACCTTATGTTAAGCTATCTTGACTCATTGAGTAAACAGAGCATAATTGATCCGCCGTTAAGTCCGGTATCGAAAAAACTTGATCTTGAGTGTAATGCAGAAAATGAACTCAAAGAGTTTGAAAATGCGATTAAGGCAGCAATTGATCTTTTTGAAAAAGACGTGTCATCATTAAAGCACCTTTTGATTCTTACTGCAGGCCCGCAGCTGTTTTCATTGTATACGTATGCACTTCCGAATGTTACTCTTGAATCAGGCATTGATGCCGGCTTATTGAGTGAGTACCTGAAAAGCGATGATCTCAGTGAAGTTTGTTCATCAGTAAATCAGATCTACTGGCCTGGTGTCAATATATCGGGGTTTTTACAAAAGTATAATGACAAACTTTCAGTTTATGCCACTGTCGGCAACGGATTGGACACCAATAGAATAGCAGTGCTTGACAATAACAGCACAGCCACTGAAATGCACTTGTATAGCAGACAGCCGCTGAAAAAAGAGATACGCTGGAATATTTATAAAGACAGCAGCCTGCTTACGTCATTTACAGAAACACCAGAGGTTATTGAACTTGTTGACGGAATGCAATACGCAAGGCTGATAGGAGCATCACAGCATCTTGTTCCGCTTGCAGATGTAATGCCGTCATCCTTGGCATCCACTCTTGGATTCATTGATGAAAAATATTCTCTTGTGGCACTTGAAGAGGATTTTATCTCTGATGATGAAGCTGCAAAATATAATAAGAGTGGTGTACCGCTTCTCAATCCAACGGATATATTCCCTTCACCGGATGAACGTGCAGATATGCCTGTGATTGATTGGCTTAAAGCCAACCCGCCTGTACCGTTTAATCAGAATAGTTACACAATGTTCGGAGCACGTATAATGTTAATGATGAATGATATGATTGTGCTTGAAGATGCAATGCCGACAGTACAGAATAAAGTGGTGTTGGATGCTGATGTTCCGGCACGACTTGTATCTGCTCAGGCTCAGACAGTTTACAGTATAACTGATGGCGGGTATATAGATTACAGCGCTGCTCTTTCAATAAAAGATCCGTCAAAACTCACAATGACAGGCTCACTAAAGTCAATTCCAATGGCAATAAAGAATGGCTCCCTAATAATCAACTTGTCACAGATTGGAATTTCGGGAAATGAGCCTGTTAAAATTGTACTTTACAACTGCTCCGGACAGATAGTTGGCGTCTGGAATAGTGCATCATCCCGGAGTAGATTTTCAATTAATATGAACTCATTTACACATGGAAGCTACATGCTTCGTGTAAGCAGTAAAACACTTGGAACAATGCAGCAGATGATTGTCAAGTAACTGAAAACTTGTAACTTAAGCTTATTTGAAGGCAGGCCGTTATGCGACCTGCCTTTTTCTTTTATTAAAAAACTGTAAAGCCTGACCTTGATTTAGGTTTTATGAATAGGTATTTTACAAGCAAATTACCTGTAAATCAGTTTTAACCGGAGTCCTGATGTCACTTAGAAAAATTTTCAATCCAGCCGGCGGTATAATCTACCATCTCCGTGCATTCAGATATGGCCTGTTTTTCTGGCGCCCGTATATAAAAGCACTTGAACCACTTTTATTGAAATGGACTCCAGGTACTGATCAGATAGTAATAATCGGATCGTCAAGCGGGTATTCCCTGACAGGGAAATTTCTGCGCCGCTTTAAATCTGTCATTATTAACGAGCCGGATCCTCTGGCCAGACTCATATTCAGGCTCCGTTTCCCATTTGTAAATGTCAAATCAGACAACACTGATTTTATCATACCCCCGGATGGAGTAAGCTGCCTTGCTCACAAATACCCTGAAGCTGCGATTCTTTTTTCTAATATACTGGGACAGCGTCTATCAATATGTAAACGATCGACAAAAACTAACAGATGCGACTGGCTTGCCACGCTGCCGCATACTCTTGACAAACACAACTGGTTCAGCTATCATGACCGCATTTCAACCAGAACTGCACTCATAACATCAAAGCCGCTTGAATCAGCACGAGAACTTAGCCCCGATGAACTCATGGATCACTTTTGCGGTACTGACTATTCGACAACCTATATAGATCATGAAACTGATGCGCTCAAACAGCCTGATATCAACAGAACATACCTGCCATGGGTACTAAAACCATCAAAGATTCATATTATTGAGGTAATAAAAAGGCCATGAATACAAATCGCAGGTTAAAAGCAGTAAACACCTGTAAATGTTTACTGCTTTTAATCTTTTCTCAAAATCAAGTTTCTACTTTGTTGAAAATATCTTTTTTGTAAATAAGCTGTTATCATATTTCAACTGAAGAAAATAATTTCCCGGAGCAATACGGTTTACAGGTAATTTTGTATTATGACTGCCGGCAGCCTGATATGCCTTTACAATATTCAACACAGCTCTGCCTTGCATATTGTAAACAGACAAAGAAACATCTGATGCACCCTTCAGTGAATACCGGACAACTCCTGATGAGATTTCAAAATCACCAGAATTGACATCCCTGGCTGCCTGTTGAATTACAGGTGTATTATCATTAACTCCTTTTATCAATCCATCAGCAATTGACGGAAATACCCAGTTGCAGGTACTTCTGCTCAAAAGGGCAAAACCTTCTGATTTCTCATAACCGTTATCCCACCATACCGGACACATACCTCTTTTTCTCACAGCACCGGCATAATACTCTGCATGCACGGCTCTGTCTTGCGTATTTGACCGTTCAATGGAGCCCCATTCACCAATGACAACAGGAATTCCCTTATCAACAAAAACAGCCTTAATTCTGTCAAGCTCAACATCACATGCTGATTTATCACTTGCAGAGCCCCACTTGGTAGTTGCCCCTGCTCCTGTATTCATTGTAAAGTTATAGGGCCAATATGTATGCTGAGATATTATTATTCGTGAATCGTTATCAGGAATGACAAGGTCATTCTGTGCAATCTCCATTGATGTTGCTGCATGTGTTGGAATCATAATATGCCTGAGAGCATTATTACCGCCGCTATTGCGTATTGTATTGACAATTGCAAGATTATAGGCATTCAGTATTTTGCGGGCTTCAGCTGTGCCGCCGCTCCATTCATAAGTTGTACCATACAACCGGGGTTCATTCAGTGTTTCAAAAATCAGAAAGTCACTATAATCCTTGAATCGTTCAGAAATCTGTGCCCAGATTTTTGTTATTTTAGCTGTAACCTCAGTCTGTGTTGATGCGGTAAGTGTCACCCATTCATCATGATGAGAATTAAGAATTACATACATACCATTATCAAGTGCGTAATTTACAATTTCTTCGACTCTGTCTATCCAGGCCTTATCAATTATATAATCCGGTGAATTACCGAAATGTGCCTTCCATGTTACTGGCAACCTTAAGGTTTTAAATCCCTTTGCATATACAGCATCAATCATTTTTTTTGTTGTTTTTGGGTTTCCCCAGCAAGTTTCAGTATTAAGACCAGTAGCAGTGTCAGTCCATGCGTCCAGAGTATTTCCTAAATTCCACCCTGCTTTCATGTCATAAACAATCTGCATTGATGTCATATTTCGCATTGTACCTGCAGCAAAGGTACTATAATTATGTAATGTCCCAATACACAAAATTCCAGATAATATCTTCAGAACGATATTCCTGTACAAAATCTCTTTCATTTAACCCCCTGTTTAAATAAGAAAATTATAATACTAATTTATAAATTTAATCAAAAAATTACTGAATCGTTTAAATAAATACTTGGGATTCTGTAGTTTTATAAAATAAATAAATACATTGTTCTAATTTTTTGTTTATATTTTAATATATTATTACTACTGTTCATGTATTTTTAAATAATTGAAATATGTAATAATTTGCCAGTTTATTGATATATACTTAGTTTTTGTGCATAAAATTAGCTTTATAGTTCACTTTATATGATTATTTGTTTTCCTTTTCTAAATTAAACGGGGGTATTTTTATGAATAACTTGTTCTGGAAAATTACTGCGATTCCATGTATTTTTATTTTATTAAACAGTTTTAATGCACAGACTCAAACCCCTTATTTTATGTCCAGTCCAGCAGGGCATGGATCAGGAACCACTGGCGGCGGTGCCCCGACAGAATCAAATACTGTAACTGTGACTGACGCATCACAATTATCATCTGCGCTTTCTGGAAGCAAATCTGTAATCCTGATTTCCGGAACAATTACTACTTCAGGTAAAATTTCATGCACGATTACTAATAAATCAATTATCGGATTACCGGGAGCAAAGATTGTAAATCTGACTCAGACCAAGGATGGTTCCGGAAACATAGAGATTAAAAACGGCTCCGGCAATATTATTATTCGTAATATTATTTTTATTGGACCGGGAGCATACGACTGTGACGGCTTTGACCTATTGACAAATACCGGATGCACAAAGCTCTGGGTTGACCACTGCGAATTTCAGGATGGAATGGATGGCAACTTTGACAATACAAAACTGGCGGATAACATTACTGTGTCATGGTGTAAATTCACCTATTTAAAACCCCCCAAAGCCGGTGGTTCAGGCGGATCAGATGATCATCGCTTTACAAATCTAGTCGGCGGATCCGATTCTGATGTTCCGGCAGATGGAAAGTACAGCATTACATGGTTAAACTGCTGGTGGGCTGACGGTTGCGTTGACAGAATGGTACGAGCGAGAAACGCACAGATTGACATGCTGAACTGTTACTGGAACAGTAAAGCCGCAAGTAAAAACATCCATCTGTCTCCTGGGACCAACGGAACTTATGTCTATGTTGAGAATGGTGTTTTTGCATGTTCAGGAGATATAGTGAATTTTGAGAAATCCGGTAATAACAATGTTAAATTTGTAAACTGCTCAGGCGGCGGTTCAAATACAGGTACAGTTTCCGCTCCAACTTATTCTTATACAGCAACTCCGTCAGGCAGCGTAGTCAGCATGGTTACAAACACCTCTTGTGGTGCTGGTGCTACATTAAAGGTTAATGCAGAAGGAATTATTTCATCATCCTGTGAAACTACAGGTGTTGCACAAAATATAAAAAGTGGAAAAAATGTAAATCCGGTTCTGATTGACAATAATTTAAATATTAAACTATCTGTTTCAGGCTCTCAAAATTCCCGCGTAACGATTTATTCCTTAAACGGACAGAAAGCCTATTCATGGTCAAAGAATATGAGTACACAGGGAAATCTACGCAGGCTCAATGCAGGCTTATATTTAATAAGGATGCAGAATAATGAGAGCATCATGACAGACAAGTTTATCATTAAGTAAAAGCCCTGAAATGTTTTGTGGAGTGTTATTTCTACTTTGTTAGAATAACACACCGATCGTTGAGCGGAGCCGAAACGATCGCTATTTCGAGAATTTTCACTTGCTCATTTCGACTCCGCTCAATGAGCTTACAAAAGTTATTTTCAGTATTCTAACAAAGTAGAATTATACTGCAGAAAGCTTGTTATCATAAATAAATAAACATTGTTGGCAGAAGAATAGAGTCTTTTACATCCGGGACTCAAGCTCCTGCCAGACTTTGTATGCATCCTCAAGCTCAGCATCAATTGCGAAGAGACGGATTTTCGTTTCTGCAACAAACCCTGTTTTTTGAAAGTAAAGTGGATCTGCAAGTTTTTCGTTAAGATAAGACTGCTCTGTTTCCAACTGTTCAATTTTCTGAGGAAGCGACTCAAGTGTCTGTTTTTCTTTATAACTGAGTTTTTTCGGTCCCTTGAATTCCGGTTTGTTTTCTTTTACCTGAGGGATTTTTTCATGTGATTTCAGGGCTGAATTCTGCGACTCTTTAATCTGTCTCTCCCAGTCATCATAGCCCCCTACATACTCCTTGACTGTTGCTTTTTCTTCAAAGACAAGTGTTGATGTAACAAGGTTATTGAGAAATTCCCGATCATGGCTTACTACAAGCACACTTCCGCTGTAATCGGTTAAAAGTTCCTCAAGAAGTTCAAGAGTCTCTATGTCAAGATCGTTTGTAGGTTCATCAAGAACAAGTATATTTGACGGCTGCGTAAACATACGTGCCAGTACCAGACGGTTACGCTCTCCGCCTGACAGATGCTTGACAGGTGTTTTAGCGCGATCTGCAGTAAAAAGAAAGTCCTGCAGATATGAGATTACATGCAGCGGTTTACCGTTAATAAATACAGTGTCTCCACCGCCGGGAGCAACATTTTCCCATATTGTTTTTTCAGGATCAAGAACCTGTCTGAGCTGGTCGAAATAAACTGGTTCAAGATTTGTTCCGAATTGTATAGTACCACCGGATGGCTCAAGTTTACCAAGCAGAAGTTTCAGAAGTGTTGTTTTTCCGCAGCCGTTTCCGCCCATTATTCCTATTTTGTCACCACGCTGTACTGTAAGTGTCAATGATTTTATTATTGGCGCAGCGCCCCAGGTATAAGAAATCTTTTCCGTTTCAAGAATGCGGTCCCCTGAACGGCTGGCTTCACTTATCGACATGGAAACAGCACCACTGCGTTCACGTCTTTTTCGTCTTTCATCACGCATGCGCTTGAGTGCCCTAACACGGCCTTCATTGCGTGTTCTGCGGGCTTTTATACCTTTACGAATCCAGACTTCTTCCTGTGCAAGTTTTTTGTCAAACCGTTCCCATTCCCGTTCTTCTGCATCAAGAAGTGACTGTTTTCTTTCGAGAAATGTTTCGTAGTCACATGACCAGTCGTAAAGATTTCCCCTGTCAAGTTCTACAATCCGTGTTGCAAGACGTCTGAGCAGTTTTCTATCATGCGTTACAAATAATATTGTCAGCTTTGATCCAAGAATGAACGATTCAATCCACTGGATCGATTGAATATCAAGATGGTTAGTGGGCTCATCAAGCAGAAGCACATCCGGTTCAGTAACAAGCGCCCTCGCAAGCATAACCCGTCTGCGCATACCACCGGACAGTGTTGAAAACTCAAGCGCACCATCAAGCTGTATCTGGGTGAGAACCCTTTTTACAGTTGTCTGGATCTGCCATCCGCTGCAGTTATCGATTGCATGTTGTAAACTATGAAACTCATCGGATTCAGAGTGTTTTTTATGAAGATTATTCCACCGGATCAGCATTTCACCGGCCTTGCCTGCACCTGCGATTACGATATCTTCAACAGTACCGCATAATTCATCAGGCACCTCCTGTGGAAGATATGCTATACGTAACCCTGGTTCTTTGACAATGGTGCCGCTGTCGGGCAGAAGTACGCCTGCAATCACCTTTAAAAGTGTCGATTTCCCGGTACCATTGCGTCCGAGAATGCAGATTCTTTGCCCCTTCTGTACATCAAGTGTAACAGAATCAAGAATTAGAGGGCCGCCAAAAGCGATATTGATATTACTTACGTTTATTAAAGCCATAGGCCCTAAAGATAGTTTCTAAAACTTTCAGATCCAACATAATAGCCTTAGTTGAACTTAATTCTATTTTCCTTATTCCACTCCAGTTTTTCATCAGCTATAAAAAACTGAACAATATTTTTAAACAGTGATTCGATAAATTCCGGATCAATTCCATCTTCTTCCGCCCACACACGTCGGAGTTTGAGCATTGCCCTGACACGCTCTTCCGCAGAGACTTCAGAAACTGATTTCTTGAACTTTGAGGCATACTTGACATATTCGGACCGTATAGCTAAATTGTCAATAATTCTCTTATCAATAACATCTATACATTTGCGAATTTCTTCAAGACTTTGACATTCTTCGGCATTTTTCATAATATATTCCTATCGTCATCAATATCGAAACCAGCAGAAACAGGCGGGTATTTAATAATATCTACAGTATCATTATGTCTATAGTAACTTTTAATTATTTTTACTTATAAACATTAGATATGATTTTATCAGCAATCATGAAGAAATATAATATTTACATTTTGCATTTTGCGCTATTTGTTTCCATTATCTTTTTTTTCGTACACAAAATGTATATGGCTAAATATAAAGATATTATTGTGTAAATTGCTGTTACAAGAGCAGCGCTACTTTCTGCCATAGTAACATAAAGCGGTATAATTGCAGGTTCTGCTTCAGAAATCGTTATTGACTGATCATTTCCAGCCTGTAACAGTGCCGATCAGCACACCAAGATCTTTTGCAATCAATTCATGGTCTTTAATTGATGGGTGTCCGAAAAGAGCTGTATTTTCTGTCTGAAATTCATAATAGAAAACATTCTTTTTACCGGGAGCATTGATTTTTTCAACGATTGATTTAACACGTGGAATCAATGCTTTTGTCGGCCAGACCTGTGTTGCACAGCAGATAATCAATACACCAGGATGTTTTGTCTGCAGCATTTTGATAAACTGAGTATATGCGGAATCAAACTTTACAGTATCAGAATATGGCGGATCAGCCTGAAAATCATTAATACCAATGCCGATAACAATCACTTCCGGATGCCATAATGTTAAGTCATAATGTGCTGAGCTGATTTGCGTGTTATTGATACCTGACTGGAGTGTACGCTCATAACAAAACAGAAATTCTTTTCCATTGTCCATTCCGTTATAATTGCGGATCAATCCTTTTCCGGAAATTGCATTTATCTGATAATCAGAATTAAAACGGGATGCAATCAGTGCTCCGAATGATTTAGCTGTATTTGTAGTTGAATACATGAGTGAATCGCACTTGTCTGGCAGGCATTCCCGCACCGGATGAACATTCCCGAATCCGGCAGTATATGAATCGCCAATAAATTCAATGCGATGGGAATACTTTACAGCTGACTTACTGATTTCTGCCTTATCATCAATAATAATACCATAAAATGTCGATATTCTGTCGTTAGACTCGGTTCTCTTGACTATTCGCAATTCATGCCGGCATTTTTTAAGGCCATCGGCAAGAAGAAAAGTATCTTTTTCTGCATTTATTTCAATGGTTTTTACCTCCCTGCCATCAATATTAATATCAAATATGTTTTTACCTTTCAGAACCGCTCTGCACGATGTTCCATCAAAAGCACATGTGATATAAACTCCGGGCCAGTCAAATGACACTTCATTCTTATTAGTCATATCAAACCTGCCATGATATTCAAATCCCGGATTACCCGCAGATATAAAATTTTCAGCCAACACAACTCCAGATAAAAACATAACAAACAATAAAAATTGAAAACCTGAACGTTTCATATTCTTTCCACGGTAAAATTATCAATTACCAACAGATTATGATTTCCATAAACAAGGCAGTTAGATATGTCAATTTATCAGTAACAGTTTTCATGTCACTTAAGCCAATCATTTTTCTTTTTATTTACTTAAATCAAGCATTTTCTGAAGAGAAAGCCGTGCTTTTGATGCAATTGTCTCATCAATATGAATCTCTTCCCCCCTTGACCCTTCAAGTGCAAGCTTAACATTTAATATATTCCCTTTTTTCATATTAGGACACATCAGATCATTAGAGAGCGCAATAAAGGTTTTATCCGGGTTTTCTTTCTGCAATGTATGAATAATTCCAAGTTCTGTCGCTATTACAAATTTATTCTGTTCGCTGCTCTTTACAAATTCACACATCTGCCCTGTTGACAATACAAGATCAGCAAGAATACGGCATGCATGCGGCGCCTCAGGATGAATCAAAATTATTGCATCAGGATATTTCTTTCTTGCATCAGTCAGCATATCGGGAGTGATTCTCTGATGAGTCGGACAGAAACCATCCCAGAAAACCATTTTGCGGCCTGTCTGTTCCTGAACAACTGAACCAAGATGTTTATCAGGTACAAAAATGATTCCCTTGTCAGCAGGTAATTTCTTTGCAATTGCAACAGCATTTGAACTTGTACAGCAGACATCAGAAATAGCTTTTATTTCCACAGTTGAATTAACATAACACATAACAATATAATCAGGATATTGTTCCTTGAGCTTAAGGAGATCCCTGACAGTAATCATGTCTGCCATCGGACAGCCTGCAGAGGGTTCTGCAAGAATCACCTTACTTGACGGATTCAGAATAGCTGCGGTTTCAGCCATAAACCTTACGCCGCAGAAAATAATTGTATCTGCCTTTACTTTTGCGGCCTCGACGCTGAGCCCGTAAGAATCACCTACAAAATCAGCAGCATCCTGTACTTCACCAGGCTGATATGTATGTGCAAGTATAACCGCATTTTTCTCTTTTTTCAATCTTGCAATATCCTGCTTTAGATAATTAAGAGACTCACCCTTACTTACAAAAGGTGAAATTTTCCTTAATCTCTCAACAATCCCCGGCATCACCCTGATAACTTCATCAATGTCACTCTCTTTTGTATACCTGCTCAGAGAAAACCTTGTGGAGCTGTGTGCAAATGTATATGGAATACCCATAGCCCGAAGAACATGTGATGGTTCAAGTGAACCGGTTGTGCATGCAGATCCTGACGATGCTGCGATGTTACTTTCATCAAGAAGTAATAATATCGCTTCACCTTCAATAAATTCAAAACTGATATTAGTTGTATTTGGTAAACGGGCTGTTTTTTTACCATTGAGTTTTGCACCTGTACAGCTTGACATCAATGCATTCTCAAGTTTATCACGGAGTTCTTTTACACGTGTATTCTCTTCGTCCATGTGTTTCATGGCAAGTTCACATGCCTTGCCCAGACCAATAATGTATGGAACATTTTCAGTTCCTGCCCGCATACTGCGTTCCTGATGACCACCATGAAGAAATGGTGTTATATCAACACCGTTTCTTATGTAAATTGCACCAATACCTTTAGGGGCATGAAGTTTGTGGCCGCTTAATGACAACATGTCAATTGGAATTTTCTTTACATCTATGGCTATTTTTCCAACCGTCTGAACTGCATCTGTATGAAAAAAACCACCATGTGATTTTACTTTTTCAGCGATCTCAGAAACAGGAAATATAACCCCAGTTTCATTATTCGCCCACATCAGACTCACAAGCGTATCTTTTGTAATTGATATTGAATCAAACACTGCCGGATTTATCATTCCCTCACTGTCAACAGGCAGTTCAATAACTGAAACGCCGTGTTCTTTAAGATAACGTGCCGTCTGAAGTACCGCCTGATGTTCAACCGCAGATGTGATAATTGAGGTTTTATCACCATGAAGCTCAGCAAATCCCTTAAGCGCCATATTATCACTTTCAGAGCCGCAGCTTGTAAAGTATATTTCATCAGGAGACGCACCTATAAGAGCAGCAACCTGTTCACGGGCCTGTTCAACGAAACGCTTAACATGGCCTCCGAACCGGTGTATGCTTGATGGATTGCCATATTCCTGTGTAAAGAATGGCTGCATTGCTTCAAGCACCTCAGGTGCTGCACATGTAGTTGCATTATTATCAAGATAAATTACATTATTATTCATATTAGGAATCCTTAGATTTACTTTTCGCAACTTTTACGAAAAATCAATATATAGTTTAAAAATGCGATAAGAAAAACAATCAGACTGCGCGCCAGTGACGCACCTCTGAAAAAAGTGTTTAACGTCGTATTTGATTTACTATCAATAAGTGATCTGAAAAGCGTACTTGCACTATCAAAAGCGACATAGACAATCCACAAAAAAACAAGATACCTGCACCTGCGATAATTTTTTTCCATTGTCATCTCCTGTATCATTATGTATTGAACCTTTATTCCTTCAGATAGTTCAGAATCATGGAACGTAATCCGGTCATATCAGGAAAACGCTGATACCTGAAATGCATTTTATCAAGAATACTGCTCGCATTTTCCTCAACATTCAACAAATATGTGGGAATATCATCCTGATCCTGATAATCAGGTGAACAAAGTACAGGTTCTGAAAAACTCATATAAATCCTGCAGGTCAATGGTCGCACTTTGTAAACGCTGCAGCTGCCGCTTTCAGAAAGCAGCGGGCACGGTTTTCCCATCTGATAAAAAACCGAGAGAGTAAGATCAATGTGGTCAATTTTTTTATTTTCGTCACAGCTGTCGATTTTTTGCAATGTAAGGTTCTCTATATTCTCAAGCAATTGTACATCCTCTTTACACTGTATGACTATTTTTTCTACAGTATCAGGATAATATTGACGAATGTACTCTGCTATGATTTCCGCTTCAAACGAATTGACATCTTCCACCCAGTGATTGCAGCAATGTGCACACCCACGCTTGCAGCTTACCTTATATTCACTGCTATTTACAACAATATTCTGATACTGTTCAAACAGTTCCATAAAACGCAAGTATTTCATTTTAAATTCCGGATCAAGGCATGACCTACACTCTGTCAACTCAAGCTGCTCAAGCAGATTTACAATTTCACAATGAATCTTTTCAGCATCAGGCGGAATTACAAGCAGTTCCTTTGCTATAGGCAATTGTATTGGAAGTTCTGACTGCAGCATAGATTAATCCGGTAATTTAATTATAAGATCACTGAAATGAATTGACAGTTCGGCTTTGATCTGTGGATCATACTTGTAAACTGATGTTGCCAGATTATCCCTGTTTTTAACCCACTCATTATTAAATGTCAAAGCCATATTAACGTAATCACGAAAATAACCATAAACTGTGATTCCAAATTTTGCGGTTTTTTCAACAGGAAGGGCTATTGAATCATAAGGCAGACCAGGTGTATGAGTCATATCATTCCACTTACTCAGAGGAATATTACCGCCACGTTTTTCAAAACCGGCGTTTACAGTACCGACCCAGTACTTATTTCCTGCGATTGTATAGCCCGCAGCTATTTCATATCCATCATTTTTCTCAAAACCAAGACTCTTGTTTAAATAAGCATAATGTTCGCCCACTGCTGTATTGGCATCAGGAACAGTATAAAGCCATTTTGACTGAATATTATACTCAAGCTTGAAAGAGTTCTTCAGATTTACAGGCAGAGGATTTCTCCAGTAGAGTCCCAGATCCATACCCCAGTGAGCAGGTTCCTTATCAGTAACTATTTCATCATCAACCTGAAAATCATCCCATGCGACCTGCCCCTTAAGCGAGATGTTTTCAAAAAACGGCTTGATATCCCATTGTATTCCTATCATGAGGTTGCCGTCCCCCTCCATATTGGTATTTGTCACTGTGTAGATTGAGAACGGATTGACATACGAAAAGTCGGGAAATCCCTTTTCACGTGTAAACACAATGCTTTCAAAAACTCCGGCTGTAATCCATTTACCTGCAATAATATTCAGTGCATGAGCAGTAAAATATCTGTTAATCTGTCTGCCATCTGTATCCCACTCAGATCTCTTATACGGAAAAACCGCAAAAACATGCCGGAATTCAAACACCTTTGATTGCAGCTGCCATTCAAAGGCATCGTATGTATATGGATTTGACGAAAGGAAAAGGCTGCGATCGGGAAATGGTCCCCAGTTGCGTTCCATTCTGCCAAGACGAAACATGGCATGCTTCCACTGCATCTGAATGAATGCCTCCTCAATGCGTCCACGCATTGCGCGATCCGGGTGAGCCGGATAGTACTGGTCATATTCATACATTTTATCAACATGCAATGTCTGCCTAATAAGAATATTCTTATATGAAATACTGTTGAGAAGTCCTAAATTGAAAAGCCACGGATCCTGCAGATCAGTATGATCTGAGAATAATCCGGTACCAACCTGAGGTTCCATAAACCAGTGATTCTCTAAAAGTTTGTCAGAATCAGGCATGAGTGCTTTATCAAACATCGAAATATTTCCTATGCCGTCATGAAACATTCCGCTGTTTGATGATTCCTGTGCAAACCCCATTTCATGAGCCATAAGAAAATACGGGCTTCGCCAATTGCCACTTTGTAAAAGTTCCGCATTAATGGCAACAGCGACAAAAAGGATAATTATAACAATCTGTTTTTTCATAGTACTTTCAGTAGTAAATAAAATTATTAATATGCACTGTCGCGTTCAAAAAGAACAAGTACTGTACGAATAATAATTTTGATATCTTTCCAGATACTCCAGTGGTCTATATATTTGAGGTCAAGTTTCACTATTTCATCAAAATTTGAAATTTTATTTCTGCCGCTGACCTGCCATAGACCTGTAATTCCAGGGCGTATACTGATTCGGCGGTGATGCCACTTCTGATACCTGGCAACCTCTTCAACTGTTGGCGGCCGCGTTCCGACAAGAGACATTTCGCCTTTGAAAACATTTATAAACTGCGGCAGTTCATCAAGACTGAGCTTACGCATGAATTTACCAATCTTAGTTACACGCGGATCATCCTTCATCTTGAACACTGCACCATCACACTGATTGAATTGTTCAAGCTCTTTTTTCTTTTTCTCGGCGTCATTACTCATTGAACGAAATTTATAAATAATAAAACGCTTGCCATTCTTACCAACACGTACCTGCTTGAAAAATACTGGTCCCTTTGATGTCGTCTTGATAGCAATTGCAAGCCAGGGATACAGGAGTAATAAAATTGCTATACCTACTAAAGAGCCGACAAAATCAAACATACGTTTAAGAAACAGCTGATCCGGATCGAATTCCACGGTATGTGATAAAAATGTCGGCCGATCCATAAACCGGTGGTATTCCCACCTTGCAAAATATGTCGCACCTGATAGATTCAGAAATACCCGTGCAGTCCTTCCCATCTCTTCACATATCTGTAAATAATTATCAATTGAAAACCCATCTTTTGTCAATTTACGCGGAATACAGAAGAAGACTTCTTCAATATAGCTGTTTTTTAAGAACTCTTCAAATTCAAGAGGTGATATAGACAGGTCAAACCTCTCAATCACCCGTAAACCCCACTCAGGATGACTGCAGATTTCCTGATTTATCTGTGATGCAATACGACCGCGTCCAAAAATGAGAATCGGTGTAATATTCCTGTTATTGCGCCGAAGTCTTGAAATTATGATTTTTATTAATACTTTTTCTGTTGTAATAAGGATAAATGAGATAAGTCCAAAAATCCCATAAAGATGCCTGCTGTTGAAACTGTCCGGAACCAGATACAATAGTGCGGCACCCAGCATGCCGGCAGAGATAAATATCATTATTATCCTGGAGAAAAGACCGGCCATCCAGTTGAAATTCAGAATTGAAAAAAGAGACCGGGTCCAGGCAAAATAGAGATAAAAGGCGAGAAATCCAATATAAATAAAAGCATAGTTGGTAATAAAATTCAATGGTCGATAGAGGTCTGTAATAATATAGGCAATATAAAAAGCAAATAGAAGCAGTATGCAATCAAGAATTGCGATTGATTGTTTGACAAATGATGAGTGTTCTTTCAGCATATCTTGTTAAAATAACATATGGAGAACAAAAAAGCAGTTGAAGAGTTTTGCTTTTGATGTTTTTAAGGCAAATTTTTGCTTAAGATTGCATAATTTTCAGGCTCAAATTATAAAACAATTGAAAACATGAGTTTTTAAACTCATCAATTGAAAGATTATTCTGAATTGTATTCCATTTATAAGAATCTGATTTTCCAAAAAGGCATTGCTGTTCATTAATTCTGCGATTCAGCTCATCTATCTTAATAGTTCCCCTGTATTTTTCTGACAGGCGCATTAACCTCACCTCATTCGATGCATCAACCCATATCAGATGATCAAACCAGGACTCAATTTTCCACAGGGGTATAAGAGCGGCATCAAGAAGTATTACCTGATCGCCATGTTCCTGAACTTTTTTATCAATAAGCATTCTTAAATATTCAACAAATGGCGGATGAACAATTTTGTTTAGTTTACGAAGTTTAACACAATCATTAAATACTATTTTCCCAAGTATTTTAAAATCAATCATTTTATTTTGATAAATATCCGCTCCGAATTCAGAAATCATTTTTTCCATGATTGACAAATCATTACACATGAACTCTTTAGCAAGAATATCGGCGTCAAAAACAGCTGTTGCATTTTTTAGAAGCATTTCAATACAGGTTGATTTTCCAGACCCCATATAACCTGCAATACCAATAATATTAATTGACATTTACTTAACCGTTCGTAAACTTCTTTGTAATTTTCACTCTGTTGCCTGTTTCATTGAATTCAATTTCATCTACATAGTGTTTAACAATAAATAATCCGCGTCCACAATCCCTTTCAAGATTTTCAGGTAGTGTAGGATCAGGAAGTATATCAGGGTTATACCCATTACCTTCATCCAGAATGGAAATAACCGCCTTAGTTCTAGAAATTACGTGTCCTAAAGTGACTTTTTTTGAATAATCCCTGTTGTGTCCATGCAATATGGCATTTACTAACAACTCTGTCAATGTAATTTTCATTTTACGGATTGTTTCATCAGGATAACCATATACATCAAGTGTACTCAATATGACGCTTATCGCACTATCCATTTCTTCATAATAACTTATGTATTGTAAATAAACCGGATCGCCAGTATCAAATCCAAGCTTTTCCTTGATCTGATTTTTCCTTGATTGTGTCAGAACCTCAACTGCAACTGCAGTGATATCATCTTCTATTGATTTAATTTCATTACATTTATCATATCTTGACCGAAGCGAATCAAGAAGTGTTTTATGTGTACCGTTTATCAGAGAGCTCAGCACATCAGCTTCAAACCATTTTCGCGCAATACTTGGATTATCAGCATATAATCGATAAATGCCATCAGTAAACATAAGCAGGCAGTCTCCGGGACTCAGATATATACTCTGTTCATCAAAAAAACCATTCTCAAAAACCCCTATAAATGTTCCCTGGGTTTTAAGAGGAATAAGAGTGGAGTCTTTCTTTCGAAAAACAAGCGGATATGCATGTCCAGCATTACCATAAGTTAATTTATTATCATGCAGATCAAGATAACCCAAAAATGCTGTGAAATGAAATTCCGCAGGAACATCACGTATTATTTCGGTATTTACACGCTCAAGCACTGCACGTGGTGACTGTATAGTTCTTATATGTTTTGAAAAACAGACTTTTGCCATTGCAGAGATAAGTGTTGATGTAACTCCGTATCCAGTAACATCATAGATCAGAAATGCAAGAATATCTTTTGAAATATGGATTATATCAAAAAGGTCTCCCCCAACAGCACTGCAGGGTAGAAAAATTGAATCTATATCCAATCCATCAATCAAAGGAATATTATGCGGGGCCATTGCAATTTGAATTTTTCTTGCAACATTTAGATCTTTTTCTTCTTCAATCAATCTGATATCCTGTTGTTTACCAGGTTTTTTATACAATAAATATGGCTATCATCTATTAATTGTACAGTAATTACACAAAAAGTCGATACTGTTTTTACCATAAAAAAGATTCATCAGAATTACTGATGGATTTTTGAAGGAAAATGATTATAGATTAGCCTGAAATTTACTATTATTTTTTTTATCACTTCAGCTGTTTTCTGATTTTACAATTTCATAACTTGACAATTTTGTAATTATTTTAATAAAACCTATTTTTTTTTACAGCACAATACTATTTTCTACTTATATTTCGCCTTGTTAAGTAATCCGTAAAAAAATACCTGATGTCTGACTTATTCATTTTGTTTTTGCAGGAGTGTTCACAATGTTAGCTAAACTTCGCTCAATGGCAGTACTTGGAATTGATGCATTTGAAATTACAATAGAGTCTGATCTCACTGAGATAATTCCAAGCTTTACAATTGTAGGACTTCCAGATGGAGCGGTAAGAGAGTCAAAAGAACGTGTAATGTCTGCTATTAAAAATTGCGGATTTGAATTTCCTCTTGGTAAAATTACGATTAACATGGCCCCTGCAGATATGAAAAAAGAGGGTACCGCTTTTGATCTTCCCATTGCACTCGGTATTCTCATTACGTCATCGCAGGCAGTAATACCTGCAATTAATGATTATGTGATAATCGGTGAGTTATCACTTGATGGATCGGTTAAAAAAGTCAAAGGGGCTCTTTCAATGGCGATAAGGGCACGTGAAATGGGATTAAAAAAAATGATTGTTCCAAAAGAAAATGCCATGGAGGCATCTGTTGCGGAAGGTGTAGATATCTACCCTGTTGATAACTTGTCAGATGCAGTAACTTTTTTAGATGGAACCGGTACAATCGAACCATTCCGGACTGATCTGAAAGCACTTTTCAGCAGATCGCAGGATTACACAATTGACTTTAAGGATGTAAAAGGGCAGGAACATATAAAACGGGCCCTGCTTGTTGCTGCAGCCGGCGGACATAATATTATGATGCTCGGACCTCCAGGCTCCGGAAAAACAATGCTTGCGCGTCGAATACCGACAATTCTTCCGGATCTGACCCTGGATGAAGCACTTGAGACTACAAAAATTCATTCTGTAGCCGGTCTTCTTGACAAAAGTACTCCACTAATGGCAACACGTCCTTTCCGCAGCCCCCATCACACAATTTCAGATGCAGGCTTGACAGGAGGTGGATCGTATCCGCGCCCCGGCGAAGTCAGTCTGAGCCATAATGGAGTACTATTTCTTGATGAACTGCCGGAATTCAATAAAAATGTACTTGAAAATCTTCGCCAGCCACTTGAAGATGGTAAAGTGACAATCTCACGGGCAATGATGTCACTCTCCTACCCTGCCCGCTTTATGCTTGCAGTTGCACTCAATCCATGCCCTTGCGGATATTACACAGATCCACGTCACGAATGCACATGTAAACAGGAGCAGATCCAGAAATACATGTCCCGTATCAGCGGGCCCCTTCTTGACAGAATCGACATTCATGTTGAAGTCCCGGCTCTTACTTACGATGAACTGGCACAAAAAATACCAGGCAGGGATTCAATGTCTTTACGCAATGAAGTAGAAGCTGCAAGATCTGTTCAGCTTGACAGATTTAAATCAGATAAAAAAACCTTCTGCAACGCACATATGGAATCAAGACATATACGAAAGCATTGCGAGCTTGATGAAACGAGTCAGACTCTTCTTAAAACTGCGATTGACAAACTTGGGTTATCTGCACGGGCATACGACAGGATTCTTAAAGTATCACGTACAATAGCAGATCTTGACAATTCAGTTAATATCACAAGTCAGCATATCGGGGAAGCCATACAGTACAGAAGTCTTGACAGAAAATTGTGGATAGGATCCAAAGTAGCAGGATGAATAAGCAGCTGCAGCACAGCGGCTAAAATTGAAATGCCCAATTTAATCATTGTGATCTACACCTAAATATTTAGTACCACTCACTCAAACTGAAACCCGCAATTGAATGGTTGAACTCTGGGCAGACTTTAGTTGATTCAGATTATTATATATATAAACAAAAAGGCTGCATCTATTACAGATCCAGCCTTTTTGTCTTTACAAAATTTATAATAACTTAACGTCTTTCAGATCTGATCTCATCCTGAATGTCTTTATTATTCGGATCGTACTTTTTAGCTTTGTCAAGATGATCCTGATAAGCAGCATAATCCTTTTCACCTTTGGCGATCTTTGCAAGACCAAGATGAGCAATTGCATTTCTTGGATCAATTTTCAATGTACGTGTGTAGAATGTTTTTGCCCATTCACTTTTTCCCTGAAACATATAAACGTTTGCACGTTCACATAATGCAGGAGCATAATTTTGATCAATATAAAGAACTTCTTTATATGTCTCAATTGCTTCATCATACTTTTTCTGTGCTACCTTTATTTTACCAAGGGCCATATGAGCTTCCAGGTTTTCAGGCTCAGTAGCTTTTATTTCCTCAATTATCTTTGTAGCATCTGTATACCTTGCAAGACCGACCAGAGCTTCAGCATATCTGCTCATTATTGTGGTTGACTTTTTCTTATTAAGCATTGTCTTATACTCTGTTGCAGCTTTATCGTATTCACCTGATTCCATGTATACATCTGCAAGTACTCTTCTAAGATCATCGTCAATGTTTCCATTAGAATACTTGACAACCTTTTCAAGAAGTTTTGCAGCTTCAGTTTTCCTTTTTGTCATGATATAGCCGCGGGCAAGAAGTGTCATGACTTTTGGATCATTTTCTTTTATTGAATTGGCCATTTCAAGAAATACCATTGCATCGTCGATCATTTTTCTTGAAAGTAAAATTTCTCCAATCCTGGCACATGCATCTGCATTGGTTGGATCAACTTCAATAAATTTGCGATATGAATTGAGCATTTCCTGATCACGATTCTGCTTTCCGTAAAGTGTACCAAGTTCAATCCAAACCTGACCTATTGTATCTGCATACTGACTGCACTTTTCAAGATTTCTGACAGCTTTAACAGTTGCATTCGGTTGACGTGCGTAATAGATTCCAAGTTTGAGATAGTTGCGATAATCTCTTGGATATGATGTGACATTCTCTTCATACATGGTAACAGCCTGAGCAGGGTTAATTGTCTCATATACCGTTGCTCTCTGATATGCTGCATCAGGATCTTTAACACCAGGTAATCTTACATACATATTTAAAACTTCAGCTGCCATTTTTGCATCGCCGCTTTTTTCATATGCCAGGGCAAGAGCTTTATATGCAATACTTCTTGACTCTACAACTCCTTTAGTATTCCGGATCTCTTCTAATTGAATAATTGCTGTTCTATAATCTTTCATTTGAACAGCAGACAAACCGTATTGCATATGATATTCAGGAGTATCATTTCCTTTAACCATTGCAAAATACTTTACTGCATCAGCATAACTTTTTGTTACATATGCACTCTTTGCAACTTCAAGTGCAACAGCAGGATCAGAATTTCCTTTGTCAAGATACTTTTTATAAGCAACTATAGCTGAGTTTGCCTTATTCTGTTTCATATAAAGATCACCAAGCTGCTTGTACTCTTTACTTGCCATTGGATTCATTGCAATAGCCTGCTCATAAGTAATAGCAGCCTCATTCAAAGCTCCGGTTTTCAATTGACAATATGCAAGGGAAGATATGAGTTCTGCATTCTTTGGATCAAGCTGTGAAGCTTTCATATAGATAGGAATTGCTTCCTGAAATTTATTGCTGATTCTATACATATCCCCAAGTTGTGAATACATTCTTGAATCACCTTCACCGGCAGCAATTGCTGAGCTGAGCACTTTTGCTTTATCATCTGCAGTTCCGTAACGCATTGCAAGTTCAACATATCTTTTGTAAATACCTTTAATTGATGGATTTACCCTTAATGCATTGCGATATGCAGCAAGAGCCGGCTGATCATCTTTGCGATCATAAAGTAAATCACCAAGTTTTGCCTGTGCATCAGCATCATCAGGTTTAATTTCAGCATATTTCTTAAGATTCACAAGAGCCTGTTCAGATGCTCCGGCTTTCATGCTTATTTCGTAAAGGCGCTGAAAAACTACAGGATCTTTAGGAGTAAGTGTAACCAATTCCTGATATACACGAAGTGCTTTTGGATTATCCTTTGACTGATAAGCCGCATCAGCATACATTTGAAGGAATGCTGGCTGCTTTGAATCGGCACTTGAAACCATTCCGAAATATTTAAGAGCTTCCGGATAATTTTTTGCTTTATAAGCGTATTCTCCAACCACTTTTGCAATTGCATCGTCTGTTGAATTTTTTTCAAGATATCTCTTATATGCTTTTACAGCCTGATCCATTTTATTCTGCTTTGCATAAAGATTTCCAAGATCCTTATACTCTTTACTTGCAGAAGGATTTACAGCTACAACCTGTTCAAATGTAAGAGTTGCATCAGCAAGATTTCCATTTTTCATCTGACATTCAGCAAGATCAGACAGGAGATCCATATTTCTCGGATCAGCTTTTGATGCCTTATTGTAAAGATCGATTGCCTTTACAAGCTGATTTTGTTTCTTGTAAATTCCAGCAAGTGTTGCATACATACCGGCATCGGCTTCATTTACAGAAATTGCTCCTTCAAGAGCCTTTACCTTTTCTGCATCATCACCCATTGTCATAACAAGTGCTGCATATCTCTTATAAACTGATGTCATTTTCGGATCATTTTTAAGTGCCGTACGGTAAGCATTAATTGCACCTGTATTATCTTTTTTCTCATAAAGCATGTCACCAAGTGTTTTCTGACCCTTTGCATCATCAGGTTTAAGTAGAAGAAGCTTTTTAAGATAAGTAAGAACTTCATCCTGTGTACCTGCTCTTGAGGCAACATCATATAATTTTACAAATACATCAGGATCATTTGGTGTCATAACTGCAAGCTGCTTAAGAATCTGATAAGCACGGAAATCATCTTTTGCCTTATAACATGCGTCACCGAACAATTTCAAATGGGCAGATGCTGTTGCATCAGCTCCATTCACAAGAGCGAGATACTTTACAGCTTCGGGATAATTCTTCGCATTGTAACTGTATTCACCGATAAGCTTTGCAATTGCATTATTCGAATTCTTATCAAGATATTTCTTGTAAGCTTTCACAGCCTGATCAGTCTTGGACTGTTTCATGTACAGATCACCAAGACTCTTATATTCAATACTTGCCTGAGAATTCATTGCAATTGACTGTTCATAGGTCAATATTGCTCCGTTGACATTTCCAGCCTTATATTGACAATCTGCAAGTTTGGAAAGAAGCGAAACATCTTTTGGATCAAGCTGCGTTGCTTTTTCAAACATTTGGCATGCATTATCATAATTTTCTTTTTTAAGAGTAACAAGTTTGGGATTCTTTTGTTTACCCAGATCAATACTTTCCGCACGCTTTACATAAAGATCTCCAAGACGGGTGTACATCTTTATATCCGCTTCACCGGCAGCAATTGCACCTGAGAGTGCAGAAACAATTTCCGCATCATTTCCACCTGCCATTACAAGCTCAGCATATTTAGCATAAAATCCTTTAGCTGCAGGATCAGCTTTAAGAACGGCACGATAGGCAGCAAGTGCCCCGGAAGCATCTTTTCTTTCGTAAAGCATATTTCCGAGCTGTTTCTGTGCAGCAACATCTGATGGTTTCAATGCAACATACTTTTTAAGATACATAAGTACTTCATCCTGAGTACCTGCCCGCTTTGCTATTTCAGAAAGTTTCTGAAATACAGCAGCATCCTGAGTTGTAATCGCAGCAAGCTGCTTATAAATCTGATATGATTTAAAATCATCTTTAGCAGAATAACTTGCGTCTGCATACATTTTCAAGAATTCAACAGAGCTCGCATCAGCACCAGTGACCATACTAAAGTATTTTACTGCTTCAGGAAAATTCTTGTCTTTCATTGAGAATTCACCTACAGATTTTGCAAGAGAATTATCCTGATTCTTTTCGAGATATTTTTTATAATTCTTTACAGCAACATCAGGTCTTTTCTGCTGCATATATAAATCGCCAAGCGATTTGTACTCTTTACTTGCGGCAGGATTCATTGCAATTGCCTGCTCATATGTAAGAACTGCTGCACTTATATTTCCAGCTTTTGCCTGACAATCAGCAAGAAGAGTCATTAGTGATGCATCTTTTGGACTTAGATCTGATGCTTTCTCGTACATCTGCGCAGCTTTTACAAAATTATTCTGTTTGTAATATATTTCTCCAAGACGCTTGTACATATTCACATCTGCTTCGTTTGCCGCAATAGCTCCATTCATTGCTGTAACAATTTCTGCCTCAGTTCCATTGTTTTTCATTAGCAGTTCAATATATCGTGCATAAAAGCCTTTAATTGACGGATCTGCTTTTAATGAAGCACGGTAAGCATTGAGGGATCCTGGATAATCTTTATTATCATAAAGCATGTTACCAAGATTTTTCTGCGCTGCAGCATCATTTGGGCTTAAAGTTGTGTATTTCTTTAAATATAGAGCAACTTCATCTTTTGTTCCTGCACGGGTGGCAAGTTCATATAGCTTTTTGTAAACAGAAGCATCCTGAGGAGTTACCGCTGATAACTGTTTATAAATCTGAAATGACTTTGCATCATCCTTTGATTGATAACAGGCTTCACCATACATCTGTAAATACTTTGCAGATGTTAAGTCTGCACCGCCGACCATGCCGAGATACTTAACGGCTTCTGGATAATTTTTTGCATTAAATGCTGTTTCACCAACCATCTTTGCAATTTTATCATCTTTATTTTTATCAAGATATTTTTTAAAATTTGTAACTGCAGACTCATTACGTTTCTGCTGCTGATACAAATCTCCAAGCGCCTTATATTCCATATTCGCCTGAGGATTCATCGCAATTGCCTGCTCATATGTCATAATAGCAGCACCGGCATTTCCAGCTTTTGCCTGACAATCAGCAAGATTTGTGAGTAAAGAGGCATTTTTTGGATCAAGTTGTGATGCTTTATCATACATCTGACCGGCTTTAACAAAATTAGACTGCTTTACATAAATATCTCCAAGACGCACATACATCTTTACGTCAGCTTCACCGGCAGCAATTGCACCGCTTAATACAGCAGCTATTTCAACTTCAGCACCGGCATTATTCATAAGCATTTCGGCATATCTTGCATAGATACCTTTAACCGCAGGATCAGCTTTGAGTGCAGCACGATATGCATTAAGAGCGCCGCTCAAATCTTTACTTTCGTAAAGCATGTTCCCAAGCCCTTTTTGCGCATCAGCATCAGCAGGATTTAATTCAGTATACTTTCTCAAGTATGATAGAGCTTCAGGTTTTGCTCCTGTTTTTCCTGCAATTTCGTAAAGTTTTTTAAATACATTCTGATCCTTTGGAGTCTGCACAGATAACTGTTTGTAAATCTGGTAGGACTTTGCGTCATCCTTAACCTGATAACAGGCATCTCCATACATTTTTAATACAGGAACAGTTGCTGCATCAATACCACTTATCATTCCCAGATACTTGACAGCCTCCATATAGTTCTTATTTTCGTATGCAAACTCACCGATTTTACGGGCAAGTCCATTATCTGCATTTTTTTCAAGATATTTTTTGTAGTTCTTTACACCCACATCACTCTTTTTCTGCTGCATGTAAAGATCACCAAGTGCTTTATATTCAATATTAGCCTGTGGATTCAGTGCAACAGCCTGCTCATAAGTCATTATCGCTGCACTTACATTTCCAGACTTGCCCTGACATTCAGCAAGTTTTGTCAATAGAGTTGCATCGTTGGGACTAAGCTGTGATGCTTTTTCATACATCTGAGAAGCTTTAACAAAATTATTCTGCTTTACATAAATTTCACCAAGACGAACATACATTTTAACATCAGCTTCATTTGCAGCAATTGCACCATTAAGCACTGCTACAATCTCATCTTCTTTACCGCCGCTTGATGTAACAAGTTCAGAATATTTAGCATAGAAGCCTTTAATTGACGGGTCAGCTTTTAGTGCAGCACGGTAAGCATTCAGTGACCCAGTGTTATCTTTACTTTCATAAAGCATGTCACCAAGTGTTTTCTGAGCATTTGCGTCATTAACTTTAAGCGATGTATATTTTTTCAAATAGACAAGTACCTGAGCTTTATCTCCATTACGACCGGCTATTTCATAAAGTTTCTGAAAAACAGATGCATCTGTAGGAGTAAGTGTAGAAAGCTGTTTGTATAATTGATATGATTTAGCATCATCTTTCAACTGATATGCGGATTCACCATAATGTTTTAATACTTCAACATTTAAGGCATCTGCCCCTGTAATCAGGGCATAATATTTTACTGCATCAGCAAAATTCTTAGATCCGTATGAGTACTCTCCCACTTTACGTGCAAGTGCATTGTCAGAATTCTTTTCGAGATAATTCTTATAATTTTTTATTGCCTGATCATTTTTATTCTGAGCCGAGTACAAATCACCAAGAGCTTTGAATTCCTTTGTTGCCTGTGGATTCATGGCAACAGCCTGCTCATATGTCATTATTGAGCCACTTGCATTTCCAGCTTTTGCCTGACAATCAGCAAGTTCTGTCAGAAGCACTGCATTTTTAGGATCAAGCTGTGATGCTTTTTCATACATTTGAGCTGCTTTAACAAAATTGCTCTGTTTTTTGTAAATTTCACCAAGTCGAACATACATCTGCGCATTTGCTTCTCCAGAAGAAATGGCTCCGCTAAGTGCCACAACCATTTCTTCATCTTTGCCGCCACCGGTCATAAGAAGTTCAGCATAACGTGGATAAAAACCTTTTATTGCAGGATCAGCTTTCAATGCCGAGCGATAGGCATTCAATGCAGACGCATTATCTTTTTTCTCATAAAGTAAATCGCCAAGTGTTTTCTGTGCAGATGCATCAGCAGGCCGTAAAACAGTGAATGCTTTCAGATTCTGCAGTGCATCATCTTTAGCACCAGCACGCATTGCCAGGTCATAACTTGCTTTAAAGACATCCGGATTCTGAGGTGTCAAGACTGCCAACTGACGGTAAATAGCAATTGCTTTTTCATTATTCTGACCTTCAAGACAAGCCTTTCCGTATGCTGTAAGCATTGGAACCGACTTTGCATCTTCACCGGTAATCATACTGAAATACTTAATAGCATCTGCGTAATTCTTTGAGCCAAGTGCATTTTCAGCAACAAGCTTTGCAATTGCATTATCAGATGCTTTATCAAGGTACTTTCTGTAACTGCGAATTGCAGCATCGGATTTCTTTTGCTGTGTATAAAGATCACCAAGAGATTTGTGCTCTTTTACTGCATTTGGCAGCATAGCAAGTGCCTGCTCATAATTAAGAATGGCCATATCAACAAGACCTGTTTTTGCCTGACACTCTGCAAGCGATATCAGGAGGTCTGTATTCTTTGGATCAATTTGTGATGCCTTTTCAAGATTTGGAATTGCCTTCTGGCAATTTCCGGAAGTTTTATAAAGATTTCCAAGCTGGGCATACATCGACTGATCAATTTCATTAACTGCAACAGCTCCGCTTAGAGCCTGAATTTTTTCATCAGGAGTACCGCTCTGATTGACAAGTTCCACATAGTTCTTATAAAAACCTTTTGCTCCGGGATTAATTTTCAATACTGCTCTATATGCAGCAAGAGCACCCTGTGCATTTTTAAGCGAGTAGTAATTATCACCAAGAAGCTGCATCATTGCGGCATCGGTAGGTTTCAGTGATGTATACAGCTTCAAGTACTCAGCAGCAGCACCTGCATTATTAGCTTTTTTTGAAATTTCATACAGAACTTTATATGGATCGGCATTTTTAGGATTAGCCGCTGTAATAGCTTTAAATATATCCGTTGCTTTCTGATAATCATTTGTCTGGTAGACAGCATCTCCATACCTATACATGAAATCTGCGTTTTTTGAATCCGTACCAGTGACCATACCGAAGTACTTGACAGCTTCCGGATAGTTCTTCTTTTCATATTCCCAGTCGCCGATAAGCTTCGCAACTTTTGCATCAGCCGGTGCTTTTTCCATATATTTCTTATAGTAAACAACTGCCTGATCTTTCTTTCCCTGCTGCCAGTATAAATTCCCAAGAGATTTCATCTCCTTGACAGCATTTGCATTCATAGCAACCGACTGTTCATAGGAAATAATGGCTTCGGAAACCTTTCCAGCTTTTTCCTGACAAAATGCAAGAGATGCAAGTGCATCAAAATTCTGTGGTTTCAACTGCAATGCTTTTGAGAACATTTCTATTGCCTGAGGATATGAATTCTGCTTCTGATAAATATCGCCAAGTGTAAGATAGATTTCATCATCTGCCTCACCAGCCTTGACAGCATTTGACAATACAGCAATAATTTCTTTATCCTGTCCCTTTTTTGCCATCATAAGAGATGCATATTTTTTATAAAAACCTTTTATTGCAGGATCAGCTTTGAGAGCTGCCTGATATGCTGTAAGTGCTCCGGTGCTGTCTTTTTTATCATAGAGAATATCGCCAAGTGTTTTTGCTGCAACAGCATCCTGCGGCTTAAGCTGTGTATATTTACCAAGATAATTTATTGCCTCATTCTGATTTCCAAGCTTTGAAGAAAGATCATAAAGGGTTTTGAACACCAATGGATCTTTAGGTGTGAGTACTTCAAGCTGTCTGTAAATTTCCAATGCGCCTTTATCATTACCGGCAGACATCAGATATTTTGCATAGCGGTTACGTGATACGACATTCTTTTTATCAAGATTTATTACAGCACTGTCAGCGACGGCAAGTTTTGATGGATTATTAGTCTGTTCATAACATCTTGATAGCTTATCCCAGAAAACAAGGTTACCCGGATCCTGCTTTAAAAGACTTTCAATTACAGTAATCGCAGCAGTCCAGTTATTATTAATAATATGAATTTTTGCAAGTATTACCTGCGGTTCTTTAAGCTTCGGGTCGTGATGTAAAGCAGTTTCTGCGGCATCCTGTGCAAGATCATAACGTTTCAGTTCCCAGGCAGAACTCATCATGCCTTCAGCAGCACTGGGACTTTGTTCAATTGTAAAGCTCTTCTGGAAATATTTCAATGCTTCTTCGTACTTCTTTGATTTCAAATTATACTCACCGAGAGCCAAAAACACTTTTGGATTATTCGGCTGCATATTTATAAGTTTTTCATAAATTGCCTGAGCCTTATCTCCCTTATTATCTTTTGTATAGAGATCTGCAAGACGTGCAAATGCATTGATATTATCCTTATTGGAAGTCGTAATTCTTTCAAGTAACGGTATTGCCTTCTCTCTGTCACCAAGTCCGTCATAGGCATCTGCAAGAAGAACAAACAGATCAGTAACAACTTTTCCCGCAGGATCAGCTTTCTGGATGTCAGTAAAAATGTCAAGCGCTGGTTTGTATGACTTTTTATCTAAATTCCATTTCCCGACCATTTCTCTTGTTTTGAGCGCATCTTTGGAATTTGATGTGCCGTACTTAGTCATTGCCGCCATGTAAATTTTTGCAGCAGCGTCTTTATTATCAGGATTTGTTTTTTCAATACTTTGTGCATGTTTGTACAAATCATCAGCAGAAAGCTTTTCCTGACTTATCTGACTAAACTGATTTGCAGCTTCGGAAAATTTCTGCATCTGGAAATACAGTCTTGCCAGATCAATTGCGGTTTCTGTTTTTGATGATTTGGGATCTTTAAGTGATTCTCCAAAGAAAAACGCAGCACTATCAAGAATATTACTATTCTTATAAGCAGTACCGATTTTAATAGCCAGATCACCGTCAGCTTTGGAATCATAAACAGCTCTCATTGCAGGAATTGCTTTTTTGTAATCTTTTGCATTAAAATGAATAATTCCCAGCTCTTTTGCTGCACCAATATTGGACTTATCAGTTTCTACAACCTTCTCAAGAGCTTTTTTTGCATCAGCTGACTTATTAAGAGCGATACATGCACGTGCAAACTCCCAGCTGGCTTCGCCGCTTTCCTTTAGTGCAATTGCTTTTTTTGCAATTTCCAGTGCACTTTCAGGTTGATTCAATTTGTTGTACACACGGGCAGCACCAAGTTGTGCTTCGTAATTCTTTTCGTCGTTGCGAATAGCAACCATGTAACAGGCAAGTGCTTTCTCAACAAAGCCCTGATCCTCATTGGCAATACCAAGCTTAGCCCAGGTAGCGGCATCACGGTCTGCTACCGGTATTTTTTCATCAGCATATTTAAGTGCATCTGCATATTTGCCGCCCTGAAACAGCTGATTAAAAGCTTCATCTGCAAACAATTGTGTTGATATGATAAAGACCAAAAGGACAAGAAGTGTATAAACAACACTTCGTTTTGCTGCACGCGCACTCATAAACCATCCTCCGAGAATCTTAAAAAAACTCAATATATTTAGCCACTGCACACTTTTAGATTGCAATCCAGTTCACTTTTAACGCAGGTAGATAAAAATCGCTGGTCATTTATGAATTGATCTGAATCTATAGATTAACATCCAGAATATACATGTAACCAAGCACCCTTGAAAACCCTTTTTCATTAAATAATGTGATTTTTCGGGTGTTTTTAATTTCCTTTTTGAGAACAATTAAAATATTATGCATATATTTAAAGTTTAATTCAATACATTTGTTTACAAAATCCATTTGTCTTTTTTTTGTTAAAAGAATACTGAATACCCCCTGTATTTGATTATTTTGAATCATATTAGATAAATATCAGGCATTGTCATTAGGATCATTTTTCAATAATCAGGATACAATCGAGAGAATAAATACCTGCAGATGTCCATCATGACTCTGAGGCATTTTATAAAGCAGATAATTTACGAAATGTCCATTATTTGATTTTTGGTGCATTTTAGCAAAAACATCTTTTTTTAATTATTTATATTTTTATCAATTTCATATGGCAGTTGAAACTATGTCATGTCATATTTTATGAGTATCAATAGACAAAAAAAATATTTCATATATCCAAAAACAGGTGATAGATAAATGCAACAATTCGATGCTACAATCAAGAGTAACAAAAAAATAGCCGATTCATTTTTCCAGATGGATCTTTCATGGGAAAGTTCAGTTATTCCATCACCTGGAAATTTTCTTACATTAAGAGTCTCTGAGGACACAACACCACTGCTGCGACGTCCATTTGCATTTTCAGGTTTTGATAAATCGGCATCAACCTGCTCACTGATTTACCAGAAACGGGGACGTGGTACAGAAATACTTGTCGGAAAACAGACTGGTGATTCAATCAATCTCATTGGACCGCTTGGAAAAACATTCCCTTTCCCTAAAAGCAATAGCCAGGTGATTCTTGCAGCAGGTGGAATCGGTATTGGTCCAATGCTCTTCCTTGCATCGCACTTAAGATCTCTAAATCAGAATTTTTTATTTATCTTTGGATGCAGAACGAATGCATTTATTCCTGATACCCAAAATTTCTGGTCCCTTGACCCTGTTATATGTACTGATGATGGGAGCTCCGGATTCAAGGGAACAACTGCAGATTATCTTAAATCAATTGACAGCAAACTTGAGCCGGACAACACACTATATTGCTGCGGACCGCATCCGATGCTTAAAGCATGTCACGAGACTGTACTTCGCACAAACGGTACATGCTGGGTTTCTGTTGAGCAGATCATGGCATGCGGTGTCGGTGCATGTATGGGCTGTGTAGTAAAAATAAAAGGTGAGCCTGGGTTTGCACGTGCATGCAAAGAGGGACCGGTCTTTAACAGTAATGATCTGCTCTGGTAATAATCGCACATATGTTTTTTGTAATACTTTTTTAGAGAAATATATAGGAGATAACATATAATGGATCTATCTGTAAAAATTGGCGGTAAATCTCTATCCAACCCTGTTGGCGTTGCATCAGGAACATTCGGATATGGCAGTGAATATGAGGAACTGATTGACATATCAAGACTTGGCGCCATATATACAAAAGCGGTTACAATACTTCCGCGTCCGGGAAATGATATCCCCAGAATTATCGAAACACCATCAGGGATAATAAATTCAATCGGTCTTGCAAATGTTGGCGTTAAACGCTTTATTTCTGATAAAATCCCCTATCTGGCAAAGCTCCCATGCGCAATTATAGCCAATGTTGCCGGATCAACCGAAGATGAATATGTGTCTGTTACTGAAATACTTGAGCAGTGCGAACCAGTCTGGGGATATGAGATCAACGTATCATGTCCTAATGTAAAGTGCGGCGGAATGTCTTTCGGAACTGACCCCAAATTAATTGAATCCCTCACATCCAGATTACGCAAACTGACATCGCGGCCTCTTATTATCAAACTCACTCCTAATGTTACAGATATTACTGTAATAGCAAAAGCAGCGCAGAATGGCGGTGCCGATGCTGTATCATGTATCAATACTCTTGTCGGAATGGTTATTGACACAAAAAGAAAAGCGCCTGTACTTTCAATGAAAACCGGCGGATTATCAGGTCCGGCCATCCGTCCTGTCGGAGTGGCAATGACCTACCGTGTCCGACGGGCTGTCTCCATTCCTGTTATAGGAATGGGCGGAATTATGACCGCTGATGACGCGCTGCAATATCTATTAGCCGGCGCATCTGCAATACAAATAGGCACCGGGAATTTTGTTGATCCGCGCATTGCTGCTGATGTTCTTGACGGAATAGATGCATACTGTAAGCGGGAAAATTTGCATTCTGTTAAAGATATAAATGATGCATGCGCCTGAACCGGCACACTCTCAGGTATTTTTCATTCTTCAGACAGGGATGCGTGAAACTGCAACATGAATCATCATTTCAGATACATATTGCAGCCCTCTTTTTTCAAAGCCCGTTCATCCGTAAAGAATCCATTCTCCGGCGGACATCTCTTTCCATATCAAGCGAGGTCAGGGACAGCTGATAATCAAACCGTTTGTCTTTGGCATTAATGGCAACTGAAAAGGAAACGCGTGTATGCGGAAAATCCCATCTTGCAAAAGCAGCGCATACAATACGCAAATAGTAATCATAAGGATGATAACGCAGATTCCATCTTTCACGGTTTAGATATTTGTCAATATTTACAAACATATACCGCGGATTCAACCCTTCAAATACAGGCTCTTTCTTACCGTATTTTTTACCCAGAAGTATATAGATATCATTTACAAAAACTATTGTTTTACTTCTAATAAAATTGTAATACTCATTTACACTGCGAAAAACATTATAGTTAAAATCATACTTTTTCATTTCATCAGAATTAAATGTTACAGTTGACTGAAAAAATTTACTGTCGATAAAATAATATTTTACAATTGCGCTGTATCCTGCGATTGTATCAGCAGACTGAAAAACTGTAACATTCATCTGTGATGGAAAACCTTTCTCTGCTGCCTGATCCTCCTGCCACCCTGATGCCGAAACTGCACCGCGTACCATATCAGGCGCAGTGCCCCAGGCTGCACCATTGAACCCCTCAGGGTCTTTTGCATCAATATTCGCATGCAATGCAAAAACTGAAAATAAAACTATCATACTTTTTATAAAATACTTAACGCTGTCTATTTTCATTCAATAGTCCCCTGAATAATTCCCTTTGTTATCCTGAGCTCTTCGCCGCTTGTTCCTGCCATTACCTGCGCTCTGACAGTGATATCCTCCAGATCAATACTCCCGCCTATCCTCCTGTCTATTTTATTAACTGTAAATTGTATTTTATCTTCGCCAAGCAGTGTATCTCCAGGACTGACATTATATGATGCATTACCGCCATGATATCGGGCCATATGGAAAAGCACTTTACTTCGCCCAAGCGCACTATCACTCCCCGGATAAATATCCATTCGCAAAAAATCGCCATCACGAATTTTGTTCTCTTCAATAAATGATTCAGTGTAAAAATACATCCGTATGGTGTCATTGACTAATTTACATGAATTCTGAAATGAACTGTTGCCTGCAAGACTATCGTATGTATTGTTGATATATCCCGCAAAGTAAACAGGTGGATCATAAAAAAGTGAAATGTTTTCACCATTATTACTGCAACACATCAACATGCAGACAACCGCTGTTGAAACTATTTTTATCTTATCATTTATCATATTTATTTAACTATATCATAATGGTAATATTTTGCCTACTTAAGCATCTATCTATCAGATAATCAGTTTCAGAACATCATTCTTCTCTGGAATTTTTACGCGGCATCTTGTATATATCCCGGGCATACAAGATTGCTGAAATTTTAATCAAGAGGAATAGAATGGGCGTTTCTAAAGAAGAAATTACTGATCTGGCATCAAGATATATCAGTCGTGATGAGATCACCGATTTTCCGTTTGACGGCGAACTTTTCTGCCTGCTGAGCCGGGAGCTGCCTGATGGAAAAGTACTCTCTGATGACGAGGGGTGGGGATTTGGCGGATACGCAATATGTATCGGTTACACTTTTGATGAAGAGTCAAAACCGCACGGAAAATGGATCTGGATGCACTATGCAAGTCTTAATTCATTTCCTCCACAGGCACAGGTACTCAAACTTCAACCTCCACATATTGTCAAGGGCAGTTTCCAGAATCCTGAGCGGACACATGAGATACGGATGATGAAAATTGACACTAAAAATCTGAAAGACAGGAATGAGAATAAGGATAAGAATGCAAAGAATACAGAAGATAATAACCAGGGACGCGATAATGTTGTGGCGTTCAGGCCTAAAAAGAAGAAGTAGACTTTACAGTATGAGACATGAAATGCCGGCTTGATATGTCATGAATCAATCCCAGAAACCTTTCATTTTACTTTTGACATCCACTGATGGTTCCATTGCGACAGCCTGATCATTCAAAATTTCCCCGCTGTCAGCAACAATCTCCATTGTCTGCTTTACATCATCGTTAAAAAATCTGCTGCACTGGGAATATACATGACGATCTGAAAAACTTGACGGCTTTGAGTAGAACCGCATCGGCCATGACACATAAAGACTGTTCTTTGCACGCGTCATCGCGACATAGGCAAGACGAAGCTCCTCCTGAATTTCTTCATCGGACCCTGAAGACATATCTGACGGCAGGCATCCGTCAGCGGCATGGATCAGATATACTGTATCCCATTCACAGCCCTTTGATGAATGTATCGTTGACAGAATAAGATGATCTTCATCAACACGTCCCTCCCCTGCAAGATCACTTGTTGACGCAGGCGGATCAAGTACAAGATCAGCAAGAAACTGTGTACGGGATTTTCCGGATGGGGCAAGCTCAATAATATGTTCAATATCATTTTTACGCGGCTGCGGATTATCATAGTTTTCATCAAGAAGCGGCAGATAGTAGAGACTTATCCGCTCAAGCTGCGAAGCAAGCGGAACATTTTCCTTTTCTGTTATATCAAGAAGCATCTTCTGAAAATGATGCAGCTCTGCTGCAACATCATTTGCTACAGGCATTTTATCAAGCATTGAAAAACAAAACCGGTTCTCAGTAAGAAAAGCATAGATCGCTGATGCAGTTGCAGGGCCGACACCTTTTATAAGCTGAAGCACCCGGAACCAGGCGATTTCATCCTTTTTATTTTCGAAAATCCGTACATACGAAATGAAGTCCTTTACATGCGCGGCTTCAAGAAACCTCAGTCCGCCATATTTATGAAACGGGATGTTCTTTTTAGTCAATGCAAGCTCAAGTGCAGCGCTATGCGATCCGGCCCTGAAGAGCACGGCCTGATCATGCAGGGCAATACCACTTTCGAAATGGTCCAGAATCCGCTCTATCACAAGATCAGCCTCATGCGCTTCGTCTTTACATGTAATAAGCTGCGGCCGTTTACCTTCAGCGCGCTTTGAAAACAGATTTTTTGAAAACCGTTCACTTGCCTGTGCAATTACCATGTTTGTAGTTTCAAGAATCGGACTGCTTGACCTGTAATTCTCTTCCAGAGTGACAATAGAAGTGCCTGGAAATATTTTCGGAAAGTCAAGCATATTTCGCACTGTGGCGGCCCGGAAACTGTATATACTCTGCGCATCATCCCCGACGACCATGATATTTCGGTTAATCCGGCGCATTCTCATAAGTATATCTGACTGCACCTTGTTTGTATCCTGATACTCATCAACAAGAATGTGGTCAAAGCGTTCTTCAACATGCATTGCACGCCTGGGGTCCTCAAGCAGATAGTACCAGTAAAGCAGCAGATCATCATAATCAAGAATACTCTGTCGCTGTTTATGAGCAACATACTCCTTGAAAATATCCTTCAGTTCGGTTTTCCATTTTTCACACCATGGAAAGAACTTTTTCAATATGCAATCAAGATCTTCCCCACTGTTCATTCTGCGTGAATAAATAGCAAGGAGTGTTCCTTTGCGCGGAAAACGTGATTTTTTTGCAGACTCACAGCGTTTATGCCGGATTACATCAAGAAGATCTTCTGAGTCAGACTGATCAATAATGGTAAATTCCGGCGACAGATCAAGTGCCTGTGCATAGATTCTTAACAGCCGGTTTGCAATCGCATGAAATGTACCGCCCCAGACCTGCGCAGTCAGCGATTCATCACCAAGAATATGTGATGCACGACTCACCATTTCGCGTGACGCGCGACGTGTGAAAGTCAATAGAAGTATGCGCTCGGCAGCAACCCCTTTTGAAATCAGGTATGCAACCCTGCTTGCGAGCGTTTTTGTTTTTCCACTGCCCGCACCTGCGACCACAAGTTGAGGACCGTCACCGGAAGTAACAGCTGTATGCTGCGCACTGTTTAATTCACTAAGCCAGGAGTTATTCATACAATAGATTTATCCGTTAAAATGTAATATTATTATAAATGCGGGATCTTTAATTAGTAAAAAATGCACTTAGGCCGGCAGCTTTCAGCACAGGTTCGAAAATAAAAATAGTTACAGAAAAAAAGTTTTCCTAACTCTTCAACAAATTGAACAGCCTTAATGAGATAATAAATGCATAACACATTGATATTATTTAAATTTGAATGCAGGCACTGCAAATTTTCAGAATTCTTTGATCAGTTTAGACTGCAAAAACATCTGTTTTTTTTCAAATGATAAATGTATTGACTTGTCAAATACACATTATGCAATAGATTTGAAAGTACTGCAAATTTTCTGTTTTAACCAGAAACAGATTGAATCAGATGCTATATTGTGGTACTATTTAAAGAATTATGATTATGAATAATAAACAATTTAATGCAATAGTTTTATTTGTCAAGGACAACATTTTCTCTGGCCTGCCGTCAACATTGTATTATCACGGAATAGAGCATACGCTTCTTGATGTACTGCCGCGCTGCGAAGAGCTAGCAGCACTTGAGGGTATTTCATCTGATGACACATATCTATTGAAAACAGCAGCACTTTTTCATGACACAGGCTTTACAAAGAGCTATCTGAAAAATGAGTCAATAGGTGCTGATATTGCGGAAACAACATTGAGATCATTTGGATTTTCAAACCAGGGTATATTAACAGTCAGGCAGATTATCATGGCGACAGTTGTAAGTGAAACTCCCGGCGAACATATGCAATCAGCGGGCAGCAGCATTCTTGAGCAGATTATCTGTGATGCCGATCTTGACAATTTAGGAAGAAATGATTTTTTAGCCAAAGGGGAAAATCTGCGTAAAGAGCTTGCTTTTCAGGGCACAGTTATGACAGACAGAGAATGGTATATACATCAGATGGATCTTCTTAAAAGTCATCACTACTACACTGAAACTGCAAAGAACACCCGTAATAAGGGTAAAGAGAAAAACATGCTCAGATTAAAAGAGATAATGGGATAATATCACACAGCATTTTCACTTTACATTTACACTATATTCTTATTTTCAGAAAATAGACAGAACTACCGGACACGGCATTTTCACCCTGTAGTTCTATAAACCGGAAGATACCTGAATAAATAAAGTTAATTTAGTCAATTCTTCTCTCTGCTGCTTCCATGGTCTGAGTAATAAGTGTCGCAATTGTCATTGGACCGACCCCTCCGGGAACCGGTGTATATGCACTGCAGTGACCAATTGCCGACTTGAGATCAATATCACCGACATTCCCGGGATGATACCCGGCATCAACAACCACAGCCCCTGGCTTAATCCAGTCACCTTTAATAAATTCAGGTTTGCCGACAGCTCCGATGACAATATCCGCAGTCTTTACAATTGATGCAAGATCACGGGTTTTTGAATGACAGATAGTAACTGTGGCGTTTTTATTGAGAAGCATCATAGCCATAGGCTTGCCAAGTATTGGACTGCGACCGATCACCACAGCATGTTTTCCTTCGAGCTCTATTTTGTAGTGTTCAAGCAGTGTCATTATTCCGGCCGGTGTGGCACTGCCATATGCAGACTCTCCCATTGACATAAGGCCAAAACCCAGACATGTGACACCATCAACGTCCTTATCAAGTGCTATCTGTTCAAACGCTGCCCGCTCATCTATCTGACTGGGCACAGGGTGCTGAAGAAGAATGCCAAAAACATCAGAGTCATCATTGAGTATATCAATTTGATCAAGCAGCTCATCTGTTGAGGCAGTCTGAGGCAATACAACTTTACGGGATTCCATTCCGACCCTTGTACAGGCATTACCTTTCATCTTTACATAGGTCTCAGATGAAGGATCATTTCCAACAAGAATTGTCGCAAGAAGTGGAACTTTTCCACCCGATTTCGCTTTATACTTTTCCACCCGCTCCTTAAGCGAAGCTTCTATTTCCTTTGACAAACCCTTACCATCAAGCACCAGTGCAGCCATTTGATCTCCTCCTCAAAAAAATATTATTGTATTTAAAATAATTGTTTTCACCAATAAATACTCTGAAAAACTATGGTTGTGTTGTTTCTTCATTGTCAACATTGAGTGCTGTAAAAAATAATGGTGTGTTTATTGTAACTATAGTAATATTAAATATCTATTGTAAAAAAAGGCTGTCAAAGGAAATCTATGATGTATTGTACCAATTTTTTATGTAAATCTTTCAATTCTGTAATGAAAAAACTATTTTATAATGAAATCATTTTTACACACCGGAATGGATTGCATTCTATCAGTCATTTCGTACAGGCTGCAAAGTTGACACCTTTAACAACAACAGTATTATTACTTTACATTTGGAACAAAACTCATGCTGATTGAATTTCTATACGACCAGACTAACATGTATCTATTAAACAGCCGTCTTTTCTGTACTGGTATATCAACAGTTCTGTCTTTTCTGCTTGCCATGTTTCTTTTCCCTGTTTTTATCAACTTTTTACGAAAATTTCACATGACCTCGGAATTTGAGACAAAAGATAAAGTTCATGAACCTGTAATGCCTGCAGGTATTTTGTTTCTTGTTATTGTTGCAATTACCACTCTTGTCACTGTCAGGTTTAATTCATATGTAATTTCTGCTCTCATTATCTATGTTTTCTTCGGAATAATCGGGGCTTTCGATGATATTGCAAAAGTAGTCAATAAGAAAAAAGTCGCGACAGGTACAATGACAAAACAGGAATATCAGTACAAAGCCGATGGTATTTCGGCAGGATTGCGGTTGTCACTTTACCTTATCATCTCCCTTCTTGTTGCAATTGCAGCATATGAGTATATACCCAATATTAATGGTTCGCTTATTATTCCATTTTTCAGTATTGATAAAATTTTTCCCTATATGCCATTCTGGATTTTTATTCCATTCATGACTTTTACCATTGCAATACTTGCCAATGGTGTTAATTTCACTGATGGTTTTGACACTCTCGCCACGGTTCCATCAATAACAGGCCTGCTTTTTGTAGGAGTAATATCATTTGTCTCAAGTAATGTAAACTGGGCACAATATCTGCTTATTCCTTATATTGAGGGGCTCCAGGAACTGCTGCCGCTTATCGGTGCGGTCATCGGAACACTTCTTGCCTACCTCTGGTTTAATTCGCCGCCATCAAGTATCATTATGGGTGACAGTGGCTCTGTAGGCCTGGGTGGGTTGATCGGCATTTTGTTTATATTTACAAAAGCAGGTGCATTTCTTCCTATCGTATGTTTCATATTTATTATGGAATTTATCTCAGTTGTCATGCAGATCGGATATTATAAATTGACCAAAAAGAGAATTTTTCTTATGGCCCCGATTCATCACCACTTTCAGATAAAAATGCGAAAAAGCGGTTTATTTGCCGGGGAGTTTCAGATTAAATCAAAGATCGCATGGCAGTTTCATATAATTTCTTTGGTTTTGCTCGTTTTCAGCCTTGTATTATTTCTGAAAATCCGATAATATTATCATTATGGAAACGAGACTATGGTAACAGATCTGAACTCAAATTATACATCACCGGCAGGCAGGGAATTTTCACTTGCTGCGGCGCGCTTCAGTGGAGTCAATCCATCCAGCAAGGTACTTGACATGGGATGCGGATACGGTGACGCGTCCTGCAATCTTGCATCGGAATTCCGCTGTAAAATAACAGCAGTTGACCTTAATGGAGAAAATATCACTTCTGCGCGTCAGGCGGCAGTTGAACGCAATGTCAGCCATCTTATAACATTTACTAACGCAGACATTCTGACTCTTGACTACTCAGAGACACCTTTTGAGCTTATACTCGCAGAGGGCGGCATACTCTCTTTTATTTCACGTCGCAAAGGTATTGAGCTTGCAACATCATGGCTTGCCCGCGGAGGCTACTTCTGTTTTTCCGATCTGATTCTTCTTACAGAAAAAGTTCCTGAAGAGATTCTGAATATTTTTGAACATGATCGTTTCCAATATGAAAATGAACATTCTTACAGGGCAATGCTTGACGAAAGCGGACTTGACATTCAATTCATGTCGCTTGTACCGCCAAGCGGTTGGGATAATTATTACGCACATATGGCACGCAGACTCGAAGACAGTAATGGTTTTTTTGCAGATAAACAGATAAAACTCGCTTTTCACCACGAAATTGATGTATTCTACCGGCTTGAAGCATACCGCTACATTGGTTACCTCTTCTGTATTGCCCGGAAAAAAACAAGGTTGCAGTAATCAGGTTTCCATTTCATTTTAAATTGTTAATGCATTTTTCCTGATTTAAAAGTTTCCGGTTTACTACCCATAACCACTCCCTTTTTATTTGTCAAGTCATCGCAACACCCGCTACGACCAATATGTTAGAAGTTTTTTCAAATATTGCGAAATATAACGCTTAATGACATGGCGACTCAACAATATAAAAACGACAAAAACACATCAGAAAAATAGGGTTTTTTTCAATACATAATGCTAATATTTAGCTCACTTTGTTTGAAAAGAACAAATACCGGCGGCCAGTAAATGTGCACAGAACTGGCGCTGGAAAATATCAGATATTAATGTCAGAAAAGACATAACACCCAAGAGGAGGAAATATGTTTTTACGAGCCGTTGTCACAGTATGTATCAGTTCAATTTCGTTAAGTATGGCCCAAATGCAGCCGGTAATCACAGATACGGCACAGGGTAAAGGAAGTGTTGACTGGGCAGACCGCATTATTGTCTCCACAGGTGTGGGAGCGCCAAATCCTGATCTGCCGCAGGCGGCCCAGAGACCCGCAGCCCTGAGAGCTGCACAGCAGATCGCTTTACGAAACGCACTTGAGACAATCAAGGGAATCTATCTTAATTCAACTACAACAGTAAAGAATTTCATGGTTGAAAACGACTTGATTAACAGCAGTGTAAGCGGTTACGTACAGGGATTTCAGCAGAAGGGTGATCCTAAATATATGAGTGACGGCACTGTGGAAGTCACAATGAGTGTACCTCTTGACGGAGTTGGAGGAATAAGTGATATGCTGCTTGGTAATTCAGTTGCCGCGAAGCCGTCAGTAACCTGTTTTGATAAGAGTTCAAAAACAGAAAAAGAGATTATTTTCACAGGCCTTATTATTGATTGCAAAGGTTTATCTGTAAAGCCTGCTCTAAGTCCCCGTGTTATTGATGAAAATGACAGGGAGCTTTATGGAAGTGCCTATGTATCAAGAGAATGGGCGATAAAAAATGGTATGGTCGGTTATACAAAAGATGTCATGGCTGCGTCAAAATTGACAGATCGTATTGGAGGCAACCCCGGGAAGATCAAGGCGAAAAAGGCATCAGGCAGCAATAATACCGATATTGTCATAGAAAATAAAGATGCTGATGACGTAAGGAGTGCATCAAAGAATCTGAAGTTTCTCTCTGAATGCCGTGTAATTTTTGTTATCGATTAATATGTACAGTTTTACTTTTTTAAGATTGTATGTAAACGACAGACTGCAGCAACAGCTGACAAGAGTTTACTTTATGAAATTAACATATAAACACCGCAAAAAGGATTGATATACATGAATATTAAAGGAATATCCATTGTACTTTTAACTACAGCACTTGTTTTTACAATTGGATGCGCGCCAAAAGCCCGTAAAGCCGGCGGTGTCATGGATGACCCGCAGACACATTACAAACAGGGAATGAAATACTGGGATGAAGGACGGTATCAGCCTGCCGAAGAAGAGTTCAATCTCGCGAAAACCCTTGATTTTAAATATGCACCTGCATATTCGGGACTTGCATTGACTACAGCCAAAAAAGCACAGGATGCGAAAGACAAAGAAAGCTCTGATAACGGTTTCAAAGAGGCGATTAAACTTGCCGACAAAGCACAGGAACTTGATTCGAAACTGCCGCTTGTCTTTATTGCCAAAGGCATTGTAATTACCATGAAAAACGAGGGCAAACCACCTAAAGAGTGGCTTGAAGATGTGGAGAAAGAGTATGAGAAAGCAATAAAAATCGACCCATCCAGCTCTGAAGCCTACTTCAGACGTGGTGTATGCTACAAAAAAGCATACGAATTCTCAAAAGCAGCAGGCGATTTCCGTAAAGTGCTTGATCTTAACAAGGATTTCACAATTCCTGCAAATGAGCAGTGGGAACTTGTCCAGAAAATCGAACGCGCAGCGCCGGGTACTGATGTGGGCAAAAAAATCGCTCTTGTTGATAAAATTTCCCGTGCCGACATTGCCGCGCTTTTCGTATCAGAATTAAAGCTTGACAAACTTGTAACAAAAAAGCGTCCGGCGACATATGACACTGATTTTGAGGCACCGGGCGACAGCCGCGAAATGAAGGTTGACAGTATTGCAGAAATGGCTGACATAACTGACATTTCAGCACACTGGGCAAAAAACTTTATAAACGATATTGTCGATCTGCAGATCCGTGGGCTTGAACCCTATCCTGATCATACGTTCCATCCCGACCAGCTTGTCAACCGCGGCGAATACGCTCTGACAATTGAAGACGCGCTTATCGCTATTACAGGCGACCAGTCGATTGCAACAAAGTATGTCGGCACTGAGAGCCGTTTTCCTGATGTCAACCAGGCACATCCGGTTTACAATGCAATCTGCAATGCAGTTGACAAAGGAATTATGAGCGCGGAAATGACGGGGGTATTCGGCATAGAAAAGCCGGTCAGCGGTCCTGATGCACTTTTAATTATCAGGAATCTGAAAAATCTCAACAAGATTGAATAGACAGACATATCTCTGATAATTCCGTTAAAAAAAGGACGTCTGCATTGCAGACATCCTTTTTGTTATCATGATTATAATTATCTGCCTCAGAGATGCATATTCGTAGGAGCGTATTGCAATACGCCCCTGCGGCGCCTCCAAAAAACAAACAAATTATTATTAGAAATCAAGTGTAGCTGTAACGGTCCCGACTTTTGGTCCGGAAATAAGCCCAGCCCACACAGCAGGGTCAACAGTAACATCAAGTGCGAATATTTTCTTGACAAAACCAATACCAAGACATGGATCGACCTGGCTGTAATCAGTTTCATGTTTAATTCTTGATGTATATGATCCGCCTGTACCGTCACCCTTCTGATGGTCAACAGTTGACGAAATAACATAATTCACACCTGCACGTGCTGCAAATTTGTCAAAAATCCATGCCTGAGTCCAGACATTCTCATAACCGGCATAGAAAATACTTGATATTACATTTGTAAATACACGACGTGCGTCATGTGTTGTATTGTCAGGATGATTGCCATTATTCTGAATTCTGAAATCATACATGAAAGTAACAAAACTGCTGCTGTCAACTGTTGCATTTGCACCTGCGTAAAAATTCAATGTATTATTGTAAGATTGATTTCCTGTTGTACCATCAGTACCCTTGAATTGAAAATGGCTGTGAGTCCAGTCAGCGCCGATAGTGACATCCATTTCCCTTGTTGTAAATCCAAGTTCTCCACCAAGAACTGAAAAAAGTCCTTTTTCTGATTTGGCTTCAGTTTCTACAGTATTTGCAGTAGTTACTTCACTCTTAGCTCGCATTCTCGGAAGTCCCATACCGGCTTTCAGCGCAAGTTTACCATCACCCAGACCTATAATACCGGATACAATTCCTCCGGCATTATTCACATTTCCTGTAACTTTTGTTTCAGAGCTTGTCCCGCCTTCAGGTTCATCATTAATGCTCGAACCATAATGAGCATGCTCCCAGAAAAGATCAAAACCAAGTTGAAAATTTGAAGAGAGATTCAATCCAAACAAAATATGCGGAATGTTCTGATCAGTTATTCCGCTGATACCGGCATTAACAACTTTTGCCGCAGCTGATGCGTCTGTATAAAAAGAGGCGTCAAGCAATAACGGACGATTTACAACAACACCAATATTGACCTTATCACCGAAACTCTTGACACCCCATATTGGTGAATCAAAAGTTATCTGTGCAATATCCGTATAATTATTCATATAGGCTGAATAACGCATGACATCCGATGCATCATCAACGATAAACGAACCGCCAAGAGACTGAACACGTGCGTTCGCAGGGTAATTCTGCGCCATTGCATTAAGCGCGAAAAGCGAAACTGCAAAAGCAGTAACAGCTAACTTCCTTATCATCTCAAACCTCCTAAAAATGTATGATAGACTGATTGCATATAAATAATCTGAAAAAGTTGATTCATTTACCTGTTAAATACCGACAAATTCCAGATCTTAAATCTATCAGCCTTTAAATGTAGTTTCGAATACTGAAATTAATGTAAAACTCCAGTAATCTTAAGCTTACCCTTTGAAGAAAGAAAAAAAATCACCCCTGTGCAAAACTGTCTTAAGTAATATAAATGGTCTGAGGGCAGGCAGGTAGAAAAAATTCAAGTTATACATAGTTTGAATATTTGGGCTTTAACAGATCATATTATTCTGAAAAATCTTAAAAAATCAGACTACTCTGAAATTTGTCTCAAATTTTCTTGTTCTGACAATATCTGCAAATGTGGTTGACGACTGACAGTGGTTTACTTTTAAAAAGATGGATGTAGCCAGATCCGGAAAAATCCCCGCAAGCAGCTTTGCAGAAACTCCGGGAAAGGGCAGAAAACCCGCACCCTTTACACATTCCACTTTGAATGAACCTGAGACTTCAACAAACTTTGTAAACCCACTTTTTGTAAAGCCCCGGACGTGTGGACCTAGCACTTTCATTGCGGTTGGCTGCTCACCAAGAAGAAGCATAAGCCGATCATGCCATGCGGCAAGATTTGGAACTCCGATAATCAGTATTCCGTCAGGCTTCAGTACCCTTGACAGTTCATCAAAAATAAAAAACAGCTCTTTTGTGTGCTCAAGAATCTGATTCAGAATAATTATATCGAAGATACCGTTTTCAAATGGCATTCGTTCCTGTTCAAGATCAAATGCAGTTACATGAATTCCGTTCTCTGCTGCAATTTTCCTGTATGGCTCATATGTTTCAAGACCAAACAGACTGACATCACCGGATACTTTACTTTTAATACCAAGAAGATCGTCACCCTTTGCGCACCCTATGTCAAGCACTGAACAACTGCAGCTTTGTTTTTTATCAAGATGTTCAAGCGCCCATGACTGAACAATATTGCGTCCGTAAATAAGTGACCCGCTGTTTTTCTTAAGTGACATGCCGATTTTATAAATCAATGATCCAATTCCCATTATGATCCATCCGTTCAATCTGTTACTTCCTGATTTGCCCCAGATCAGCTGTATTATATTACAAAATAAACCACAAGCCCCTATGTGGCAAGTGAAACTGTTGAAATAAATCAATGTGAAGCTGCAGAGCTGTCCGCAATGCCTATTCCTTCTGCAGAAAAACCTGATTCACAACAGATAATTATAAGTCATGCATATACTGTGATTTTTCTGGTGATCTGGACTGAAAATAAGTCAATATGAGTGGAAATATTCAGCTGACAGCCCATGTGTCAATTATTTTTGTCAATGCAGTAAAGTCAATAGGTTTTGAAATATAGTCATTCATCCCGGCATCAAGACACTTTTCCCTGTCTCCATTAAGTGCATAGGCTGTCATGGCAATTACAGGAACCTGATGATTAAGTACACTGGAAGAAATATCACGAATAACTCCCAATACCTCATAGCCGTTCATTTCCGGCATCTGAATATCCATAAGCACTATGCTAAACTCCCTGGATGACAGCATTTTTATTGCCTCAGCTCCATTATCAGCCAGCAAAGCTTTAACTCCTGTCTTTTTTAAAATACCAAGAGCTACAAGTTGATTCACTTTGTTATCCTCAACGAGCAGTACCGAAACATTGCTTCTATCTGTATTACCTGAAAAAAAACCTGTTGTAAAATCATCAGATTCCTGATGCTGATTTAATGTTGACACTCCGGTTATCTGCTTTGCAAATTTAGCTGTAAACCAGAACGTAGCCCCGCCACTGCCGCTGCTTTCTACACCAATCTCACCACCCATGAGTTCTGCGAGTTGCTTGGAAATTGCAAGTCCAAGCCCTGTTCCACCAAACTTGCGTGAAATAGTGCCATCGCCCTGTGTAAATTTATTGAAAAGCATTTTTTGTTTTTCAGGTGCAATTCCAATGCCTGTATCTTTTATGGTAAATCGCACAAGACAATCAATGATTGTCTCTTTTTCAATAACCGCATCAACCTTAACTCTCCCGTTGAAAGTAAATTTGATGGCGTTCCCGATGAGATTTGTCAATATCTGTCGCAGCCGGGCAGGATCCCCGTGAAGATGTTTCAGAACATGCGGCGGCTGTATAAAGACAAAATTTAATTTTTTTCCTTCAGCCTGAAGCCTGAACATCATATATAATTCATCAAGTAATTTATGCAGATCGAAATCAAGTGCGCTGAGTTCCAGTTTTCCTGCCTCAATTTTTGAAATATCAAGAATATCATTTATAAGAAGAAGCAGTGTCTGTCCGCTGTTTACAATATGCTCTGTAAACTCATGCTGCTCATCCGAAAGCTCTGTGTCAAGAAGCAGCGCAGACATACCGATTATTCCATTCATCGGAGTCCGGATTTCGTGACTCATATTTGCAAGAAATTCGCTTTTTGCATCGTTGGCCTCCTTTGCAAGAATGGCCATTTTATTTGCACGGTCTGTTTCCTGCTCAAGATGTCTATTAGCATCAATAAGCGCAAGCTGAGCAGCTTTTCTTTCAGTAATATCTATAAATGTCTCGAGCAGTTTTTCCTCATTGTTAATCATCAGTTTTTTTACTGATTTAAGTACCGTTGCCCGGCTGCCGTCAGATTTCATAATGCAGCGCTCCGAATTGTCAACTTCCTGATTCATATCAAGAATCGGACAGGCATTATTATCCGCCGGGCAGATAAAATTATGACAGATTTTACCCTTGACATCATTAAGCGTCCGTCCTATAAGTTTAAGCGCTGCCGGATTTGCAAGCTCAATGAATCTTGTCTTTGCATCAACAATCATTACACCGGCACTTGTATTATCTATCAGTAAACGAAGAAAGTTTTCACTTTCCTGAAACTGTTTTTCAATTTTTTTACGATCACTTATATCAAGAATAAACCCACGCAACCCGACTGGTCTGCCATCCTTTAACATCGGTGAAGAAAAAGCAAGTGCATCAAAACATTCACCATTCAATGTCTTTGCCCTGTATTCAAGATACCCGTCACCAATTCCGTTCATCCGTTCATAGAGCCTCCTGACAATTTTTGGATGATCGTCAGTATGAGCAAACATCATTATATTCAGCTGATCTGTGAACAATTCCTCTTTCATGCCAAATCGTTTCAGACCGGCTTTGTTGACATACAATAACCGTCCATTTCTGTCTGCTTCATATATTGTCTGAGGAAAAACATCAGCAAGCTGACGGAACCGCTCAAGACTTTCTCTGTAATCCGCCTCAATTTTCACTCTCTCTGTAATATCGTGAAATGATGAGACCACAGCAGTCATTGTCAACTGATCACTTGACAAAACAGGCTCAGAATTAACCAGTATCCAGCGAATCTCATCAGCAGAAAACTCAATACCCATGACTTCACCGTGAACCGCTTTACCTGTTGACAAGGTTACAGACAGCGGCTGCTCATCAGGTGAAAAAACAGATCCGTCTTCATGAATAACCCGCCAGTCAGTTCCGACAGGACCTTTGCCCATTATCTGATTTTTCTTAAGACCAAGAATTGATTCTGCCGCAGGATTGCATTCTATTATCGTGCCGCTCAGATTGAACAGGATCACACCTTCAGACATTGATTTATATAGTGATTGCAGCCTGGCAATTGACAATCGCATAACAAGTGATTTATGATATATCACCCATGAAATCAGACTGCAGAATATCAGAAATACAATAGCATTTACAATAGAAACACTTATATTTCCTGAATGCTTTAATACAGCCCAGAAACATGTACATGTTGATGTCATAAGCGCCACAAGTATTACTTCCACAGGGAAACTTATTGACGCCCAGATAACAGGTATTGCCATAACCATGATAAACACAAGTCCGGTTTCACCTGAGCTGACAAATGTCAATCCGCAACATAAGACCGGTACAACAGCTACAGGGTAAACCCAGTCAGTCGCAGTCATGTTTTTACGTATAATCATCCATGCGAATGCAGATAAAAGCAGACCGGGAACCATTAAAACATAAAACAAATCATGCGTTTGAAAAAAAACAGGGATTATTAAAACAGTGCTGATAATAGCATAGAGTGACATAATCAGCCGTCTGAATTCTGATGGTTTTTCATCAAAAAACGTATGCAGTTTGAAAAATGTTCCGGTATTTTTTTTCATATAGTCAATTATCAGTGTTTTTTTGACAGGATTTTTACTACAGAGGATTATAGCATTATTTTATTACTGGTACAATTATTTTAATGTTGAATATTAAAACAGGCAGGAGAGAAGCGCCGGAATCTTATCCGGCGCTTTAGTCTGTTATCAGATTGATCTGTAGAGCTCGCTGACAGACTGATTATAATGCAGTCTGTTAATAGTTCCGGCAAATCTGCAGGCAAGCTGATGTACTTTCACAAAGTCAAGAGATGTTATAGACTGAACCTGGGGAATTGTATCAGTTGTGTGAAATTCTTTCAGTCCGAATTTCTCATGAAGTTCAACCAGTGTCGGGATGTACTCTTCACGCAGTTTCAAATGACTGATTCCGCAATAAATTTCCTGAACACCGTAATTTGTATAAAGCCATCTGACCGCATTGTTTATTGATGATCCAGTGACAGTTTCGTCATCGGTGATAATTGCAATGCGTTTATTTTTCAGATCCCCTATTATGCCAAGTAAATTTGCGCGGTCTTTACCAGGACGAAATTTATTTGTAATAGCATAAGGTATATCCATGGCTTCTGAAAAATGCACTGTTGATTTTGCACCGCCGGCATCAGTTGACACAGCTACAACATCACTGAGACCTTTGAACTGGTTGAACATATCAACAAATAGATCAAGTCCGCTCAGTGAAACAAGCATCATATTCGGTTCATAAAGTCCATACAATGAAAGAGCGTGAGGATGATATGTCAAGTGAACATTAGCACCAGCAACTTTAAGCTGATCTGCAAAAAGACTTGCAAGAGTTGCTTCACGTTCGAGAAAACTTGGTTTATCCTGACGGGAATAAGGGCAATATGGCGTTACAACAGTAATGGTTTTCGCACGATGCGCTCTGAGAGTGCGTACCACCTGAAGAAGCTGCTGGATATTTTCATTGACGCTATTTGATGTATGATACTCATGAACATTCTGGAACACATACGCATCAGAACCGGCCACATGCTGATTGAGTCGCGGACATGTCTCTGTATCTGCAAACACTGCAGTAAGCGGTTTCTCAGAGCTTCCAAGCATCGGTATTGACGAAAGCGCGCTGCCTGTGGCAGTCAGCATTTCCTCATATTCTTTTTTTACAGCTTCCGCAAAGTCAACACCAGCGTTGCATGCAGCAAATAATAACCAGCCATTTGGGCCGCCAAGATTACGTTTTTTAATCTGATCTTCATACCGTTCAGGTGTGATGAACAGATCATTAGCAAATTGTCTGAAAGTCATACGTCTTCTTCTGTTTTTGTTTGTAATCTCAAATCCCCAGAGACGCACGGCAGTGCGTCTCTACAGATGTGATATTTATAAAAATCGTCTATAAAAAACTACCGTTCATTCTGTTTTGTAAACATACCGCACCACCATTCATGCTCCACTTTTTCTTTTGTCAGTTTACACGATGCAATATCTGCGGCACTTTCAGTTGCAGTCAGCTTCTCTTCAACAAGAATTCCAGACCAGACAAGTATTCCTCCTGGCCGTAATAGAGATGCAACCTGCGCAAGACAGGGAGTAGATTCATTTAGAAGCATATTCATCACAACCATGTCAAATACTGCATCATTTTTTATACAGTCAAGAGTTCCTATTGTAAACCCAATCATCCCGTCATGTCTGTTCTGCTGCCGGTTCTCATCAAGATTTTCCAGGCAGTCAGGATCTATTTCAACTCCAAGACATGTATGGGCTCCGCAAATATCTGCAACAAAACAGAGTACCCCTGAACCTGTTCCAATATCAAGCACATTCTTCCCGGCCATCCACTTTTTCTTCGCAATAATCGCTTTTGCAGCAAGACGGGTTGTTTCGTGATGTCCCGTACCAAAAGCCATCTTTGGTTCGATCTTGATCCAGTTATCACTCTCTGTCTTAGATGGCGGCAGCCAGGTCGGCGACACCCAGAAATGAGGTGCAAGCTTTGCAGGTTTCATTGACTCGCGCCACTGCGCGTTCCAGTCCTGATCAATTATTTCACTAATAACGACAGGCGATAAAACATTACGTTTTTCAAGATCAGTTTTTGCAAGAAGAGCAGTCTGCATATCTGCAAAATAGATTTTTACTTGTAAATTATCACCCTCAGAAATCTCTTCTGTTCCCTGAAGACCAAGCGAATACCAGTAAAACATGGCCATATCACGATCTTCAGGTGTAAGTACACAACTGACACAAAATGAATTCATCAGTGACATTTCTCCGATGGTACGACATTTTTTGAACGTTTAATTGCACAGAACTCTCCGCACATGCTGCACAGTTTCTCAACACCATCACCCTCGGAAGGCGGCAGAGAATCGCGATAGGCCTGTGCTTTCTGCGGGTCAATGCAAAGGCTGATCATTTTCTTCCAGTCAAGATCAATCTTGGCACGTGATATTTCGTGATCCCATGCAATCGCAGCTTTATTACCGCGTGCAATATCTGCTGCATGCGCAGCAATGCGTGAGGCGATCACACCCTCACGCACATCGTCAATTGACGGCAGGCGAAGATGTTCGGCTGGTGTGACATAGCATAGGAAATCAGCACCGGCCATACCGGCAACCGCACCGCCTATAGCCCCTGAAATGTGATCATATCCCGGACTGATATCAGTGACAAGCGGTCCTAATACATAAAAAGGTGCATTGTCACAAAGTGTCTTCTGTATCTGCATATTTGTTATCACCTGATTAAGCGGCACATGCCCCGGCCCTTCAACGAAAACTCCGACATTGCGTTTACGTGCGCGCTTTACAAGTTCACCAAGAACAACCAGTTCTTCGATCTGAACCCTGTCGGTTGCATCATAAAGAGCCCCTGGTCTGAACCCGTCACCAAGACTCACCGCAACATCATACTCAGCCATAATATCAAGAAGTCTGTCATACTGCTCATACAGTGGATTCTCTGCATTATTTACATGTATCCACTCCATGATTATTGTCCCGCCCCGGCTCGTTGCACCGGCAAGGCGATCTACTTCTTTGAAACGTTTTACGGTCTGACGGTTCACTCCGCAGTGAATTGTTAAAAAATCAACCCCTGATTTGCAATGATCCTCAACCACAGCAAACATATCATCAGCTGTAATTTCAAGTACAGACTTACCCTGACGTCTTGCCCGGAGAGCCATTTCATAAAAAGGAACTGTTCCGATCGCTACCGGACACTCTTTTATGAGAATATTGCGAATTTTTTCAAGATCCCCCGATGTCGACAGATCCATAATCGCATCAGCACCGTACTTCACAGCAACATGCATCTTTTCAAGCTCTTCATTGATATCAGCCTTTGAAGACGATGTTCCGAGATTTGCATTTACTTTAATTCTTGAAGGCGCCCCGATAACAAGCGGCTCAATATTTCTTAACTTATTTCTTACTATAGTAATAGTTCCATTCGCAACTGCTTCACGCATCTGTTCAGGAGTAATGCCCTCCTTAGCCGCAGCATTGCGCATTTCATCGGTAATAATACCAGATTTAGCCTGTTCCATTCGTGTCATAATTGGTCCAATACTCCGGGACAAAGAAATTTAATACCTTGAAGCAGACAGAAGAATTCCTGCGATGAATCAGAATCTTCAGTTACTGCAATAACCTGATAAAATAGATAACGGAAATGCAGTATGATTGCAGAAAAATTCAGATTCTTTTCCAGACACACCGAATCAGTAAATACCCAGTATCCTGTCGGCATAAAAATCCCGTACCCGAAAAAACAATTTCATTATTAATTAATCGTAGTATTGTAATGGACACACAATAATGTTATAATTTAATAAGTTTATGATTTTTTTAGTGACAAGGATAATTGTTGCCATAAACGAACGTGAAAGCAGGTGTTATTCATATAAATAGAACTTGCTGAGAAAATAATTTGACAACATTCGAAAAAGGATTGGAAAATCAGTTGCAGTTTATCTATTTTTTAACACTTATTTCTGTTCACGAAAATTATGGAGGTATGAAATGAATAAAAAGCTTACAAAAAAACAACTTGATCATTTCAAGGACAAACTCCTTGCGGAAAAGACAAGGGTGCTCGAAGAAATGGATGAGCTTCAGGCAAGCAACCTGAAGCAGTCAATCAGTGATGCATCAGGTGAAAACTCCCGCTACAGTTACCATCTTGGAGATGTAGCATCGCTTTCATACGGCCGCGAATTCTCAATGGGACTCGCAGAACGTCAACAGAAATATCTTGAGCAGGTTGATGAGGCTATACAACGAATTGACGATGGGACTTATGGAATATGCAAAGTCACAGGCGAACTGATCTCTATTGAACGCCTTGATGAGGTTCCTGTTGCAAAGTACAGTGTTAGAGGAAAAGAGATCATGGAAAGAAGAAAACGTCAGGGAGTCTGATTCCTGATTTAATAATCCTCCATAAGAATATTGAATTCAAAAGGTTTCTGATAGTTATTTATCAGAAACTTTTTTTTTACAGATGCATCAATAATTCAGGTTATCTGAACATGCTCAAGTTTTATATCTTCATTACATTTATCATATGTGCAATTGCCTGTTATGGTGAAACTCAGACGCATTCATCTCTTCAGAAAAAACAGTGGCATATCAGCTGTCAATCAGTTGACAATGTAAATGGCTGCAGTAAATTATCAGAATTACTTAAAAAGATAGCCCCGGAAAAAACCGATTCCGTAATTCATCATTTTATAGATTCACTGGGTTTTTCACATGCGAGGTTTGATTCAACAGGAGGCATATGCACTCCTGGTTCCAGAGCGGTCGTGAAAAATGAACAGATCAGACAGACTGATACAACATTTAATCATTTTTCTGAAACAGTAAAGTACCCGTGTCTTTTTGATGCCGCTGTCATTGAGCAGCGCGCCAGATATTTAAACAGGATCTGTGCAGAGAACGGCTTTCCATTTGCAACTATTACAATTGAAACAGCACATCAGAATGCCGATTCTCTCCACGATACACTCTCCATTATTTACACAATATCTCCTGACCAGCGCACGCGCTTTGCATCACCGCGCTTTCGTACATCAAAAAAAACATCACCGGCCCTGCTCAGTCATTATATTGACATAAAGGACAGTGATCTGTTTGACATCCGCAAAATAGAAAGTTCAGTAAAACGGTTGAAGAACAGTGCGTTTATTGCTAATGTAAACGTTATGGAGCCGCTTCTTCTTCCCGATACTCTTACATCTGATTCATCAGCGCTGGCAACAATACCATTTGAAATACAGGACCGCTCCGGCCTTGCATTTGAAGGTGCAGTCGGATTCGAATCCGATGATGACAACAGACCCTCACTTCGGGGCAGCGCGACATTCTCACTATTGAATATGTTTCATACTGCTGAAGCAATGGCCTTTCAATATAAAGGTTCTGATGATTTACAGCTCTTTGACATCACTTTATCGAAACCATGGATTTTCAATCTTCCATTTCAGATAAAAATAAATGGCGGAATGGAAATTGAAACCGAAAGCTACGGCTATTTATATGGGGATCTGCGTCTTCTGACCACTTTTGGCACATACTGGCAGAGCGGATTTGGAATTGCAGCCAATGAAACATCATCAAAAGCTGATTCACTGACAACTGAAAGCAGATACTTCGGGCTTGACTTTCTCTTGTCAAGAACATCCGGAGAATGCATAAAAGGGACTGTTTACAACAATTTAACATTTGTATTTGGAAGCGGAATTGCTAAAAAGGAAAAAAACTACAGCCGTTCAAATATCAGCTTCAATCTCGGAATGCATTTTCCGGTATTGCGGTCTCAGGCAATCGCCGCACGACTGACAACAGCACATATTATTACAAATGAATCCTCACTTGTATCAGCCGAGATGAACAGGGCCGGAGGTCACAGCAGTATCAGGGGATATACTGACAATGAATTTTCTTTCAGAACGCTGCTTTGCGCTCAGGGTGAAATTATTCACTATTTCAGTACAAGTGGATCAGTATATATATTACTTGATGGAGGAATTGGATTTGCTGATGATATCGATATTGACAATAAGTCATGGACAAAAATGATCGGATATGGTGCCGGTATACGTATTCCGTCAAAGATAGGCCTTATAACCATTGAATGGGCACGAAATTACCTGGACAGAAAAAGCCCTGGAAGAATTCATTTGCAATTCAGGAATGAGCTTTCGAGCCTTACAGAGAAATTTCTATGAACATAATAAATCTGACAATAAAACATATTGCAGTTGCATTTACAAATAATTACAAGGTCCCCCCTGCTTCATACACATACATTTTTAAAGGCAGCATATTTGAAATGATAAACCCGTTCAGGTTATTTACATTTAAAAATAAAACATTTTTCCTGTATACATTTCTGATTACTGCCGCACTTCAGACAACAGCATATACAGAAAGTTCCGAAGACAGATCAGTCTATAAAACGATCTATAGCCTGATCAGTTCAGGAGACTTTCGAAGTGCAGACTCACTCATGAAGGTTTTTGACAGTGAGGGCAAAATTGGGATAACAGAGCTGCTTCTATGGACAAGGGTAAAGTTTATCATTAAAGATTATTCCAGGTCTGGTCCGCTTTACTGTCGTGTTCTTAACCTTTGTGCAGCGCAAAAATCAAACAGCAGCTCTTCACAAAGGACAATAAACCTTGCCCTTGACCAGTTCGCAACAGAGCTTGCTGATGCAGGAAAAGATAATGCAGCAGCCATCCTGGAGGAATTCCGGAAATGTGCATTCCAGATACCTCAGAGAGATTCAATGACACTTCGTAAATGGTTTGCAGACAGATACGCCTTCTTTGAAATGTTTGATAAGGAGCTTGAAATTCTGACATCATTGCGACCGTCAGGCATTACATCAAACATTAGTACAGATCTTACGGATCTTGCCCGTGAACGTTTTATCAGGGAGCAGTATCTGGGCGCATTGCAGGCTGCAAAAGAAGCGCGTAAGTACTCAGAAAACAAAAAAACAGAATCTGATGCTGCTGCGCTCATTTACCAGTCATTTCTTGCGCTCAGGATGGCAGATTCAGCTTCAGCATGGATTAAATATGCAGATCTTTCATCAGAAAAGCAGATCGCTGCTGCAATTGTGCTGTATCAGCAGAGTGCCCAATTGCAGCAGGCAGAAATTCTTCTTGACAAGATCAATTCATCAGTGACAAAAGACACTCTTCTTATTCGTCAGGAACTTTATTCAGGAAATCCACAAAATGCTGCCCTGATGCTTAAAAAATTGCGATTTCTGAAAAACGAACCATATGATTTTCTGCTGTGGAATATCCGCCTGAATCTGTATGCAAAAAAAACAGGTGATGCTTTGCCGCTGCTTGATTCAATCCCTGCTCCTGCTAAATTTTGCCAGGCTGCAGAACTCATAATGTACAAATACCAGATAGAAGTATTGCAGGATTGTCCGGAAGCACTTGAAGCCTACGCGTTAATAGAATATAATATCTATTTGGGAAATCTGAAGGACTGTATACAGATTCTTGGAAAGAGCTCTGCTGCGGCAGATTGCCTGCAGTTTCTTTCACTTAGAATTTCCCGTGCAATGAATGAAAAAAATATGATAACTGACGCTTTGAGGATTCTTAACGGTTTTGATGAATTGCAGGTCAGCGCAGAATTTCTCTATTTTAAAGCGCTATACCTTTACAAGACAGGACAGATTGATACATCAAAATCACTTCTGGAGCGGCTGATGTTTGACTTTTCAAATGATATTTACTCTGGAAAAGCAAGACTGCTTCTATCAGAACTGAATGCAAAGCGATAACAGATACATTTGCAGAACAAATTGCATTAAATTAATTTTGATGTTCTTTTTAAGTAAATTACACATGAACATGAAATGAGATACTATGAGCCTTCGATGGATTCGGAATATTCTTGTCAATGGTGATAAATATACCATTGAAATCCAGATCGGTGACAAAAAAATCGGAGACAAATGCTACACAAGAATGAATTCCGATGTCGAAGTCTGGTTTGAAAATATTTTTGATACACGAAGTGATATCATTGCACAAGGTATAGATATTTTTAAAAAACGTCTTGACGGAAAAATAATCACTTACCCGGATGGAAGACCATATGACTGGCAATAATCCTCATAAGAAATACATTATTGTCCATGGACATTTTTATCAGCCTCCCCGAGAGAATCCATGGTTGAATGTTATCGAAACACAAATATCCGCAAAACCCTACCACGACTGGAATGAGCGGATCTATGATGAATGCTACAGGCCCAATGCCCATTCACGTTTACTTGACGCAAACGGAATGATTGTTGACATACACAACAACTATGAAACCATAAGTTTCAATTTCGGCCCGACACTTTTTTCCTGGCTCGAACAGCATCACAAAGTAACTTCACAGAGAATCATCGATGCTGATAAAAAAAGTGTACTGGCAATGAATGGTCATGGCAACAGTATCGCACAGGTTTACAATCACATTATCATGCCGCTTGCATCACGTAAAGATCAGCTTACACAGCTGCGCTGGACAAAGCAGTACTTCAAGGCTCGCTTCGGCCGTGATCCTGAAGGTATATGGCTTGCAGAAACAGCAATCAATATGGACACTGTCACGTGTCTGATAGAAGAAGACTTCAAATTTGTGATTCTGTCTCCACATCAGGCAGAAAGCCTCCGTCCGCTGGATCATAATGCACACTGGACTCCTGTGAGCCATCATCCTGTTGACACAAGGCGAACATACAGAATTATTCCTTCTGACAAATCAGGAAATAAATTGACTGATGGGTATCTCGATGTGTTCTTCTTTGATGAAGGACTGTCAAAGGAAGTCAGTTTCATGGATCTTCTCAAAGATGCGCACACGCTTGGAAACAGAATAAATTCATGTTTCAACGGTGCTTTCCCGAATCAGCTGGTGACAATAGCCACTGATGGTGAAACCTTCGGACATCACAAAGCGTTTGGTGATATGTGTCTGGCTTATTTTTTCAAAAAAATTGCGCCAAAACTCGATATTACACCTGTAAATTTTGGATATTTTCTGGAACTCAATCCGCCTCAATTTGAAGTATCGCTTAAAGACGCACACGGAGAGGGTACAGCGTGGAGCTGTTCTCATGGAGTCGGTCGATGGATCAGGGATTGCGGCTGTAAAACAGGCGGTGAACCGAATTGGAAACAGACCTGGCGGGAACCGCTTCGCAATGCAATGAACAATCTCCAGAAACATATTGACAGCAGCTATGAACTTTTCATGGGTAAAGTAGTCAACAGTCCATGGATGATACGCGACCAGTACATTGCATGTGATAAAACATCATGGACAAACCTCAAAACGCTCCTTGAA
>Ga0209800_10000519_pt1 | contig 58706 bp, 65 predicted proteins | sample Higcelweek8metaG_FD_187174 | JGI IMG/M metagenome (GOLD analysis project Ga0209800, IMG submission 187174) | Freshwater pond sediment microbial communities from the University of Edinburgh, under environmental carbon perturbations - High... | ecosystem: Environmental > Aquatic > Freshwater >...
AAAAGGCTAAATAAGGTGAAAAATAAAAAAGAAAGGGTGAAAAATTTGTTTTTTGACATAACCATGTATTAAATTTAAAGGTTATTTAAACTTAAATCAATATGTCAATTTTATTTAGTTATAAGTTAGCTAATTGGCCACAGGCGGCGGAAAAATTAAAATACAAATTTGGTATTATTGAATTATGAATTGGATAAAGGTAGTAATAATTATTATTAGGGATAAAAATGGCAATTTTTTTGTTCACCAGAGAAATAAAAATAAAAAAACTTTTCCTAACTTGTTTGGTATTGGGGCTGGTGGACATATTGAAGAAAATGAATCAAAAGAAGTAGCAGCAAAAAGAGAATTATTTGAAGAAACTGGTTTAAAAACTGAATTAAAATATTTGTTTCAAATTACATATAAAAGTAATGAATTCACAAATGATATGGAAATATTTGAAACTGAAACCAATTTTGAAAAATTAGAAACTGATAATGGTGAATGGCAATGGTGTGGGTGGATGACTAAAGAAAAAATTGATGAATTGTTAAATAAAAACCAATTATGCCCAGATACAGCAGAATTTTATAAAAAATATATTACAATTTAATGGCAAGTTGGCCACAGGCGGCGTTTAGATCTTGACCAAAAGAATGACGGAGAGAATATTCAGTTCCAGATTGGTTTAGATAATTTAAAAATTTTTGTTGTTGATCTTTGGAAGCTGGAGTCATGCCACCATCGACTGGATTTAGAGGAATTAAATTCAAAAAAACTAAACTAATTTTCAGAAAAGATATTAATTTTCGTGATAATATTGTATTTAATACTAGTTAATTAATAAAAATATGAAAAAAGAAATTGAAGTCAAAAAAGTCAGTAAGAAAGTAAATAAAAATAAAAAAATGATTATTGTCCACGGGTCAGTTTTAGCTGTATTATTGGCTTTTGGAATTATTGGTTATGTCCGTTTTTGGAATGTAGCCACGGTTAATGGTAAAGGAATTAGCCGAGTTAGCTATATTAAAACTCTAGAACAACAAGGTGGAGCTCAAATTTTATCAGCCATGATTGATGAAACTTTAATTCTTAATGAAGGAATTAAAAACAACATTAATGTTGATCAAAAAACTATTGATGAAGAAGTGGCTAAAATAGAAGAACAACTTAAAGCTCAAAACCAAACTTTGGATGCCGCTTTATTATCTTCAGGAATGACCAAAGCCGACCTAGATAAACAAATTAAAATTAAGAAAATTGAGGCCGCTCTGTCACCTATTAAAATTGAAGTTACTCAAGCTCAAATTGATGAATTTTTAAAAACTAATAAAGCTTTGTTACCAACAGGTAAAACTAAGGCTGAACTTGAAGCTTTAGCTAAAGAACAAATTGTTTTGGAAGCTAATCAAACTGCTGCAACTACTTGGTTAACCAATCTTAAACAATCAGCAAAAATTATTTATAAATAATTCTAAAAGATTTTAATAGAAATACCCCGAATAAATCGGGGTATTTTTTTTACCTAATAAGTACGAATCCTAGAAATCCAACAATGAGAATATAAATAAGACAAGGAACAATAATTCTTTTAATAACTTCCCTCTCTTGGCCTTTTAGACCAACAACAGTTAGGGCGGGAAGAATATCAGCAAGGGCAACCATGTTACCAGCAGCTCCACCAATTAATTGTAAAGATAAAATCATAGCGGTATTAAAACCCATAGCCAAACTAATATTTTGGAAAATGCCACCAAACATAATACTGGAAATAGTAACAGAACCAGTTAGAAAACTACCAAAAGCCCCAATAATTGGAGCCATAAAAGGTAAAAATGGAGTTTTTAAATTGTTGGCAATAATTTGCAAAATAGAATAATTTCCAGAAATGTTTTGATTAGAATAAATCATCAATTGAACCATAATAGAAATTATGGCGATAACTAAAAAAGGTTCGATGGCTTTAACAAAAGATTCTTTAATTGTTTTTAAATTATTTTTCTTATTTTTTTCATACAAAATAATAGTCGGAATGGTAGCTAAAATAAAAATTAAACCCGGATTAAAAAGAGTAAAGGTGTGTTTAAGACCAAAATTGAGAGTGAAATTAAGATGACTAAAACAAAATTTACCAACGATTAATAGAAAAATAAAAAGAAGATAAGGAAAAAAGACTTTTAAAACAGGAATTTTTTCAGTTTTTAGAGATTCTTGACGAAGAGTTCTAATCTGACGAGGAGTAAATATTTTAAATTTTATAGCAATAAGAACAATTAAAAGTCCAATAACAGAACCAATAATTGAAGGAAATTCTTGGCCTAGAAAAGTTAAAAAAACTGAAGGAACAACAAAGGCAATTCCAGAAAAAATAGCAAAAGGTAAAGCTTCTAAAAAATGATTTTTTCGATCTTTTTGACCAAAAGTTGAAAACCATAAAATAAAGACGGGGACAATTAAACCAACTAAATTAAAAAGTGAGGCATAAAGAGGAACATTGACAATGTTTAATCCGGCAAAACCAACCCGAATAGGAGTTCCAGCCGCCCCAAAAGCACCAGCCGTACTGTTTCCTAACATAGCAACTGAGACGGCTAATATTGGAGATAAACCAATTCCAATTAAAAGTGGAGTGACGACAGTTGCGGGGGTGCCAAAACCAGCTGTGCCCTCTAAAAAATTTTCTAAAAACCACGCTAAAAGAATTATTTGAAGACGGTAATCTGGAGAATTTTTTTCCAAATATAAACAAAGATTGTCAATTATTTTAGTTCTTTTTAGGGTCTCTAAAAAGAATAAAGCTCCAAAAATTATTAATAAAATATCAGTGGCAATAAATGTGCCTTTTAAAAAAGAGGCCCCAATAAAATTGGGTTGCATTTGCCAAACAAAAACAACTAAAAATAGAGTAATTAAAAGAGAAATCAAAGAAGTCCAAATAAGTTTTATTTTTTTGAAAAAAACTAGAATTACAAATAAAACTAAAGGAACAAGCGAAAGAAATAACATTAAATAAATGCTATCACAAAATTAAAAAATAAACGGCAAATTATTTTTTAAGTCTTTTTGTAGGCTTCAAAATTGGTGGCGACGACAGGACTAAGAAGTTGGAGTTCTTCAATAACCTTTTTTCTAATATCGGAAGAATAAACTATATCGTTAACAGCCACAGTAGGAAGCCATTTTTGAATTTTGGCCATAATGATTTCAGACTCGGCTAAAGTGCATCCAGCCTTGGTAATACCAGTAATAATTTTCTCCTGATCAAAATCAACTATCCGACCACCTCGTTTATAAACTTGATACATAAATACTCACCTCCCTTTAAATATCAACTCTAATCAATTTAATTATACCATTTTAAACAGCGTGGAATATTTTTTTAACCCTCTCCTTTAAAATTGGTGTCATCGCGAACGAATGAAATGAGTGTGGCGATCTTTTGAATTAAACCCTTTGGTCCTAATAAATAAAGCAAAGGGCGGATTGCAATCCACCCCTACATGAGATTGCTTCGTCTCCTTCGACAAGCTCAGGATTCCTCGCAATGACACAATGTTTATTTTTTAGTTTTTTTAAATTTTTTGGTTAAGAAATTGAGAATTTTGCCATTATCAATATCCCAACGATTAAGGAAGAAAACATAAAGAATTTCCAAAAGACCGGAAGTATTTAACATTAACAAAATGACAAACCAAATAAGTTGTTTTTTACTAGCTGATTTCCAAAGAGCTAAACCTTTCCAAACAATAGTCCAAATTAAAAAAGGAATATAAAACTGAGGTTGACTGAGAAAATATTCAATATTGTTCATAGTTAATTGTAGCAAAAACAAAACTAATTTTTATTTATAATAAAAGCCCCTAAAAACATTATAGTTATGGCTAAAAATTTTTGAATTAAAACATTTTTGGAAATGTTTTCCTGACTAATTTTTGGAAAAAATAAAGTCAAAATAATTCCACAAATAAAGACAAAAAATGGCTGAAAACCATTGACAATCCAAATTAAAGTTATTGGGGCTAATAGAGAAGCAAAATTAAAAGCAAATTTGGCAATTATGTTTAAAAATTCATTAATTCCATTAATAGACAACATAGATAATTTATTTATTTTTATTACTCTAAAAAATTCTTTTCTATAAGGTTTGACAAAAATTAAAAGTAAAATCGCAAAAATAGCAAAACCAATATATTCCCAAAAACTAGTTATCCAAAAACTACCATCAATAGAAAAATATTTAAAAAATAAAAAATTAATTGAATATAATAATGATGAAAGTGCCATAAGTAAGAAAACTTCTTTTTTAAATTTAACTTTTTTATGGATAGTTAAATCTAAAGAAATTAAGACGGCCCCAATAATTATTATTATTCCACCAATTATTTGATTTGGATTTAAAGTTTCTTTTAAAACTAAATATGACAAGAAAAAAGTAAACACCGGAACCATTTGAAAAAGTGGAACCGCAATTGAGGCTTCATCTTTTTGGAGGGCATAAAAATATGGAATTGTGGCTAAAAGATAGAAAAAACCATTTAGAGAAATTAATAAATATTTTAAATTAAAAGTAGCGATAACTTCCGGATGAAATAAGATTATAAAAGGAAGTAATAGTAATCCGATGATTGAAGAAATTACCATCAAAGCCCCAAGTCCCTCACCTTTAAAATATTTTGATAATAAATATTTATCAAAATGATTAGTAATACTCCATAAAGCTGGAGGTAATAAAGCAATTAAAAACCAATTCATAAGGAAGAGTTAATAAAAATTAAAGGCACATACATTTCTTCCTTACTAGTGCCGCCATGATTTCCAATGTGATATTTTTTTTCTTCAGTCATTAAAAAATCTTTGATAATGTAATTATCTTTCATAACTAAAATATAATCACCGATTCTATCTTTTAATTTTGGATGAGGTTGAAATAATCCAAAAACTCCTTGATCTAATAACTCAGAACTCTTATGAATTTCACAACAGTGATTTAAATTATTTTTAATATAATTTTCAAACTGAAGAGCTTTATCTGGATGAACATAACAATAGGCTAGTCTAGCTTCTCCACATAAAGGCATGGTCAACATGTCGTACAATTCTGGATAATCTTGAATATAAATAACTTTTTCGGGAGAGGTGTTGATCAAACCATGGTCAGCCGTAATTATGATAGCAGAATTAGTTTTTTTTAAAGACTTTACAAACGAGGCAATTTTTTTGTCTAATTTCCAAAAATGTTCGTTGACAATCTTACTATCACAACCATTAACATGACATAAATAATCAAATTTATCCCAATAAGCATAAATATATTTTCTTCTGTTTGAAGAACTAACTGCTTTTTTAATTTGTAAAAACATAGAAGTAAAATTTTTATAGGCAATAATTTTTTTACTTTCTTTATTTACTTTTCCATCAACTATTTTGTCTGGATAAATAATAAAAGACGTTTGTTTAATTTTGTCACCAATTCTTTTCTCAGTAAAAATATCTTTTCTTTCAACATTATTATTGGGAAAAGTAAGACCGCCATATCTTGGTTTGAAAGGTAGAACAGTGGAAATAATCCCTAACTCTTTTAAATATGTAAACCATCCAGTTAGGCCATGTTGTTGAGCAGGGACTCCAGTTTCTAGGGCAGTGGTGGCAGCAGCGGTGGTACTAGGAAAAACAGAAGTTAATTTTTTAAGACAATGTTGATTAAGATAAGAATCTTGACCATATTTTTGAAGATATTCAAAACCTAGTCCATCAAGATTTATAAAAATAATATTTTTATATTTTTTTAAACCGTCCAATTCCTCTAATGGACAATAAAGAGAATTAACATCAAAAGCTTTTAAAACAGAACTGGTTAAATTGACAATACTGTTGGTGTAATCTGGATAGATCATCTTGATAAGATTATATCTTAATAAAAAAATTATCGATGAGTAATAGTTAAAGTTTCAATTGAAGGACGGAGAAGTTGTTCAAGTTTTAAAACTGGGGTTCGTTCGTTTAACCAAACTTCCTCATCTGATTGACGCAAAATAACTGGCATTCGGTCACTGAATGGTTTGATTTGAGAATTAGAATTGGTGGTAATTATGGCGTAAGTGTAGACTTCATGACCACTAACCGGCTCGACCCAAATGTCATAAATTCCAGCAAAAGAAAAAAGTGGACGGTAATCTAAACTAAAAAAATTGGAAGAAACATAAAAACCATTGGCCGGAACTAAACAACGTTTGGACCGAAAAGATTGTTTGAAACCGAGTTTGGTTAAAACTGATTCGGCTTTGACATTAAACATTCTGTCGCCAACTCCTCTGTCTTTGGCCCAAGAAGGAATTAATCCCCACTTCATTATCCAGACAAAAGTTGAGCCTTCTTTGGCCAAAACTGGTTCAATGGCGCCCGGAAAGACATCATTTTTTTTAGGAAAAGATGGTAGACGATTTGGAACTCGGAAACGTTGATAGAAGTCTTCCCCTCCTTCAAAAAGATAATGATCGGTCATGGATAAACTAATTATTTACCCAATTTGCTAAAACCTTCGAGAGCTTTTAAAGCTTCGACTGGAACCATATAAACAACTGTGTTGGATTGATCGGAAGACATATCGTTTATAGATTGAAGTGTTCGTAAATGAAGAGCACCTGGAGTAGAACTGAGTTGTTTGGCAGCTTTAGAAATGTTTTCAGCGGCAGCCAGTTCACCTTCAGAGTTAATAATATTGGCTCGTTTTTCTCTTTCAGCTTCGGCTTGTTTACCAATAGTTCTTTCCATTTCGGCAGGCAGACTAACATCTTTTAATTCAACATTATTTACTTTTAATCCCCAATCATCGGTTTCTTTATCGACAATTTCTTTAATTCTTTCAGCAATTTTGTCTCGACTAGAAAGTAACTCATCGAGAGTAACTTCACCAACAATATTACGCATAGTGGTTTGAGCATATTGAGAAATAGCATATTCAAAATTCTCAACTTCAATAATGGCTTTAGAAGCATCACTAACTTTATAGTAAATAACGGCGTTAACTTTAACAGAGACATTATCTTTAGTAATGGCGTTTTGATCTGGAACATCGACAGCTTTTATTCTGATATCAACTTTTTTACAACTTTGAAAAATTGGCAAAACTAATCTCCAACCCGGTTCCATAATTGAGGAAAATTTTCCAAAAGAAAATTTGACTCCTCGTTCATATTGATTAATTTGACGAACAGAAATAAGCAGAACAAAAAGAATTATAATTAAAATTACAAAAAACATATTTAGAAGAAACTAGTAATAATTTGATTATACTCCAAGCAAAAACAAATTTAGATCTTTGGGATTTTAGTTATTGTTATAATTAGTTTGAATGAAAAATATTTTAATATTAACATTGGTACTTTTCACTAGCGTTTTATTATCTGGATGTGGTTTGAAAAAAGAAACTATTGTCCAAATTAAAGATTCATCTAAACCTTTACCGACAGCAGAAATAACGACAGTTCCAACCGATCCAATTGAGATTTTTTTAATAGAACTAACTAAAGATACAAAAATACCTTTTTCTGGACCAGTTAAAGCTGATATTTTTTGGACTGAGGGTGAATCTGTTTCTAGCCGTAAAACATTTTTTGGAGATTCTTATTTAATTGAATATTTGACTCCAAAAGTAGAAGATGAAAAAACTGTAGAAAGCTATTTTAAAGAAAATAATTTTACTTATATGAAATTTAATGAATCCAAAGGCGAAGATAGCCATAAAGTTGGCTATCGCAAAGACAATTTAGTTTGCAAATATGATTGGAGTAAATATCCAGATGAAGAAGTTCCCCATCTGATTGTTTATTGTACCGACGCCACCAAAGGAACTGAAAGGAAATAAAAATTAAATTTCAGTTTTCCAAAGTCCATGGAGATTGCAGTATTCATAAACTGCAAATGGTTTATCGTTTTTAACAATAAAAGAAGCTTTTGGCTCAATCCCTGGAATAAGTTTTTTAAGTTGACCACCATTTTCAGTAGCTAGATAAATCCATTGAATGAAATGTTCAGGAAGCATGGGATGAGCCACACTACCAACAATAACTTCGACATTATCACCAGTAATAGTGACGACTGGAACATGTTTTTCGGTGGCACCATCGGAAGTATTAGCCACAAGCTCGGTCATTGGCTCACCACAACAAATAGTTGGAGTCCCAGCACTGACAACCATGGTAATAACCTTGCCACAATGTTTACAATAAAAGAATTTTGTTTCCATATAATTTTTCCTTATCTATAAAAAAATAAATTTAGTTATAGTAGTTTAACAAAAAAAATAATTTGGATAATTAATTTAAAATTTAATTCCTCTATTTTTTATTTCTTCTAAAATTTTTTCGCCAAGTGGTCGGCATTGGCAATTTTTTGAATGGTCTAAATGCCATTTAATTCTTTGATCGAGGGTTGGATTTTTGGGCATTTTATTGGCCAAATGCCATTCTTTGTTAATGCTCATAAATTATAAATATTTTTGTAAATCTTTAATTTTATTGGCTATTTTTTCTTTTTGATTATCAGTTAATTGGAAACCGTATTTAATAATGAATCTCTCTATTCTAGCTATTGCTTCAATGGTTTTTTCAACTGTTATTTCTATTTTTTTGGTCATATCTAGATTACTAAGTGTCATAAAATATTATACATAATTATTGTATTGATCAATTTGAAAAGTGAAAATTTTGGGATAAATTTATTTTTTTATTGAATAATTTAAAATGGCGGTTTTGATAGCTGTTTGAATGAGAGGTTTTCTAGTTTTTAAAATAATAGCAAGTTGTTTATAGGGTGGATTTTGATTTTCTGATAAATATTGATCGACATAGTCAGAAAGATATTTATTCTCTTTAAGAAGTTTTTGATAAAAATCTGGTAATAAAAGTTGGTGAGATTTAGCAGAAACTTTTTTACCTTTTGAATCAAGAATGGTGGTGTAACAAAACATTTTATATTCACCTTTTTTATTCGGATGATAACCAACTTCAATACCAATAGCAAAATCACAATCCGCTGAATTAGATAGGGCATTTTTGGCTCGATTTATAGAACCTTTTTTAGTTTCTTTATTACTTAATGGTTGGTCACTAATTTCACTAGAAACTTCAAAAGGTATTAAGGAAAATTCAAGTTCTAATTCTTGTAAAACTTCTTCAAGATAACCGATTTTTTGTAAAGATGTAGTTCCAACAGCAATTTTCACTTTATTGATTTTTAATAAATTTAACAACTTCTTGACTCATTAAATCTTCGTTTGGTTTATAAGAATGAACAGCATCGGGAATAAAAACACCTTCGGAATTTGGAATATGAGTTAAAAGTAAATCCATAATTCTTTGAAAATCATTTGGGTTAGTTGGATAAAAATATTCATCTTTAGCACCAACAATTATTTTGGTAGGAATTTTAATTTGTTTGAGAATAGGAAAATCATAATTTTCAGAATTAAAATCAAAAACTCTGGCAAAATCATTATTACCAGCCCAACCTTCTTGGGTTTCTGGAGATAAATCAGGTAAAAGCACTTTTTCAAATGGAGATAATAAAATTAGTTTATTAATTTTATCTTTGTATTCCCCTTCAAAAAGATAACGGATTACTTTCATGGTTCCTAGAGAATGACCCTGTAAAATTATTTCTTGATAACCCTCGTCGAGTAAAAATTTTATCCAAGCGGAAATGTCGAGATGAGCTTCTTCTAGTAATTCTTTTTTGGTTCCAATATTTTTAATTTCACCACTGACAGTATTAAAGTCAGTTGTAATGCCATTACCTCTGGTATTAACTGTTAAAAAAGCAATATTATTTTGATTTAAATTATTAATTAAACTGTAAATAAAATTGTTTTCATAAAAATTTCCTTCAGATCCATGAATGTGGAGTAATGCTACTTTTCTGTCAGAAGTTGGAGAGTAAAAACCATGAAGATATAAACCATCGGAAGTGGAAACTTGGAGGAGTTGATTGTTAGACATAGTCTATTTTATCAAAGTAATAATTTGACTAATACGGAATTATTTTAGTATAACTTAGCGTTATAAACATTAAGAATAAGATGACCATCTTTTCCTTTGTTTGGTTTATTCCTATATATAGTAACTCCAGCATTGATAGGTTTTTGCTCGCTATTCAATCTTAAAAATTCTTTTTCACCAAGATTTTCGATATTGGCCATAAAAGCTAAAATGAAAAGATGATGAGTGACAGCTAGGATATTTTCTCCTTTATTATCATGATTTAAAGTATCTGTCCAAGAACTTGATCTTTCCATAACATCTGGAACATTTTCACCTTGAGGATATTTGTACCAAAAAGTCCCTTGTTGGCGGTATAAATCTCGTTGATCTGGGTGAAGAACATTAAATATTCTCCAATCATTATAAAGTGAAGCTAACCCGTAATCTTGTTCTACAATTCTTTTGTCAACAATTGTTTTAACTTTTCCTAATTCTGGCCAACCTTTTGTCATCATTTCTAAAGTGGCTATAGTTCTTTTGTATGGAGAAACATAAATTACATTTGGAAGATCAATTCTCTGTTTGAGATTTTTGGCCATTATTTCGGATTGGATACCTGAACCTTGGGCTAAAGGAGTATCACGATCAGTATAAGGGAAAGGAAATTGTCCTTGTACTTCAATTGCTAGACGGAGGGATTCATCAGAATCAGGATTTTTTTCATAGGCTTTAACAAATTCTTGATACAAAAGACTAGCCTCTTTCAAAGGTCTTAGGGCATTATAAACAGACTTATCATGTCTTACTAATGAAACTGTTTCTGGACCTCTCATAGCTGGAGTATCTCATTATTATAGGCTGTTGTCAAAAAAAATAACACTATTATTGAATAATAATAAGAACAAGTTGGATATTTAGTTCTTCCTATTTTAGAGAACTTTAAAAAAATTTAAGGAAATAGCCGACTGTCCAAAAAATTCATAAATTCATTTTTTTTAGATTCTGGATCACTCCAATACATTTCTTTACCAAATGAATCTAATTTCATAGTTCCATTTTGATCAATAGAAATTGTTGATTTATGTAAAGTGACAAAATCCTTACCAATGGCAGTAGCAAAAGTTAATGGGTCATGCATTTTAGACCAAGGATAACCCTTTTGATTAAACAATTCTAAATGTTTTATAAGTATGGCATGAGCGGGATTTGAACTATTTTTTAATTTTTTAAAAAATGGATGATTTTCCCCGACTTCATATTCTGGTTGAAAAGTAGTTTGAGCCATGACAAGTGATAAATTTTTAGGAGGATTTTCAATAAAAAACCTGGCACTAGCCTTATCAACTTTAATATTGTGTTCTATCCATTCTTCTCCATATTTTTCTTCCCGAGAGTAGTTTACAGCACCACCCATCACAAAAACATCAAACTTATCTCTATAATCAGGATATTTTTTATAAAAATTTGCCAAATTAGTAAATCCGCCTATTCCCAAATAAATTACATCATCATTTTCATCAACAATTTTTTTTATGGCATCAATATAGTCATCATTAAATTTAATATTTGTTTCTTCTAATAATTTTTCGACAACAAAATAATTATTTTTTAACCTAGCACCACAAACTATTGGAATATTTTCTTTGTGACATACTTTTAATATAGTCCTTACAAATTTGGCTCTTTTGGAATCAATTTCATCAGCAGTAACTATTAAAGCAACATCAACTTCAGGTGAATTGAAAGCTAATAATAAGGTAAATAAGTCATCTGGATCGAATCCAATGTCGGTGTCGATAATCATTTTTTTCATGTTTATAGTATAAACTATTCTTTTTTTTAAAAAAACCTACTGTTTTTGATATTTATATGATTACTCTAATTTATCAGGACATAAAAAATATTATTACGTATATTTCCGTATATTTATAATGCTCACTAAATGTGATACTATTCGTATAGAAAAATTGGTTAGGAATTATTTAATTTAATCTGAAAATCTTTGTCGGTTAAATTACCACAAACTTGTAGTTATAGCATTGTTTCTAAATCTTCGCGGGTTACTGGTTTAATTAATGAATTACCAACTATTTGGTTTTTTCCAGCGCCTCGATACATTTCAAAATTACCATTGTTTGCAATTCTTAAATAACTTTCTGCCAGTCTTTTAGTAGGCCTTTTTTGAAAACGAATGTCACTAAATTCTTGCGCAAACTGTTCACAGATACGGTGAAATTCCTCTGTCCCTGTGTGTAATGTTTCATGGTTTTCCTGTGCTCTGCCCCTTATGGCAGAATGTTCAAAAAGCTTCACAGAGTTAATTTTTTTGTCTCTTAATACTTCTAATACTTTAGGTATATCCAATAGATTAATTTTTGAAATTAACACATTAACATTGAGAGGGATACCACTTTCCGCAACCATATCAATACGTTTAAGTATAAGTTCTTCATATCCATCAAAATAGTTTCCAATCATTTTGCGATTAGTATCTTGATCTAATGAATTTAAACTTATATCCATCATTTGTATAGGGATGTATCTCTTCGAGTTTTTCTGGTGTTAATAGAATACTATTAGTGCTAACTGCATTTATGACGCCATGTTCCGCAGAATCTTTTAATAAATCTATCAAGTGAGGCAACATTAAACATTCTCCACCAGTAAATACAATCCTATATACACCAATATCATATAGATTTTGTAAAATTTGTAAGTGATCATTCAAGCTTAAATCGCTTTCTAAAGGATAATTGTAGCAATGAAAGCAATTAAGCATACACCGACTTGTTGTTAACAATACTGCACTTATTTTTTCTGGTAATTTTTTTACATCATTTGGATATAACTCAGAAGATTCGAATTTATTATCCATTTTAGGAATAGTTGCAAGATTCTTTGAAACAGCTGATCCATTTTCTACTCTTCCTGTCATATTATTTTATTTTTTGGACAAGTTTAACAAGTCGCCTATTTTAACACTAAATATGATTTTTTGAGAAATATATTTTTGTTAGAATTTCCACTTTCGCTATTATACTACCTTACTTTCCATTATCTTATTTTTTTGATAATCAACAATCCTATAATCAAATCAAGGAGTAAAAACCCATATAAATAAGGTTTACCTCCGTTAAATAAAACTAGAACAAATAGTATTGAGGTTATTATTGTCATTGACCATAAATATTTTTTTGTTTTTTGGTTTACACTTTTAGATATTTTTTTTCCAATAATTAAATAAATTATGGCAATAGTGGTGTTGAAAATTGTATCAATATAATTACCTGACAAAGAAGAATTTTTATTAAAAAATTTTAATAATGCTAAAATTATTTCTGCTACAAATTTTAAAATTCCGACTATCATTAAAAACACACCAATATTTTTTACGTTTTTAATTAATACATCTTGATTGTTTTCCCCTTGTGGTTGAAATAAATTTAGTGGTAAATCAGAATTGGTTATGTTATTCATGGTTAAATAATACACTAAAATTTAAAAAATCTGAATCTGTTCTATTATTTTTCCCTTTTGGATTTCTTTCTCCTTCGACTCCTTCAATAAATTCAGGATAAAATTCGCTCAGGATTAAAAATAATATTAGAGTTTATAACTCGACCCAATCATCAATTTTTATTTTCCATAACCCATCTTCTAATATCAAAACAGCATTCCCTGTTAATTTTTTAGATTGTTCATTAGCCGTCATATACAACCTAGCTTCATTGCCATTAATATTTTCTTCAATATTAGTTATATTTTGGTTAATAGAAGGATGTTTAGACATATTTTCTTTAAATGTTCCATTGTTAAAAGAAGACATAATTTCCTGTTTATGTGATTCAGATTCTTTTAGAATTTCTTTTGTAACATATTTATTCATCCAAGATAAATAATCATTATAATTTTTTATATTATTCCATTCTTGATTGTGTCTTAAATATGTTTCTTTAGGGCTTAAATTTTTAAGATCATTTATAGTTGTATTATTATTTAATTGCTGTGATGTTTTAGAAACAGAATTATTAGTATTTTTTTTATTAATTAAATTAAAAATATCTTTTGATCTAAAAGCCAATAAATAACAAGCTAATGATAAAAATAATATGATTATTATTGAAATAATATAAAATCTAATACTTGTTTTTTGTGTATCTACTGGTTGAGGTATTTGAGATTCTGGTTGAGGTAAAAGTGGTGGTAATTGAGGTTCTGTTGGTGTTTGAATTGGAGGTAGTTGAAAATTATTTGTATCTTCCATAAATAATAATTACTTATATTTGATAAATATTCAATCATTTGATTGAAAATTATCTCTAAGAAGATCACTTTTTGTGAAGAAAAATATTAGAATACAGAGGGCAAATATCAAAAAATCCCTAAAGATAGGGATTTTTTGATATGCTCGCCCTTCTGGATTCGAACCAAAAACCTTTCCGTTAACAGCGGATTGCTCTACCGTTGAGCTAAGGGCGAATGAATACTAGTATTTAGTATCTAGTATTAAGTATTTTGTATAAATAAAATACTTTTGAAGTATAACATCTAGGATTGATTTAGAAAACTAGAAAATTTTTTATAGTATAATATCGACATGAAATTAATTTTAATGAGACACGGCGAATCAGAAGCTAATGCTAATAATATTTTACAAGGAAGAGAAGATGGTAAATTAACTTTTAAAGGGGCCGAACAAGCTAGAAAAGCCGGTAAAGAACTTAAAGAAAAATATAAAATTGATATGGTTTTTTGTTCTCCATTGAAAAGAGCCGTGGAAACTCTGGAAAATATTTTAGTTGAATATCCAATTGAAGGACCAATATTTATGTGTAAATTATTGGAAGAAAGAGATATGGGTGAATATTCTGGAGTAAATGAAAACGATATTGATTGGAAAGATTTTGATGAAGACAATAAAATTAATAAAGAAATGGGTTTGGAGAGTTTACTGCAATTATTAAAAAGAGTTAATTTGTTTTTGGAAGATTTAAAACTGGAAGACGAAAAATCAACAGTATTAGTTGTGGCACACAGTGAATTATTGAAAATGATAGTGAGTATTCTGACAGGAAAACCATTTAAAGATAAAGAATTCGACAATGCTGAAATAATGGAATTTGAATTAAAAACTGAAGATAATTTTTAAAATTATTTATTCAAAAATTTTACCAATTCTTCTAAAAAGGCAATTTTAGGGAGTTGTTCCATTTCTTCTAGAGTAACCCAACGATATTCTTGATGTTCACGATGATTTAAAATTACTTCACCTGAAAGATAATCACAAGTAAAAACCATTTGAAATTGGTGGCGTTTTTCTCCAGACACAAAATCATAAACAAAAATTAAATTACCAACTTTTACTTTTGTTTTAGTTTCTTCATCGATTTCTCTAATTAAAGCTTCAATAGGGTGTTCACCAAATTCAATGGTACCACCAGGAATATCCCAAAGATTTGGCATATAATTTTTATCAGTAGCACGAAGAGTAATTAAATATTTATCACCATTTTTAATTAATCCGTGAGCAGCATTAATGACAAAATGATTTTGGTCAAACATGTTTGGTTAAATAATTAATATAAAAATCTTCTAGAAAAGCAACCTTTGGAAGTTGTTTAAGTTCTTCGTAAGTGACCCAACGATATTCTTCATGTTCGGCTGGATCGAGAATTATTTTTTCTTGGCCAACAATTTGGCATTGATAGACTAGGGCAAACCAATGATCGGAGTTATTACAAACAAGATTGTGACAAAAAAGTAATTGACCAATTTCTATATTTAAATTTGATTCTTCTTTGGTTTCTCTGATTAAAGCATTTTTTGGATCTTCACCAAAATTTAAACTGCCACCAGGGGTATCCCAAACTCCAGGCATAAAACTATCACTAAGTGAACGACGAACAATTAAAAATTTATTATCTTTTTCTATCCAAGTATGAACAGCCAGTCTAAATTTTTGATTAACTTCATTCATATCTGATGATAACACTAGTTATTCGAGATAGTCTTGTAATTTCTTGCGACGGGAAGGATGACGGAGTTTGCGAAGAGCTTTGGCTTCGATTTGACGAATACGTTCACGAGTAACATTGAAAATCTTACCAACTTCTTCAAGAGTTTTTGGAGTTTCCCCCATTAAACCAAAACGTAAACTCAAAACTTTAGTTTCTCTTTCATCTAAAGAACCCAAAACTTCTTCGATTGATTCTCGAAGTAATTCTTTACTGGTTTCTTCATAAGGAGACATTTGAGTAGTATCTTCGATAAAATCGCCCAAAAATGAATCTTCATCGTCACCAACTGGGGTAGAAAGTGAAGTAGTATCTTGGGAAATTCGGTAAATTTCTTCGACTTTTTCAACACTAACACCAACTTCTTCAGCAATTTGTTCAATGTCTGGTTCGTGACCAAGACGTTGAGTTAAAGCTCGAGTAGCTTTATAAACTTTGTTGATGGTTTCGACCATGTGAACTGGAATACGAATAGTTTTAGCTTGATCGGCGATGGCACGAGTAATGGCTTGTCGAATCCACCAAGTAGCATAAGTGGAGAATTTAAAACCACGATGCCAATCGAATTTTTCAACAGCTCTCATTAAACCTTGATTTCCTTCTTGGACTAAGTCTAAGAAAGTTAAACCACGACCAATATATTTTTTAGCAATAGAAACAACCAAACGTAAATTAGCGTTAATTAATTTTTCACGACCAGAGGCGGAACCTTTTTCAATTTGTTGGGCTAAATCGACTTCTTCTTCGAAAGTTAAAAGATTGATTTTACCAATCTCTTTAAGATACATTCTGACTGAATCCATGTTGCCTTTTTGGCCTAAAAGATTTAGATAATCGCCTGGATTAGCTTTTTTATCTTCGGCTTCGGTAATTTCTTTGGATTCAATTTTGTCGAAAACATCAATGCCGTGTTCAAAAAGATAATCAAAGATATCATCGAGTTCTTCAATGCAACGTTCTGGTTCGGGGATTTGACTTAGAATCTCATCATTGGTAAGATAATGGAGCTTCTTAGCCTGATTAAGTAAATTCTGTTTGACTTTGGATATGTTTAACGTGGCTGTCATGCGGTATATTGTATACGAAAATAGGGAAGAAATCCACCTTTTATTTAATTAATAATTAAGAATTAATAATTAATAATTTCCTTTCATTTAATTATTTTTTTATCTGTAGTGACGATAGTTCCCCTAGCAATTGATTATATTTAGCTTCGATTTCAATTAAACCAGTTTCATCATCGGCAGATTCAAGTTGAGCAATTTGACTGCTAAGACGGGTTAGTTCATCTTTAATGTAGACCGAGGCCATTTGTGCCGTAACTTTTTTAATTTCCACTAAACGATCTTCGGAGTTGATGGTTTGTTGACCAGAAGCGAAGTAAAGATCTTGAAAAACAGGTTGAAGTTCAGCTGGGAGAGAATCTTGAAAATCTTTAAGCTCTTCGAGTTCTGAGGATAATAAAGCTTTGGCTAATAATTGAAAACGAGGAGTGTTGATGTAATTTAAGTATTTTTCCAAATTTTTAGAAAGTTTAAAAGGATTTTTGGCGCCAATAATCAGAGTTAATAATAATTCTTCGAATTTTTCGGTTTTGGAAAGAATAGTTGGAGTGGTAATAGTAGTTGGAACTTGAATTGAATTTATTTTATTTGAATCAACTAAATACTTCTTTGATTCCTCATAAATAGCATCTTCACTAGAACCAATTTCAGTGGCTAATTTATGAAAATAATCGGAACGCGTGACGGCATTGCTAATTTTGACTAAAAAAGGCAAAACATTTTGAAGAACGGTTTGTTTACCTTTGACAGTATTAATATCGTTGGCCTTAACCATGGAATTAATGATGAAATCCCAAACAGAAACCGCATTTTTAAGTTGTAATTTAAAAAATTCTAAATCGGCTTTAATGGCTTCATCTGGATCTTTATATTTGTCGCCAAGAATTAAAACTTTAATATCAAAAGCCATAGAATCGGCTAATTCAATACTTTTTTTGGCGGCATTGGAACCGGCAAAATCGGAATCGAGAGCCAGAATTAAAGTATCGGTGTAACGACGAAGGAGTTGAAGTTGTTCGGGAGTGAAGGCGGTTCCTTTAAGAGCAACCACATTTTTAATACCGGCTTGATAAGGAGAAATCATGTCAAACTCCCCTTCAGTAACAATGACTGAATTATCGACCCGAATAGCTTCTTTGGCTAAATTTAAACCATAAAGCATTTGGCTTTTATGATAAATAGGAGTTTCGGGAGAGTTAATATATTTGGCTAAATTTGCCTGCCTGCCGGCAGGCAGGGATTTTTCATTTGGAATAATACGACCAGAAAAACCAACAATGTTGCCACGATAGTTAGGTAGAGGAAAAATAAGTCTATCTTGAAAACGGTCGTAAAGACCATTACCATAACTACTAATACCAAAAGTGCCAGTTTCAACTAAATCTTTTTGAGAAAAATTTTTCTTAGTAATAAAATTAATTAAATGACGAGAGTCTTTGGGAGAAAAACCAATATTGAAAGTTTTAATGGTTTCCATGGTTATGCCCCGTTTGAGGATATAATCTAGGGCTTCTTTACCAAGAGGATGACTAGTTAAGATATAGTTATAAAATTTGGCAACTTGAGTATTAATGTCAATTAAAGTTTTCTTTTGAGATTCTTGATGATCAGCAAATTCACTTTTTTGGAGAGTAATTCCGGCTAATTTAGCCAATTCTTCCAAAGCTTCGCGAAAATCTATTTTTTCGTATTCTTGTAAAAAAGTAAAAATATCACCGGCTTTGCCACAACCAAAACATTTAAAAATTTGAAGTTCTTCGGAAACAGTAAAAGAAGGAGTTTTTTCGCCGTGAAAAGGACAACAGGCCATGTGAGTGCGACCTCGTTTTTTGAGGGGAACATAGCGATTGATGACATCGACAATGTTGAGTTTTTGTTTAATTTCGTCTACTTGGTTATCCACTAAGCCTATTATACCTTAAACCCACCCCCTCTATATTCAAAATCTACCCCTACCCGCAATCGCTGAAGCGATAGCTTTTGCAGGCGGGCCTTCCCCTCCTTTGATGAAAGGAGGGGTTTATTTTTTGTTCAATCTTCCCTAGCCCCTCTTTGACAAGACGGGGTATTTCTTTTAATGATCTCTGGTAATGATAAAGTCGAAAATTGATTTTAGTTCAGATCTAAATGGTTCTTTATTAAGAAAAGTTAATTCTTTATCAAATATTTCTTGGGCTTGTTGAGCATAGTCTTTGGCGAGATTACGACCATGGTCGAGACTGCCATATTGATTCATTTTGTCGAGAACAAATTTAATATCGTCAGGAGTTTTTTGAGTGCGGGTTTTAGATAAAATTTCTTTCAATTTTAATAAATCCGAAGAGTTAGCATTGTTTAATAAATGAATTAGCATGATGGTTCGTTTACCTTCGTAAATATCCCCTCCCTGTTGGGTTTTTTGACCGGCAAAATCAGAAGTTAAATCGAGTAAATCATCGACAATTTGAAAAGAACGACCGAGCATGATGCCAAAACGATAAATGGAATCTAATTGAGATTCGGAAGCACCAGCTAAGATAGCCCCAAGTCGCATTGGACCAGCAATAGTGTAATAACCGGTCTTACTTTCCAAGATTAATAAAATATCTTCTTGGGTAAGGTCAAAACGATTATCTTGAGTCCATTTAATTTCAACTGTTTGACCGAAAAGAGTGCGATTGAGCATTAAGAAAAACTCATTTTCAATTTTTTGAGCAATATCTTTATCCAAAACAGAATAATTTTTGGCTAATACTTGCCACATTAAAACATGAAGAGCGTCGCCAGCGTTAATGGCTAATTCTGGACCATATTTAATTTGAATTGCTGGAAGGCCTCGGCGCTTTTCGGATTTGTCTTCAATATCATCGTGACCTAAAATCCAATCTTCAGAAATTTGCATCGATTCGGCACTATAAATAGTATCTTTTAATTCGATACCCATGGATTGAGCAGTTAACATTAAAAAAGTTGGACGAAGATATTTTCCCTGTCTTGCAGGATAATCTGAAACCATTTCAAAATGTAAATCTAAAAAAGATTTATATTTAGAATCGATTTGGCAAAATGATGGATAATTCTTAATTAAATTGAGATGGTTGGCAATTTCGGGCCAAAGAAGAGATTTATATTTGGTTAAAACCTCAACAGCATTTATTTTATTCATGATATTTTTTCTAAAACTGGTAATTCGGCAGGAGTTTGTTGAGTGGGGTTTTTTAAGAGAAGACCAAAAGTGTAAGGATAAATCATATACATAATTTCAAAAGTGGTAACCGACAATTCAAAAGCGGAAGGAATATTGTTGGTAATAAAGAAAGCCCCAAGACCAAGAATAACAGCATTTTTTAAACTTTGACGCATTTTATCTTTAAAAACTTTAGCAATGACACTTTCAGGAATATTGGATAAGGCGGCTTTTTTGGCAATTTCAGAGTTATTTTTATAGCCAGCATGAACAGTAACAATAAAGGTACCGATAGCAGTAACAAAATTCATCGGAGTATTTTGATGACTTAGATTGGCAATAAAAATAAAACCTTGCAAGGCGGTAGGAATATGACGTAAAAATATGATTCCTCCAATAAGCAAAACACTACCAAAACCACTAACAGTCAAAAGAAAACGATTATATTTAATGCGAGCAAAAAGAATTTTTTTGTTGTGAGTTAAAAAGATTCTAACACCTCGCCAAATTAACCGAAGAATAATAAAAAATAAAAAAGTAAATCCAATTATAGTAAAAATTTTGGACCAATCGAGAGCCATGGTTTGAGTGACTTTAAAAAGAGGAACATGAAGATCGATGCCTTGAAGCGGATAATTTGGATAAGGGACAAATTTATAAAGCAAATTCATTTTTTGAAGTTTGAGAGGATCGGAATAGAAGTCGATTAAAAAGATACGTCCAGCCGAGAAAAAAGCGATAGCATTGATAAAGAAATTAAAAATATAGAAAACAATTGGAAAGCTTCCCTCTCTAACTTTTTTATTAAAAACTAAAATTTGTTGGTCTTCTTTTTCAACTTTATCTAATTCATCTTCAAAATCTTTAAGGGAGCTGTTAACATAATTGCCAATAATACGCATTGGTAAAAAGGCGATGTTTTGCAAAATACCCATTAAAATAACCGAAATCCAAATTTGATGAGTAACTGAATAAATACAGAAAAAAATACTAGCATAGAGTTTAAAACTGCCACCTTTAAAAAACCAAATAAAAAGAACAATTAAAAAGATTAATAAAAGAGAAGTTAAAAATGGTAACCATTTACGACTGTTATCTATTTTGCGAATTTTAAGAAGACTAGTTTCTGATTCGGTCATTGTGTTAATTATACAGTTTAACTTATACTGTATACATGGCTGAAAGTGAAAAAGGACTAATAAATAATTCAATTGAACAAAATAGTGAACAATTTCAAAAACCAATTGAAGGAATGGTGGATTTGAAAAAAAATGAAGAAGCTTTTGTACCAAGAGAAGTAAAAACTTGGATGGAAAAAGTGGAGGAAGATACAGATTTAAATAATCCAAGCCAACAAACTGGTGATGATGATTCAGTTTTACAACCAATTGCTCCGGCAGTAATTAAGCTTACATTACCAACTACCAAAAAGACTTTTTCTAGTGGTTTTAATAAGACTTTTAGTGAAGCTGGAAGATGGTTATCGGAATTTGTGTTTAGATTGATTAAAAAAGAGAAAGGTAATGTAAAATTTAATGAGGAATGAATTTAGATTCAATAACTAACTATTTAATACATTTGGCTCTGATAGGAGTTTTGTTTTTAGTGATAATTGGAGTTTTAGGAGTCTTAATATTTGGATTATTATTGTGGTTAAAATGGAAAGATAGGGAAAAAAAGTCTTTGGAAATGGTTAATTTGTTGGTGGCTGTCCCCCATGATAATGAAGTAAAAATTGATGCTATGGAACAGATTGTAAACTCAGTGGCCAGTTTATATAAATCGTCAAAAATAAAGTTTTTATCATTTTTAAAACCTCAACCTTGGATTTCGATGGAAATTGTGGGGACTCATACTGATATTAAATTTTATATTTCCGTCCCAAAGGAATACCAAGATTTAATCGAAAAACAAATTTATAGTGTCTACGCCGGAGCAGATATTAGAGAAGCTGAAGAACCTAATATATATAGTACAGAGGGAAAAGTGGAATATTGCTGGTTAATATTAAAGAAAACTGCCTTTTATCCAATTAAAAATTACAAAGAAATTGCCACTGACCCATTAGCCGCTGTGAGTTCAGCACTATCAAAATTGGGTGAATATGAAAGTATGGCAATTCAATTAGTGGTGTCTCCAACTGATGGTAAATGGTCAAAATTGGGTCGAAGTTTTATTAGTGGAACAAAAAAGTCGGAAGCTAATCCAGAAAAAGCTTCTTATAAAGTTGATGGAAAACAACTAGAAGCCATTGAACAAAAATGTAGTCGAATGGGATTTGAAACAGCTATAAGAATAGTATCGGTGGCTAATAGTAAAGAAATGGCAAAAACAAATTTAGCCAATGTTAAGGCTTGTTTTGGACAATTAGAATCACCTTGGAACAAACTTAAAAGTAAAAAAATAAACAGTAAATCATTGTTTATGCAGGATTTTATTTATAAATATCCAATAGTTTTATGGATTAAAAAACCAACTATTTTATCGGCTGATGAAGTGGCCACAATTTTCCATTTACCTAATAAAAGTATTGAAACTCCAAATATTTATTGGTTAAAAGCCAAAAAAGCTCCATCTCCAACTGATTCCCCTCAAGAGGGTTTATATATTGGAGATAATATTTATCGAGGAGTTGATAGAAAATTTTGCATGACTAATAGTGACCGACAAAGACACTTCTATATCGTCGGACAAACTGGTGTGGGTAAATCTTGGTTATTGGCAGATATGGCTTTGCAAGATATTAAAGCTGGAAAAGGAGTTTGTTTTATTGATCCACATGATACCTATGAGAGTATTTTGGAACGAATTCCGCCAGAAAGAATTGAAGATGTAATTTATTTTGATCCATCTCAGACAGAAAGACCAATGGGCTTTAATGTAATGGAATGTGAACGAGAAGATCAAAAAGATTTCGTAACTTCTTCGATTATTAATTTGATGTATAAACTCTACGATCCTTATAAAACTGGTATCGTCGGTCCCCGCTTTGAACATGCCATTAGAAACATTATGTTGACAGTCATGATTGAACCAGGAGCAACTTTCATTGAAATTGTCCGTTGTTTAACTGATCAAAGTTATGTTCAAGAATTGTTACCAAAATTGACTGATCCAATGGTGAAACGTTATTGGACTGATCAAATTGCCCAAACCTCTGATTTCCACAAGTCCGAAGTTTTGGATTATATCGTATCGAAATTTGGCCGCTTTATTACCAATACTATGATGAGAAATATTATTGGTCAAAGTACCTCGTCTTTTAATTTTAGACAGGCCATGGATGAGGGAAAAATTTTGATTATTAACTTAGCTAAAGGAACAATTGGAGAAGAAAATTCAGCTTTCTTGGGACTAGTGTTAATTCCAAAAATTTTGATTGCGGCTATGAGTAGACAAGATATGCCAGAAGCTTTGAGAAAAGATTTCTATTTATACGTGGACGAGTTCCAAAATTTTGCCACTCAAGATTTTGCGGTGATTTTATCGGAAGCTAGAAAATACCATTTAAATTTAACAGTGGCCAATCAATTTATTTCCCAGATGGATGATGAAGTGAAAAATGCCGTGTTTGGAAACGTTGGTACTATTTCTAGTTTTAGATTGGGTATTTCAGATGCTGGATTTTTGACTAAACAATTCCAACCAGAATTTGGCGAACATGATTTATTGAATTTGGGAACTGGAGAAATTTATATGAAAACTATGGTCAATGGAATTCCAAAACAACCATTCTCATTAAAAGTAGCGGCAAAAGAAATGAAAAGTAAAGGCGACCCAAAGAAAGCTGAAATGATTAAACAATTGTCAGCATTGAAATATGGCCGACCACGAGCGATTGTGGAAGCGGAAATTGCGAAAAGAGCAAGACTGTAAGGTAGATGATAGATCGTAGATTGATTTTTATTTAAAACCCTCCGGCCTTTCAGGCCACCCGCCTTGATCCTTCTTTACAATCTCCCCCTTCCCCTTCTTTGACAAGAGGGGATATTTTTTAAACAATTTTAGTAATAAAAATTTCAGATTTTAGGTTGGAAATTGGGAAAAGTGATGTGTATTGGGTGTGTACTATATTATAAGATATTTAAAGATATTTTCAGATTGACTGTTTTCACCTAACTTGTTGACATTGTCTAAGAATATAATATAATGAACCTATAAATTATAGGTTACTTTTTGTAATCTAAACCCTCTCCCGACATTCGTCGGGATCTCCCTTAAAAAGGGCGACTAATTAAAAATTAAAATAATTAATAATTAAAAAATGGCAAATCACGAAATTATGATGGACAATAGAGGTGAAACTCAATCACAAGAAGTTTATAAAAGACCAAGTTTTTTTAAGAGAAAAGCAGCCGCACTTGCAGTGACTGGAGCTATGTTGTTTGGTGGAGCTGGATGCGCAGATAGAATGGCAACTACCGATACTTCTGGAGATATTACTCCAACTAGTACATCAGAAAATGTGACAACTAATGGAACAACTTCATTATCAACATCTGAAGTAATTGTAACTCCTGAAGATACTTCTGGAACAAAAGTTACCGCTAACACTGAAGCAACTGACCCAAAAGTAACTGTTAAACCAGCAACCACTGTTGGAACAAGCGCCGAAACTCAGTATGTTACCCAAACTCCTACTGAAACACCTATTGCTACCACCCCTACTCCAGAAGTTTCAAATAATGAAGATTTATTAAACAAAGCAATGGATATTGAAGGTTTAACTAAAGAAGTTCAAGGTGAAAATGTGATTTATAAAGAAAATGGAGAAATTGTGGCTATGTATAATCCAAATATTTATATTAACGGAGAAAAGGTTGGAGGATATGCCTTACCAGAAAACGATGTTAATAAACTTATGACTAAAAAATTAGCAGAAATTCCTGAAGGTAAACCAAAATTAGAAGTTACTATTCCAGTAGATATTACTAAAATAACTAGTGAAGATAAATTGAATATATATGATTCTGTATGCACAACAGTAAATAACACAAGTGTAATAGGTATTAGCTCTGAAAAACCAATGATTTTAATAAATGTTGCTTCTGATGATGGAGAATTTTTTACTGGATCAAACGAACTTTCATTTTTAGAAAATGGAGAAACTGTTGAAGTTAAAACACTTACTGTTTTTCCAATGGTTTGTACAAATGAGTATTCTTCAGATAAAGCAAACGATTCTCTCTTTTACTTTGTTGATGATAAAGCTAATCCTCCAGCTGAAAAAACGTACAAAATAGGAGAAGACACTGAAGTAGAATCGACTTTTATAAAAATATGTTCTAATCGTTCTGTTCCAACTTCAATCACTACAAAAAGTTTGTTTACCACTAATACAGGGGAAATAGTTACTGTGTATCCAACAGTGACTGAAACAAATAACTAATTTTGTAAATTAATTAATAATTAAGAATTGATTTTATTTTTCAATCTTCCTCTAACCCCTTCTTTGACAAGACGGGAAATTATTCCAGTTTAATTTCGAATTAATAAGTGATATATACACTTTTTGAGTAAAAACAGGTAAACTATTTTTATGAAAAGGTTAGTTTTGTTTGGAATAGTTATATTTTTGGTAATAATTGGTGGATTTTTGGTAGTGGATAAAGTATGGTTACATAGAATTTTTAAGGTTAATATTGCTCCAGGAAGTTGTTTAATTTTGGAAGAAAAATATTGTAAAACTGGAGAAATTAGATATGTTGATGATTCCCCTATTGGAATATTGTATAAAGTTAAAAAAAATACACCAATATTTTCACCAATGACTGAAAGTTATTCTGTAACCAAAGCAAATAATTCTGATAAAGAATTATTTGCTGTCGGAAATAATTCTTTTGAGGAAAAAAATGTAAAAAAGGATGGTTACAAAATTTGGTTTGAAGGAATTTTATTAAAAAATATAAAGACAGAAACAGGAAATAAAATTTATAAAAAAAATATTATTGGTTATACTTCTAACAGTTCTAAAAATAAAATAATAGAAGTTATTTTTATACCAACAAAGTCTTTCTTAGATGATTTTGATGAAATTCAAACTATTAATAATACAGAAGAAATATTAAAAATTTTTAATAATAGTAAAAAATAATAAAATGTCAATGAAAAAAAATTTTTTTTGCAATTTATTATTTTTTGTTTTAATTTTCTTTATATTTTCAGTAAAAAGTGCCAGTGCAAATATTACAATAAAACTTTATAAAAATAGTTGTACTAATCTTACTGGATATTGTACAAATGGAGATGGTTGTCCTTATTGTGGTAGTGATACTGATTCATGTTGTAGTAAAGCGGCTCCTTGGACTAAATATGCTATGACCTGTAGAACAAGTACTGAAAGTGATGGTTGGGGAAATTGGGTTAACATAGTTATTATTACAGGAACACTTAAAACTACTAATATTTGTTCAGTGGCAGATAAATGGAATTCATCTGACCCAAGATTGATAAGAGCTGGACTTTGTGATTGTACTACTGGAGGAATATATAAGGCTTGTTGTGATAGTTCAACTGGAAACTTAGTTAACTCTGTTAGAAGATGGGTTGGAAATGCTTACGATGCTGATTGTCCAGATGGAACAACAATTTGGGCTGGCGGAGCAAATATCGATTTGGCGTGGGCAGATGCTAATTGTAACCCTCCTTGTACTAAAGGAGATTGGTATTATGCGGGAGCATGTGATCAATACCAGACTTGTTCAACTGCCCCTGGCTGTGGTTGTAATGGAACAGAAATAACTACACCCCGAACAGTTAGTGTGAATGGAACAAATGGAGCTTGTGGGGGTGGATCTGAAACAATGCATTGGAATATGGGAGTTGGAACAGCTCCTGCGACGACTAATCTTATTGCTCAAGGTTTATGTGCTGATGGAAGCCAACCTACAGTGAGTACGAATGCTGATTTTACTTATACTTGGACGTGTGCTGGAGGGGCTGGAACTTGTAGTGGAGCTACTGGAAGTTCTGCTAGTTGTAAAGCTTATTGGTTAAATTGTAATGATTTAAATTATTGGGCAATGTATCCTACTGTTTTTCCATCACGCCCTTGGCTTTATTATCAATTGCATCCAGAAACAACTTGGCCAACTTCAGGTTCAACTCCATTCTGTTGGGGTGGTAACCAAATTACTTGTGGTAATAAAGTAGCAGGAACACCTGGAACAAATGGTGTTTGTGGAAGTGCAAATGGTAAAACATATAATACTGTAAATTTTACGGATACAACTAATTTATGTACATCAGGAACTATTCAATGGACCAATGGGCCAAACGGAATTATTAATAATACGTGGACATGGAATTGTGTGGGGACCGCTGGAACTTGTGCTGCAAACGGAACCACAGCTAATTGTTCGGCAACAAGAGATCTTCCTCCAGTTATTGAAGAAATTAAACTTTATAAAAATGATGGTACAACTTTAATTCCACCAACAACTATAAATGGAGCTGGATGGAATCACACTTGTGAGAATGCTTTTAATAATGAAAAAATAGTTAAATGGTGGGTTAGAGCTAGTGATAGTAATCCAAATGTTACTGATATTGCTTCTATGCAACTTCGATTGACAACAGGAGCAAATTGTACAGGTAGTGTGGTTTATGAATCGGCAAAAGTTGCAGCTTCAAATGGAATTTCTATTTTTACAGTAGATACATCGACTATAGCCAGCAGTGGAACTGCTTATTATGCTTGCGCTATTGCTTATGATCAACATCCACCATTAAATAGTGGTTGGATGGATACCAATAGACGATTTAAAGTTTGGAACTGTAATGTGGCAGTAAGTGGAAGATTGTATGATGGTGGAGCTAGTGGAAGTTGTAGTGTGGGAACAGATTATTCAACTCTAGCTAAAAATACTAATTTTAATACTTTAGATTTTACTGATTCCCCAACTATGAATATGACTAGAATTTCAGAAAGTGAATATAATGGAAATTTGACTTGGGGAAAATTTTATACGGCTACTTTTAATAGTGATATTGCTATGCAAATTTCTGGAAGTGGAGTTAAAACAACTGATGTATCAGATGGTAACAGAACTTCTTGTCCAAACAGTATCGCTTTTAATTTAAATAGTACAATTCTAAATCCATATTCAGCCTCCCCTACTTTAAGAGTTGATTTTTCAGGAGTAGTTGACCAAGATAGTTGGTACCAAGCTGTAGGTGGTGGTTTGTTGGCTAATAGAATAATTACAAATCGAGTCCCAGTGACATGTACAACAAATTGTGCCATGAGTATTAATGGAACTACAAATACTAACGGAACAGTATCTGGTCCAACTATTAACAATACTGGAAATAGTGATGCTAATAAAGGAAGTCCAAATAATTGGTGGATTAATAAAGCTTTAGCTGAGACAAATAGTGAATATGGTGAACTGTTAAATCAATTCTTTTACAAAGCTGGGGTTGGAACAACTTTTAACGGAGATAAAAAATTATCAGAAATTGGAAACAATGGAGTTAATTTTGTTAAAGGAGATTTATTAGTAACTGAAGATAATAATGTAAGTTCTGGACAATTTTTGATGGTGATAGTTGATGGAAATATAATAGTTCAATCTAATGTAAAAAACTTAGAAGGAGTATTTGTCTCGAAAAACTTAAATATTGGAGGAAGTGATACAAATGCTTTAACAATTGAAGGAATGGTTAAAGCCACTGAAAATGTAAAAATTAATAGAACATTTATAAATAAAAGAACTAACAACACAGCAGCGGCGGTGAAATTTATCTACAGACCAGATTTTATATTTAGTATGCCAGGAGCAATAACAAAACAATTGACGAAGTGGCAATGGGGAAACTGAGAAGTTTATCAAGTCAAAAGTTTATAAAGTTCATCAAGTCGAATTTAAAGCTCTTTGAGCTTGATTCCGCGGGATTCTTCTTTAGAATCGATTAATTCGAGATATTTTTCGGTAGTAGAAATACGTTTATGACCAACGACTTGAGAAACAACATCGATTGGAACACCAGCTTTTAATTGAAAAACAATGAAAGTATTACGTAAATCGTTGACTTTTAAACCTTTGATCTCTGATTTTTCAAAATAACGATTTAAAAGACTTCTAATGTTTCTGGCTAAAAGAGTGTGACCAGTTTTGGTAACAAAGACATTTTTAACTCGAGTTGGATAACGACCATCATCTAAATAACGTTTGATAGCTAATTTAGCGGAATTATTTAAAGGAATAGAACGAACTGGATGACTTTCATAACTTTCAATAATGACTTCATTATCTTTAACATTGTCTAATTTAAGATTTTCGATTTCTTTAATACGAAGACCAGCTTGAAGCATAAGCTCAACGATGGCGGTGGTGCGACTGTCGTTACGACAAGCATCGCGAAGAGAACGATATTCGGTTGGTTTTAAAATCTTAGGAATATCATTTTCATATTTTGGATGTTTAACTTCAGTGGAAGGATCGATAGTAATGACACCTTCATTTTTTAAAAAGGAAAAGAAGTTTTTAATAGAATTTAATTTACGAGAAATTGATTTAGCAGTATATTCATTGACATCTAAGTCTTTTTTGAAGGCTTCGATATGTTCTGGAGTGACCGCTTCAATAGAGGTAATTTGAAATCTCTTATTTAAAAAATTAATGATTTGGTTTAAATCCCCTTTGTAAGCTACAATAGTATTTGTAGACTTACCATTTCTGGCAAGCGCAGAGGTGAATAAACCCAATGCATTTTCAATTGATAAGTCTGACATTTTATTTAATTGTAATAATTATGGCTTATAATAACACAAATTCGGCTTATTGGCAATAACTATGGGAAAAAAACTCTTTTGGTTAGTTTTATTAATCGGGATGACGGCAACTGGAATTGTTAACATAAGTAAACAATGGCACACATTGAGCGAAGCCGAACAACAAAATATAAAAATGGAAATGGAAATTGGCCAATTGAAAATAAGAAATGAAGAAATTAAGAGACAAATAGAATACGCTACCAGTAGTGCTGCATTGGACCAAGAGGCCAGGGAAAAATTAGCCTTGGGAAAAGCAAATGATAGTTGGTTGGTGGTAAATAAGGCAAATAATGTAAATTTAGAACCGGAAATAAAAATTAATAAAGAAATCCCAAAAATTAGGGAATGGATTAACTTGTTTACTCACTAAAATAATAGTGATAGAATATCGAACAACAAAGTCTCCTACGCATAAAGCTTCGGAAGACTATACATGCGGGGTAGTGTACGGCTGCACGTGAGGCTCATAATCTCGCAGGCTAGGTTCAACTCCTAGCCCCGCAACAAACAAAGGGGTCGTCATTTATTTGACGGCTTTTTTGTTGGGATTTTCAATCAAAATCTACCTGTATTGTTTAGGGCGACCACAAGAGTCGCCCCCTACGTTTAAAACCCCTCTGTCCCGATAAATCGGGACACCCGCCTGCAGAAGCTATCGTTTCAGCGATTGCGGGCAGGTCTCCCCTTGATGAAAGGGAGACATTATTTTTTTGATATGAGATTGCCACGTCGTTCCTCCTCGCAGTGACACAAAATATTGACTTTTCGTGTTTTATTTGGGTAAATAATATATGGCTAAATTTAAAGAGCGAATTTTGGCAAGAAAATTAAGAAATGAAGGTAAAAGTATAAAAAATATAGCTAAGGCAATAGGTGTGGCTAAAAGTACTGTTAGTTTATGGTGTAATGATATTTTTCTGTCTGAATTACAAAAAAATAATTTAACTGAAATATCTATCGAAGCTATAAAAAGAGGAAGTGTTGTTGCAAATGAAAATAAAAAACGAGAGCGTCTTGTAAGAGTAAACAAATATAAATTAATAGGCATAGAAAAAATAGGTAGACTATCAAAAAGAGAATTATTTTTGGTTGGGGTGGCACTTTATTGGGCAGAAGGTGATAAAAATCAAAGAAGGGTGGGTTTTGTAAATTCTGATCAAAAAATGATTTTATTATGGACAAAATGGATAATAGAATGTTTAAATATTCCTAAAGAAAGGTTAATTTGCAGAGTTGAGATTAATGAAATACATAAAGAAAGATTAAAAATTGTGGAACAATATTGGTCTGATTTAACAAAAATTCCTATATCTCAATTTAGAAAAGCCAGTTTAAAACATAGTCAAATAAAAAAGATTTATAATAATAATTCTAATTATTATGGAGCTCTTCAATTAACAGTAAGTAAAGGAACTAATTTGAATTATGAAATATTGGGTTATATTGAAGGATTAGTTGGTGTTGTTGGGAAGAACACATGATAAAATAGTGACTATGGCAGGGTAGCTCAATGGTTAGAGCAATCGTTTCATAAGCGATAGGTTGTGGGTTCGATTCCCGCTCCTGCTACCAAATTAGATCGTAGATGATAGATCGTCGATCGTAGGAAATTAAAATTAAATTAGGGTATGTAGCTCAGTCGGTTAGAGCACCGATCTTATAAGTCGGGGGTCCATGGTTCGAATCCATGCATACCCACCTAATTAGGTTAGTAATTTAAAAAGATTTTTTCTTTTGTAAATTAAAGTAATTAATTGACATTAGAACTAATAATAAAATTCCTAAAATAAAGGCAAAGTTGCGAGCAGTGATACTATCCATTATAGCTCCAAGGAAAAAGGCTCCAAGTGCATAAGGGAGTTGTTTAATCATATTAAAGGTGGATATACTAGTTGCACGAAATTTTGATGGGACTGAATTATTGATAACATTTGATGATAAATTCTCAAAAAATGAATCACTGACCTGACGTAAAATTAGAATTAAACCTCCGAATAATATAGAAACAAATGGTGAAAGAATATAAATTAAGACTCCTAACATACCAATAAAAAATAAAGAAGTTATATTTCCAAATTTACGTCGTAATTTAGGAATAAGTTGAACTGATACTGAAGTAATCAATAATATAGCTGCAGTTAATATACTTAATGATCGTTCATTAAAACCAAATTCAATTCCGAGAATACTATCTAAAGATTGGGTGGAAACAACAAAAATACAACCGATGGTTAATAATAAATATATTTTGCTTCTGACTTCAGTTGATGATTTAAATAAATATTTAAATCCTTGTTGTATTTGGTAAATAAAGTTTTTTAAAGAAAATTCTTGGTTATCAACTTTCAAATTAAACAAAAATAATGCGATAAATGCGCCACATAGGGTAAAAAAACTATTTAAATAAAAAGGTAGAGTTGGAATTTTTGTATATATATAACCTCCAATAACAGTACACAAAGTTAATGTTATTAATTGAATTGTTTGAATTTTTGAAAATATTTTATCGTAATTATCTTGTTGATTATTTTCTGCAAGATAATCATAAATATAAGCATCCATAGTGCCAGAATAAAAAGCCATTCCTATTCCTAGGATAAAACTGGAAATTACTAAATTAGTTAAATTCCCAGATCTTGCCATAATAAATTGGCCAAATGCTAAAACAAAAAGCGAAATTATAATAGTTTTTTTCTTTCCTAACAAATCAGCAATAGCACCAGTTGGAATTTCTGAAACTACAGAGGTAAAAAATAAAACAGTTTCCAATAGACCAATACCAGAATAGTTAGTAAAACGAAGATAATAAAAAACCCAAATCCCCATCCAAAACCAAGAATAACGAGTGATGCTAATTAAATATATAAGAAAAATATTTTTGTTTTTCATAAAATATTTTTCATTATTTCTAATAATTCAAAAACATCTTTTCCTTAACTTGTCTTAATGTTTCTTTAGCAACTTCACGAGCACGGGCGGTACCTTCTTTTATAATTTGATCAACAATTTCTGGATGAGATTCGTAGTAATGACGCTTCTCTTGGATAGGAGCTAAGAATTTGATGATGTTATCGGCTAACTGGTTTTTGCAAGCTACACAGCCTCTAGTACCCGCTTTACACTCTGATTCAACAACTTTTAAATCGTTAGAATCGGTAAACATTTGATGATAATAATAGACCATACAATTGTCGGGGTGACCAACGTCGGTAAGACGAATTTTTTGAGGATCGGTGAAAGCCATTTTGACTTTTTGACGAATAATTTCAGGAGAATCGCTTAAATAAATAGCATTACCTAAACTTTTGCTCATTTTGGAATTACCATCTAAACCTTTGACTCGAGGAAAGTCGCCGACTTTAGCTTTTGGTTCAACTAAAACTTGACCATAAATTTCATTGAATTTTCGAACAATTTCGCGAGCTAATTCGATATGAGGAAGTTGATCATCACCCACCGGAACTAATTCAGCTTGAAAAGAGGTAATATCGGCAGCTTGACTGACGGGATAACCTAAAAATCCATAAGTTATATTATTTTTGAACAATTTTTCTTTTTGTTTTAACTCTTCTTTAGTGGTGGGATTGCGTTCAAGTCGAGATACAGTGACCAAATTGGAATAAAAAACAGTTAATTCGGCAATTTCAGGAATTTGAGATTGAATAAAAATAGTTGATTTTTTAGGATCGATACCAACTGCAAGATTATCTAAAATAACTTCACGAACATTATGGCGAACTTTTTCAGGATTTAAAAAATTATCAGTTAATGCCTGAACATCGGCAATAATAACAAAAGTGTCGTATTTATCTTGAAGTTCAACTCGGTTTTTTAAGGCACCAAAATAATGACCAATATGAAGTGGGCCAGTAGGACGGTCACCGGTAAGGATACGAGGTTTATTAGTGTTCATGAGTTTATTTTAACATTATTCAAAACCCCTCTGTCCCGCTTTGCGGGACATCTCCCCTTGAGGAAAGGGAGACTTATATATTAATAATTTTCGATTTTGCTGGTATAATACAGCTTAGCTTTATTAAAGCCGAAGTCAGGTATCCCACAATTAAGGGTGAAGGGGCGTTAGGCGAAAACAAAAAAAATGACAAAAGAAAAACATGAAATCAAAGCAGAAATTAGAACTGTTTTGGGTAGAAGAGTTAAACATTTGAGAAATGCAGGATTAGTTCCAGCCACTATTTACGGACACAAATTTGAATCTGTTTCGATTCAATTCAATGGTTTAGAATTACAAAAAATTTACGACAAGGTTGGAGAAAGTGGTTTGATCGAACTTTTAGTTGGTAGTGATAAATACAATATTCTTTTCAGAAATCCACAATATAGTCCAGTTGAGAGTGAAATCGTTCATATTGACTGTTATAAAGTTAATTTGAAAGAAAAAATTAATGCTTTCATTCCAATTGAATTAATTGGTGAAGCTCCAGCAGTTAAAGATGGAAATACTTTAGTTTCAATTACTGATGAAATCGAAGTTGAAGCTTTACCTACTGAATTACCAGAAAAGATTGAAATTGATATTTCAATATTGACTGAAGTTGACCAAATGATTACTGTTGAAGATATTAAACTTGGTGACAAAATCACTATCTTAACTCCAGCAGATCAAGCTATTGTTAAAGTTGAAGAACCAAGAGCTGAAGAAGTAATTGAAGAAGTTACCGAACCAGTTGAAGTTCCAGCTATGAACCAAAAGACCGAAGAAGAAAAAGCGGCCGCTGAAGCTGAAAAAGCTAAAGATAAAGACGAAGAATAAAGTAGATCGTAGGTGATAGATCGTCGATCGTCGATAAAAATTAAAAATAAGGACGCTCCGAAAGGAGCGTTCTTTGGGTTAATTAAGAATTAAGAATTAAAAATTTAAGATTGCTTCGTCGTTAACTCCTCGCAATGACACTACTTGGAAAGGGAATAGTAAAGTCGGTCGACGTCGTCGCGGATAGGATCGAGTTGATGGGCGATTTTTATTGATTCAAAACTGTTATCGGGTTGATTAATAAGAGAATAAAGTTTGGCTAACTGCAAATAATCTTCAGTAGTTTTCGAATTTTTTTGATTAAGAACACTGATTCTTTGCTTAATTTGGTCTGGTTGATTTTGAAATTTATAATCAACAGTTTCGGTTTGATTAAGATTATCTTCAAGCTTTGAAGCTTCAAGCCAATCGTTGTTTTGAACTAAAAGACGCCAAAAATTTAAACGACCACTATAACTGTCCCCTTTATTAAAACTAGCCATTTGAATTTTACTCTTAGTAAAAATATCGGGATGTTTAAAGGAAATGAAAAAATTAAGACCAATGGTAGCAAATAAAAAAACAATGGCAAATATCTCTAAAACTTTATTTCCAGTTTTTGGTCTAAACCCCTCTGTCCCGCTTTGCGGGACATCTCCCCTTGAGGAAAGGGAGACATTAACCACGTCTTTAATATTTGATCTCATTTGGCCAAGAAGAGGAAACTAACAACTCTGCTTTGAGATTGAAATCTTTTTGAAGATTTTGATAAACGGTTTCAGTAATAAAAGGAATAAAAGGATGAAGCAATTTGAGACTGGTTTGAAGAACAGTTAGTAAAACTGAAACAATGTTTTCACCACCGCCTTCGTCTGACGACTTCGTCGAGTCAAGCCTATCTTTGGAATCTTCAATATAAATGTCGCAAAATTCATGCCAGAAGAATTGATATAAATTTTCGGAAGCTTGACCAAAATGATAAGTTTCTAAATTTTTAGTAGTAGAAACGATAATTTCGTTTAATTTTTTCAATATTTCTTTGTCGGAATCAGTTAATTTTGATTTATCAATATCGAGAGAAACTGTTAAATTTGGATTTTTTTCGCGGAGACGATCAATAAGCATTTCAATAAAACGGGAAGAGTTCCAAATTTTATTAACAAAATTACGTTGAGCGCGAATTTTATCTTCAGAAACAACAAAATCACTAGCTGGAGCAATACCATAAACTAAAGACATACGAAGAGCATCGGTGCCATATTTTTCGGTCATATCGAGTGGATTGACAACATTACCTTTAGATTTAGACATTTTTTGACCCTTGGCATCGGTAACTTTGGAATGAAGATGAACAGTTTTGAACGGAACTTCGTTGGTTAAATAAAGACCAAACATGGTCATACGAGCCACCCAGAAAAAGAGAATATCCCACAAGGTGTCCATGACAGTAGTAGGATAAAAATAGTCAAAATCGGGAGATGATTTAGATGGATCGGTGGTATTAAAACCAAGAGTACTGAGTGGCCATTGACCACTTAAAAACCAAGTATCGAAAGTATCAGTTTCTTGAATAAGGGCAGTAGATTTACATTTTGGACAATGATCAAGATGATCGACATTAAAATCGGCATCGACTGGAGCAACTAAAGATTGGAGACCATTTTTGATTTCTTCAACCGAATATTTACCTTTTAAATCTTTGTAAAAACCAGAAACAACTTGGTTGTTTTTATCTAAGAAATTTAATTTAATGTCAGGATTACAATCTAAACAATACCAAGCAGGAATTTGAGGACCCCAAACAATTTGACGAGAAATGTTCCAATCGCGAATGTTTTCCATCCAAGTGATGTAGGCTTTTTTGAAACGAGTAGGGAAAAATTTAAGTTGACCATTTTTGGCAGCTTCAATGGCTGGTTTAGCTAAAGAATCAATTTTGACATACCATTGAGGAGCAGTAATTGGTTCAATTGGGCGACCACAACGATAACAATGACCAACTTCATGAGTATAGTCCTCTATTTTTTCCATTAGACCACTTTCGGTTAAGTCAGCAATAACGGCTTGTCGAACTTGATTGGGAAATAAACCTTGATATTTTTCAGGAACATTTTTGTTGGATTTACCATCATAATCAAAAATTCTGACAAATTCGAGATTGAATTTTTTACCCATGTCATAATCTTCAGGAGAATGAGAAGGAGTAACTTTGACAGCGCCAGTACCAAATTTAATATCGATAGAATCTTCAAAAATAATCGGAATTTCTTTGTTAACTAAAGGTAATAAAAGTTTTTTACCTTTTAAATCAGCATATCTTTTATCTTTTGGATTGACAGCGACGGCGGTGTCGCCAAGCATGGTTTCAGGACGAGTGGTAGCCACAGTAACAAATCTATCTTTTTCCCCTACTACTGGGTATTTAAAATACCAGAGATGGGAATTAACGGTTTTATGATCGACTTCAAGATTGGAAAAAGCAGTGCCACAAAAAGTACAATAATTGACGATTTTTTCATCGCGATAAACTAAACCATCTTTATAAAGTTTTTTGAAAGTGGCCAAAACATTGTCAACAATAGGTTCTTCTAGGGAATAATGATAGCGAGTCCAATCCATGGAGAAGCCAAGCTTCTTCATTTGGAATTGATTTAATTTTCGGTTTTCTTCGACGAAATCCCAAATCATTTTATAGAGAGTTTGACGATCGAAATCGAAACGACTTTTTCCCTCTTTAGCTAATCTTTTTTCAAAAACGAATTGAGTTTCAATACCAGCATGATCACCACCTGGAAGCCAAAGAGTTGGTTGACCAAGCATGCGATGATAACGAATTAAAATATCTTGAATAGTGAACAAAGCGTGACCCATATGCATGGGATCGTTGGCATTTGGAAGAGGCAAAATTATAGAATAAGGGTTGTCTTTAAGTTTAGCTTCTTTTGGGTTGACAGGGACTTTGGGAGTGAAGGCGCCAGATTCTAACCATTTGTCGTAAATTTGCCCTTCAGATGAGGAATTGTAAGCTTTATCCATGAGGATATTTTAGCATGGAGAGGAATTAATAATTAATAATTAATAATTTTAGATTGCTTCGTCATGGAATTCCTCGCAATGACACAGGAATGTTAAAATTGACTATGAAACAAAGTGATATTTATAAAATTCATCAAAAATTAAGTCATGGGGTTAATAAAAGTAGAACGTTGGAAATTTGCTGGACACATAGTTTGATTGTGAGAACTATAGCCGACCAAATTGCTGAAAAATTGGAAAAAGAATATGGAATTACGATTGATAAAAAATTAATGGAAATTGGAGCTTTGATTCACGATGTTGGTTATTATGATTGTTTTGATGATAATGGTAAAAAAATAAAAGATTATGTTCTCCATGGCAGAATGGGTTATGAAATTTTATTAAAAATGGGAGTGTCAAAAAAAAGAGCTCGATTTGCTTTGACTCATGTGGGAGTTGGATTTGAAAAAGACATTCCAATAAGTTTGGAAGAAGAAATTGTCTGTTATGCTGATAATTTCCACTCAAAAGGACATCCTGGATTTAATACTTTTAAGGAAACAAAAGAAGAATTTATAAAAATTAATCCTGATTATGGAATTATTTTAGAAAGATTTAAAGATAAGTTTGGAATTCCTAATTTGAAAGCATTGGAAAAGAAATATAGGGAATGGCATAAAGAGATAAATGAGATGTTAGATCGTAGATGTTAGATCGTCGATTTTTTATTTTTAATTAAAAAGGGCGAGTCACGCCTCGCCCCTACAAAAACTTTAATATATACAAATGTTAGAATACACCATGAAAATGTTGATGATTGGGGAAAATAATTATCAAGAAACTATTGAAGAAACTGTAATGGTTTTGAAAAATGGTGGATTGGTGGTGTTTCCAAGCGACACGGTTTACATTTTGGCAGTCGATCCAACTAGTGAAACAGCAACTAAAAAACTATTAGCTTTTAAAAATAGATGGACTGGGAAGGCAATTTCGGTAGCAGTTTTGAATAAAGATATGGCCAAGGAATATGTAGAACTTAATGAAAATGGCGAAAGTATTTATACAAATTTATTACCTGGACCTTTTACAATTGTTAGTAATGGAAAAGCAAAAGTAGCCAAGGGAATCGAAGCGGAAAATGGAACTTTAGGAATTAGAATTCCGGACAATAAATATATTATGGAGGTGGTAAAAATGTTTGGAAAACCAATTACGGCCACTTCGGCTAATTTGTCGGGGCGAACTCCAAACTATTCAATTGCTAGTTTTCTAAGACCATTATCGAATAAAAAAAGAGAGATGATTGATTTGATTGTGGATGCAGGAAAATTACCACGAAACAAACCATCGACAGTAATTGACGCCACTGAAGCGGAATTAAAAATATTAAGACGAGGCGATTTAATTACTTCCAGTAGTCAAACATTGATTTCTAAGTCAGAAAAAGAAACTGAAAAAATTGCGGAATTTATATTGTCTAAATCCCTCTCGGCAACAAAACCCACCCTACCCTCCCTTGAAAAGGGCGGGCTTAAACCAATTATTTTTGCATTGACGGGAGATTTGGGGTGTGGGAAAACAGTTTTTTCTCGAAAGATTGGACATTTATTGGGAGTGAAAGAAAAAATAACCTCCCCTACTTTTGTAATATACAATGAATACAAATTAGATCGTCGATCGTCGATCGTAGATCGTAGAGAAAATATTGATAAGTTTTTACATTTTGATTTGTATCGAATTAGTGCAGATTATGAATTGGAAGAAATTAAATTTTTTGAATTGTTTGAAAATAGTGTGACTTGTATTGAATGGCCAGAAAATATGGGTGAAGAAAATTTTGAAAGACTTAAAAAAGAAAATACAGTGATAACCATCCATTTTAAATATTTGGATGAAAAGACGAGAGAAATTAAGTATTAATTAATAATTAATAATTAAGAATTAAGAATTTTAAATTCAATCTTCCTTTAACACTTTATTTGATCCTCCTTCGCTGAAAGCTACTGATGGACGAAGTGAAAGGGAGATATTTATTTTTTATTCAAAATCTACCCCTGCCCGCAATCGCTGAAGCGATAGCTTCTGCAGGCGGGCCTGCCCCTCCTTTGATCCGCCAGAGGGCGGACAGGCTAAGATGGGGTTAATTATTATTGTGATAATACAGGATATAATTAAGAATAATGATTAAGAAAATAGTGATTGGTTTGGTTTTTGGAGTTTTGTTGTTAACCATAATATTAATAAACAAACAATTAAAAAGTGGTTTGGCTTTGGAAAATTTAAGTCCAATTTCAAAAATAAGAGAAAATTCTGAACAAAAAACAGGAATTATTAATTTTGGTAAAGAAACAGAAATTATTTTGACTGGAGATATTATGTTGGGAAGAAGTGTGATGGCAACAAGTTTGTTGAGAAAAAATGTTAATTATCCATTTGAAAAAGTGGCTAAAATATTAAAATCGGCTGATATAACGGCTGGCAATTTAGAAAATCCAATAACTAAAGATTGTCCAATTTCGAATGATGGGTTTAAATTTTGCACCAGTCCAGAAATGGCCGAAGGACTAATTTTTGCCGGAGTAGATGTAGTTAGTTTGGCTAATAATCACACCACAAATTATGGAAATGATGGTTTTATTCAAACTAAAAATTATTTGAAAAATGAAAATGTAGATTTTGTGGGAGATAAAAATTTAGTAATTAAGGAGGTTAATGGAATAAAATTTGGATTTTTAGGAATGGATTTTGTGGTTAATAAACCAACAGAAATTGATTATGAATTTATTAAAGAATCGAAAAAAAATGTCGATGTATTAATAGTAATGCTTCATTGGGGAGTGGAATATACTTCTAGTCCAACTGCCACTCAAAAATTAATAGCTAAAAAAATAATTGAATCTGGAGCCGATGTAATTGCCGGAGGACATCCTCATTGGCCACAAGATATTGAATATATCGAAGGAAAACCAGTTTTTTATTCACTCGGTAATTTTGTGTTTGATCAATCGTGGAGTGAAGAAACTAAAAAAGGACTAGTAGTTAAGCTTAGATACCAAGGAAATAAACTTTTAGGAGTTGATAAAATGCCAATTTATATGAAGAATTTCGGACAACCAGAATGGACAGGAAATTAGATGATAGATCGTAGATCTAAATCTACCCCTACCCCTCCTTTGACTAAAGGAGGGTTAATAAAATGTTTTAGATATTGATAGAGACGCCCCGCCGGGACGTCTCTACAGAAAGAAAAATAATTTATTTATTTTGAGATTGCCACGCTGCGCTCGCAATGACACAATTCAAAATCTACCCCTACCCCTCCTTTGACGAAAGGAGGGATTAATTATAAAAGTTTGAATGATTTGAGGAAGGTTTCACATTCGGCTTTGAGAGTGGATTTGCCGTTGTGAACACATTGGAGAGTGTAATTTTTACTGTTGTATTGAATATCAACTATGGTTTGAGAATCGGTGTCATAACGATAAGTGTTTTGACCAGAGATAACTAAATTTCCACTAAAATTACGATTTGCCGTTGTCCAAGCCCATTGACCATTTAGACCAACATGAACGGCAAAATTTCCAGAATTTGAATAAAAAGTATATCGATTTCCACTACTTTCTTTGTCTTGATAAAGTTTTCTGAAAGAAGAGTAGACAATTGAAAAACCATCAGTAGAACTTGAGAAAGTTAATTCAGTTGGAGTTGGAGTTGGAGTTGGGGTAATAGAGATCGTAGATGGAGTTGGAGTGATGGTAATTTTTGGAGTTATTGTAGGAGAAGCAGAAGGAGTGGCAGTAATTTTTGGAGTAACTGTAGGAGTTAATTTTTTGGTAGGAGTAGCAGTAGCGACAGGAGTAATTGAAACAGTAGGAAGAGCAATAATAGTAGGGGTAGGAGCGATGGTTGGAGTAATTGAGGTTTCTGGTGGAAAACCGTTGGGAATAGAAGAAATTAATTTTGAGTAGTTAATTAGGTAAAAAATGCCAAAGGCTGATAAAATCAACAAGATTATAGAAGGGATGATATATTTAAGATTTTTTGAATCCATACATTTATAATACAGTATTAATGAAAATATTAGCAATAGAAACTAGTTGTGATGATACTTGCGCCGCCGTTTTAGAAAACGACTGTCTGTTATCGAACGTGATTTCTTCCCAAACTGATTTACATGCTAAATGGGGTGGAGTGGTGCCAGATATTGCCAAACGAGCACATATGGAAAATATTGAACCAGTAATTGCGGAAGCACTAAAATGTTTAAACCCCTCTGTCAATAAATCGACATCTCCCCTTGAGAAAAGGGAGACATTAAAAAATTTATCGACTGAAGAAATAATTGATAAATTAATAAAAGATATTGATGTGATTGCGGTGACACAAGGACCAGGGTTAGCGATTGCTTTGGGAGTAGGAGTAAACAAGGCTAAAGAATTGGCAATTAAATACAATAAAAAATTGATTGGAGTTAACCATGTGGAAGGTCATATTTTGGCTAATTTAATTAAAAATAAATTAGGAAAACCAGATAGAAAAATTGAATTCCCGGCTTTGGCAATGACAGTTTCGGGAGGACATACGAAATTGATTTTAGTTCAAAATCTACCCTGCCCTCCTTTGATGAAAGGAGGGTTAAATAATTTTAAATATACGGTGGTTGGGGAAACTTTGGATGATGCGGCTGGTGAGGCTTTGGACAAAGCGGCAAAAATGATGGGGTTGGGATATCCCGGTGGCCCAATTGTGGAAAGATTGGCTCAAATGGGTGATAAAAATTATTTAAAACTTCCCCGTCCATTATCAACTCAAAAGAATTTTGATTATTCTTTTTCTGGTTTAAAAACTTCTTTTTATTATCAAATTAAAGAATGGCAAAAAGATAAAATTGGAGAAAATTTAGCCAATTTATCGGCAACTTTTCAAGATGCGGTTTTTGACAGTTTGTTAATTAAATTTAAAAAAGCAATTGAATTTTATAAACCAAAAACCTTATTGGCCAGTGGTGGAGTTTTGGCAAATATGGAATTAAGAAAACGATTGAGAAAATTAGCTAAGGAAATGAAAACCCCAATTTTTATGCCAATGAAAAAAGTTTTTAATACCGATAATGCGGCGATGATTGGAGTGGTGGGATATTACAAAGCTTTGAGAAAAGAATTTGTGGAAGACAAAGAAAGTTTGGATAGAGACCCAAGGTTGAATTTTTAAATCAAAATCTACCCCTGCCCCTCCTTTGACGAAAGGAGGGGTTAATAAAATTTTTTATCTACAGAAAATTAAATATAAAAAATAATACAATTGATTAGATTTTGGTACCACGGCGATAGACGGCAGCCCAAGGGACAAAATTGGAAGTGAAAGTTTTTTGATGAAGAATGGTGCCGTCGGCTTTTTTAACAATCCAATCAAATGAGGTTTTTAAACCCGGAACTGCATGTTCATCTTGAATAGTTTTGCCAACTGGAAGGGTTGGATCGTCGATATAAACTGTGGGTGGAGCTGGTTGAGATCCCCATTGACGATAATTGGCAATTTCAGTAACTCGACCATCAGAAGTACCATAAATTTCGTAAGTAAGTTTTTTATTAATCCCATCGTAAGTGCTTTGAATTAAAACATGATGACCAGTATCGTTGATAAAAGCTAAATCTGGATTAGGGATAAAAACAGTGGCATCGAAACCTGGTTTAGAATCTTCTTCATAATAACTGACACGATAAGCATGAGATTGACGTTTGGTGATATCGAGACCAGCGTCTAACATGGCTCGGAAAAGAGTTGTTGAAACTTGACAAACTCCCCCGCCAACATCGAGTTGAGTTTTACCTTCTTTAATAATGTAAGCTTTGGAATAACCGGCTTCAAGACTAACTTCACCTAGGGATTTAATAAAAGAAAAAGTTTCACCTGGGGCAACCAAAATACGATTGACAATAGAGGAACCTTTGGCAACATTAATGTTACGCGTAGCCGAGGAATGTTTGAAAGTGGAAACTCCTTTACCTAATAATTCTTTAATACCTAAATCGTTAACATCATTATTTTTAATGTTAGGTTCGGAAATAGCGACTTCAATTTTAAAAGTTTTTGATTTGTCTGGAGAAGAAAATAATTCATTTAAGTAATTTGGGAGAGAAACAATTAATTGTTCTTCATTTAGTTTTAAACCATTTTTGGCAGGTTGAAATTCGGTAACCTGACTATTTTCAAATTTAAAAACAGCATCGACGGGATCTTGATTAAAACTAGGAGCTAAATTTTTGACATATTGAGTAATTTTGTCCGAATTATAGGAACCATTAAAATCTAACCAAGAAATAATAGTGGCAGTATCAATAATCGTTTCTTTAGTATCGGCGGTTAAAATAATAGTTTTACCTAAGAATTTTTGAGCTCTAGTTTTGGTTTGATTAACTTGGTCTTGAGAAGGAATAGAACCAACATCTTGGGTAACTAAATTAATTTTTTGATCGAATTTAGCGGTCATTAAATTGTTGGTTAATTCATCGCGAACAGCTTCGCGATCAATACTAACACCGGTGGTTCCTAGAGTATAAATAATTTGACTACCGCTTAATTTTAATTCACTAGGAATAAAAGGTTTTTCAACCTGAGTTGAGAGATTATCGAGTTCAGAATTGAGCTGATCATTATTAAAATAAGTATTTAAATTAAAGTTTTTTGGCTTAAAAAAGTTTTCAATATAAGTTAAAATTCCTTCATTCAGACGACGATAAAGCATGGAATTAGCCATTTTATTGCGATCAATAGAAGCAGAAATTGAAGCTAGAGAAAGATTGTAATCTTTTTGATTAGGGAGAACTAAAACGACTTGAGAAGGTAGGGAAAAATCAGAATTAAGATTATCTAAAATTTGAGCACGAGAAAGATGAGAATAATTTTTGGTTAAGACAAAAGTGTTATCGGCAGTTTTGTCATAATTAATAAGAATAGGGATAATTAAAACTAAAATAGGAATTAAAATAATGGCCAAAATTAGAAAAATTATTTTCTTTTTGTTCATATTATGATTTTCTGTCCATGGCCTGATTGGCCAATTCATCGGCTAATTTGTTAAAATCGCGACGAATATCTTGATATTTAATTGGTAAATTAATTTCAGTAATTAACTTTTGAGCTTTTGTAAAAATAGGAACTAAATTGGGAGATTTAACTTTATAGATTCCTTGAAGTTGACGAATCATAAGTTGAGAATCGGCAAAGAAATTAACTTGAGTAAGTTTATAATTATCTTTATTGTCTAAAATCCATTTGAGGGCGGCTAAAAGACCAGAATATTCAGCTTCATTGTTAGTTTTGATGCCTAAAAAAGTTGATTCTTGATAGATGATTTCGTTTTTTTCGCTGTAAATGACCAAACCAAAACCAGAAATACCTGGATTTCCACGAGAACCACCATCGGTGTAAACATTAATTTGCATAGATTATGATAACAAAATAACAAATTAATTAATAATTAAGAATTAATAATTTGAACACACAATTGAAAACCCCTCTTTGTTCAAAATCTACCCCTGCCCCTCCTTTGAAGAAAGGAGGGGTTATTTTTCTTTAAAACCCCTCTGTCCCGATAAATCGGGACATCTCCCCTTGATGAAAGGGAGACATATATTTTTAATTTAAATATTTAAGAAAAAAAACAGCAGAATTATCTTTACCATATTGATAATCTTTAATCCAACCAGCATCTTCGTAACCATTTTTTTTATAAAAATTAATTACTTCACTGTCTCCTTTATTGGTGTAGGCAAATAATTTAGAAATTCCTTTTTTAAAAACTTGTTTTTCTAATTCTTTTAAAAGCAATGATCCTATTCCTTTTCCCACTTCTTTTGGATCAACTGCAGTAAGAACAATTACCCATTTTTCTTTTCCTTCTTTTGAGTTTATTAAACTTTCTTGTTGAGCATAAATAATCCCAATAGTTGAACCATCATCAGAAATTGCCTTAAGACATAATCCATAATTTTCAGCTATAGCTTTAGTCATTTCTGAAAATGAAAACCAATTGGATAAATCAGAATCAGAAGTGTTTAAAAAAGCTTTTTGAGCAATATTGGTTAAATCTTTAATATCTTTAATGGGATTTGCAATGATTATTTTCATAATTATTCTATAAATAATAGGAGGGACATGAGGGCGACGCCGAGAACGATAAAGAAAAGTTGAATAAGAGAATGAGATAAAGGTGGATCGTGACGATGAAGTTCAGGAATTAAATCACTGGCAGCGAGATAAATAAAAGAACCGGCGGTAATTGGAAGTAAATACAAAGAAAAAGAGGAAAAATTGGACCCAAGGAAAAAGACTAAAATAGCTCCAATAAAAGCGGAAGTGGCCGAAAGTAAATTGTACATAAAAGCTTTAAATGGAGACAGACCAGCGTGAATTAAAATGGCAAAATCCCCGACTTCTTGAGGAATTTCGTGGAGTAAAACTGCCAAACTAGTAACTAGTCCTAATTTAAAATCGACCATAAAACTGGCAGCAATCATCATGCCATCGATAGAATTATGAACAGTATCGCCGACAGTATTTAAAATAATTAAATGTTTATGTTCATTATCGTGACAATTAATTTCATGACAATGATGCCATCTTAAAACTTTTTCTAAAACAAAGAAAAGCAACATGCCACCAATAATTAATAAAGAAACAATATTGGAATTGAGAGATTCAAAAGCCTCAGGTAAAAGATGAATGAAAGCATCGCCTAAAAGAGCACCGATGGCAAAACTAACTAAAAATAAATTAATGGTTTCACTAGTCTTTTTTTTAGCAAAAAAAATGAGAAGGCCAGCCAAAGAAATAAGACTAATGATTAAAATTGAAATTAAAGAAAAAAATAGGGCGGACATTATTTTAATTAATAATTAAGAATTAATAATTAATAATTAATAATTACCTTTTTGTTTAAATAATTAAGAATTAAGAATAAACATATTATAGTTAAAATATAAGATTTTAGGGTATGATATATGTGTGAACCCAGAAGAAATAATATCACCATTACCACCAAGACAAGTTCCTTTTGAACCAGAAGTTGAGGAAGAACAAACCCCTTCTCCACAAATAAATACTGAAGTACCTCAAGTTAACCAATCTTCCCCTAGCCCTAAATCTAAACCAAACTTTAAAAAAATAGGCATAATTGCTGGGATTGTGGTGGCAGTTTTAATAATAATTATATTAATAGTTAAAGCTCTGACTGGGACTAAAACTACCAAACAAGTAACTTTAAATTATTGGGGTTTATGGGAAGAAGAAAGTGTAATGAATGGAATTATTGCTGAGTATGAAGCTAAAACTCCTAATGTAAAAATTAATTACAAAAGAAACCAAATAAGTGATTATGAAACCAGACTTAAAAATAGATTAGCAAAAAGTGGAACTGAAACGACTGATGTTCCAGATATTTTTAGAATTCATAATAGCTGGATTCCCATGTTTAGTGATAATTTAGCTCCAGTTCCAGCTGAAACAGTAACCACTTTATCTTTGGCTAATGATTTTTTCGATAATTATAAAAAAGATTTAAAAGTGAATGAAAATTATATGGGAATACCATTAATGTATGATGGTTTGGCTTTGTTTTACAATAAAGATTTATTGACGGCAGCTGGGGTTGAAGTCCCAAAAAGTTGGTGGGATTTAGAAACGGCAGCTAATAAAATTACCAAAAAAAATGCCGAAGGAAAAATAGAAGTAGCTGGAGCAGCTTTGGGTTTAGTAGATAATGTGGATCATTGGAGTGATATTGTAGGTTTGATGATGAAACAAAATGGAGTTAATTTAAATAATTTAGATACAGATAATTTAAAAAAAGCTAAAGATGTTTTAACTTTTTATACTTTATTTCATACTAAAGATAAGGTTTGGGATGCAACTTTGCCAAATTCAACTCAAATGTTTGCTAGTGGAAAATTGGCTTTTTATTTTGGACCATCCTGGAGAGTTTTTAATCTTCAAGATTTAAATCCTAGTTTAAATTTTGGAGTAGCCGTAGCACCACAATTGCCAACTTCTGATAATAAATTAACTAATATTAATTGGTCAACTTATTGGTTTGAAGGAGTTAATAAAAATAGTAAAAACCAAGAAGAAGCCTGGAAATTTTTAGAGTATTTATCTTCAAAAGAGGGATTAGAAAAAAGTTATCAAGCTGATTCTTTGATTAGACCTTTTGGACAAATTTATCCTAGAAAAAGTATGGCTGATAAAATTAGTACCAATGAAAAAATCAAACCATTTATTGATATGGCCAACTCATCAGTTGGTGGTTATTTATCCTCTTTTACTGATACAGATGGAGTTAATGCTAATTTGATTAAATATTTCGGTGATGCAGTTAATGGACTAGTAACGAATGGTAATGATAGTGAAGAAATTATGACGACTTTACAAAGTGGAGTAAATCAGACAAAACAGAAATACAAACTTACGTTTTAATTAAAAATCCCTCTCGGCATTCGCCGCATCTCCCTTTGATGAAAGGGAGAAGTTTATTTTTATTTTTAAAGTATAATTAAACTATAAAGTTATAAAAAATAATAAATAATATGATACTGGTAAATTTTAAAATCTATAAAGAAAGTTTTGGGGATAAGGCAGTAGAATTGGCAAAAATTTGTGCTAAAGTGGCTAAAAAAACTGGGGTAAAAATTATTCCAGTGGTTTCGGCTTTAGATGCTTATAGAATAAAAAAAGAAATTGGGACTGAAATATACTTACAATCGGTTGATGCGGTGACTGAAGGGGCTAAAACTGGGTTTATCTCCCCAATTGCAGCCAAGGAATTAAAAATTGATGGATCGATAATAAATCATTCTGAACACCGACTTAAAACTGGAACAATTAAACAAATATTAAAAGATTGGCCAAAAGATTTTAAAAGTGTGTTGTGTATTAGTAGTTTGGGTCAAATTGATAAATGGGCCAAAAATACAACAGCAGATATTGTGGCTTATGAACCAAAAGAATTGATTGGAAGTAAGGATAAATCGGTGGCCACAGAAAAGAGCGAAACAATTAAAAAAATAGCCGAAATTTATAAAAATAAGATTGTGTTAGTGGGAGCGGGAGTAAAAAGTGTGGAAGATGTAAAAGTGTCGTTAAAAATGGGAGCTAAGGGAATTTTAATATCCTCTTCAATTATTAAATCTAAAAATCCGGAGGCAGAATTAGAGAAGCTAGCCTCGGCTTTTTAGTGTATAATTCACCTACTTATGGCATCTATTGATAATCTATTGGTTTCTCTCTTGGTTGACGAAGTCGTCGGCGGTTTTATCGTCACTATTCCACCTGGTCACGTTGGTTGTATTTATAGTATGTTTCGGGGAGTTTTGAAAAATGTTTGGTACCCTGGAATGCATTTTAAAGTGCCAATTATTCACCGAGTTAAATTGTTTAATGCTCAATTAATTGAATACACTGTTTCTAAAGATATTTTACTAAAAGATAATAAAGAAATTATGGGTGATGAAGTGATTAATGCAGTAACTTCCGATAATAAATTTGTGGCAGTGGAAGCAACTGTGTTGATTAAACTAGATACCGAAAGATTGCCAGAAATTTGGCAAAATATTGGAGAAAATTTTATTTCCAAAGTGGTGCGACCAGTGACTCGAAGCCGAATTCGAAAAGTAATAACTAACCATACTTTAATAAAAGCCCTATCTACCGATAGAAGTATTATTGAAGATGAAATTAAAACCGAATTACAAGAAACTTTAAGTTCTCAAGGACTTCATGTAGAAAATTTGTATTTAAGTTCTTTAACTCCAATTGAATCTAATTTGCCACAAGAAGTGGTGGTTAGCCAGAAGCCAGAGTTAACGACCAACATTGAGATGGGGACAAGATTTTAAGAGCTGATTGAGCCGAATTTAGGGTTGATTGAGTAGTAGTAACATCATCAAAAAGAATAAAATTTTGGTGTTTAAATTGACCTGCGATTGGGGTTAAAGAGAAGATATTGGATACATTATTTATTCTATCCATAGATTTAGTGAGACGGGCTTGAGCATGAGTTGATTTATGACGAAGAAGAATGTGATTAGAAAACTTCAATTTAAGTTTTTTAGCTAATTTGGCTGATAAAAGTTCCGACTGATTAAAACCCCGCCAATTAAAACGAGAAGGGTGTAGAGGAATAGGAATTAAAATAAAATCATTTTGACGCCAATATTTTAATAAATTGGGAAAATTAGTTTTAAGTTCTTTGACCATTAAAGAGACTAAAATATCAGCATTATCGGTGACAAAATTGTATTTTAAATCGGTAATTAAAGATTTAATAGCTAAATTATATTTAAAAAAACTTAGACTGCCATCGAAGCCAGATTTAGGTGGTTTAATCGATAAGATAGGGATATTTTGTTGACATTTGGGACATAAATATTCCCCTACTTTATTACAACCACAGCATTTCTTAGGAAAAATTAAATCCAAAAAAAGAGACATAAATAATTCTACTACAAAATCTACCCCTACCCCTCCTTTGACGAAAGGAGGGGTTAATATTAATTGTATAAATATGTTGTTAGAGACGCCCCGACGGGACGTCTCTACATGGAAAATAAATTGAGATTGCTTCGTCGCAAGCTCCTCGCAATGACACAATATATGGTTTTTGGGCAGAAAAATTTAAATTTGGTATAATATAGACCTCTGGAGATGTATTGCATTGACGGAGTTAGAACTTTAAAAGACTGCAAGCCGACTTTGATCCATTGAGTCGTTAAACAGGGTTAAAACAAAACATGCCAAAAATACTTTTGGTGTCAAATTAACTGAAGTTGCAAACGCCTTCACTGGTGCTTTCGCTCCTAAAGTTAATGCTTACGCTTTAGCTTAAGCAAGACCATTTTTTAGTTTTCTATTTTGAGGGGAATTAAAAAGTGTTAACTAAATCAAAACGCTGTTATTAGAATCTCGACTTTCTAATAATTTAAGAGAGGGGTAATTCCCTCAACAATCGACACTTCAACACTTTTCGTTTACTTTAGTTGTTGGGGGTGTAGGATAAAGTATTTTAAGCTTGTAGACGTCTTTTGTAGTCGACTTTCGGACCTCGGTTCGTTACCGAGCATCTCCTCAAAGTAGATCGTAGACCCGCCTGCAGAAACTATCGTTTCAGCGATTGCGGGCAGGTGATAGATCGTAGATTAAAAATCTATTAAATTATCCGCTGAGGCGGATTTTTTGTTTAAAACCCCTCTGTCCCGATAAATCGGGACATCTCCCCTTGATGAAAGGGAGACATACTTTTAATTTTATGCTTTGGCAGGGAGAGTGTCGGGTTGAGTGTTTTTAGCAAGAGAAGCCAGAATTTGTTTTTTGGCAACTTCAAGATTGGTTTCGTTAACAGCAGCAATTTCTTCAGCTAAATGACAGATAGCTTGATCAAAAATGATTTGATCGAACTTAGATAAAGGAATATCTTTTTGACGATGATTAAGGAAAATTAAAAGTTGACCAGTTTTAGTAGGATTATTTAAATATAAATATTCTTTTAGAGAATTATTATTTTTATTGGTGTAAACCGGAATATTTAAAGGCTTTTGAGTAGTTAAATCTTTTAAAAAAGCTTTAACCTCATCTTTAGTTAATAAAAAACGAATACCAGCTTTGGAAAAATTATCAGTTGGAATAGAACAAATTACTTCGCCTTTACCAACATTAACATCTTTAATAAGTGGACTAAAAAAAACTAAACCATTATCTATCTTGGTAATGACATTGATTTGATCGGAATCGATAATCATGTCACCAACTTTAGCTAAATTTTGCACAAATAAACTCCTTTTAAAAAACTAAAATTCAAATCGTTTGAACGAGGTGTTAAACATTTGGAATAGTTTATTATACCATTTTTGGAGGTAAAAATTTGACCTAATGTATCAGCTTTTTTATTTCTTTAGTTTTTATTTTTTCGCGTTTTTCGTACTTACGCATTTTTCGACCAACTCCAATTTCGACTTTAAACCATTTGCCATGAGTAAAAATAGAAATAGGAATTAACATATATTTTTGATTGCGAAGACTGATTAATTTGGCAATTTCTTTTTGAGATAAAAGTAATTTTCTTTCGCCAGTAGTGTCGATGGTTTGACCTTGGGAATATTTGTAGAGAGGAATGTTTAGATTCAAAAGAACTGGCTGACCATTTTGAATTTCGACTTTAGAACTGGCAAACTGAGGAGTTTGATTGCGGAGAGATTTGGCATCAGAACCAGTGAGGGCAATTCCTGCTTCGTATTTGGCGATAAATTCATAATCTCGTGATTCTTTATTGAAATGTTTCACAGATGTATTTTAACATTTAATTCAAAATCTACCCCTTCCCCTCCTTTGACGAAAGGAGGGCTAAATCCAATCTCCCCCTGCCCCCTCTTTGACAAGAGGGGGAAAAAATATTTTTATTTAAATATTATCTAGAAACACAATTTGAATATACAAAATTTCTTTTTTTCTATTGGTTTTTCGGTTGTTGTTTTAGTTTTAGTAACTACTGTTGGAACAGTGGTTGGAACTGGTGTTACAGTATTTGTCTTAGTAGTTTTTTTGGTTGGCACTATTTTATTAATGATTGATTTAATCCCATGAATAATATTAGTTAATTTTGTGTTTTTATAAAATATTGTTTGTTTGGTGGATGATGATGGAGTCGTAAAAGCCATAGTGTTACTCCAATTTCCAGGAGCACAACCGTTTTGGCCTCTAACTTTAATATAATAAGTAGTATTTGGTTTTAGTAAATAGATATTATGAGATTGAACTCCTTCACGAGCTAGTGTAACTAACTCTCCATATTCTTCAGCATTGGATTTGGTGGAAAATGAAACGTAAAATTGATTGACATCAATAGGGGGTGAAATATATTTTGGCGCTAGTTGATTTAGTATTAATTTGAAATAAATCAGAAACCAAAACTGATGGTGAATTGGTACATCCCGATGTTGATGGACTATTTGATGACGAACTGGTATTGTTCTGAACAGTTATTGTTGGAGTTGCAGTTGGAATATTCCCAACGTTAAAATTACCATCTCCGTATGTTCCATCTCCATAACCAGTGGCAGCTAATATTTTAAAAGGAAAGATTAAAAATATCCCTAACAATCCTAGAATTATTAAATTTTTTTTGGAAAATAAATTGTTGACTTTCATACTTTAAATGACTTAAACTAGCATAACATGTTTAACTTGGGCGTACCAGAACTCGTAATAATTTTTATTATAATTCTTGTCCTTTTTGGTGGTAAAAAAATTCCTGAACTTACTAAAAGTGTCGGACAAGCCATTAGAGAATTTAAAAACGGAATAAATGGTGTTGAAAAAACAAAAGAGAAAATTGTTACTAAAAAAGAAAAAAACAAGGAAGCTTAATTTTAGTGACCATCTTCAAGAATTAAAAAATAGATTTTTAATTTGGTTTGGATTTTTTTGTTTTGCTAGTGCTGGTGGTTATTTTCTTTATAATCCACTTCTTGATTGGTTAATTGCTCCTCTTAAAAGTCAACTTTTTTATACTTCTCCAGTCGGGGCTTTGCAGACAGTTTTTAGTATCTCGCTTCTTTTTGGTTTTATTATTTCTATTCCAGTTTTGTTGTATCAAATAATCCGATTTTTAGAACCAGCCGTAGAAAAAAAGACTAACAATATTTTCATTTATATTCTCACTTCACTCCTCTTGGCTATCTCTGGTGTTTTAATTGCTTATTATCTTATTTTACCGGCAACTTTAGAATTTCTGGCTAAATTTGCGGCTGGAAAACTTGAAGCTTTAATTTCTACTCAGGACTATTTTTCTTTTATCGCCAAATATTTTTTAGGTTTTGCTATCTTTTTTCAACTGCCATTAATTATTTACATTTTAGGAAAGTTTATTAATCTTCAGGTTAAAGTTTTATTAAAATATTGGCGACATGTTTTTGTCTTAAGTTTTTTAATCTCGGCAATTATGACTCCAACCCCTGATCCAATTAATCAAACCATTATGGCTATCCCAATTATTGTTCTTTATCTTATTTCTATTCTTGTTCTTGCAATCAGCAATAATTTATCTAAAATTAGATTATCAAAATGAATAACTATATTCAAAAAATATTAACTAAAAAAATGAATCGAAAAGAATTTTTAGTTTATTTGGGAATGTTTTTTTTGACCGTAACAGGTGTTTCTTCTCTTCTAAAAAATTTATCAAAAATGAATTTTAATTCTAAGAAAACAATTGCTTCCAAAAACACTGTAAAAACAGGATTTGGTAGCAGTGCATATGGAGTATAAGTTTGGTTCTATTTTTAACCAATCCTACTAATCTCGACAATTGACCCTTGAGCAGGGGTTAACGGTTTTGTATATAATTTATCCATACCTGCGGCGTTTCCTGGCATAAAAATCTTACCTCCAAACGCATTGTCCGACAATTGTGATCCAAACGAGCGACCCTTAATCTTTGCAACCAATTTTGGATGTGCAAGATCATCATCTGTTGCACACCATACATAACCACTGTCTCCCGAGGATTCAGTCATTATGATTACACCTAAATATGATTTGCAAACGATGCGCACCGGATTGATGAGGTTTGCCAATACCGTCACGTTTAGCGTTCCTCCGATATTTCGCGGTGATCTGACCCATGCCGCGCCAATATTATCAGTTGCGCAGATGTCATCCGATCCCCAATAAATATAATCGGCAGTAAAATGGAAATTGACAGTACGACTGATCTTACGCCTTTCTCCGGTTAGTGCTGGGTCGGTGATATTAACCCACGTAATGCCATCATCAGTTGACCGCCAAATAAATGATTCCTCTGGTAAGTCACCAGAAGATAGATACCAATGAGTAGGGTTGTATGGGTCTCTGCGTACCGCGTGGAAGTGATATATCTCTGGCGAAGCATGGTTTCTTGAGTGTTTTGAAAAGACCGATGTCCAAGATGCACCGCCGTCAACGGAACGCCAAACATTTAATACGGTTGTCGCGTTGTAAGCGGTTGCTCCATAGTCCGGAACCATGTATTCCGCGTAAATTATCGGAGTTGTGGTTGTCCCGAGATATCCTGTATCAGTAGGTCGATAGTCAATGCCTTGATTGGCTAACCACCCCCATTTTTGAGCGGAAAATGATACTTGTGAAACACCATTTGTGGTCATGCGCCAGACGAGATTGGCATTACGTGACCATGCAATAATAACGTCATATGCACCCCATACTTGCATCAATTTGGCACACCACCAATATGGAGCGGTTTGAGTGGATGTAAACAGTAAAACAGGTATCATTGTGTTTGGGGACGCTAGATAAAAGTCTCTGCTTGTATACGGATTAAGCAATAAAAAATGGTTAAAATCGAGCATTGTCATAGGATCAAGAAGAGATCCGTTCGACCGGACAGGATTAAAATAAGGAGTCTCGGAAAAGCTGTATTTTATTTGTGCCGCTTGTGCTACCGTTGCTGCAACTTCTGCTACTTTTTCATCAGTGTATGTTTTAACTGACTTTACACTAGGAATTTTAGTATCTGAATCTCCATCGGTAGTTACATCGGTTGATTTAGGAATAGCACCTTCTTTAAGACTTCCGTCTGCATTATGTGATTGGTCTAAAAAATCATTTAGAATAGTTCCCCAATTTCCAACATCTTCTCCTGGTTTTGGTAATCTGGACATAATTTAAATATTTTATAGATAGTACTAATTTAATTAGTAAAATAATAACATTAATAATTAATAATTAATAATTAATAATTAGAAATTGAGAGAATAAATTTTTTGGTCTTGGGCGAGGACATATAAAAGCTTATTGGCACTATCGAGAGTAATATCGGCAATTTTGATTTTGCCAAGATTGGATTTTAAAATTAATTCACCAGTTTTTTTAACAACATAAACGATTTGTTGATTATCAACAAAAGCTAAATAATCACCATCTGGAGCGACAGTTAAATTGGTGGTATTAATAAAATCTTGAGATTGATTTAAAGTAAACGATTCTTTTTTACCGCTAAGATATGGCGTTATTTGACCAGTAGAATTAAGAATCCAAATTTGACTATCGATGGAAATTGAATTGGCATTGGTGGCAGTTTTTTGACTGTCTTTTAACCAGGTTTGGGCTTTAGAAAAACCAGTTGAATTGGGATTAAATTTTAGAACTGATTGATTGATGGAATCGAGAACATAAATGGCACTGTTCCAAATATCGAAAGTAGTAGGAGTAATTTCATCCGAAGAATCGGCAAAATTAATTTTTGAAGTGACAGTATTTTTATCGAGAAGAGAAATATTATCGGAAAATAATAAATAAAATTTAGAATCACTGAGAGTGAAATCTAGAGCTGATTTTAGTTTGGCATCGGCGGAAATTGGCTGGTCGGTTTTACTAGAAATAATTAAAGAATCGAGACGACCATTAGTGTGGTCGAGCAAATAAAGTTTTTGATCTTGAAAAATAAAACTGGAATAGGAAGCATCTTTATTGATTTGAGAAAGATCATAAAAAGGTGTCATTTGAACAGATGATTCTTCCCCTGTTTGAGCTAAAAATTGATTGATTTTTTGTTCATATAAAGACACTTCATCGGCATGAATTTTTAATTTAGACATTTGATTAACTAAATTTGAAGCAGCTTGAGCGACAGTTTTAGCATCATCAAAATTAAGGCCTTTTAATTGATTAATATTTTCAATTTTAGTTTCTAATTCGACTTTTAATTTTTGATAAGAAGTTTCGGTTTTTTTAATTTGACTTTGACGAATGCCAAAAAATAAACTTAAAGATAGGGCTAAAAAAGAAATCACACAAAATAAAATTTTTAAATAAGAACGACGAGATTGTTGTTTACTTTGAGATGAAGAAATAAATAAACCCTTTCCGAAGAAACCAGTATTTTTTTTAGAATTAGAAAAATTATTTTGAGAAAGATTGGTGTCTGGAGCTGGAGCAATAACTTGATCAAGACTAGAAGTTATTTCTTGATCATCATAATCGGTTTGAATAAAAGCCGCCGAAATAAATTTTTGATTATCGATAGAGTAAAGAGAAGAAATAAAATTTTCTTCTAGACTTTGAATTTTGGGGTCAGAAATAAAGGTTTTAATATTATCCCAACCAATTTGTTGAAAAAACTCACCAGAGGATAATAAAAGTCGGTCATGATCATCAATAGTGCCATTGATAACTTGAGGAGTTTGATTAAAATTATCAATTAAAATAGAAACTTGTTGATGACGTTTTAAAATTAATTTAGTGTTGCCAAAACAAAAACTGTAAAGTTGATGGTTGATAACAACCACGGCCACTAAATCGATTTCAACAGTAGAAAAGGTTGGATTAGAAAGAATGGTTTCTAATGATTGAGATAGACTATTAGGGATAAAAGCTTGAGGATTAGATTCAAAATAATTTTGGTTAAATTCAGTAATAAGATTATGACCGAGAGCGTTTAGATCTTGATCAATTGAAGAATGAAGATTAACCAAAGCAAATAAATGACCTTTGGCAGATTTTGTGGCAAAATCATCTGATTCATTTTCCCAATAGCGCGACCAAAAACCGTCTTCGCTTTTACCAATAAATGAACGACATATGAAATGCATTAACTAATGATACTACAAAGCAATGGTGGACAGTATAAGAAAACCGGCAAGAATGAGATGAATATAGGAAAAGATAATTATAATGGAATTAAATTTATCAGTAATATTTTTGGACATAGAAATAGTTTGACGAACCACAATGGCCGCAAAAATAAAATAAAAAAGAGAACAAAGGATAAAAAATATTTTTTGAATTAACAAAAAATAAGTTAACCAATCACCAGTTAAAAAATTAGGACTCATTATTTTTTGCCTCCTTTTTCATCTTGTTTTTGTTCTTCTTCTTCACGAAGCTCTCGAATTAATTTAATAACTTTTTCAGGACAAGGAACTTTTTCAAAATTAATTTGATTAATTTCAGAAGCAGTTTGAATTAAAACATCACCAAAATTTAAAAAAGTACCGAAAATACCTTTGACTGAAGAAGAAACATCTTGAATAACATCCAAATCGGCTTCGGCAAAATGTTTGTTTAACATATTGTGAAAATCGATATCGACAACTCGCTGATTAGTGATAATAAAAACATTGAAATACCAAGATAAAAATTTTTCAAAAGAATAAAGGAAAGTAAGAAGATACCAAAAAAGAGTGACTTCAAAACGATAATTAAGGGGAAGAAAATTAAGAAAAGATAGATATCTAAAAAGGGTAGGAACAAAAATCATTAATATAGTAAAAGCTATCCATTTAAAATTATTGAACCAATGTGGGCGAAGAGCTAAATAAATTTCTTCCTCAGTGTCTCTTTCTGGAAAAGTTAGAACTTTTGGATGAACTAAAAATGAAGAAAAAGGACTTTTAGTGTGACCTAAAATGTCATAAATTTTTTGAGGGAAAACAACTTTTTTAGGAGTTTTTTCATTTGATTTTGGTTCTGATTTAAGAATTGGTTCGTCTTTTATTTCGGGAGTTAATTCAATTTCAGATTTTTCTTCAGTGACAAGAACTGATTCTGGTTTAGAATCGACAATATTGTCGTCGGGAGCGATAGTATCTAAATCTTTGGAACGGTTCATGCTTTATTATAGCAATTAATAATTAAGAATTAATAATTAAGAATTTTAAGCCTCTGTTCAAAATCTACCTTCCCTAAAGGGCCCCTTCCTCCTTTGAAGAAAGGAGAATTAATTATTTGTTTAAAACCCACCTCCCCGATATTAATCGGGGTACTCCCTCCCTTGATGAAGGGAGGGCTTAAAATCTTGATAAGAAAATATTGTTGGATTCGAAAAGGGTTTTTATTTGGGAGGCGACGGCAGCACCGTTAGCTTTTTTGGGAAGATGAAGAAAAATATGATGAGTTGAGGGTGATTTTTG
>Ga0209800_10000521_pt1 | contig 58609 bp, 45 predicted proteins | sample Higcelweek8metaG_FD_187174 | JGI IMG/M metagenome (GOLD analysis project Ga0209800, IMG submission 187174) | Freshwater pond sediment microbial communities from the University of Edinburgh, under environmental carbon perturbations - High... | ecosystem: Environmental > Aquatic > Freshwater >...
AAACATTGGGTCTTACTCTGTTTGAAAAGACCCCTATCAAAGAACTTTTTAACAATAAAAACTTAATCTATAACCAGTCCGATGAAAACCAATTATCATTATGGGATTCTTAACCGGACACTAGTGAAAGGAAATAAATAATAACTGAAATTCGCCCTATATTGTCCAACTCGCTGATTTATTGTTGATTTAGAAGCAGAGGACTTGTAGTGACCTTAGAAGGTCCAGGCATGTTATAACTTTATAAATTGTTTAGTAGAAAGGACCTTGCCTCTTAAGGCTGTCATAATTATATAAATACCTCCGGGTGCATCGGAAATATTGAGATTGCATCTGCCTTCATTTGCTCTGTGAAGATCACGGTATTCGACCCTCCCCGAGAGGCCAATGACTGATACCGTATATGGATCAGGATCTTCAGGCAAATTTGTCAGGTCAACTGTGAAAGCACCGTAGGTTGGATTGGGATATACAACAAGACGATCATTGTTAGGTGTCCTGAGGCTCAGTGTAATGCTTACTGGTTCTGAAATTGCACTGGCGATAAGGTTGTCGAAAACTTTTGCTGTAATCACATAGGTACCTGCCGTATCGAAATCGATTATGACAGTATACGGGGAAGCGAGGCACTCCCCGGCCAGATTCTGTCCGACATAAAACTCCACCTTTGTAATTGATCCGTCAGGATCTGAGGCATTTGCAGTAAACTCCAACGATGCCGGGAGGTCAAAACTGCCACCTGCCGAGGGTGATATAATATAAATAGAAGGAATCTGGTTAACTGCCTGGGCTGCCTTTTCGACAACAACAGTGACTGGTTCTGATGTAGTCCTGGCATTTGAATTGTCTGTGGCTATAGCTGTGATAGAGTAGGACCCTTCCCTGACATCTTTCCATGTAAATGACCAGGGAGCAGTTAACCGCTCCCCAAGTTTCGTTGTTCCATTATAGAATTCGACCTTCGTCACTGTCCCGTCAGTATCTGATGCAGATGCATCTATTGTGATGGTTGCGGGAGCAGTGAAGCCGCTGCTCTTGACAGGTGAATAGATACTTATAATTGGTGGGTGGTTAACCGGTACTGCTATAGGTGGTGGAGCCTCGTGGACTCTGGCTCCTACCTGCCATGCGCCATTTTGCATTGCCGTCTCCGGATTTGTTGTTCCCCATCTTGCATTAACTGAGAGTCCTTCAGCCCATGTCGAGCCGAGGTCTTTTCCAAAGTCGAGCCTTGCAGAAGGTACAAAATTCACCAGATCCTTGAAATCAGGGTTGATCACTTTTGAGTGAGTATCATATCCAAGGGCCTGCCATTGTGCGAACGTCTTTACTTCGCCGCAATAAAAGAAGAGAGGAGTACCCGACTCACAATAGAAGATATTGTAGTCTGACTCCAGCCCCACAGTGCTCTCTTTATCGGCAATCTGGATGCAGTATGTCTGGTGCTTTGTGTAGAAAATATTATTGAAAATTTTCGTGCCGTGAGAAACCGAATTTGGTGTGATGTCAGTATGGGTATAGATGTAGATCAGCCCGCGCCATGTTTCCGCAGTGGTTCTATCCGTGTAAAGGGTATTATTGTAAACATTTACATTACTCATACCCTTTATGTTTATTCCTACAGCTCCGCTCTTCACTATGTTATAGGCCACGCCCCCTCCGGTATTGACCATATTATTGCCTGACTTTCTGATAATCCCCATTGGAACGTGATCGAGGTAATTGTATTTTATCACCGCATTCAGGTTATGTCCTGTAAACAGACCGTGGGTGATGGACTTCATGTCGGTACCGTTCCAGGTGAACCTGTTGCCTGTTATCAATGCTCCGTCAAGGTTATTATTGGTTGCCGCCGGCTCTTCATCCCCAGCCTGCAACATATATCCAAATGTGTTGACCGAGGTTATTGAATTGTTCCTGAAGGTCAGTTTCGTTGGCACTGATCTGGGAATGCTAACCCCCATCCATGATGCATCTGCATTCGTATAGCTCTTCCCTTCAATCGTCAGAACAGTCTGTCCGTTGATCAAACCTGTAAGCAGCAGGAAACAAAAAGCCAGGATGTATCTCATAAGTCCGTGAAAGTTGACAAATATACCTTTTCTTGTGACTAACATACCTTTTTTAACGACGAACGGTCTTAATTGTTGCAAAATCACCCTGCCTCTTCCGGGCCGTTCCGGAGTCAATTATGTTGATTTTCATGCTATTGTCCTATGTCAAAATTTCCCTTACGTTCGTCAAAATCATCCCGGTTTTGACCAATTGCCCCCTTCTGGTTGTTAATAAGGCAAATCAGAGAGTTAGTGGATGAAAACGAAGGAATAAATGTTTGGAAAGTCTCATTTTTCGCGGATTATCTATGCAACAACACTTGCCGTCAAGCGTTTCTTTGATTAAATTCACACTTCGAATTTTATGTGCAACGCCTTGTCCGACCCTGGCACCTTCTGATTGATGATTGGCTGAGATATTAGCAACACTGTTGCAATTCTGCTCAACTATAGTCGTTTACAGAGTATAGCCCATGGGACTGACGGGGCGGAAGCCTGCCCGGACGGCAACATAACGGGGTTTTGGAACTTGAAATATTGCGATTGTAATCAAAAGATTTACAGGATTTTAAACGATCGCTTAATAATTAAGAATGGCAGAAATTTACCCTGCATGGATTTTAAAACTGAGGAAGGAAGCACTCCACTTCTTTAACAGGCACTCCGTTCCACGGTGGCTGGTGTTCGCTGCGGACATCACAATAGTGTTTGTTGCCTTTCTCATAGCGTACCTGCTGCGATTCAATTTTGATATTCCGGAGGACAGGTTGCCCGTATTCGTATGGCAGGGATTGATCGCTACGTCTGTCTATGGCCTGTTCTGCATCGTCTTCAGGTCATACTCCGGCCTGATCCGACATACCACCCTGACGGATATTACACTTGTTTTCGTCGTCACAACCTGCTCTGCTGTTGTTCTGGTGTTCTTTTCCATTCTGGGCAATTTGCTCCATTGGGCTGACCTTCTTGCTATCCCTCAGTCTATATTGCTTATTCATTATGTCGCCGTCTCCTTATTGCTCTTCTTCGGAAGAATATTTATAAAGGTAATTTTCCGGTTCGCAACCGGCACCTCGATTCAGAAGAAGAGAGTATTGATTTACGGTGCAGGAGAACTTGGCTTCGTAGTAAAAAGGGTTGTGCTAAGCGATTCGCGTTATGGATTTCAGGTCCTGGGATTTATTGACGATGATAAGAATCTTCAGGGCAAGAAGATAAATGGCATCAGCGTTTACGGTCCCTCGGTCCTGACCACCGAGTTCATTGAAAAGAACCGGATCGAAAGCCTTATTATCGCAATCAAGGCGCTGACCGTCGACAAGAAGTCCGCCATGATACGGACCGCTGTCAACCTTGGCCTCGAGGTTCTTGATACCCCCGAGGTCGATAAATGGCTCGCAGGCCAGCTGAGGCTGCCGCAGTTCAAGCGGGTCGATCTTGAAGACCTGCTCGGGCGGGAGCCGATAAAACTTGACATTCACACGATCAAGAAAGGGCTGACCGACAAGACAATAATGATCACCGGCGCTGCAGGATCGATCGGCTCCGAGATTGCACGTCAGATGACCAGCTTCCAGTGTAAGGCCATCATCCTTGTTGACCAGGCCGAAACACCTCTTTTCTACCTGCAGAATGAACTCAGGGAGAAATTCCTTGATGCAAGGTTCCGCATCGTGCCCGCCGATGTAACGAACATCGAACGGATGGATTACATCTTTAAGGAATACAGGCCGCAAATCGTCTTCCACGCCGCGGCATACAAGCACGTCTCGCTGATGGAAGAAAACCCGCACGAAGCTGTCAGGGTTAATGTCGGCGGCACAAGTATCGTTTCAGATTTGGCAATCAGGTACGAAGTCGAAAAATTCGTGATGATTTCTACCGACAAATCTGTTAACCCGTCGAGCGTTATGGGCGCCTCGAAGCGTCTCTGCGAGAAGGTGGTGCAGTCGAGAGCACGGCAGAAGGGACACACCACGCAGTTCATCATCACCAGGTTCGGCAACGTGATGGGCTCGAACGGATCGGTCATTCCCATCTTTGCGAAGCAGATCGAGAACGGAGGCCCGGTCACAGTTACCCATCCCGAGGTATATCGTTATTTCATGACAATCCCGGAAGCATGCCAGCTGGTTCTCGAGGCAGGATTCATGGGACAGGGAGGAGAGATCTTTGTCTTCGACATGGGTCAGCAGGTGAAGATAGCCGACCTCGCAAAGGCTATGATAAAGCTTTCGGGATTCATCCCCGACAAGGACATACAGATAGTATATACCGGTCTTCGGCCCGGAGAGAAATTATACGAGGAGTTGCTGACCGATGCGGAGTTGACCATCCCGACGCACCACGATAAGATCAAAAAGGCTCATGTGGAGCATATTGACAGCAAGGTGGTCATGGAGCGGATCGAATGGCTGCTGAAGGACCTTTATTCGCTCTGCGCGTGCGAGGTGGTTCAGGTGATGAAGGACCTGATTCCGGAATACCATACCACTAACGGGAAGTTCAAGGGTGCGAAGACCGAACCGGTGAAGTAATTTTCTCCCTCTGTCTCGGGGTCATTCAGCCCGGGCACCAGCCGAATCGGGGACCGCAAGTTGAGGCTTGAAAAGCCGAAATCCCCACCACGAAGTGCGTCGGGAACTGCAAGATCACCTTACAATCACAAATCACCAATTAAAAATGGACTTTAACGGAAAATGTTTATTGATTACCGGGGGAACCGGTTCTTTTGGCAATGCGGTTCTGCGCCGCTTTCTCGATACGGATATCAGGGAGATCAGGATTTTCAGTCGCGACGAGAAGAAGCAGGACGACATGCGGCAGTTCTACAAGAATCCGAAGATAAAATATTTCATAGGAGATGTGCGCGACAGGCGGAGCATCGACACCGCGATGAAGGGCGTCGATTATGTCTTTCATGCCGCGGCGCTGAAGCAGGTACCGTCGTGCGAGTTCTTCCCGGCCGAGGCTGTCAGGACGAACGTACTGGGTTGCGAGAATGTGCTCGATTCAGCCGAGTTTCATCGCGTAAAGAGGGTGATAGTGCTGAGCACCGACAAGGCTGTTTACCCGATCAATGCGATGGGTATGACCAAGGCGCTGAGCGAAAAGGTGATGGTTGCGAAGTCGCGCAATCTCAACGGCAGCGGGACGGTCTTCTGCGGCACCAGGTACGGTAACGTGATGGCCTCGCGGGGGTCGGTTATTCCGCTGTTTGTCAACCAGATGAAACATAACCAGCCGCTTACGGTGACCGATCCCAACATGACCAGGTTCATGATGAGCCTCGAGAGTGCGGTGGATCTCGTTCTGTTTGCGTTTGAGCACGGAGAGAACGGGGACATCTTTGTTAAGAAATCACCGGCAACGACTATTGAGAGCCTGGCGCAGGCAATTAAGGAGTTATACAAGTCGTCATCTGAGATCAGGGTCATTGGCTCGCGTCATGGTGAGAAGCTCTTCGAGACACTTGTCAACAGAGAGGAGATGGTCAAGGCAGAGGATCTTGGCGATTTTTTCAGGATTCCAGCCGACACCCGCGACCTTAACTATAGCAAGTTCTTCACCGAGGGCACGGAGGCTGTCTCGCAAGTTGAAGAGTACACCTCTCACAACACAGAACGACTTGATGTTAAGAAGACTAAGGATCTTCTTTTGACTCTCAGTTTCATCAGACAAGATGTGCTGAATGAGGGACCTGAGGCGGCCTATGAGCCCTAGGATAAATTTAGTGTAACTATAAGTAGTTTGAGCACCTGAATTTTAAAAGCAAGAAGGGTAGCTTGATCGAAAAATATGAATGGAGTGAGCTGGAGGATTCGCAGGATTAGTAAGCTTAATTACACACAGCCAGGGGCAAAGGTAAGTTGCCTTCTGGCTCTGTCTTTTTTATTAATCGCCGGTACTACTAGAGGTCAAGACAGTAACTACAATTTTACTGTTCAGACACTCGGGGGATATACAACTCCCGGGGTGGTTCCTTTCTGGTTACGGGCGAATCAGTTTGGAAGTATTCCACTCGACGGTGCTTCCCTGAGTTTTATTGGTGCTGCCCGCAAGGATTATGATCTCTCAAGTGACAAGCTTTTCGACTGGGGTGCCTCCTTTGAAGGCCGCGCGAATCTTGGGCAGGGTTCTAACCTGACTCTGATAGAAGGTTATGGCAAGGTGCGCCTCGGAATTTTTGAGCTGAGGGCCGGGCGGTCAAAGAAGATCACTGGTCTTTGCGATACGATACTCTCATGTGGTTCATTTTCTATTTCCGGAAACAATCTGGGCATTCCTGAGATTGAAGTGTCCATTCCTGAGTTTTGGACACTGCCGATGTTAGGTGAACTTTTTGCTTTCAAAGGTAACTTCTCCCACGGTTGGATAGGAGACGTTTCAATGAGAAAGAGAGGGATGTATGCTGATACTGTTCACTTATCCACTTATTTACACCAGTTGTCATTATATGGTCGCTTTGGTATGCCTTCATGGAAACTTACGCTATATGGTGGCTTTAACCATGAGGTTTTCTGGGGCAATGAACAAGACTACTATAATGATGATTTCACATTATCACCATTTGCCACATATTTGTACGTGATTACAGGTAAACGTTTTAGTAACGGAAGTATTCAATCTGAAAGGATAGGGAACCATTTAGGGTCTGTTGATATCGGCTTTGAATATGAATTCGACAAACTTAAGTTATTTATGTACAGACAAAATTTTTATGATGCCGGGGCTCTTGCTCACTTAGCAAATATTCAGGATGGATTAAATGGTATCAGTCTGCATAATAAGCAAATTAATGATAAATCTACTTCATGGAGCAGTCTCCTATTTGAGTTCTTGTACACGAAAAATCAGGCAGGAGAACCATGGTCGCCACCTACCTCATCGCCTTATGAACCATATTACAACCATGTACAATACATCAACGGTTGGTCATATCAGGGTATAGGACTAGGCACTCCTTTCATTACCACCCGGAATGATGCAAGGCAAAGTCTTCCATACCACCCATATCATTATTTCGTTAACAATCGAGTTCTCGCTTTTCATGTTGGATTTGAGGGATTTTATAAAAATCTGAATTATAGAATTAAGGGATCTTGGTCAAAGAACTACGGTACCTATGCAACCACTGATGAGGAACAAACAACAGACATCCCTAATCCGGGGTCTCACGGAATTTTTGGTGAACACAGCCAAGTTTCTACCTATCTTGAAGTTAACAGGCCATTAAGAAATGGGTTTAACATCGGATTGATAAGTGCAATTGATAGAGGAACACTTTTAAATAATTCATTTGGCCTTTTCTTGACGATTTCTTATTTAAGTGATTTATAACTTTTCGTCGTTTATAGGTTAGATTGAATAGAAGGTACATTGATTGTTTTTATCTGGTATTTGCCCCTTAATCTAACAAGACGACAAGATACACGATGATTAGAATTGGAATAACAGGCCAGACCGGGTTCATTGGAACACATCTTTTTAACTTTCTTAATCTTCAAAAGGACGAAGTTAAGCTTGTCCCGTTCGAGGATCATTTTTTTTCTGAGAGGTCTGAACTCGAACTGTTTGTCGGGCAATGCGATGCAATCGTTCATCTTGCTGCCCTTAACCGGCACAATGATCCGCAGGCAATATATGAGACCAACATCCGCCTTGTTAAACAGCTGATCTCTGCCCTCGATAGTACAGGAGTTAGGCCTCACATACTCTTTTCCTCCTCGACTCAGGAGGAGAGAGATAATATTTTCGGGAAATCCAAACGTGAGGGGCGTCTGGTGTTAAGGCATTGGGCAGAAAAGAATGGTGCTCCCTTTACTGGCATGGTCATTCCGAATGTCTTCGGGCCGCTTGGGAATCCTTATTACAATTCAGTCGTTGCTACATTCTCACATCAGTTGACTCACGACGAACAGCCGCGGGTGGAGGTTGATGCACAGTTGAAACTGATTTATATCGGAGATTTGGTCAGAGTGATCTGGTATCTGATAAAGAACAGGGTGTCGGACGGAGAGTTTAAGGTTTCACCGACGGACGAGGCCAAAGTCACCGAAATACTGACCCTGCTGCAGAGCTTTAAGGACCAGTATATGGAGAACGGGATTATCCCGGATCTTTCCGATCCAATTGAGCGGAATTTGTTCAATACATTTGTTTGTTATATAGATCATTCGAAGTTCTTCCCATTTAAATTACGGTTAAATACTGATGAACGAGGTTCGTTTGTTGAGACCGTAAAACTTAACAGCGGTGGACAGATTTCCTTTTCAACAACGAAACCCGGAATTACACGCGGCAACCATTTTCATACGCGTAAAGCTGAACGGTTTGTCGTAATAAAAGGTAAAGCCCGGATCCAATTGCGTCGCATCGGGACAGACAAGATTATCAATTTTGAACTCGACGGTAACGAACCGTCATTTGTGGATATGCCAGTCTGGCACACACACAATATCACAAACACAGGGACCGAAGACCTTTATACAATTTTCTGGATCAGCGAGATCTATGATCCAGGTGATCCTGATACCTTTTTCGAGAAAGTATAAGCATGTAATTGAGTTTCGAATCCTAAGTATTCGATATATAATCCTTCACATTATAATGAACAGGACCAAATTAAAAGTATTAACTGTTGTTGGAACGAGGCCGGAAATAATCCGATTATCACGGGTAATGCCTTTATTGGATGAGCATGTTAATCACATCATAGCCCATACCGGTCAGAACTACGACTATGAGCTAAATGAAATATTTTATAAAGATCTTGAGCTCCGCAAACCTGACTTTTTCCTGAATGTTGATGTATCATCCCTTGAAGCATCAGTTGGTGATATAATCCGCAAATCAGGCGAATTGCTGCGAGTAGAGAAACCTGATGCTCTTCTCGTGCTTGGGGATACCAATTCATGTCTCTCTGCATACATGGCAAAGCGACTCCATATTCCGATTTTCCACATGGAGGCCGGTAACCGCTGCTTTGATTTCAATGTTCCTGAGGAGATCAACCGCAGGATTATCGACCACATTGCAGACTTCAATCTCGTCTATACAGAGCATGCAAGGCGTCATTTGCTATCAGAAGGCCTTCCTCATCGTCGCATTTACCTGACCGGTTCCCCGATGTATGAAGTTTTAAGTCACTATAAAGACAAAATAGAAACCTCGACAATTACTCATTCCCTGAAACTTGAAAAGCAAAAGTACTTTGTTGTGTCTACGCATCGTGAGGAAAATGTCGATAATCCTGAAAATCTCAGAAAAATTCTTTTAGTTTTGAATAGGCTTGCTGAGGATTACAAAATGCCAGTCATTGTCTCAACCCACCCAAGAACACTGAAACGGTTGGAGACCAGAACCGATATTAAGATGGATTCACTTATTAAATTTCTCAAGCCATTTGGGTTCACAGACTATATTAATCTACAGATGAATGCCCAATGCACCATTTCTGACAGTGGTACCATAAGTGAAGAGTCTGCCATACTTAATTTTCCTGCCATCTCCCTCCGTAATTCCATGGAACGCCCTGAAGCGCAAGATGCCGGCACAATAATTCTAACCGGCTTCAATCCCGATCTGGTGCTAAGTTCAATAGAAATTGCCATAAACGAGCGCAAAACTGGTGTCACAAAGCAGATACACTCTGATTATCAGGTTCCTGACACGTCCTGGCGAGTGTTGAAATTAATTCAAGGATTATCATCCCTATCAAATACATGGCACGGAGTCATCCAGCCCCCAAAAGTAGAAAGCTGACAGCCGACAGCCGAATGCTGAACGCCAAAATACGAGTCACCCAAGAAAGGAATTCTTTGTGTTTTTTTACCTTTTTATACCTCAAACAATGAGAATACACAATACAATCATCATGGTTTTAGTATCAATTATTATGATATTCAGCTCTTGTGTCTCAAGGAAGAAACTCACATATCTCCAGTACGCAAACACATCTGGTGATTATGGTATAACCGGGGACGATTTGAGGGCTACTGTAACCCCTGCTGCATATAAAATAATGCCATATGATAACCTCTACATTAGAGTAATAACGCCTGACCCGCAATGGTCAGCATTGTTTAATGCCGAAACCGGTGCAATGGGGTTGACACAGGAGAGTGCAGGCTTATCAGGTTATCCAGTAGACGCGATTGGTGATATTGAAATCCCATATGTTGGAAAGGTAAATGTTGCTGGTAAAACTCTCTCAGAGGTAAAGGTTGAATTGGATTCGACATTTAAAAACTATGTAACTGATGCGGCAATAACAATAAGGCTGGTTAATAATGCCGTGAGCATAATTGGAGAAGTGAATGCACCGGGCAGATATGTCTTATATAAGGACCGCATCAATATTTTCGAAGCCCTATCGCTGGCCGGTGATCTAAGTGTATACAGCAACCGTCAAAAAGTACAGTTAATCAGACCAACGCCTTATGGACCAAGTATTAAAGAGTTTTCTCTGACTGATAGAAGTATTCTGACCTCGGAATTTTACTATGTGATGCCGAACGATATAATTTATGCCATACCAATGCAAGCGAGGCCATTTGAAGTTAATACTACTGTCTACACTCTATTCTTAACGACAATTACAACTGCTTTGGTTATAATAAGCTATTTTCAGGTTCTTTAAGCGAAATGATAATCCTAAGATATAAAACATAGCATGAAATTGCTTCAATTTGTTGTAGCAAAAACTTCGTATTTCTAACAATCTTTTTGGGAAAGCGAAAGAGGAAAATAACAATTGTGATGAGTATGCCTAACAAACTTCAACAGGAACAGCTGAAAGAAAATTTTCAGGAGACAAGAGGGTTAGATCCAGTAGTTATCCTTTCTTTGATCACTAAGAATTGGTACTGGTTTATAATATCAATAGTAATAGCTTTATTTTGTGCCCGATTTTACATAGGTCATACTATGCCTGTGTATAGTACATCGACACTGATTCTGATAAATGAGACAGAAGAGAGGCCTCTTGTAGATAATTCTGAGCTTCTTCAAGGTCTAGGATTGCCAGGGGGGATGAAAAACCTTCAAAATCAAATCATGATAATTAAATCCAGAGCTCTGACTGAAAATACACTAGAAGTTTTACCATTTGAAGTGGAATATTATTTTAAAACAATTCGAAATCGATTGCCAATTTATCCTGAGATTCCATTAAAAATCCTTTCAGACAAAGAAATTCCATTGCCAAAAGACACGGAATTTTCAATTAGCTATCTAGGCAATAACATGTTCAATATTGAATCAGAAATTGATTTCTTCCCATTTCATAAAACAGCCTCCTTCGGTGAGACAATTCAAATTCAGGATGGCAGTTTTTGGATTGAGTGCCTAAATGAGGAGTGGCTTAAAAGAAACAGTACACAGAAACTTTATTTTACTATCAATAGTGAAATTGGATTAGTGAATTACTTTAGTCGGAGGATTAATGTAGAACTAGTTTCCAGAGAAGGATCTATATTGAGAATCAGTATGGCAGGAACTAATCCCGAAAAAGATACAGAATTCTTAAATAAGCTTGTCGAAGGATTTCAAAACATCTCGCTTAACAAGAAAAATACGGAGGCTGAAAGAAGGATACAGTTTATAGATGATCAGCTTATCGGAATATCCGATTCCCTTTCAATGACAGAAAATAGGCTGCAACAGTTTCGTTCATCACACAAAGTAATGGACCTTTCAGTACAAGGGCAGTCTATAATAGGTCAGGTGACACTTCTTGAAAATGAAAGAGCTCGCCTTAACCTTGAGGCAAATTATTATGATTATTTGGCAGAATATCTGGTAAAAAATGAATCCGGTGAGTTACCCATCGTCCCGATTACTATGGGAATTACGGACCCGGGGCTAACGAGACTTGTTGAAGAATTAGCAGGCCTTCAAGGTCAGTTAGCCGCCAGAGGTGCGGGGGAATTAAATCCACTACAGAGAAATCTGGAACAAAGAATCAGATCTGCTAAGGATGCTCTTCGTGAAACGCTAAATGGCTTGAGAAGGGCCAATAGTCTTGCAAGGTCTGAAAATCAAGAACAGATAAACAGAGCGAATGCTCAGGCCTCAGCCTTACCTGTAACTGAAAGGCAACTTCTTGGTATCGAGAGGAAATTTAGACTCAATGATGAATTGTATACATTTCTCCTTGAAACAAGAGCTGAACAGGAAATGCAAAAAGCATCAAACAGGGCTGATAGCGAGGTAATTGACCCGGCTGATGCGCGGTTTAGTATCCTTATTTCACCAAACCGGGCAAAAATTGGCATTTTCGCTTTATCTGCGGGATTTATTATTCCTTTTTTAATATTGTATTTTAATTTCTTATTTAACAAAAAGCTCAAAGAAGATGAGATTAGGAAAATAACAGATATTCCAATTGTTGGGAATATTCCTCACAATGCAGAGAAGAGCAATACTGTAATAGTTGATTACCCTAACTCAGCAATTTCAGAAGCTTTCCGTTTACTCCGATCACGGCTGCAATTCTTTACAAAGGAAGCTAAAGCCCCGGTTATCCTGGTGACCTCAACAATGCCAGATGATGGAAAAACTTTTGTTTCAATAAACTTAGCGTCGGTTTATAGCCTACTTGGGAAGAAAACAATCTTGATCGGGTTTGACCTTAGAAAACCAAAGATCTTTCAGGATTTTCATCTCATTAATGAGAGAGGTGTTTCAACATGGCTTATAGGGAAGGATCGTTTAGAGGATGTAATTCAAAAGACATCATTCGAAAATCTTTCGATAATTACTTCCGGACCTATTCCTCCAAATCCGTCAGAACTAACAGCATTAGAGAAAACGTCTGAATTATTAACCCTGCTTAAGGAAATGTACGACTACATTATAATTGATTCCTCACCAATAGGTCTTGTCTCTGATACATTTCACCTGGCCTCTCTAGCAGATGCTTCCCTGCTCGTCATCAGGCCTGGCAAAACGTTAAGGAATTTGCTTGAGAATACAATTAATGAGATAAATGCCAATGGTATAAAGGGCATCAGCGCAGTGATTAATGATATTAAGTCAAGTCGGAGACAATATGGTCATTATGGACAAACATATGGTTATACAGATGATAAAAAACGGCTATTCAAACTTAAGTTTATAAAGAAACCTTCTTAATGGAATTCGTCAATAATATGACTCTGGACAAATTTGTATTAATATATCATGTATTTAAATCGTCCTTATTAAAACTAGGTTATTATTTCTCTGGTGACCAAGCATTAACTTATCAAATAGTCTGCAAACTAAGAGGAATCAATATTTAAAAAATGTTGGGGGTTCTCAGCAATACAGATGCTATCTCACTGTTGACTATTCTATTGCGTTTCACACTACGAAAACCAATTACCTGTAGCCCATTTAAAATCGAGTATGGATTGAGAACACAGTCATTATGACTCTAATTCATACAAGCGAACCAAGTACTCGAATTAAAATGATTAAGAGTATTTAGTATAAAAAACTACTGTATTTCTCTTTTTCCGACAATTGAATGACCCTCAAAGAGCAGGCAGTAAACGGAGTATTATGGAGTACTGCTGGAACAATATTGTCTTTTACAATCGAATTTTTGGTTGGAATTTTTCTCGCAAGGATATTAACCCCGGAAGAATTCGGTTTAATAGGGACAATTATGGTCGTAATTGCTATTTCACAGGTATTTGTAAATAGCGGATTTAGTCAGGCGATCGTAAGAAAGCAAGATTGCACAGAAAAGGACTATTCAACAGCGTTTTACTTCAATTTGATCATAGGTGTCTTTTTGTTTCTAATCTTAATATCAACAGCAAGACCTTTAAGTAATTTCTTTAATAATAATGAACTTAAACCATTAATCCAGGTTTTGGGCACTGGATTGGTCATTAGTTCACTTACCTTAATTCAGCAATCCATCTTAATAAAAAAAATCAACTTTAAGTTACAGACCAAGATTGCGATAATTGCTGCTAGTTTATCAGGTACTATTGCTATTCTAATGGCATTTACTGGATTTGGTGTCTGGAGTCTTGTTGCTAAGAACTTAATAAATCAAGGAATAACGTCCAGTTTATTATGGTATTATAATAGATGGAGACCATTATTGATATTCAGTCTGAAGTCATTTAAGGAGCTTTTTGGATTTGGATCAAAGTTATTGTTAAGTGGCTTGATAGGCACGGTTTTCAACAATATTTATTACGCAGTGATTGGCAAGTACTTTTCAGCTCAAGATTTAGGATTTTATACCCGTGCAGAGTTGTTCAAGAATGTTTCAAGTCAAAATGTTGAAAGAATTGTTACCTCAGTTACCTACCCTGCATTAGCTAAAATTCAGGATGACCAAAACAGATTACACTCTGCATTCAGGCAGAGTCTGACCATCACCTTTTTTGTAGTTGCAATCCTAATGTTTGGCATGGCAGCTGTTGCAGATTCATTAATTATATCACTTATAGGAGAGCAATGGAGGCAATCTGTGCTATATCTGCAGATGCTTTGTTTCATAGGTTTGATATATCCCCTGAATTCAATTAATATTAATTTACTGAATGTTGTTGGAAGATCTGATCTTTACATGAAGCTGCAATTAGTATCGCAATTGTTTACAATTCCAGTTGTTGTTTTCGGTGTTATCTATGGAATAAAAATCATGATTGCGGGAATGTGTATAAATTCTCTTCTATCTTTTCTATATTTTAGTTTGTTTGTATCGAAGTACAGTAAATATAATTTACGAAGTCAATTGAATGATATAAAAACTACTTTACTTATATCTGCTTTTATGGGTTCTTTAGTTTTTTTCGTAGGTTTTATTACGAATTTCAAGCCCTTGATTACACTCATTATCCAGATAATATTGGGTGCATTGATTGTTTTTATTTCAGGTGAGTTATTAAAGATGAGAGAATATATTTTCATAAAAGAAACATTAATTACACAGTATAAGACTATAATAAGAAAGGAAAGTTGAACATGACTCTCCTTTTGGAACAATTCTTACCTCAAACATAAAGGAATTGATTTAATAATTGTTTATGATTAAACGGTTAACTAACTAATCGGATTTTATTTTTTGGGCCCTTGATAATACCAAAAGAGAATGAAATTGAGACATTTTATCAGGGTGATCAGTAGTATATTTCTATTTATATGTTGTACATAAATGTGTAAAATTGAAGATAATTGAAGCTGTCTGGGAAAAACGGAACTTGGGAGTATCATCCCGAGAAGTAATTATTGAGAAAACCGATACTATTCATGATTTGAAATCTTTTCTGAAAAGTATAAGAGGGCAAGAATATGTTGTAATAAAAGTACCATCTGGTGGCAATTTGTTTCTAAATTATCTCACAGACCATGGGTTCTATTTCGTTGAAGCATTATCCGAATTATACCTTAGAACTGATGACTTCATAATGCCAAAAGATATCCTAGAATTTGATAAACTACTGACTTATAAATTACTGCCGAAAGAAAATCTGGAGTTTCTAGGCACTGAGATTAGGAAGGGAATATTTAACACTGACAGAATAGCAATTGATACCCATTACGGAATAAGTGTTGCTGCAACAAGATATTATAATTGGGTAAAAGATGAAATAGCAAATGGGAATTATGTATACGAAGTAATCTACAAAGAGAAGAATATAGGATTTTTTGCTATAAAGCGGATTGGACTTAATTCATATGATATCTTTTTAGCAGGAATGTACGTTGGTAAAGAAGTTTTTGGGTTTGGGTTTTCTGTAATTACAAAGGCAATTGAAGAAACAATACTTATGGAAGGGAAATACTTAATATCTCATGTATCGTCAAATAATTTGCCAATAATTCGATTACATATACAATTGGGTTTTATGTTGAATTCCTTATCATATGTTATGGTAAGACATTTTAATTAGGGTTAATTCAATCTGTTCGCACTAGTCTTTGTTATTTTGTAACAAACTAACTCAACAGCAGATATTATTATAATCGAATTGGTTTGGGCCTCCTTAATACTTGTATTAGGTTCTACAAGTAGTCAGTATTTTAATATGAAAAGTAAATCTATTGGATTGCAGTAACTAAAACTATTTTCAATGAAATACTACATATTTAGGAATAGCACAATTGAAATATTATTTGAAAATTTGAATGTTTCATTTTCTGAATATGGAAACATTCTGTCGATAGATTTGAATGCCGATATTTTTGTTTGGTTTTATACTGTACCATTAAATATGGAACGTAAATTTCTTATACTGGCAATAGAATCGTATTTTAACTCAATACAACTAGTACAGAAATTAATCCCCGATACCAAAACATTTCTGATTTTTACACTGCAAGACCCTTTCAGGGCCAAACCCTATATTGCTGACTTTAGTGTTGATAGAGCAATGAATTATTTCAATTTTCAAATAATTGATTTTGCAAGCAAGTACAATAACATTAAAATCATTGATTTTACTGATTTTACAAAGGATTATTCACAAGAACATTTAATAGACTGGAAGTATTACTTTCTTTCAAGGATGCCATTTAATCCCCGATTATCAAATCCATTTCAGGAATGGTTCTCAAGACAGATAGAAGCCATAAACATGAAACGAAAAAAATGTCTCATTTTGGATTTGGATAATACATTATGGGGCGGTGTCTTAGGAGAAGACGGTATAGAAAATGTAAAAATTAGCGGCGATTACCCAGGGAATGCCTTCACCCTGTTTCAGCAAAAGCTACTTGACTTAAGCAGAACAGGTGTAATCTTGGCAATTTGCAGTAAAAATAATGAAGATGATGTTTTAGAGTTATGGGAAAAAAATCCATTCATGATTCTAAAGAAGGACAATTTTTCGTCATATCGGATAAATTGGAGCAATAAGGCAGATAACATTTGTGAAATAAGTAAAGAGCTCAATATAGGATTAGATAGTATTGTATTTATTGACGATAGTCCAACTGAGAGAGAACTAGTGAAGCAGCTATTACCGATGATAGAGGTTCCATGTTTTCCAGCTCACCCTTATTTGCTTCCAGTTTTTGCTGAGAAACTACAGAGAGAATACTTTTATGTCTATAAGGTCACTGAAGAAGACAAAACAAAAACAGACCAATATCAAAACAATTCCCTCCGCACATCATTTCAGAAGTCATTCGCAAACTTTACAGATTTTTTAAGAAGTCTTGAAATATCGTTAACAATTCAAAAAGGGAATTACCTTAATATCCCCCGCATTGCACAAATGACACAAAAAACGAATCAGTTTAATCTAACCACAAAAAGGTATTTAGATGTTGATATTCAAAAATTTATCAGTCGTAATGATTATGTTTTTTGTATGAGCGTAAAGGACAAATTTGGTGATGATGGTATTACTGGAGCAATTATCTTAACCATGGGGAAGGGGAATTCTGTAACTATTGATTCATTATTATTAAGTTGTCGGATTTTGGGGAAAGGTGTAGAAAGGGCTTTCGTCGTGAAAGTATTGTCCTTGATTAGAAAAGATGGTATCAATATTGTATATGCACATTATATTCCGACTAAGAAGAATGAGCAAGTCAAATATTTCTATGAGAAAATAGGATTTCATTTAATAAATGAAATCGATGGTATAAAAACGTACCAATTTGAATTCAAGGATGAAGATCTTACTATTGAACAATTTTATAATATTCAAATAATATGAAGAAGAAATTACTTGAGGTATTTAGAAGAACCTTTGACCCGGAAATTGTTAATGAGGAAACTTCAAGAATTAACTGCGAGAATTGGGATTCACTTAATCACTTACGGCTTTCTGTATTAATAGAAAAAGAGTTTGAGATTTACTTGGAGCCTGAAGAAATTAATAGTATAAAAGATTTCTCTGATGCAGAACAAATTGTGGCTAAAAAGTTGTTAGATGCTGCCATTCAATAAACCTTATCTTACTGGTAAAGAAATGCACTACATTTACCAGGCCGTATATTCAGGGAAAATCTCCGGTAACGGAATTTTCACTCAAAGATGTCAGAATTTTTTTGAACAGCGCTATGGATTTAAAAAGGCATTACTTACAACCTCTTGTACTGATGCACTTGAAATGTGTGCAATTCTGGCTGATATAATGCCAGGTGACGAGGTAATTATGCCTTCATATACATTTGTTTCAACCGCTCTTCCATTTGTAAGACAGGGAGCTAAGATTGTTTTTGTTGATAGCAGAAGCGACCATCCAGGGATAAATGAGGATGAAATAGAGATGCTTATTACATCAAAAACAAAAGCAATAGTACCTGTACATTATGCCGGAATTGCCTGCGACATGGATAAAATAATGTCAATCGCACGAAAATACAACCTACTGGTTATTGAAGATGCTGCACAAGCTATTGACTCTTACTATAATGGAAAACCACTTGGGAGCATTGGCCATTTAGCGGCTTTTTCTTTCCATGAAACTAAAAATATAAATTCTGGCGAGGGTGGTCTACTAACGATAAATGAGGATCGCTTCATCAAACGCTCAGAAATTATCTGGGAAAAGGGTACTAACCGTTCCGAATTCTTTAGAGGAGAAGTGAATAAATACGGCTGGGTTGATGTTGGTTCCTCATTCCTTCCCTCTGAAGTCATTGCCGCATATCTGTGGGCACAAATTGAAAACATAGATGAAATTCAGAAAAAGCGAAAAAAAATATGGAACTGGTACTATGAAGGACTAACGGAATGGGCTGAATGTAACGGTATAATGCTACCAGTACTTCCACAGTATGCTACAAATAATGGCCATATGTTTTATTTAATCTGTAAATCTCTATCTCAGAGAAATGACATAATTGATAAGCTGAAGAATGAAAACATATTGGCCGTCTTTCATTATCTAAGCTTGCATAAGAGTAAATTCTATAATAACAAGCATGACGGAAGAGCATTGGTCGAATCTGACCGTTATTCTGATACTTTAGTGCGATTGCCATTTTTTTATGAGCTTCAATATGAGGATGTTAACTCTGTAATTTCTTGTCTGCTTAAATGAAGAAAAGAAAGATAGTTCACATTTTATTTCCAGATTTGTTTACAGAATCATTTGTAGAATTAGTCAACAAAGAGTTTAATTCTGATGAACATTTTTTCCTGTTCTGCTCAAAACCTGATGAGCGTTTGTTATTGACCTCTGACAACATTGCTTATTTGAAGAATCCTTACACTAAGAATATTTTTGGCAATAGTATAAAATTCTACTCTAACATATTCACAGCAAGAAAAATCATTCTGCATGGAATTCCTGTTCTATTCCATCTATTTATAATACCCTGGAAGTGGAGAAAATTATACTGGATCATTCAAGGTTATGAAATTCCTGATGGTAAGGTTGGTGATGAAAGATTTGATTTAAGTATTCCTCAAAGATTTATTGAAAATTTTATATTGAAAAGAATATCTGTACACATCTCGCATATCGAAGGAGATTCAGAATTTGCAAATGCCAGATACGGATCAAAGGCCAGGTTTTGTTATTCTCCGGTTTACCTTAGCAATGTGGTTGCAGAGGTTGACGGTAGCATAAATAGACCAGAGAAACATGATGATATAAAAGTAATCATGGTTGGTAACAGTGCATCACCTACAAACAATCATCTTTCAATTTTCGAGATGCTGCTACCTTATAAAGACACAAATGTATTGATTTATTGTCCTCTAGCTTATGGGAACTACCCCGACTATAAGGAATATGTAATTCAAAAAGGTCAAGAGCTTTTTAAAGAAAAATTTAACCCTCTAACCGAATTCATGGATTTTCATAAATATTTGGCTTTGCTTGCGAAAATTGACATTGCCATTTTTAATCATCAGAGGCAAGAGGCAATGGGAGTAACCTTGCAGCTTATTAATCTTGGGAAAGTGGTATATATGAATAAGAGTACCTCGTCTTTCAAGTCTTTTACTAAAAGAGGAATTCAAGTGTTTGATAATGAATTGATCATGCAAGGAGGACTTTTAACGTCAAGAGACGTTTTAAGCAACCCGGACCTCGTGAAAACACATTATAGTTATGACGTATTAATTAAGTCACTTTCATCTGTTTTCAACAATCCGGAGTATTAATAATCAGTTGTCATGTGTGGAATTTCCGGGATAATAAATCATTGTGGCAATAACCCAAAAGAGATTAAATCGATGACGGATGTAATTCGTCATCGTGGCCCAGATGGTGAAGGTTATCTGTTTATGGACTATAATAACCAGTTGAAATGCTTTGGTGGGGAGGATACGTCTAATTCTATTTGGTCATCTAAATATCCATATTCACCAAAGGAGAATATTAATAACATTGCTGAAACCCATTTTAGCATAGCTATGGGCCACAGGCGTTTATCTATCCTGGATCTGACGCCATCCGGTCACCAGCCAATGTCTTATCGAAACGGAAGATTCTGGATAACATTCAATGGTGAGGTATATAATTATAAGGAAATAAAGGCCGAACTTCTCAGGATTGGCCATAATTTCATCTCTGAGACTGACACTGAAGTAGTATTGGCTGCTTTTGCTGAATGGGGGTCAGATTGTTTAGGTAGATTTGCCGGAATGTGGGCATTTGCCATCTATGATAAGTTCGCAAACGAAATATTTCTAGCGAGAGATCGATATGGAATTAAGCCACTTTACTACTGGATTTCCCCGGAGATGAATTTTTATTTTGCAAGTGAAATCAAACAATTCACCGTCTGTAAAGGTTGGTCCTCAAGAATTAACCCACGAAGGGCATGTGATTTCTTGATTTACACCTTAACTGATCATACTGATGAGACGATGTTTGAGGGTGTTTATCAGATTCCTTCAGGTTGTTGTTTCAAATCAACCTTAAATGATATTAAACCTGATGTAAATGGGAGAATAGGATTTCAAAAATGGTACTTTCTTAAAAGTGATCCATTCAAAGGTTCGTTTAATGATGCCGCAAGTTGTTTCAAAAGCCTGTTCGAGCGATCAGTTGCTGAACACCTTAATGCGGATGTAAAAGTTGGTACTGCACTTTCGGGTGGATTAGATTCATCGGCGATTGTTTGTGAGGTTGATTGGCTCCAAAGAAATGGAGTAATATCAGGTAAGCAACAGACCTTTTCGTCCTGTTCAAAAGATGAAAGATTTGACGAGAAAAAATGGATGGATATTGTCATCAATAAAACAGATGTGAATGCACACTTTATTTACCCCGACCTACAAGAATCTACTGATTATACACCTGATATTCTATGGTATCATGACGAGCCCTACCAGTCACAAAGTGCCTTTCTTGAATATAGTGTTTTCAGGTTAGCCAAGCTTAATGGTGTAAAGGTGCTGCTGAATGGACAAGGAGCTGATGAATTTTTGGGTGGATATGGTCAATTTACGAGTTCACGCTACACGGGGATGCTGAAGAAATTGAAAATCTCGCGGTTAATTTGCGATATTAAGAATTCTTCCAATACAAACGCCTTTTCAAAATCAGCTCTGCCTTCGGCAATTATTTTCTCCTTAATACCTTCGAGTTTAGTGAAAGGTTTAAGGAATGTTAAAAGCAGTTCTGACAGAGTAAGGGCACTTATTGACGTCGACAGGTTAGGAGTCAAGTACTCCCATCCTTATAATGATATCCCGGTTAATTATAAAACAGTACCTGATATCTCTGAACATTTTACTTTCTATAGTTCCTTACCAAAGTATCTTAGAGACTCTGATAGAGATTCGATGGCACATTCAGTTGAGGCTCGTGTGCCATTCCTTGATCATCGCCTCGTTGAATTTACATATAATCTGCCAGATGATTTCTTGGAACAAAATGGTTTGACGAAAAGGATAATGCGCGAGGCACTTTCTGGTTTATTGCCTGTGGAAATAAAAAACAGGATTGATAAGATAGGGTTCATCGCCCCTGAAGAGATTTGGGTTAAAAAGGATAACCCAAAGCTATACCGGCAGAAAATACATGACACAATTAAACTGACTGATGGATTTATTAAGCCTGAAGCACTGTCTTACTTTGACAAGGTTGTTAACGGCCAATTCCCATTTGACTACTCGTATTGGCGCTTAATCATTTTTGGTGAGTGGGTGCGGCGATTCAGTGTAAAAATTTAGCCACATTGTTTAGCTATGTGGTTCCTATTCCTTTCAAAAAGCACTAAGCTGATTTTAAAACTTAATTAAATCAAATTCCTGATGATCGCTATAATCAACTATGGTTTGGGAAATTTAAATTCCATAGTTAATATGTTTAAAAAAATAGGGGCAAATGCTAATGTGATTTCAACACCAGAGAGACTTTTTAATGCTTCGAAAATCATATTGCCAGGTGTTGGTGCTTTTGATCATGGTATGAATGGGCTTGTTTCTGGAGGTTGGATTGAGCCTTTGAATAAGTATGTTTTCGAGACCGGCAATCCGGCACTTGGAATATGTTTGGGAATGCAGCTGATGTGCAATCAGAGTGAAGAAGGTGGGATTAAGGGTCTCTCCTGGATTGATGCGGAAGTAAGGAAGTTCAGATTTCCTGCCAATTCCCCACTTAAAGTCCCTCACATGGGATGGAATTCAATAGAGGTAAAAGAGGGGAATGATTTGATATGTAGTGACCGGGAGTTAAGATTTTATTTTGTTCACTCGTATTATGTTGATTGTAAGGATGAAACGGATGTGCTTGCAGTTACAAGTCATGGCATAGAATTCACAGCTGCATTTAAAAAAAGAAATATTTATGGTGTTCAATTCCATCCTGAAAAGAGTCATAAATATGGTATGATGGTTTTGAAGAATTTTAATGATCTCTGATGCTTATCAAACGTATAATTCCATGCTTGCTTCTTTCAAACAGGGGTTTGGTTAAAACGACTAAATTCTCTAATCCCAAGTATATTGGAGATCCAATCAATGCAATACGTATTTTCAATGAAAAAGAGGTAGATGAATTAATTGTTCTTGATATTTTAGCTAGTAAGTACAAAAAGCAACCAGACTATTCGTTATTAGAAAAAATAGCTGGAGAATGTTTTATGCCATTATGTTATGGTGGTGGCATTAAGACATTTACTGAGGCCCAGAAACTATACAAACTTGGATTCGAGAAAATTTCACTCCAAACTGCGGCTCTTGAGGATGTCTCTATTATCAGACAAATATCGGAAAAAGCGGGTAGCCAGAGTGTTGTTGTATCTGTTGATATAAAGAGAGATAGAAAAGGTAATCATAAAGTGTACCTTACATCCAAAGGGAAGATCTCTCCTGTCCCATGGATGGAGTATTTGGAAACAATAATCGAGGCCGGCGCAGGGGAGGTAATCATAAATTCAGTAGATAATGACGGTATGATGCATGGTATGGACCTGGACCTTATAAGGATAGCAAGCAAAGTATCTTCTGTTCCTGTTATCGCGTTAGGCGGAGTAGGCTCTCTCTCTCATATCAAAGATGCATTTGAAGCAGGGGCAAGCGCAGTATCAGCTGGAGCTTACTTTGTGTTCTATGGGCCGAACAGGGCAGTACTTATTACATATCCTGATCAAGAATCAATTAGGTCCTTATGAGGAAGCCGATATGCTGGATTACCATCAAAGACTAAGGATTTTAAAACACAAATTGACAAATACTATCAAAGAACATGGTTCTAGTAGCAGTGGTACCTAAACCTATTATTATGGATGAGAAAAATCAAGTTTGCAAGCGTTGTGTAATTGACTCCAGTGTTCCCGGTGTCACATTTGATCAAAACGGGATCTGTAATTTATGTTCTGGATATCTCAAGAATGTTGCTTCCATTATAGATAAAAGCCCTAAGGATAAACAGCGTGAATTGAATGATCTGATTAGGAAGGTAAAACGAAACGGGCGTGGGAAGAAATATGATTGCATAATAGGGGTTTCTGGTGGAGTTGATAGTTCATGGGCATTAGTTCAAATGGTAAACCTGGGATTAAGGCCATTGGCAGTGCATCTCGATAATGGCTGGAATTCTGAAGCTTCCCAGAATAATATTGAGAACCTTGTAAAGAAGCTTGGTGTGGACCTTTTTACCTATGTCATAAATTGGGATGAATATCGAGTATTGCTTCAAGCTTTTCTGGATGCTGACGTTGTTGATATTGAACTACTTGCAGATAATGCAATTCTAGCTTTAATGTATGATCAGGCTGCCAGAAACAGACTTAGATACATTTTGACCGGTTATAATACCCTTACTGAAGGAATACCTATGCCTGAAGGTTGGAACTGGAATAAATTTGACAAAAGAAATATTGTGGCAATTGCAAAGCAATTTGGAAATATCCGAATTAGAAGTTTTCCAGCAATAGGAACCATTAAATGGTTTTATTATCATTATTTGAGGTTAATTCAATTAAACCCCACTCTTAATTATTTGCAATATGATAAAGCCGATGCATTAATTACTCTGGAACGCGACTATAATTATAAACCTTATCCTTTCAAGCATTATGAATCAGTATTGACGAGATTCTATCAGGGCTATATCCTGCCTGAAAAATTTGGTATAGATAAAAGAAAAATACATCTTTCAGCATTAGTTTTAGCAGGGCAGTTAACGAGATTGGAAGCTCTGAGTAAACTTGATGGCATTGCATATCCGTCCCAGGAAGATCTTGACAGTGACAAAGAATATTTCGTCAAGAAAATGGACTGGAACAATTCTCAACTTGAAGATTATATACACCGGCCTTCTAAAAGGCACGACGAGTATCCTTCTGAGAGAAAATTCTTTGATTTTGTAGCCAGAATCCCTCGATTGATGCCTTATTCTGCGCAACAAGCCTTTACAAAGTTGGTAAAATCTATCAGATAAGTATAAGTAAATAGAGCAGGCGATTGTGTCTTCTATTATGTAACTGGCTAGTGAAAGGAATAAACCAAAGTGATCTTCGGATGAAGGCACATTATTTCAAACTTAGAGACATTTCTACACATCACGATGGTAGTTCTTTATTATTATTTCTAATATGGCCAGCTTTTGCTTTATACATATCATTACGAAACTATCAAAAAAAATGGTCCAGAGACATAATATGGTTATTCTGTATCTTTTTTGGACTCACTTTTATTGTCGCGTCAGGAGAGGGTGGCGCAGATTCTGACAGATATGCAAGCTTACTAAGATTTTATGCAAATTCTGACCTAAAATTGTCAGACCTTTGGAAGTCGCTTTATTCGGAAAGCTCAGGGTCATTAGATATAGTATCACCCTTAATTACCTATCTGGTTTCTCGAGTAACCAGCAGTGTTACCTTTCTTTTTACAATATTTGGATTAATTTTTGGATATTTCTTCTCTAGGAATATTACATATGTGCTTAATAGAAACATCCAAGGCAATTCAGGGATAGTAATTTTTTACATTCTGACTTTTGTATTAATAAATCCCATCTGGAACATAAATGGATTTAGATTTAATACTGCTGCTCAGATATTTCTTTATGGTGCCCTTCCTTATCTTCTGGAGGGGAAGAAGAAAGCTCTCATTTGGTCCATTGCATCAATATTTGTTCACTTTTCATTTTTGTCACCTGTTATGATAGTCGGTTTGTTTATGCTTCTAAGGAATAAGCTAAACATCTATATGTGGTTTTTTTTATTATCATCCGTTATAAAGGAAATTGATCTGCAGGCGGTCCAATCAGCCTTATTGCTACTTCCAGATGTCTTTCACTCAAAAATAACTGGATACACAAATAGTGACTATGCTGAATCGGTAAACTTGATGAATACATCCCTGAACTGGTATGTGCCATTCTCGTTCAAAGCTATATCCTACGTTAATTATGCTCTGATTGCATATATTTATTTTTTCAGTGTAAAGTATCTGAAAAGCCGACAGGACTTGCTAACCCTTTTTTGTTTTTCTCTTTTATTTTATGGGTTTGCAAATTTGCTTGCCTTAGTTCCATCCGGAGGTAGATTTCTTGATGTTGTCTATACGTTCCTGTTCCCTTTTTTCATTTTTTTTCTTTCAGCAAATCCCGGGTTGAAAGGTTTATACTATTTGAAGGTATTGTCGATACCGCTGCTGGCCTTGTTTTGTATGGTGGCTATCAGAATGGGGATGGACTACTTTGGATTCGCTACTATCATAGGAAATCCGTTTATTGCATTTTTTAGTAAGGATAACGTACCGCTGATTGAAGCAATAAAGGGATTATTATGAACTAACTGGCCGGGAGACGTCAGGATTCTATTCTATCACGCCTCGAACACCTGTTTTAATGTTAAGATAATATAATGAGCAGTAAAATTAATAGGCTGATATATTTCGGGTATTATATTCTTACTCTCGATACCGGTAAGCTGAACAAGTATCTGATATATGCCTCTGAGATTGTTCAAAAATCAAGATTTTATATATTGGCTGATGCAATTAAAGCTGTTTTTGAGTTCAATATTTCAATTCTCGATTATTTTCAGTTTCGGCTTTTTGAAAAAGTCAAAAGTGAGCGATTGAAGTGGGCGGGAACCGGATTTATGTTTGAATACCAGAGAATAATGAATCCGCCTTTTGCCCGCGAGAGACTTGAGAATAAGGTTCAGTTTAATTGCTATTTCAGATCTTTTATTAAAAGAGAATTTGCGACTTACCAAAGTATTAAGAGTGATAACGAAATTACTGAGAGGTTATTGAAAAATACTTCTCATATAATTGTACTAAAGAAATCTCTTGGACAGGCCGGCAAGGACATTTGTTTTCTTAAAACCAAGAATCTGGATTCACATAAGCTCTTGAGCATTATGAAAAAATGCAGATACGATCTTGCTGAAGAGTATGTTATCCAACATCCGGAAATGATGCTTTTATCTGACACTGGATTAAATACTGTGAGAGTAATTACTCAAGTATTTAGTGGTAGAATTATCATATTAGCAACGAGATTGCGCATTTCAATAAACTCTGAAGTGGACAATATGGCAGCTGGTAATGCGGCTGCACCTTTGGATTTAGAAACAGGTATCGTTTCAGGACCAGCTGTATTTAGTGACATAACTAAACCAGATTTATTATGTCATCCTATAACTGGTGTGCAGATCATTGGCTTTCAGGTTCCTTTCTGGCGACAGGTGATCAGAATGGTAACCAAGGCTGCAATGATGATACCTGAGAACAGGTCAGTTGGGTGGGATGTGGCAATTACCTCACAAGGTCCCTTATTAATTGAGGGCAACCATAATTGGTGCAAACTTCTGTGGCAATTACCTGTGAAAAAGGGTTTGAAAGAGGAACTTGAAGTCTATTTATAATGGAAAAGTTATTACTTTTCATTAAACACAATTTATTTCCCATTTGGAGAATAATTGAACGAGTGAATGAAGCATTTTTCTCATTACTTTATGGAAGAAAACTTGAAACAACCGTAATAGAGGTTTTGAGTGATTTTCTGGCATATGACTTATCATACAGGAGGATAGAGTTGTCTGACGCGGAATCGTTGGTTAATCTTATTAAAGAACAGGACGAAAAAGATCTTGCCTTTTTTCATCCACATTCGTTTGATTTAAGATCAATCAGGAGGCAGTTTCAAAACAAAGCATTTCTTATGATGGGAGTGTTTGCAGGTGATAAAATGTTGGGTTATTTCTTTTTACGGTTTTTCGTAAATAAAAAGTGCTTTGTGGGGAGGCTGATTGATTGGAGGCACAGGGGCGAAGGCATTGGGAGAATCATGAATAATATTATGTATGAGATAGGATGGAGAATGAATTTTAGCTGCCTTTCAACAATTTCCAAAAACAATACAGCTGTAATGCGGGCACACTCGAAGAATCAAACTATGAAAGTCCTAAAAGAACTTGAAAACGATTATTTGTTGGTCGAATTCATTAGGACGAAAGAGTTGTAAAGAATAACTATTTCATCATTGCAGACAAATTGGAAAAATGGGGGGTAAAAATATATTGATAATATGCAAAGGATTTTACCCGGAAAACACTCCCCGGTCATTCAGGGCAACTGAACTTGCATTGGAGTTTGCCAGGCAATCTCATAATGTCACCGTCATTACAAATGAAAGGGATTTTGATTATACAGATTTCCTCAATAAGAACAAAATACAATTAATGAGCTTTGGGAAGCTTAGACTTAAGCAAATCTCATACTATCCTCCTACCACTTGTGGCGAATTAAGAAGGAAATTTCGACGGCTTCTTTTCATGCTTTTCAATTACCCGGATATTGAGATAATGTGGCGGTTAAAACAATATCTGAAGCATATTGATGGGTATGACTTAATGATTTCCATAGCAGTTCCTTACCCCATTCACTGGGGGGTAGCCTGGGCTAGAACAAAAAACCATGGCATTGCAAAGACATGGGTCGCGGATTGCGGAGATCCTTACTTTGGGAATACTTTGGAATCATTCAAGGTACCCTTTTATTTCGCATACTTAGAAAAATGGTTTAGCAGGAAAACAGATTTTATTACACTACCATTCGAAAGCCTAAAAGATAAATTCTTCACGGAGTTTTACAGCAAAATTCGTATCATACCTCAGGGATTCAATTTTGGTGAATTTGAAGTCTCCAAAGAACCAAGAAGTAATAGAATGCCTACTTTTGCTTATGCGGGAGGAGTTGCAATCACTGGAATAAGAAGCCCAGTTAAAATCATTGAATATTTAATTGGAAAAGAGCACGATTATGAGTTTCATCTCTATTGTAGTACAGGTATTGACTTCTTGATTCCATTAGCTAATAAATCTAATGGAAGAATTGTCTTACATAAACCATTACTAAGAAAGGATCTGTTAAATGAACTCTCCAGAATGGATTTTCTTATTAATCTTTTGGATGTTAAATTATTGTCAGTTCAGGTACCATCTAAACTTATAGATTATGCATTAACCGGTCGCCCAATTCTCAACATTAATCCTGAGGACCCTGATTTTTCAGTTTTGGAGGAGTTTATAAACAATGACTATACACATGCCTATCAAATGAAAAATCTTGAGCAATATAATATTCAGAATGTAACGGAACTATTTCTAAAGTTGTATTATCACCACAAAATTCTTGATTAGCATTTTGGATTGTTGTTTGTATTTAATGATTAATCCTTGATTCTACATAGCGATGTATTTGGATATGTCAGTTAACATGCCCCTTAGAACAAACATATTATTCTTTGATTTAACTCTGTTCAATTAACGATGAAAACAGGTAGTATAATTTTTCATGCTATCAATAATTTCATCGGATTTCATACAAATCGAAAAGTAATAGCATTCCTCTCTGATGATTGGGGTGGTGTACGAATTCGTTCACATGAGGCAAGAGAAAGGCTAATAAGAGGTGGATTTGATATGGACAGCAATCGTTTTGATCGCTTTGATATGTTGGAGTCTAATACTGATCTGGAATATTTATTTGAAGTATTACTCCGACATAAAGACTACAAGGGCAATCATCCAGTAATAACTGCAGTTACCTGTGTTGCGAATCCAGACTTTAAACGAATTGAAGAAGAGGGCTTTTCAAACTACTATTATGAGCCATTTATAAAGACACTCGAGAGATACACAAATCACGATCGGGTATTTGATTTATATAAAAAGGGGTATGATTTAGGTATTTTTATTCCTCAACTTCACGGGCGTGAGCATCTGCAGGTAAAATGGTGGTTAAGATATCTTCAAGAAAAGAATCAGGCTGTTTGCAAAGCTTTCAATAACGAATTTTGGTATGTGGACCCCAAGTTTTTAAACAACTCCTTGGATAGCCATCTGGATATTGCTTTTAGTTTTATGGATTTAAGTGAGCTCGAACTACAAAAATTAATAGTTGAGGAAGCTGCAATCCTTTTCAGAGAAATATTTGGTTATGCATCAGTTCTATTCACTCCACCCTCTCAGTATTATCATAATAACCTTGAGAAGACATTTTTTAATTGTGGTATTAATACGATTGATGTTCCTCGCTGGCGTAAGATGCCAACAGGGCACGGTAGGTTTTCAACGAAATTTCATTATTTGGGCCAAAGGAATAATTTGGGACAATTATACCTCACTCGTAATTCAATGTTTGAAACTAACTTGAGAGAAATGGACGATGGTGTGGATAATTGTCTTTCAACAATTAAAAAGTGCTTTGACAATAAAATACCTGCTGTTATAAGTAATCATCGGGTAAGCTTTTCGGGGGGGCTTTCTTTGCAAAACAGAGAAATGGGACTAAAAGCTTTGGACAAGCTTTTAAGTACAATTCTGGCCACTTGGCCTGAAAGTGAATTTTTGAGTGTGATTGGTTTAGTTAATCTACTACATGAAGGTAAAGATTAAAGGAGTTAAGTCTTTTCTGGGTCGGCATATCATTAACTTACCTGGTTGGCGTACAAAGCGAAAAATCGTTGTTATTGAATCTGATGATTGGGGGAGCATCCGCATACCTTCTAAAAATATCCTGGAAAACCTGCGGAGTAAAGGATTTAATAAAACAGGAAATCCCTTTAATATGTATGATGCGCTTGAGACAGAAGATGATTTAATTTCACTATTTGATTTGCTAAGTCGCTATCAAGACATACACGGCAATCCTCCAATTATAACAGCCAATTTTGTTGTTGCTAACCCCAATTTTGAAGAGATTAAAAGATCAAAATATGAAAAGTATTTCTTTGAATTAATTTTCAATACTTATCAGAGATATAATGCAACATCTAAGTCATTGAGTCTAATTAAAGAAGGGATGGATTCAAAGTATCTGAAGCCACAATACCATGGACGTGAGCATGTTAACGTTACCAGATGGCTAAATTTACTTCAAAATAATAGTTCAAAATATATGCTTGCCTTCGAGAATGGTGTTTTTAGTGTCGAAGATGATGCGCCTTCGAAAAAAAAAAATCTGATGGCTGCATTTAATTTTGAAGATGTAAATCAAAAACTCGAGATTAGTAATATTATAAAGGAAGGATATTCAGAATTTTCACGGTTATTCAATTTTAATTCTCAGTCTATTATAGCTCCTTGTAATACATGGCATCCCGATCACGAGTTAGTTTTTAATGAATTAGGGATTAAGTATATTCAAGGTCTTTTTATCCAATATGTCCCTCAAATAGGGAAAAATGTCTTGAGGAAAGTCACCCACTACAACGGACAGAAGAACAAGCTAAATCAGGTTTATCTTGTTAGAAACTGTTTTTTCGAACCTTCAACCATTAAAAATTACGATTGGATTGGACAATGCCTAAAGAGGTGTGAAACGGCTTTCTTTTGGAGAAAACCAATAGTAATTTCGATGCACAGACTCAATTTTGTGGGGAGTATAAGTGAAGAGAATCGAAGAAGCAATCATTTAAAATTGGATGAACTATTAAAAAGAATGTTAAGTAAATGGCCTGAAATTGAGTTCTTGACATCTGACCAATTAGGATATTTAATGACTAAGTCTAATAGTGAATGTGTGGGATAACTGGATTTATAGATTTTACTCATAGGACTTCGACGGAGATTCTTAATAGGATGATTTCGACATTAGGTCATCGCGGGCCTGATGATCATGGAGCCGTGTTTTACCCCTTGGATGTTGCCAATCTAGGACTTGGCCACACCCGTCTGTCAATTATTGACTTAAGTCAATTGGGCCACCAGCCAATGAATTACATGAATTATACAATCGTTTTGAATGGCGAGATTTACAATTATAATGAAATTAGGAATGAATTGATTGAAATGGGGCATCAATTTAGGTCTCATAGTGATACCGAGGTTATATTGGCAAGTTTTGTTGAGTGGAATATAGCAGCCGTCCACAAATTTATTGGAATGTATTCTTTCGCAATTTTTGATTCAGAACGTCACAAACTCTGGATTTGTCGTGACAGGGCTGGAGTAAAACCCTTGTTTTATTATTGGAAAGATGGGTTGTTTCTATTCTCCTCAGAACTAAAAGCTTTTCATAAACATCCTAGGTTTGAGAAAAGGATCAACGACACATCTTTATTTAAGTTCATTCAGTTCTCTTATGTTCCCGGACCAGAGACGATCTTTGAGAATACCTTTAAACTGAATCCCGGAACGTGGTTAGAATTCGATTTGAGGGAAGGTGAAATTAGATTTCATAATTATTGGAATCTTTTGGACTATTTTGAGAAACCTCTCCTTCAAATTGGATATGAGGAGGCATGTAGGGAGACAGAGAAGCTTGTGCTCAATGCAAGCCAATACCGCATGGTAGCAGATGTACCTGTAGGCGTTTTTTTGAGCGGAGGTTATGATAGCACCTTAATTTCATCCTTGTTGCAAACGAACATGACAAGAAAGCTTAAAACTTTCACGATTGGGTTTCCAGATGGGATAGATGAATCAAAGCATGCGGGTCGGGTAGCTGAAATTCTAGGTACGGAACACACTTTATACAACTGTACATTCAAGGATGCAAAGTTGATTATTCCTGATTTGGTATATTATTATGATGAACCGCTAGCAGATATCTCCACTATTCCTACAATACTTGTGAGTAGGTTAGCCCGTCAAGATGTGAAGGTTGCATTATCCGCTGATGGTGGGGATGAGCTTTTTGCGGGTTATTTTCATTACTATTCAATTTTAAGAAGGTTTAACCAGATCCAGTCCGTACCAGAGATAATGTACCCTTTGCTTTCATGGTTATTAAATCACAGCTCTCGTAATATACCAGATTCGTTATTTCACCTAAAGCACAAGATGGAGGGAAGTTCTAAGGCATTTCAATTGGATAAGTCATCTCAACTGACGGAAATTTTAAAATATGCCCGAACACTTTCCAATACTTTCAACAAAAAGTTGTTTCGTCATTTCAATAGCAAGGAAAATATTTGGAAGCCTGAGGATTTCACTAACTTAACTGAAATACAGGATCAATTATTATATATTGATTATACAATGTCCTTAAGAGACTGTTTGCTTGTTAAGGTTGATAGAGGAACGATGTCTACTTCTCTCGAAGGCAGGGAACCTTTAATGGATCACCGTTTAGCTGAGTTTGCTGCTCAATTGCCCTTTTGCTTTAAATATGATGGCAAAACCTTCAAGCGAATTCTTAGAGATATTACTCATAAATATATAGATAAAAGCATTATGGATCGTCCCAAAGTTGGGTTCGATCTACCAGTTTTTCATTGGTTAAAATCTGATCTTGCCTTTTTAATAAAGGATCATTTATCTCCATCGGAAGTTATAAAGAGTGGATATTTTAATGAGGACTATGTGAATCAGTTAGTTAAAAAGTTTTTGAATGACAAGTTACTTTATAAACCTATAATATGGAGGTTATTAATATTTCAAATGTGGCATAAACATTGGATGGAATGAGTTCTTATAAGTGCATGTAAGCTATGAACAGTCACAATAAGCCTCCTTCCCAACTATGGAAAGCATGTCTTTTATGTACGCCAAGCTCATAATAGGATTGGCAGAATTTATCAAATTTGTTTTATTGTATGAATATCCGTTACGGAAAGTTGTTTAAGTTACCGCGAATAATAGTTAAATACACTTTAAGTGCTATTTATCCTTTTATAATCAAGATATGGCCTCTGCCAAACGTGCTTTCAATTGATGAGACCTTGGATAAAATCATCAATGACAAGTGTTCAATTTCTCGTTTTGGTGATGGGGAGTTCCTCTACATAATAGATAAATTAAACTTGCCTTTTCAACGCCAAGAGCTTTCCCTCCGGGCGAGATTAATTGAAGTATTGAAAGCTGAAGACCCGAATATCCTAGTTGGATTACCTATTGGTTATCATTCACTCAATAACTTGAAAAAGTCAAGTCAGCGGACATGGCGTAGCCAAATCTCGTGGATATATCCAAGACTGTCTAGATATATTGACAAAAAAAAGACTTACTATAATTCGAGCATAACAAGACCATATTTTGACTTTGAAAACAAGGATGGATGTAAGAATTACTTTGATAAACTTATGATGATTTGGAACAACAGAGAGATTATACTAGTCGAAGGAGAAAAGAGCAGGTTGGGGGTCGGCAATAATCTTTTTGATAATGCCAAAAATGTAAAGCGAATCCTAGCTCCGCACCATCATGCATTCACAAAGTATGATGAAATTATAAATCAAGTGCTATGTCAGGATAAGTCAAAATTAGTCCTAATTGCGTTGGGGCCATCAGCCACTGCAATGTCATATGATTTGGCCCAAATGGGATTCCAGGCTATTGACATTGGTAATATTGATATTGAATATGAATGGTACATTAGAAAAACCCTAACCAAGATAAAGATACCCGGTAAATATACAAGTGAAGTTGTTGGAGGTCGGTACGTTGAGGAAATAAGAGACAGTCTATATGAATCTCAGATTCTTACTAGAATCATCTGAATTTGCACTTATTTAAACACATAGCAGAATCGAATTTGGATTTTTCAGAGAAGTGAATGATATTAGGATTTGCATTATAGGACCTTCAATTAACATGGGCGGCATTGAACGTGCGAGCGTCACAATTGCTAATAACTTCTCTCATCAGAATTTAGTAGTTGCATTTATTGCTATATTCAAACAAGCCCATTTCTACAATCTGCACAAAGATATAGTCTTTATTGAGCCAGCAAGTCTTAACAGTGAAAGACTAAACATCGTTAAAAGTTTATTTTGGTTGAGGAAAAAAATAAAAGAAGTTGAGCCGGATGTAGTATTAGTATTCAATTTCTTCTATGGCGCACTTGTTTTACTTTCCACATTTAAGACCGGTGTGCCAATTTATATTTCTGATCGGGCCAGTCCCTTCTATTCATGGCCAAAGTACGTGTCTTATTTTAATAAAATTGTATTCAAGTTCCTTACACCAACAGGTCTAATTGCTCAAACTCAGAAAGCTGCGGATTTCAAAGCTATGTTATTTGGGCACAGGACCTTCATTAAGGTGATTCCCAATCCCCTCCGTGAGGTTATCTTGTTTCCTGAAGTCGAACGTAGAAAGCAAATTCTTGCCGTAGGCCGGTTAAACGACAAGCTAAAGGGTTTTGATCGTCTTGTTGATGCATTTGCAAGAATAGAAAACAGAGAATGGATATTGGTTTTTGCAGGAGGAGATGAGGAAGGAGAAGAATTGAAAAGTCAAGCACAATCAAACGATGTTTCGGATAGGATAATTTTTTTAGGTAAGGTTAAGGACATAGACAGAGTATATGCTGAAGCGGGAATTTTTGTTATCCCTTCGCGCAGCGAGGGTTTCCCTAATGCCCTTTGCGAGGCAATGGCTGCCGGACTACCATGTATAAGCTTTGACTTTTGTGCTGGTCCGCGAGAAATTATTAATGATGGCTATGATGGGATTCTAGTGGAGAATAATAACATTGAACTACTTGCAAGAACAATCGATCTTTTAATAAAAGACGAAACAGAACGAATGAGACTAGGACAACATGCTATGGAGATAAGGGAAAGACTGAATGAACATAAAATTGGGCAAATATATTTGGATTTCATCATAGGAGGAGATTATCAACGTGGGAAACAGTAATCAAAAGGTTAGTATTATAATTCCTGTTTTTAATACAGAAAGCTATGTCAAGCAATGTATTACTTCCATAATTAATCAGGATTATCAAGATGTGGAAATAATTGCTGTAAATGATGGTTCGACAGACAGGTCCGCAGAGATATGCGATCAATTAAGTGCTTTTGATGAGCGGATTAAGGTTTATCATAGAGCAAATGAAGGTGCCGCCTCCACAAGAAATTTCGGATTGAGTAAGGCTAAAGGGAACTGGGTAATTTTTGTCGACAGTGATGATTTTTGGAGGAATCATACCGGATTAAGTGATCTTATGAATTTTTCTAAGACTCTTACCTATCCCTTTGATTTCATAATTTTTAATTACACAAGATACTTCCAAAAAGATGACAAGTTCATTAACAGACCTGATTTCCCGGAAAAACTTGCATCCGAACATCCAAAGCTGGCGAAGGTTGAGTGGTTAATGCAGAATCAATTTATTCCAGCTCCTCCCTGGGGTAAATTGATCAAAACAGAATTTCTTAAGAGACATAACATCAATTTCATTAATAAGAGGAGCTCTGAGGATATTCCATGGTTTATAAATCTGTTGGAAAGTGCAGAAAACTTCTCTGTTTCCAATTTGCGGTTTCATGTTTATAGAAAGCAAGTACAAGGGGCACTCACAAGTTCGTTTAGTCCATCCAAGTTTGAAAATCTGCTGGATATTGTTAAAACTGAAAGCATCCGGCTAAGAAAGGATAGTAATAAAGATCCGTTAAAGATACTTATACTGTCATTTATAGCTTACGAGTATGTTATTCTCCTGTCTACTTCAGCGAACTTCAAAGGAAGAGTTTATTTCGAGAAATATCAAGAATTGACCAAGTTGAAATGGTTGCTTGACTATGATACTGTGAAGGCAGTACGGAAAGTAAAAACATTTAAGAAATTAGTGCCCAATTCATACATCCCCAAGGTATTGCACGTTTATGCTAAATACTTTGTAAATAAGTTATGAATCAAACAAAATGAAAATAGCCTTACTTGGGGATACTGCTCTCTTTGGCAAGTATTCAATAGATCGTAATGAAAACATCTTCAGATACTTCGAAGATGTCAGAAAACTACTGAGTGATTATGATTATGTTGTTGCCAACCTGGAGACCCCCTTTGTTGATAAACAGCGACCATTTGGATATAAATCAGCCTATATAGGTTCAATCATCCGCAACGTTGGAATTTTGGAATTCCTCGGGATAAACCTGGTTAATTTGGCAAACAATCACATTTTTGATTACGGGAGTGATGCTTTTAAAATGACGAAGCAGATTTTATTTGATCATAAAATAAAGTATTTTGGTGTTGAGGGGAAAGAAGTTAATATAATTGCTGATAATAACCGAATCGTGTTTTACGGCTATTGCTGCTATTCGACTAACCCTTTTGGAATTGGAGAAAGTGGGATTGATGGTTTGAATTATGAAAAGGTGAAGAACCAGCTGGTAGAAAAGTACCAGGAAGGTTGGAATAGCATCATCAGCATTCACGCAGGTCAGGAACATATCAATTATCCGAATTACGATCATGTTTTGTTCGCCAGATTACTTTCAAAATTTGCCCCATATGTTTATTATGGTCATCATCCTCACGTTTTACAAGGAGCAGAGGAGTGTGATGGTTCTTTATTGGCGTATAGTCTGGGCAACTTTTGCTTCGATGATGTTTATACTAACAAGTCTGAAAATCCTTTAATAATTCAAAACATCAATAATAAATGTTCTGTAATTCTCAGTCTGGAATACGAAGACAATAGACTTGCTGAATACAAATTTATTCCTCTTTTTGCCGGCAAACAGCAAATGGAGGTAAATCGATCTGAAATCATTGACAGCTTAAAATTGTATTCGGAGCGCCTTTCGATGCAAAAGGATGCTTATAATAGAATGCGAAATGACTTATGGAACGCATATCTGAATAGCCGCAGAAAACAAAGAGATTATGAATGGTATATAAAACGGTTAAACATTAATTCTTTAATTATGATTCTTGCGGCCCGAAGGAATAAACGAAAATATAATGAAAACTTGAAAAAGCATTTAATGCGATATTATCACCAACCGAAATAATTAGTAAAGGAAAATGCTCGATTGCAATTTTTATAATTTTCACTCCCATGCAAGCAAAAGAATTTAAGGTCGCTATTTGTTATAATCCAAAGCAAATCAGTCACTCAGGTTCATGGGCTCATAGTTGGATTGAGTTTTGTAAACAGAATGCTATAGAATTCGAACTCCTTGATGGCACAGGAAATGCTGTTACAGCCAAACTGCTTGACTTCGGTTGTCTTCTATGGCATTTTACGGGTTTCTCTTTTACTCACATGCTGGTTGCACGGAATGTACTTTATTCGGCCAAGGTTATGGGATTGAAAGTCTTTCCGGATTTTAATGAAGCATGGCATTTTGATGATAAGATAGCAGAAAGTTATCTATTGGAATCAGTGAATGCTTCAATACCACCCTGGTATGTTTTCTTCAACGAGGGTGAGGCAGTAAAATGGGTGAAGGAAGATGCTTATTTTCCTTTGGTAGCAAAGCTTCGCAAGGGCTCAGGTTCACAGAATGTTAAGTTGATAACTAATAGCGAAGAAGGGATACACTATTGCCGTAAGATGTTTGGCAGTGGAATAAATTGTGCCCCAAGCATACCCTTTAAAGCAAGCTCTAATATTAAATCAGCCAGAACGTTTTTAGAGTTATACAAACGAATGAAAAGAATTCCTGAATTTATTAGAATGCATAATAATGCCACCGAGTTCCCTTATGAACGCGGATATGTGTTCTTTCAGGAATTTATACCAAATAATGGGTTTGATTTGAAAGTCGTTGTGGTCGGTGACAAATTGTCGTTTGTAGCTAGAAATATACGCAAGGCCGATTTTAGAGCGTCAGGGGGCGGTGACCTTTTTTATGATCGTGACCTGGTTAGCAAAGAAATCATAGAGACGGCTTTTAGAATAAGTGATAGACTTGGTTTCCAATGTATGGGCTATGATTTTGTTATTGATCGTAATTCAGGCCAAGGGAAGATTGTTGAAATCAGCTATGGTTTTTCAAATAGCGCGATATTGGGGGCACAAGGATTTTATGATAGAATCGGGAATTGGCATAGTGAACCGCTAAATGCACCCCACGAAATCTTATCCAATCTATTAAGGTAGCTTTTAGCAGATAACCTGTTTATGATCGAAAGGAAGGATAGAGATATTCTAATAAGAGTGACTACACTCCCGATTTCAATGAACATATTGCTTCGAAACCAATTGAGGTTCATGTCGGATTATTTTGAAGTAATAGGAGTTTCTAGCTATGATAAAAAGCATTTTACGGAGATAGAAAATAGAGAGGGTATCTATATGCATAGCATTGAGATGACACGATCAATAACACCTTTTCGTGATATTGTAGCCTTTCTGAGGATGTACTGCCTATTCCGAAAAATAAAACCAGTAATAGTCCACAGCCACACACCTAAAGCTGGACTGATTGCAATGCTTGCCGCGGCCTTGTCAGGTGTACCTGTAAGGCTACATACGCTCGCTGGACTACCTTTAATGGAATCTAAGGGAATAAAAAGGTCACTGTTAACCTTTTGTGAGAGACTTACATATTTTTGTGCTCATCGCATTTATCCGAATTCGCGCGGATTATTCAATTATGTTTCAAATATGAAGTTATGCAATCCTGATAAATTGAAGCTTATTGGTAATGGCAGTTCAAATGGAATTGATACAAACAAATTTGATCCTCAGGTATTTGTGCATGAAGCTTCTCTAGATAGGCAAGAAATAAGAGCATCTTTGAATATTCCGAATGATGTATGTGTTTTTTGTTTCGTGGGTCGATTGGTAAAGGATAAAGGCATTAAAGAGTTGATCGAGGCTTTTACGAGACTTAGGAATGATGCGCCAAAAGAATCCAGGTTACTTCTAATCGGACCGTTTGAGTCAGACCACGATAATATCAGGAAGTACATCGAATCTGCAATTTTGCTCAATTCCAGTATAATCTATGCAGGGAGGTTTGACGACATTAGACCATACCTGGTTGCCAGTGATATTTTTGTTTTCCCAAGTTATCGGGAAGGATTCCCAAATGCGGTGCTTCAGGCAGGTTCAATGGGATTGCCATGTATTGTAACTGATATTCCAGGCAGTAACGAAATAATTATTGATAATCAGAATGGTTTGATTGTTGGCGTGAAGGATAGTGATCAGTTATTCAGTGCGATGTTGAAGTTATTAATAGATCCAACATTAAGAGAGAATCTATCAAGGAATGCTAGAAGCCTGATATTGAACCGATATCAGCAAGGATCACTTTGGGCGGCAATGTTGGAAGACTATCGTTCACTGCTAAGGACCTCTTTATCCAGATTGTCTTAGAAAGAATTGTTCTTATTTGTTCCATAATAAAACTCGATTTGTACGAACATAGGTATTATCTTTTTGATTTATTATGAAGCGCATTCTTGACAGTGTCGCCGCGTTTTTCGGCTTACTAATTGCTCTGCCGATTATAGGGCTCATCACAATTAGTGTTAAGATAGTAATGGGTAGTCCGGTTTTTTTTTGTCAAAGTCGTGTAGGACGAAACGGAGAGCTTTTTACATTATATAAGTTTCGGTCTATGACTTCAGATCATAAGGGCAATTCGATTACTGTAAAAGGTGAAGTAAGGATAACACCCTTAGGCAATTTACTGCGTAAGTATAAACTGGACGAGTTGCCAGAATTATGGAATATTCTGAAAGGTGATATGAGTTTTGTTGGACCACGTCCTGATGTTCCAGAGTATATAGCTAAGCTTGTTGGTGAAGAAAGGCTTATCTTAAGACTTAGGCCAGGCCTAACCAGCCCGGCCTCCCTTAAGTATGTAAATGAGGAGGAACTGGTGGCATTAGCCAATGATCCTCAAAGTTATTACAATGAAGTTATCTGGCCCGATAAAGTCAGGATGAATCTCGAATACTGTAAAAGTAGAAGACTTTTAGGGGATTTGATTATAGTTATGAATACAATATCAAAATTATTAGGCAGAAAGTAATATTAATCGGAATCAGGAATTCATAATAAAGTGGAGAAAATTAATTCTACTTCAGTTTATCTGATTAAGTATTTATTGATTGGGGAGATTCATGGAGTATGGTATAAATGAAACCCAAGCCAATGAAAATTATTTCTTGATGAATTTTTTTGAGGTAATAATACCATCTCCACTTTTTATTAATATGATGTAGGAGCCTGGCAATAAGCCTGGCAAGGAAAAATGCTTCATAATTTCATCTTGCTGCCATGTCTCATTGTAAACTGAGTGACCAGAAAGGTTTACAATAGAAACAACATTTCTGGAGTCAGGAAAGGGGAAATCTAGCGAAACAGAAAAATCGCCATTGGTTGGATTAGGATATAGGTTAATTAAAGCAGAAGTGACACTTTCAGAATTTACCACTTTCAATTCTAGTGCAGCTGATGTATTCTTTGCCCCCTGGTTATCAGTAGCTATTGCTGTCAAGAAATAATTACCAGTATCAACATTTTCCCAAAGATAATTGAATGGAGGTGTGGTTAATTCTGCAAGTGTAATCTCCCCGTTTTTTAACTCAACTTTGCTTATGGTTCCATCAGGGTCAGTTGCTACTACCTCAATTAAAACATTATCATTTTTTTTGATTTTTTTGTCTTTATTTGGTGAGTTGATACTCACTATAGGCAGCTCATTGACAACGCTTACTGATTTTTCAACAATCACAGTAACAGCTCCTGAAGTCGTTCTTAGATTTTGGTTATCGGTAGCTATAGCAGTTATTGAATAAGCACCCTCAGGCACCTCTTTCCATGTGAACGAGTAGGGAGGTGCAGTTAGCTCCCCAAGTTTAGTTGTTCCTTGATAGAACTCCACCTTGATGACCGTACCATCCGGATCAGAGGCCGCAGCTTCAATTGTCATTGTGGCTGGGGCTATATAAGAAGTGCTTTTTGTCGGGGAAGAGATAAGTACTGTAGGGGGTTGATTTGGAGGGGTTCCTTGATTCGATACAGTAATTAACAATGTGCCATAAACACCAGATCCATCATTGGCTGTAGCTCTGGCAGTCACAGTACCATTTGCAACTGCTGTAACCAAGCCTGAAGATGATATACTTGCCTGTCCGGTGCCATTTGCGATGGACCAGGTAACTGATTTATTAGTGGCATTTGTCGGTGATATTGCTGCACTGAGCTGAAGAGATCCGGCGTTAGTGGTGATTGTGGTAGCTCCAGCGGCTCCTGTGACATTAATACTGGCAACTTTTATAGCTTGATTTGATATGTTAATTACGAGTGTTCCATAAGCACCTGATCCATCATTGGCTGTAGCTCTGGCAGTTACTGTACCATTTCCAACGGCTGTAACCAGGCCTGACGATGATATATTTGCCTGTCCGGTGCCATTTGCGATGGACCAGGTAACTGATTTATTAGTGGCATTTGTCGGTGATATTGCTGCGCTTAGCTGAAGAGATCCGGTGTTAGTGGTGATTGCGGTAGCTCCAGCGGCTCCTGTGACAGTAATACTAGCTACCTTAATAACCTGATTTGATATATTGATTATCAGCGTTCCATAAACACTTGACCCATCATTAGCTGTAGCTTTGGCTGTGACCGTTCCATTTGCGGTTGCTGTAACCAGGCCTGACGATGATATAGTTGCCTGTCCCGTGCCGTTTGCCATGGACCAGCTTAATGATTTGTTAGTAGCATTCGCAGGTAATATTGCTGCACTCAGCTGAAGAGATCCGGCATTAGTAGTGATTGTAGTAGCAGCTCCAGCACTGGTGATTATTATGTTTGTAACTGGAACCAGTTCCGAATTATTCGTTAAGGATTCAAAGGCACCAAGATCTGGGGCTTTACCATCATATTGCACACCCACATCAGTTCCAGCGTCAATCAGGGCAGAGGTAGACGCGAGGTGTAGGAATTTGATATAGCAATCATTATTAGGGAATGACCCATCAGTCTGACGAGGCGCAGTAATACCTGTGCTATCTAATGAAACAAAGTCGGCGTCTGTAATTGTTAAACTGGTTATATCCCATGAATTATTACTGTGGGTATATATAGCTCCAGAAGCCAAGAGTACATCATAATCCTCATTATCATAAGCTATATTATTTCTATATACCCTTTGCAATTCATAATAATCGCTTACACTTGTATTGAAAATCGAGATTCCTATACCATCAGCATCCGACGGATAACCATTATGATATGAAATACAATTATAAACTTCATGTGGTCGTAATTGGCTATACCAATCCATTGTAACAAAACCTGCAGAATTATTAAATGCAGCTACACAATTAGATATTTTTCTTGTTACATATTCCTGCTGTCCTTCTGCATATCCATAATTAAAGCCACTACCTCTTCCATATTCAAATCCCGGTACATGTCCATTATTAAATGACCAACAATTTTTTGCTTCAATATAAAAATCTCCCTGTAGATCAAATCCATTATCAGCAATATTCCATGCCCTACAGCCCCATAAATAAACACGATAATTTGGATAAGACACACCAGCCCCATCCCATACAAAGAAACCATCAGCATGATCTCCGGGATCATCTGAGAGGGGATCATATATATCGTGCGAATCACAGTTTATTAAATAGACTTCATCCGACTCCCATATCCAATAAGGTCTATATTGGATATTATGACAGATACAGTTTTCTATAATAATATTGGATGAGCGATATATATAAAAACCGTAAGGTTGATCATAAGACGCTCCATTTGGAGGATTTATTTGCACGAATTTCCGGATGGTTATACCATAGAACTTTAAATGATTAGATGAGGCACACATTATGCCACCATTGTTACTGCTGTTATTACCATCTATAATTGGCCTATTGCCATTGGCTAAATCACCAGGATAAGCCATAAAGACTATAGGGTCATTTGCAGTTCCAGATAAACCACTTTTATATGCGGCAGTGGATTGATAGTAAATACCACCCCTAAAATAAACAGTGTCTCCAGCAGTAACATGGTCAAATGCCCACTGAAATGTTGCCCACGGTGCATTTAGTGTACCGCGATTTGGATACAAACCATTGGTTCCGTTCGGAGATACATAATATGTCTCCGCTGTAGCCGTTGTAAATAAAGAAAACAAAAGCAGCGAAAATATCCCTTTTATTAACTTCTCCATTTTGACGAACTGATAAAATACTTTGACAAACATAACAAATTTAACGATGAAAGTATTTTTTTGTTACAATTGTTGATAAATTTTGATAAGTGATTTTTTAACAATTTCTTTAATGGTTTTATTATTCATTCCACCTTTGGTATGGGCCTATATTGTTGATAGCAAATGTCATAAGTTATCTTATTAGTTGCCATTTTGCATGCTTTTGGTAGATTCGTTAGAAGCTTGCAAAATAAAAGGCAAAACTGACAAGAACGCAATTGAATGTTTCCAGAACACCATTGGTGGGTGTTATAAGTATGAAGCATGAGATGGTAGAATTAGCTAAGCCAAATAACTGGAAACCAGTAGAAAAGGTTATTGGGTTATTTTACTCTGATATGGACCATTCGCCGGTACATATCCACAAGATGCTAGGATGCCTGCTTCGGAAAAATATCATAGAATGATTCTGAAAGAGGGTGACAAAAGAAGACATAGGTCTCATACATACTGTTTGCTGGCCTCTAAACCAATTGGTGATCGACAAACAGTTCGGTAAGTATCCCAAGCGAATAAAGAAGACGATGGCGACATTAATTAAGATAAAGACTATTGACGGTCATCTGGTATAGGATATAAAGAGAGGGATTAATAATAAGGACCACCTTGGAGCAGGTTTCCAGACAAAGCTTGGGTTTCAAGGGATTTCATTGTGGGAGTTAACAGGTATATAATCTAAAAGGTATGTAAAAGTCAAAAGGTCATGGATTTAATATCAGTGTCATATGCTTTACTTTTAATAGTTTCCATCTTCATATATTACATAATAAGTTTTGAGTATAGGATCCTTCTTCTTACATTACTTAGTTGCTGTTTGATTGCAGGCATTTCTTGGTTACTACTGGTCTATATTGTATGCTACACCGTTATTAATTTCTTTATAGGGAAATATATTCCTTTTACAAAAAACAAAAAGGCCCTTTTCAGAACAGGACTTATTTTTAATTTATCCCAACTTGTTATTCTTAAATATTCATCATTTGCGCTTGATCCTATCTTTCAGATATTTGGCAGCAATTACCAAATTTCAGGAATTTCCGACATAATTATACCACTCGGGGTTTCCTTTTTTACGCTTCAAGGAATTGGTTACTTGATAAACATTAAAATGGGATGGGAAAAGCCTGAAAAGAATTTTCTCCATTTTCTTTTATACATCCTTTACTATCCAAAATTCCTCTCTGGTCCAATAGAAAGATCAAACCACTTTTTGCCTCAATTAATAGAAGTAAAATCCTTCAATGAGAAACAAGTAGTAGCAGGGCTTAGATTAGCTTTGCTTGGGTTTTTTAAAAAGGTTGTCATAGCTAATCAGCTTGGGATTATTGTAAATGACACATATTATAATATTGATACATACAGTGGGTTAAATCTTTGGATGGTTATTCTTATTCAACCATTGTATTTATATTTCGATTTTTCGGGATATACTGATATTGCACTAGGTTTTTCGAAGGCATTAGGAATTAATCTCTTGCCTAATTTTAACAAACCATTTTTATCTGAAAACGTCACTACATTTTGGAGAAGAATGCACATGTCGCTTTCATCTTGGTTCAATGATTATGTCTTCAAACAGGTCAGCTTCAAATACCGAAGATGGGGAAAATATGCCTCGGCGTTTGCGGTCTTTGTCACTTTCACTCTATTTGGAATATGGCATGGGGCCGGTTGGAATTTCATGATTCTGGGATTTCTTCAGGCTTTGGCAATCAACTATGAATTTTTCACAAAGAAGAAAAGAGTTGTTATTTTCTCGAGGATTCCTGATTATTGCAGAATCTGGTTTGGGAGATTAGCGACATATTTATTTTTTGGAATTTCTCTCATTTTCTTTTTCTCTCCTGATTTTAGGACATCTACTATATTCTACTCGAAGCTATTTGTGTGGGGGGACGCTCTTAATTTAGCCATATCAACTAAATTGCTTCTTTCAACAATCTTATGTCTTACCGTAGTATTAATCTTGGAATTCCTTGAAAACGATTATGATCTTATATATAATAAAATAGTTGATTTTTGGTGCCATCATAAGTCATTAAGAGTTATCGTTTATTATCTGACTATTTTCAGTGTCTTATATTTAATTGGTCACGAACAGGTATTTATTTATTCACGATTTTAGACATGAAAAGATTTACCATTAGGATACTTAAGTTTTTACTTCCAGTATTTCTCATTGCACTAGTAATGGAAATATTACTAAGGGCAATCCCCAATGACTACCTCAATAAAAGAAAGTATTTGGACATGAATTCGGACTCAATTGAGGTTCTTATTTTAGGTGATTCGCATACAGAGTTTGCGATAAATCCAGAGTATTTGACTAAAAGAGCTTTTAATACGGCATTCCCATCACAATCATTGAATTACGATTTGGAGATACTGGAGAAGTATGAAGCAGAGTTGTCTAAATTAAAGTTCATTGTAGTATCGATATCTTATGGAAGTTTATTTGATAGACTAGACAAATCAATTGAGCGATGGAGAATATCACAATATTTGATTTATTATAAATTAAAAACATCCCGATACTTGCCCTATTATACGGAGATATTAAGCAGTCCATTAAATCTTAATCTTTACAGGATATTCCTTTTTTATATAAAAAGAATAGATAGTCTTAAATGTACAACCACGGGGTGGAATTATACGTATTCAATTACATCAAAAACAGATGAAGAGATAATTGATTCGGGGAAAATTCATGCTTCAATCAGTACTTTACGGAGTGACAAATACTATAATGAAATGGTCTCAATCCTCGACTCAATAATAGCTTTTACCTTAGCATATGATATTAATTTGGTTTTCATGACTACACCTGTTCATAAATCATACAGAGATCATTTGAATGCGGACCAATGGAATAAAACGGTTGCAACTGTTAACGCCATGAGCAGTATTCACGAAAATTGCATATATGTTAATATGCTTGATGATCAGGCTTTCACTATCAGGGATTATTTTGATGCTGATCATTTAAATGCTGCAGGTACTAAGAAGGTGACCATGAGGTTAGATAGTATTTTATCTACCTTGGATTATTAGATTTTGGCTTGGTACTCCTTAAATTTGAAGCCTATATGGGATCAGTCACTAGAAAAGCAGCATAAAGCAATGAATGTTTAACTTAAGAAAAAATATGCCCTTGGTACAAGACCTGGGGAGTAATATAGCAACACCACTAGTTCGACTCATAAACTCCCCAGCATTAATGCTTTAATGCAAGGTTATTCTTATTTTCAGTAATGTAGTCAAATAAAATTGGTGATATTTTGAGGATCGAAGACTAATTTTGAGTTGTCAACCTGAAGAGGACGCAGGCAATGCTGGAGAGCAACCTGCCAGCAAAGCCATTACATAATTCTTAAAACATGTAAATTATTTTGTATTTCGTCCCCTTAATTCCTCATTTCTTTTCATTCCAGGAATAACCTTTCAACTGAGTTTGAAAAATATTTTTAAATAAAATAGGAGGAAAAGTTTGCATTTTCCTCCTATCTGATTTATAATCAATAATCAGAACACTTTGATCATGGAATAACCGGAGACGGGGTACTAAATGTATGTGAGTTATTGGGTGCATCAAAATGTTGCCATAAATCACTTGTGTCGTACAATGGACATCCTGGTCCACGGTATACGGAATAACCGATTGTACTTACCAGTTCATCGTATGTACCCACAAAGACATGCACATTGTCAATTATGTATGCTTCATTATCAAGAGCTAGGGTTAGTATCCCAGACGAATTGATTGAGAAGCTACCTATTTCTGGATTAACAAGACCTAACGAAATTGAGTAGCCTTCCAGCATATTAACTGAGCTAAGGAGAGGAAGACCAGTATATCCCATAAAATCTGTGCACCACTCCCCTGTAAATTCAGTGACCACATTTCCATCGCTTGCGGCCCACAAATATGAGGAACCTATGACAGGACCATTCCAATACCACGCTTTAACCGCTATTACTAAAGGTTTATCATCACACTCAAAGAAGCAGAAAGTAAGATTGCTAAGGGCCGCAGGTAGACCACTAGAGTTTATCGGAGCCGCTAACCGGCTATCACCAGTTGTTCCACTATCGCCATAATAATAGACATTTGCACTAGATGATCCTTTTACAATGACAGCTCCTATTTTGTAGCAAGCTGTAGCGGAAGATTTTACAGAGAATGATACATATTTGCCATCAGTTACTGTTACTTCAAGCCAATCAGGGAAGGTTCCGTTAAACTCGAAGTCAGTGTCTGCATCAAAATTACCAAAATCAAGTTTATCTGTACATATAAACGATGTGCCGAATGCTTGATTCACGTCAGAACACGATACATTTCCACCCCTTGGTTTATCTACGGCAAGAATTACCGGAGTAATTCCATTGTAAGAAACCGGAAGACTTGTACTTAGTACGTAAGCAGTTTTTAATGTTAATCCCTCGTTGTCATTAACGGAGTCTTTGCTACATGAAACAATTGCAGCGCTGATTAACAATAATATTGAGTAAATAACAATTCGCTTCATTTTTCAACTTTTTATTGGTTATCACTGGAGAATTGAACGAAAGATACTAATGTGTATCGAAACGATCGAGATATAAAATACACTTTTTGATGAATTTACCCTTAATTATGACTAGTCATCATTTTGGTGTGATTAGTTATTAATAGCTACATCAAAAATCAGTTGCATCAAGCTTTTTACCTATCAAAGTGGTATTTTGTCCGTTATTTTCAATTATGTCTATGATTCTGTCAAATAGTAACTTAACTGCCTTCCCGGCAAATTCCTTATTTGGATGTGAATCATTAGGTGAGATGGCATATTCATCTTTAAAATACAACCCGCCTTCAGTTTCCAAATAATAAAAATCCCACAGAAAGATGTTATCGTCATTTTTATCCCAATCCTGGATAACCCATTCAAAGAACTCTCTTGCCCTTAGTGCTTCCTCCTCTGTTACCGCAGACTGCACCTGGGCGGCTCCTGTCCATAAAATGAACTTGGTATCAGGAAATTGAAGAAGTTTTTCTCTCAAAGCTTGATACTGAAGTTTATAGTTGGCAAGGGTTTTAGTTTCAGAATTAATATCAGGTTCTGGATTGTCTGGAAATATGTTACTTACGGGGAAACAATGTTTAAATATAATCACATCGTAATCTCCTGTCAAAATTTCCAAGGTTGGTTCATTCTTGTAAGGGTTTTGGCCAGCATTGTTTACCCATATGTTGTAGTAATCAAATGGATAATTCTTCCATCCATAAGGCTGGTCATATGGAAAAACCTTATCACTTATCTTATAATTCTTTCTATACTCTTTATTGTACCCTTTGAAAAGCGATGGAAGGCTGCATTCCGAATTTCCCGATTCTGCGTTTCCATTCCAAATTACCTCACCTGTACTATGATGGAGAAAGACAATCTTAGTTATTTGCGGTCTTTCTGGCTGATTACATGATACATGAGAGATAACTACAAGAAAAACGATCATAAATAGAGAGGCTATTTTCATGATGAGTGAAATATTTGTCAATAACTATGTTTTGATGATAATTAAATGCTGCAATTGTAACAAAAATAGAAATATTTTGTTTGATATTGAGAGTTCAGTACCTATACTATGCGAAATTAGACTCGAAATAACTATTAAAGTATAAATTTACTCATTAAAATTGTAATATGCTTAACAAGAAAGTTTTACGTGGCTTATTATTGCTCTCATTTACCGGCTTTCCTTTTATGGCCAGTGCACAGATCATCGCTGACCACACGGTTGTGGACAAATATCATGATATACCACAATACTATATCGATAAGGTTAAGAAGATGTGGTTAGTTTATGCGGGAGAGTCTCATTCTGGTTCAATGCGAGCTGGATTAACGGCATTAGAAGCATTAAGTTTTGTTTATGCTGTAAGTGTTAAGGAATCAGGTACTCCCGAGGGATATACTACAGCAAATCTTAGGGCGAGTCGTGCGACTTGGGGAGATGTCAATAATTCTACAGGTTGGATTTATGGATATGGTGAAGAAGACTGGTACAAAACTGGGACAGCAATCGCTCGGACAAAGGCAGGTATATCGTATTGTGATGCGAATAATTTGACAATATCTGCATTTGGATTTGGTTGGTGCTGGGATGAAGCAGAGACGAATATGACGCCATATCTAAATGCCACGCAAGAGTATATAAATTATTGCGCATCCAACAGTATTAATACGAGAGTTTTCTTTACGACAGGTCCTGTAGATGCTTATACTGCTGCTGGACAGATAGGTTATTCAAAGTATCTTGCACATGAGGCAATAAGAAATTATGTTAAAAATGATCCAGACAGGATATTATTTGATTTTGCAGATATACTATGTTATAACAGTGGTTCAGAGACACCAAATTCAACGACCTGGGATGGTCATATATATCCGATAATCACCTCGGCGAATCTAAATCCGATAGTAGATTCATATCATTTTTCTGCTATGGGGGCCTTGCGGTTAGCTCAAGCAATGTGGTGGCTACTTGCCAGAATCGCAGGATGGAGCGGAGTCACGACAGTTGTTGAGGATATATCGCTTAATGAACCCAAAATTTGGACTCATGTCAATGGTGATGAGCTAACTGTTCATATTCCAGAAAAACTAACCTCAGGTAAATTGGAATTATATTCGATCGACGGAAGTCTCAAAGCTATAAGTAATTATGAAAGCAGTATTTTTACTGTTAATATCTCTGAATTGCCATCAGGCTTTTATGTAATGGTTTTCAATCATTCTGCAGGTATTGAGAGTAAGAAGATAATACTTCCATGATAATAGCTGGGCACCTAGTTGTACTCAGACTTTTTTGATCTTCTTTCCAGTGGCACTTATTGTCAGATCATTCTTGAATTCATAAACCTGGGGCACCTTGAAAAGTGCCAGATGTTGCGAACAGTGCTGAATCAGCCTTTCCTTTGTAACGTAGTCGAAACTATCTTTTCGGACCGTTACTGTGGCCTTTAGCATTTCTCCTTCTATATTATCTTCAACCCCTTCGATGGTACAATCGATCACTTCTGGTAAAGCAAGGATTACAGCTTCAATTTCTTTAGGGCTGATACGTTTGCCACGAACTTTGATTATTTCCTTTGATCGGGCCGTGAGGTAGATATAACCATCATCATCAACGGTGCCAAGGTCGCCGGTGTAAAGCCATCCGTTACGGATGGCATTTTTTGTGCCCTCTTCATCTGCGAAATAGCCCATCATGATGTTATCTCCCCTGGCTATCACCTCACCTGTCTCGCCTGGCTTGATGGGTTCTCCAAGTTCGTTTATAACCCTTAATTCCACTCCTGGGATCCCTTTTCCCATTGAGCCTTTCCTTCTATCATATACATCGTGAGGTAGCCAGGAGAGCCTCGCTGTGGCCTCTGTCTGCCCATACATGACAACAAACCGTACTTCAGGATGTGCCTCTCGAAATTCATCAATGAAAATAGGGGCAAGCTTGCCTCCTGCCTGGGTTACATATTTCAGGTCCGGGAACTTTGTCTGCTTGAACGAATCTGATTTTCTGAGTAGGATCTGGAAATGACTCGGAACCCCTGCAAATCCGGTGCATTTGTAATCGATCAGGCTCTTCAGAACTCCTCCGAGGAATATAAACGCATTATTGAATACAATGGATCCTCCAACCCTGAGATGGGTGTGCAGAAGTGAAAGTCCGTAACAGTAATAAAAAGGCAGGACAACCAACATCCGGTCGTCAGGGGTCAGCTTTAGATATTCAACAATAGATGAGGTGTTGGCGATCAGGTTCTTGTGAGAGATCATCACTCCCTTTGGCTTTCCTGTCGAGCCTGAAGTGAAGATGATTTCAGCGCAACGCTCTCGGTTAAATTCTTTTTCCGGTCCGTCCTCTACGTTGATGTTGAATGTAAGGACTTCAGAGTCAGGAAGAACATGGATTGGCGAAGAACCGGTTTCCAGCTTTCTTTCTACATCCGGAGTCAGAAAAATCAATTTGGGCAAAGTCAGATTATATATGTACCTGAAATTGTCCTTTTCAATACCCGGATCCAGCGGAATGCAAATATTCTCTGACTTGATTATAGCCAGATATGCCTTAAGGAAAAATATGTTGTTGACGGACAACAGAAATATATGTTGACCAGTTCCTGCATTCTCCCTGATCCATCCAGATAGGTTGATGCAGGAGTTGTAAAGGTCCTTGTAAGTAATCTCTTCACGTCCGACAAGAAATGGCTTATCAAGACCGCAGGTATGCTCAAAGAAATAGTCGAAAGCGTTCATATCTCAATGATTAGCCCTGATAGTAATCCCTGACCGGCGGTAACCGCAGGTATTCTGTAGTATTACGCTTACGCTCGAAGTTCCTGAAGAGGGATTCGACCCGTTCAGCGGTTTCTCCCATAACTGCAGCAACCTCTGCAGGAGTGTATCTATTCTCAAACCCGTACCAGAACCTGTCCATAAGATGGAAAGGCAACTGGTAGAAAAACTCCTCCTGCGTCTGTTCGGCAGAGTAGGTGTCGGTAGTCGGGGTGCGTCCGATGATTCCTTTCGGAACTCCCAGGTATTCAGCAAGCTGGTAAACCTGTGTCTTGTAAAGATTGCCAATTGGCATTACATCCCCTGCGCCGTCGCCGTACTTTACGAAGAATCCCTGTTCCTGCTCATGCTTGTTGGGCGTGCCTACAACGGCGTAGTGCATTGCCTCGGCATGATAGTAGAGCATCGACATCCTTGTCCGCTGCTTAAAATTCGATGCAGCAACAATCTGAAGGTACTCTCTGGCGGGGAGCATTTTATCCTTAACGTTACCAGCCGAATCAATTATTGTAAGATAGAAGACGGGAGGGAGGTTACTGAAAAGTCCGCTCTGACGCACCCCGATCTTCATCTTCCAGGTTGCCGGATCATACTCCGGAAAAACCCTCTTCACAGCCTCATCGCGGCGCTCGTAGCATCCGAATCCCGACAGTGCGCCTGTAATCTCCTCCTTGATTGCCTTTACCCCGAATTTCGCAGCCAGCTCCCTTGCAAGCATCTCGCTGTCGGGACTAGAGTCCTTCTCGGGAAGCATTACCCCTAAAACATTCCCGGGACCGAAAGCCTTAGCTGCCAGAGCGAAACAGACGGAGGAGTCAATTCCGCCGCTGATCCCGACCACGGCACCGTTGCGCTTGAATCGCTGAAGCACATCATTACGCATTTGTTCAATTATTTTGGTCACAACTGCTTCCACGTTCTCAAGCAGGATTATGTCTTTTGTAAATGGTTTACGGGTGGTCATATTTCGTTTATTACATTCAGGTTATTCAAAGGACTATTCAGGAAATCTTGGTTCTGGTCATCAATGAACTGATGATAAAGGAGATGTGTTGAGATCACCGAGGTTAAAACCATATTTTCCATCTCCGAAGCTGTAGTACTTTTCTGAATTTTTTCAAGAAGGCTGGCTACAGATTCAGCGCTAAAAACACCGGCCTTCCTGATCATTCTTTCTGAGAGCATCTCATTCACGTAATCAGGTTTATCCTTTGCCAGGAAAGCGCTACTGATAGGTGCCCTGTATGGCTGCTTAGGCCGTCTGACAATGCTGTCAGGAATCCTGCCGGTCATCAGCTTCTTGAGCAGGTACTTTTCATTTGTTCCGTTCAGTTTCAGCCTGTCAGGCAGCGAAGAACAGAATTCGATGACCCTGTAATCGAGGAAGGGATACCTGCCCTCAACTGAATTGGCCATCGCCATGCGGTCGCCCTGCGAGGAGAGAAGGTAGCCTGACATGAAGACTGTGGTCTCCAGCCATTGCGCCTTGGCCAGAATTGACCAGTTATTGAAATCCTGCGGTAATTTGCCGGCCAGATATTCAAGCGGGTCATAGCCGTTGACAGAAGCCTTAATGCTGTCCGAAAAATGCTTCTTGATGTGATTTGAATTGTTCCATCTAAGGAGATGGGAGTAGAGCGGGTTGCCTGTATCCTCCAGCTTGTACCCAAAAAACATCTTGAGAATGTTTGGGCTGGCGTTTCTAAGGTGAGGGATATCGGGATAAATCCTTTTCAGGAGCATCGGCCTCATGGATGACCCTGGCTGCCTGGACCAGAATTGCCTGATTACCGCCTCCCGGAAGATGTCATAGCCGGCGAGTATCTCGTCCGATCCTTCTCCGGTGATCACCACTTTGATGTTGTTATCCCTTACCAGCTTTGACAGGATGAGCATCGGGGTGGGTGCAGTGCGGGTCAGCGGTGTCTCTGAATGCCACACAACCTTCGGAAATGCTTCCGCGATTTCCTTTGAGGAGCAGGTAATTGACTGATGATTGGTGTTTAGGTATCTCACAGCCTCATCCTGGTACTTGCTCTCATCGAAGTCCTTATCCTCAAAGCCAATCGAGAAGGTGTTCAGGATTCCGGGCTCAATGTCCCTGATATAGGCAACTGTTGTTGTTGAATCCAATCCCCCGCTGAGGTATGCTGCCACCTCGACATCTGCCCTGAGTCTTATTCGGACAGCGCTGGTGAACAGCTCGTTGAATTGCTCTTGTGCTTCGGGGAGTGACAAATCGGCACGCATCGGTCCGATATTCAATTCCCAGAACTTTTCAATCTTAATACCATTTCGACCGAAGGTCATGCAGTGACCTGGTGAGAGCTCGAATATATCTTTGAAGGCTGTCCCTGGAGTAAGGGCTGTCCAGAAAGTATAGATCTGAGACAGACTCCTGGGGTCAAGATCCCTTTTCACCTCCTGGTTCCGGAAGAGAGCCTTTATTTCTGATGCGAAATAGAAGACACCTTTGGCGATAGTATAGAATAACGGCCTGATCCCTACCCTGTCGCGTGCCAGGAAAAGCTCCTCCTTTTGTTTATCCCATACCGCAAAGGCAAACTGGCCATTCAGCATTCTGAGACAACTCTTACCGTACATGGCATAGAGGTTGACAAGTACCTCGGTGTCAGACCGGGTTTTTAGCCTGACATCTTTTTTTTCAAGCTCCGCTCGAAGCTCTATATAATTGAATATTTCGCCGTTGAATACGATCCAGTACCTGCCGGAGATGTCAGAAAGCGGTTGCTGGCCTGTCTGCAGGTCGATTATGCTCAACCTTACGTTACCGATTGTAGCTGCAGGGGAATGGTAGATGCCGCTCTCGTCCGGGCCCCGGTGGCTGAAGGAGCGAAGCATAGTCCCAACGGCAGTGGCTGTGTTGGTTTTGCCGCGGTAATCGATTATCCCGGCTACTCCGCACATTATCAGTTCAGGCTTTTCCTCTGAATGAATTCAGATATTGCGTTGATTGACTCGAAATTCTCCTCGATAAGGTCTGAATCAACGGTCTTTATTCCAAACTCCTCCTCGAGGAAGGTGATCAGCATGATGAATCCCATAGAGTCGAAAAAACCCTCTTTGAAGATAAGTGACTCATCCTTGATCTTGTTTGCATCAGCATGTGATGTCTGAACGATATAGTTCCTGGTTTTTTCCTTTACGGTTCCTACTTCAATGGCCATAGTAAATGAATGAAAGTTCGATAATAATAACGTGATTTTCAGTAATTATTGTTTATAGTAGTTATCATAACGACCATACCGGCTCTTCTTGAGATTCAGGTCGTTGAAGACAATGTCATAGTCGGTAATGTTATTGGTCCGGAACAGGTTCAGCACGTCGGTGAATACATCCTTACGGGTATAGTCGTTACGACAGACAAGCAAAATATAGTTCGCATATTTTATCATAAGCGTAGCGTCAGCCACCAGGCCTGCCGGTGTTGAGTCAATTATAACGTAGTCAAACTGCTGCTTCAGCTCCTCAATCAGGCTGTCCAGCACACCGGCTTCAATAAGTTCGGATGAGTTCGGGAGGATGGGTCCTGCAGGAATAAACCAGAGGTTATCAACTTCGGTCTTCTTTATAATCTCTTTGGTGGAGACATTGTTGACCATGTAGTTTGAGAGGCCCACAGAGTTTACGATCTTCAATTTCTCGTGCAAGGTTGGCCTACGCAAATCGCAGTCGAGCAGAACAGTCTTGTGCCCGACTGATGCAATTGAGGCTGCAAGGTTGCTTGAAACGAAGCTCTTTCCATCCTGCGGTTGGGCCGAGGTAATCATAATAACCTTCTGAGGCTCAGACCTGAATTTCAGGAAAAGACTGCTTCGGAGGTTCCGGAACGATTCAGCGATTGATGATCCAGGATAGTCCTTTACAACAGATTCAGTCTTATAATAATTGGTGTAAATCAGGTTCATCACCGGCTGGCCAATGAGGTGTTCGACATCCCTGACAGAGGTAATCTTCTCATTGAAGAAGTTCCTTAGGATGATATAAATTGTCGGGATCATGAATGCCATGAAGAGCGCAATCATCCAGTTAAGGCTCGTCCTGGGACCAATTATTGAGGCGGTTACATCACGTGCCGGCTCAAGTATCTCGTAGTCAGGATAATTGGATGCCATGGCGATAGCTGCCTCCGCTTTCTTTTCAAGCAGGAAAGTATAGATTTGATCAGTTAGATTAAACTGACGCTGCATGCTCACCATATTGAGCTCAGTCCTGGGCAGCTTGGAAATTTCTCCTGAAAGTTTGCCCTCCCGATAGTCAAGTTCGTTCTGGGTCAGGTTGAGAGTATTCAGGTTGTTCTTTACGTTTTCGATAATTGCCTGTTTCAGCAGCCTTATCTTGTTTTCAATCTGTCCGAGGAAAAGGTTCTTTTCAGCATTATTGCTCAGTATGTTAGCTCTCTCGGCGCTTGATTGCTGCAGTTCCATTATCATCGAACTAAGAATCGGGTCGACCACGTTCGAAGAGGAAGGCGGAGCAAGTGAGGTCATATCCTGATTTTTATCGAAGTAGTCCAGGATATAGTTGTAATACCTTTCCTGGATCTGCAGCATAGATCTCTCATTCTCTATCTGGCGCATCTGTTCAAGAGCCTGTTGTCCCTGGTAGCTCAGGTCAGTAACCTGGTTGGCTGAGCGGTAATCGCGCAGTTTTGACTCTGATTGAGTCAGGGAGTCGGATATCTCTGAAATCTGTGAATCAATAAAATCGATTGTGTTAATGGCAATCTTGTTCTTCTTCGAAAGATTCTCATCGAGGTATGACTGAATAAATTTATTGAGGAAATCGATTGTCAGACGCCTGTTCTCCCCGTGGAAGAGTATGTTGATCAGAGAAGACCGGATGCTGACCGGTTCCACCTTCAGGCGTTTGAGATAAGTCTTGGTCAACTGATCGAGGTGGTAGAATTCGAAGTAATAATCCGTTTCGCCTGCCAGTTTCGGGCTGTAGTACTCCTTATTGAATCCTATCGAGAATTTATAATTGTATGAGGTGACAGTCTCGTTGAACCTGCAGATTGTGTCTATCCTGACACGATTCTCGGTGCTGACAACGGCATTGTCGATGTAATTGTAAAATGAGGCTTCATCCTCGGAAGCAGTCAGTCGGTAAGACTGATCATCAAGTATATCGACGCGGAAGAGGGTGTTGATAGGTTGAATGTGCGACTTGTCTATGATGACAGAAAACGGGTTACCGAGATAAACCTGCGTCGGCTTCTGAAAAAGCGTGTTCTTACCGGCGAAGTAACCGACCTCGAGGTTCAGGTTCCTTATTGTGGTTGCAACAAGGCTGAACGAGTTCAGGCTGTTGATATCGTTTTCAAGGTTTCTCGACTCGGCCAGCGCCCCGAGGCCGCTGAAAAGGTCATTCGACCCGAGCATTGAAGAACGCTTGTCCTGTACAGGCCCGATCACCGAATTAACTTCGTAAACGGTAGGAGAGAACCTGTTTACCAAAAAGGCAATCAGGAGGCAGATAAAAAAGCTGGCAATGTAGAAATATTTGTATGACAGGGCCTCAGCCAGGAATTCCTTTATGTTGAAGGCTTCGCTCTGTGAATCGTTGTTGTTTGTCATTAGTTGCTTATGATTTAAGGTCTTAGTCCTGCAAAAAGCAGTACTGCCAGGGCAGTAGATATTGTTGACAGTATTGTTGTGTAGGTAATGTTCGAGTAACTGGACGATATTGCATTCAGAGGCTCAACTATTATAACATCATTCGGCAACACGTAATAATAACTTTTGTTGGCGATTTTCGAATCTGCAATGTTTAGTCTGTAGTGCAGAACCTTACCGTCCTCATTCCTGACCAGGATCACCTTCTTACGGTCTCCATAGCGGGTGATTCCGCCTCCCAGGCCAATGGCTTCGTAAATGTTCAGCTTATCCTGGGAGAAAGAGTAGACTCCCTGTCGTTGGACTTCACCCATGACAGTTACTTGATTATCAACATATTTGACAACAATTGCTATAGTGCTGGGTACGTAGTCGCTCAGCAGCTTCTGGATTTTATCTGCAGCCTCGGCGGTCGTGATGTTTGCAACATTGATCTTACCAACGAAGGGGAAATTGATATTGCCTTCCTCATCTACAAGATAACCTATTAATCCCGCCAGACTGCCCATTGAACCCATCCGCATTTCGTCCGATGTGTTGAATATCTGGCTTGTCTGGAGGTCGATGCTGAGCACTCTGACGTATAGTTTGTCAAATGGTCTGATCAGTTTCTGGGTCCTGGGATTGACTGTTGGCTGGCCAAGTTCCTCTACATCATTGAAGTAGCTTACCTGGCTGATCGGGACGCATGACGCTGCAATCAATGCAGCAGTGATGGCAACCATTGCGACTTTAAAAAAACTCTTATATGTCATTGTCATATTGTGATGTTCTTTAAGTTAATCAGAGTCCGGATTTATGGAAAATTGTCCGGACGGTCT
>Ga0209800_10000522_pt1 | contig 58553 bp, 44 predicted proteins | sample Higcelweek8metaG_FD_187174 | JGI IMG/M metagenome (GOLD analysis project Ga0209800, IMG submission 187174) | Freshwater pond sediment microbial communities from the University of Edinburgh, under environmental carbon perturbations - High... | ecosystem: Environmental > Aquatic > Freshwater >...
GATGTGATGATTGTTATCGGGGGTAAAAACTCTTCAAACACCAAACAGCTTCATTCGATTGCTAAAGAGTATTGTCCGGACAGTTATCATATTGAGAGCCAAGAAGATTTGCAATCCGAATGGTTTTTGGGTAAAAATTTTTGCGGTATCAGCGCAGGAGCCTCTACCCCTGATTGGATTATTAATGATGTAATCACCGCTATTGAAAAGATCAATAATTAAGCTAAACGCCGTACTCAAAAAGCAGTCTGAATCAAAATTAAGACAAAGGAGTGTCACATGGCCAACGGATTAGAATGGAATGAAAAATATCGACTGGGTATAGCAGCGATTGACGATCAGCATCAATATCTTTTTGAAATTGTGGCACGAATTGCGGCGCTTGATTCGGTAAACTCAGACAAAGAGGAACTCAAAGCGATTTTAGGAGAACTAAGCAGTTATATGCGGGAACATTTTCGTGATGAAGAAGCCTATATGCGCCGTATAGGGTTCCCCGAGTATAAGTATCATCAGAAACTACATGCCGAAATTATCGAGTTCGTTAATGCCTCAGTAACTCGATCCCCCACAATCGCGATGATCCAGACTAAGCTCAAATTCATCATTAAAAAAGCACTTATTGATCATATTGTTGATGAAGATACAAAAATAAAACTTTATACCGTTTCTCAAAAAAGTGAATTTATCGATGACTGTATTGTAGATCTTTAGAGCAGTTAGAATAAAAATCCTAATCTCAAAACAAGCATTTTTTCGCTATAATCAGCCAATTTTTAGTTACAAGGGATAGGCATGGCTTTCGATAACGAATCGTTCGAAGAAGAAAATTTTGCTGAGATGTTAGAGGCATCTTTCAAAGAGCAAGAATCTACACGCATTACAGAAGGTGAAGTAGTAGAAATTCAAGAGAGTGACAACCGCGCGTTGGTAGGCGTCGGCGAAAAACTCGAAGGGATTCTTTCACTGGATGAAATTCGTGACGCTGAGGGAAAACTTCTTTTTAACGTCGGCGATAAAATTATGGTTATGGTAATGGGTCACTACAATGAGCGCCCAAAAATTTCGTACAAAAAAGTGCTTGAGCAAGAGAAAACGCTCGCATTTATCAATGCACACAAAGAAGATTTCGAATCCATCGTGATCGAAGCTCTCGTGACGAAGAAAAACAAAGGGGGCTACCTTTTGGAAGCGGACGATGTCCATTTCTTCCTTCCACGCTCACTTGCCGCATTCAAAGAGACCGATCAAGTCGTCGGCAAAACGATCAAAGCGCAAGTCGTTAAAGTTGACGCAGCTGAAGCGTCAATCGTCGTATCTCGCCGTAAATTATTCAATGATGAGCGTAAACGTAAAAAAGAAGTGATCGATGCATTGATGGAAGAGGATAAAGTTATCCAAGGTACCGTCAAAAAAATCACCAGCTACGGTATGTTCGTTGATGTCGGCGGGATTGACGGGTTGGTTCATTACAATGAAATCAGCTACAAAGGGCCGGTTAATCCGTCAAAACTTTACAAAGAGGGTGATGTCGTTAACGTAAAAGCGATCGCGTACGATAAAGACAAACGTCATTTATCTCTTTCCATCAAAGCGGTACAATCCGATCCGTGGCAAGAAGTTGAAGAGGCGTTGGAAGAGGGTGATACTATCACCGTTACCGTCAGTAATATCGAACCGTACGGTATCTTCGTAGATCTCGGAAACGACATTGAAGGGTTTTTGCATATCTCTGAAATCACTTGGGATAAAAACATCAAACATCCGAAAGATTACCTCACTGTCGGTCAAGAGATCGATGTTGAAGTTATCGAAATCAACTCTAAAACTCATAAATTACGTGTGTCGTACAAACGTCTTCAACCGAAACCTTTTGAAGAGTTCACCAAAAAATTCAGAGAGGGTGATACTGTTACCGGTACCGTAACCTCTTTAACCGATTTCGGTGCATTCGTAAAAGTCGGCGGAGTTGAGGGGTTATTGCACAATCAAGATCTTTCATGGGACAAAAACGTCAAATGTAAAGATACCCTTACTATCGGTGAAGAGATCGAAGTTAAAATTGCAAAAATCAATGCGGACGATGAAAAAATTTCTTTGAATCGCAAATCACTCGAAGAGAGCCCGATCGATCAATTCGCAACTACCCATAAAATGAATGAAGTGGTTAAAGCTACCGTTCGTGACGTGAAAGATTTCGGCGTATTTGTTTCATTGGAGGGAGGTGTAGATGCCCTTATCCGTAATGAAGACCTTTACCCTTTAATACCTGAAGAGCTTGAAATCGGTCAAGTGATCGAAGCGGCAATTTTGGTTATTGATGCGAAACGTGATCGTATTCGTCTTTCAGTAAAAAAACTTGAACGTATTAAAGATCAAAAAATGTTGGACGAAATCAATGACAATGACGCTCACAGTCTTGGTGATTTGATTAAAGACCAATTGAAATAAATTCAATGCGACGTGCTTCTTTTTGGCTATTTCCCCTTATAGCCTTTGCGGTAGCACTTTTCATCGTCTTGTTTTTGGTACAGATTAACCCTTCCGCACCAAAAATTAATTCCGGTGAAAATGAGAATAACGAGATCTCCTCTGAGGGTCTCGAAGAAAAAATTGGAAGTTGGATTAGCCATTTTTCCAGTACGAAAGAGAGTGGATATTTTTATCCCGTTAACGAAATCACTTTGAAACTTGATATGGGTGGAGAAAATACGGCTTTAGAACTCTACAGACTCACCGTAAAGCCAAAAAATTCGGATGAACTTTTACAGGCAAAAGAAGAGCTGAAAAAAAGTACGCTCCCCTATGTAATGCAAAACCAAGAGGATACGATGATCCTTACGATTGATTCGACCGATCAATCTCAACTGCAATCTCTTGTAACAAAACTAAAAACCTACCAAATCACGGCGACATTATCGCCGTACACAGAGGAAAAATAATGGAAAAATTTAAAATTGTCGTATGTGATCATATTCATGAAGAGGGACTTAATATTCTTCGTCGTGATGAGCGGATCGAGATGATTTTTGCGGCTGATATGGATAAAACAGCGCTTTTAGATGTTATCAAAGATGCTGATGTCGCTATTACCCGCAGTTCTACCGATGTAGACGATAAATTTATCAATGCGGTTAAAGGGAAAATGAAAGCGATTGTTCGTGCCGGTGTCGGTGTCGATAACGTCGATATTCCGGGATGTTCGAAAGAGGGGATTATCGTGATGAACGTCCCTACCGCCAATACCATTGCCGCGGTTGAGCTCACGATGACCCACATGCTCTCATGCATGCGTATGTTCCCGTACTCTCACGATCATTTGAAAAATCAACGTGTTTGGAAACGTGAAAAATGGTACGGTTATGAGCTTAAGGGGAAAAAACTCGGTGTTATCGGTTTCGGTAATATCGGGAGCCGTGTCGGTATCCGATCGAAAGCGTTTGAGATGGACGTTATTGCGTATGACCCGTATATCCACCCATCCAAAGCGACCGATGTCGGTGTAAAATATACGACTAATTTCGACGATATTTTGGCATGTGACATTATTACGATTCACACTCCGAAGAACAAAGAGACCGTCGGTATGATCGGTGCGGATGAAATCGCAAAAATGAAAGACGGTGTGGTGCTTATCAACTGTGCGCGCGGCGGATTGTACGATGAGGAAGCTCTTTATGACGGTCTTAAATCGGGCAAAATCCGTTTTGCGGGGATTGATGTATTCAACAAAGAACCGGCAATTGATCATAAACTTCTTGATTTGGATAACATCTGTGTTTCTCCCCATTTGGGTGCCAATACGTATGAATCACAATACAACATTGGGGTAGAAGCAGCGCAACAAGCGATCGAAGCGGCCAAAGGGATCGCGTATCCTCATGCAATGAACTTGCCGATCGATGAGACAAAAATCCCTGCATTTGTTAAACCGTTCTTGGAAATGGGACAAAAAATCGGCTTTTTGGCATCTCAAATCAATAAAGCGCCTATCGTTTCGATCAAAGTCAGCGGACGCGGCGATATTGCCGAGTATGTCACTTCTTTGGCAACGTTCGTAACCGTCGGTGCTTTAGCGGATATTTCAGGAGATACGATCAACTACGTTAATGCCGATTTCGTCGCTTCTGAGCGCGGGATTAAAGTAGAGACCGAATCACTTCCGGGAAGCCCTGTTTATAAAAACCTTGTAACGGTTCGTGTGACAACAGACAAAGATGTTATCGAGATCAGTGCAACGATGTTCGGTGATGACGTTCAACGTATCGTGGATATCAACGGTTTCGGTGTCGATGTTGAACCGAAAGGGAACATGATCCTTTTCAAAAATACCGACGTTCCGGGGGTTATCGGTCAAGTGGGTACACTCCTTGCCGCACATGAGGTGAACATTGCCGATTTCCGTTTGGGTCGTAATAAAAGCGGTGAGGCTCTTGCCGTTATTATCGTTGATTCTGCGGTTAATGATAAAACGATCAAAGAACTCTCAGCTCTTAACGCGTGTATCAGCGTCTCTTACGCGCGCATCTAATCTTTTTTCTTTCCCGCTTAGGCGGGAATTCTACCCCCTTTCTTTAGGTTATAGCCTCGTTTTAGCCCCTCTGAGTTATAATCAATTACTTAATTTTATACGGAGTTTGGATGAGTACGGAAGAGATCGGGGCACTTTTACAGGACAAAAGCAAGCTCCTCTCCGAAATCTATTTCGAACTCCAAGCCGCGTGTGAAGCCAAATACGGCCCCGATACCCTCGTCATTATCGAAGTGGGATCATTCTTTGAAGTTTACGAAGTCAACAATGAAGAGATGAAGATCGGTAAGGCAAAAGAAGTCGCCGAATTCCTCAATATTCAACTCACCCGTAAAAACAAAACCATTTTAGAAAACTCGATCCAAAACCCTCTCCTCGCAGGGGTTCCTACCGTCTCCATCGAGCGGTATCTCAGCCGTTTGGTACAGTCGAAAAAATATACCATCGTCCTCGTCCGTCAGCAGGGGGAAGTTCCCCATATCCGCCGTTATATCTCTAACATCATCTCTCCGGGGACGAATTTCGACTACATCGCCGAAGCGAGCGAGAACTATATCGCTTCGCTCTTGATCGATCAAAATAACGGGGTTTACTCTATCGGCTACTCCGCTATCGATGTGGGGACGGGGAAAACGCTTATCAACGAAATCCACGGAACCCGTGAAGACAAAACGTATGCCCTCGATGAAGTGTTTACTTTGTTGCAGAGCTATCAAACCTCCGAAGTGGTGGTAACGTTTTGTGCGGGGGACATCGACCGTGACGAAGTGAACCGCTATCTGGAGATCAAAAACCATCACCGAACCTCGATGAACGAGAAACGTCTGCGGATCGATTACCAAAACGAATTGTTCGAGCGGATTTATCAGATACGCTCACTGCTGAGCCCTATTGAGTATCTCGATTTGGAGCGGTTCCCTTATGCCTCCGAGTCGCTCTGCATCCTCATCAACGTTATTATCGACCACGATGCGGGGATTATCGAGAAGATGAACCGCCCGACCTTTTTGGGAACCAATCGCTATATGTATCTGGGGAATAATGCGGCGGAGCAGCTGGGGATCATTTCGCGCGATCATGATGAGATGACCCTCCTCAAACTCATAGATAAAACCTCTACGGCGATGGGAAAACGGCTGTTGCGTGAACGGCTTTTGAACCCCATCTGCGATGTGAAACTCCTCGAAGAGCGATACGATTTGATCGACAAAATGGGGGATCATATCGCGCCGTTGGAGACGAAACTCAAAGAGGTCTACGATCTGGAGCGGATACTGCGCCGTTTGAAGCTCGGAAAACTTCATCCCTTTGAACTTGCCTATTTTTATGCATCGCTCAGTGCGGCGGAATCGTTGTTCGAGGATGCCGACCGTCTCAAAATCGCGTATGATAAATCGAGTGCGCAGGAGTGTGCCCATTGTGCTTCAGAGTTGCGTCGCATCTTTAATATCGAAGCGTGCGCCAAATTCCGACGCGATCAGGTGGATCAGAATCTCTTTAATGAGGGGATAGACCCCTCCATCGATGCACTGGAACAACTACAGAGCAATAACCTCTCGAAACTGACCGCGATTATCAGCCATATCGATACCTTTTTCGAAGGGGAGGGCTCGTATGCCTCTATCGGATGGCTGGAGAGCGAGGGGTATCATCTCCTAATGACCCGTAACCGCTATGTGAGTGTCGAAGAGGCACTCCATAACAGCTTTTTTACGTTGGACAATCAGCACTACTTTTTCCGTGACTTTCAGGTGCGTAAACTCAAAACGGCGGTCAAACTCTCCTCGAGCCTCCTCGATGAACTCTCCATCGAAAATGCGGGGGCGAAATCACGGATGATCGCGCAGGTCAAAGAGCGTTACCGTGAACAGCTCGAAGCCATCGAGAGACGATTTTCCCATGCAATAGAGCATCTGATCTCATTTCTCGCCGTCGTCGATGTATCGCTGAGCGGTGCGAAGTGTGCGAAACAATATCGATATGTGCGACCGATGATCGTCCCCTCTGATAAAGCCTTTATCGAAACGGTGGGATTGCGTCATCCGTTGATCGAGTCGCGCGAAGAGAACGGCATTTTTATCCCGAACGATCTCTTTTTAGGCTCACTCGATCAGCACACCTATGAAGAGCACCCGAGCTTAGAGAACGGTGAAGATGTCAAAGGGGTCCTTTTGTACGGCATCAACTCCAGCGGAAAGTCGTCGTTGATGAAAAGTATCGGGCTTTCGGTCGTGATGGCACAGGGGGGATTTTTCGTTCCGTGTGCCACTATGCGGTTCGCTCCCGTTGATAAACTCCTCACCCGTATCGTCTCCAAAGATAACCTTTACAAAGGGCTCTCAACGTTTGCCGTAGAGATGCTGGAGTTGCGGAATATTTTTAACCGAGCGACGGAAAACACCTTGATCCTCGGAGATGAGATCAGTCACGGTACGGAGACCGAATCGGCTCTCGCCATCGTCGCGAGTGCGATACTAAAGCTCCGCGAGATCGGGAGTATGTTTATCTTCGCCACCCATCTGCATCAGCTCTCATCTCTTGCCGAAATCCAAAAGGCAAAAGAGATCGTATTGCTCCATTTGGGGGTCTATTACGATGAGGCGAGCGATAAGCTGGTGTATGATCGAAAGCTCAAAAGCGGGAGTGGCTCGACGCTGTACGGGTTGGAGTTTGCCAAATCGCTCCACATGGATGAGACCTTTTTAAAAAAGGCGTATGAGATCCGAGGGCGGATTACCGACAAAACCCACGAAGCGTCGATGCTGAAACGGGAGAAAAAGAGCCGCTATAACAACAAACTCTTTTTGACCAAATGCGCGTTGTGCGATGAAGCGGTTGACGAGGTACATCATATCGTCCCTCAAGCGAACGCGGATGATGGCGGATCGATCGGTCACTATGGGATGAATCACCGCTACAATCTCATTCCGCTGTGTTCCAAGCATCATCGCCTCGTCCATGAGGGGAAAATAGCCATTCATGGTTTCGTAATGAGTGAGGACGGTTTACGGCTCAGTTACAGCGAGAACCCTCAGTAGCTCACGCCATCACTTTGTGAAGCGGGCGAGAGTAGGGCTGGATAAGCTGGGCGTAGATTTTCGGTATGTCGAGGACGGAGATCATCTCGTTGGCAAAATCCTCAGGATTATCCGGAATAATGACGGCTTTCGTCAGTGAGTTCTCATTTTTCAATACGTTGCTGTACTGGCTGATGGAGCGGAGCGGAATTTCAGGACTGCTATAGATGGAATCTACGGCGAGCCCGAGATAAACCACCTGTTTCTCGATTACTGCTTTGACGAGGATAACGGTATCGTGCTCTTTATCGTAGGTTTTCTCCATTCCGAGCAGTTTGGCCAATGAAATAACGCTTACCATCCGCTTATCATAGCTAATGACCCCGAGATTGTATTCGCTGGCGTGCAATATAGAGGTAAGCTCTTGGTGGGCGAGTGAACAGACGACATTTTTAGATTCGACCGCAAAGAGTGATCCGCCGACGAAAAAGGTTGAAATCTCACATGTCTCTTCGGTACCGTTAGGTTTTGGATAGGTGTAAATACGTTGTAAAGGTGCTTCGGTTTCAAGTGCTTGCACTTCGCCGATAGGGCGGTAGAGGATAGCAATAATATCGTTATCGTATCCGTCACTTTGCTTGTATTCGCGGTAACCGTTGGAGCAGGTAGCACCGAGGGCATAGTAGATGTTGTTAAAAGAGAGAATCTGCGCATCACTTTGTCCGGGGGAAAGTTCCAAAAGCGATTCCGGGAGATTAAGTATCTCTCCTGCACTGATTTCAGAGGTCGTAGATGAGACGACACGACCGCTACGATCGATAAAGAGGGCAAACATCCCCTCCGAGACTGCATGATGTTCATCTTTAGGGAGGGTATCGTACAACATCGCTTCAAATTGAGATTCTGCATCAAAGACAATCCCAATCCCGCCGACATTTTCTTCGCTACTGTTGCGAATGCAAGCGTTATAGATATAAGTGGAGCGATTGGCGTAATAAGGGCTCGGTTCAAACGTTGAGACAACGTAATCTTGAGTGGTTTTCAGATCAAGAGTTTCCATCGCCCATGAATATCCGATTCTTTTTCCGATAAGAGAGTGATCATCGGGAGTTGAGACAGAGATAATAACTCCATCCCGATCGTAGATGAACATGGTGCTGTAAACCGTATAGAGGTCATTGATGTACGCTAAGATAGCATTCATTTTCTCTCGATTTTCTTCGCTCAATGAGGGATGGGATAGACACTCTCGGAACGTCGTCGTTAATGCCCACCATCGGCAATCATTTGCCCGCTCGTAGAGATTACGATCCATGATATCAATCGCAAGCGAGGATTGGAATTTTAAATCTTCAAGATACTGGATGAGCATAGCGCTGTTGAGATTGGCAACCGTATGGTCAAAAACACGCTTTGTCTCTTCCCCTGTTTTGGATATTTCAGAGAGGAGTGCTTTGGTAAAAGGACTTTCGTGTCCCACTGCATTAGCGATCTGGACATTACCGTTCCAAACCGTAATATCGAGTTCGCTTTGAATTTTTTTCGCTTTTTCTAGGATATCTTTGAGCTCTTGCGGATAGTACGCTTGAGCGTTTGCGACCGAATCAAAGATCTCATTTTTTAAAAATGAGGGGCGAAGGGAGGAGCGAAAGGCTAAATGGAGGGGAACCATTGCATGACCGATCCATCCTGAACCTTTATATCCTTGGTATCCGGTCGTTTTTACCGCCTGATAGAGATATTCGAAACCGGCATAATAGGTTTGATGGTCTTCGTTATTACGAGGGCTTAAATAGGAACCTATCGGTACATGATGCTCACTTGCAGAGGCGATAACCGTACCGGATGAATCAAGCAGTTCAAGTGCGATATACGGATTCTCTTTCGTTAGTTTTCGGAAAATACTTTGTAACTCATTTTCGAAACGAAAGAGCAGGCACAATACCCCCAAAGGCTCTTCGCTATCAGGGCTGCTGACACGATACGAGTAGATAAGAGAGGGTTTATTATGGTTTAGATCACTTGGGCGAAAGGTTTCGACATACCCTTGATGGGTTCGCAACGACTCTTGGAGCAAAGGATCTTTTGAGAGGGTAATCGGATTGGTCGTATCGAGCTGTACGAGCACTTTTCCTTTGGTATCGAGTAAAATGATATTTTCATAGACGCTGTATTTGGCAACGTATTCTCGAAAGCGTGCCGTAAGTGCCTCTTTTTTCTTCATTTTTGTCTCTCTCATCTCTTCTGAAACCGACATGTCGGTTGTGTGCAAAAAGTAGAGGTATTCACGAATATCGTCATCGGTTGCGAGAAATCCGATATCGGCGGTACGTTCGAAGAGGTTTCGGATCAAAATATCAATGGCGGTTTGTGCTTTGGATTCAAGTTCATTGAGACTTTTATGAAATGTCTCTTCAATAAGGCGTAAGAGCGGCTCATCGAGCAAGTCTTCAAATGCTTTTCGGGTTTCACTGGTATCCATCCCGATGTTGGACATAGAGCCAAGGAGGGTTAGTAAGTCCCACTTAGCCGACAAAGTACTCATGTTTTTTTCAAAATTTTGGACATCGCTCATATAGCGGATTAAATGGTTGCGTTGCATAAGGGTTCCTATAAAAGAGAGGATTGGATCAAATAACGATGACAGTATAAAGAGGTATGAAAAGAAATTAGAAGATAGAGTGATCAAAAAATAATCATTTTTTCTTTGATTACAATTTAATTACAGAGGCGTTAAAATCGGAATTATTTATCTGAAATAGAAGATGTCGCTTGAGGGCTACGAAGAGCAACTCAGCTTGAGATTTTTGTATTCATTCGGGGTAGGCAAACTGTAGCGTTCCCACTCAGGATGTTCGTCATAGGGGGATTGTGCTAACAGTAAAAGAGTGTTTACACGGCTGAAATCCCCTTGTTCCGCCGCATCAATAGCTTCTTGGAGGATATGGTTTTTTAAAACATATTTAGGATTAGTACGCAACATCTCTTTATGGCGATCTTCGGTAGAGGAAATGTTTATTTTAAGACGCTCATCGTAGCGATCCAGCCATTCATTCAGTTGATTGGGTGCGAGGGATAAGGTCAATAGTGGTTCACGATCATCCCCGTAGCGGCTGAGGGCTCGGAAAAAAGGGGTCATATCAATATATCCGTGTTCCATAACGTTAAATAAAGAGCGAAAGAGATCGCTATCGCTTTCATGCGGTGCATCAAGTCCGAGTTTGGCACGTAACAGTTCCATGAGATGCGTCGTGAAATAGGTAGAATACTTTTCGAGCTCATTTTTTAGTTTTTCTTCACGGATGAGTGGGGAGAGAGCAAGTGCGAGGCGTTCAAGATTCCATAATCCGATTGAGGGTTGATTGTCATAGCTGTATCTCCCGTGCGTATCGGTATGATTGCAGATATATCCGCTCTCAAAGGTGTCCATAAAGGCAAAGGGACCGTAATCGATGGTGATTCCGATAGCGGACATATTATCGGTGTTCATCACCCCGTGGCTAAAACCGACCGATTGCCATTGTGCCATCAGTGTCGCTGTCCGTTTTACAATCTCGGCAAACATTTCACGATAAGGCTCCTCTTTCTCTAGCAAATGGGGGAAAGATTCACGGAGTAAAAAATCGGCAAGGGTTTCGAGCTCTTTATGGCGCTTACCGTGAAAAAAATATTCAAAACTTCCGAATCGTATCCATGAGGGGGCAAGGCGTAAAACAACGGCACCTCTCTCCCATCGCTCTCTTGCGACTTTCTCATCGGAGGTTATAAGGGCGAATGCACGGCTGGTAGGAATACTCAAGGCATGCATGGCTTCACTCATTAAGTACTCACGAATGGAAGAGCGCAGGACTGCACGTCCGTCGCCTTGTCGGGAGTAGAGGGTTTGTCCTGAACCTTTGAGTTGGAGGTTCCAACCGTAGGCACTTCCTAAATTAATCGCTCGACCGTCACCAAGTCTTGGGACAAAGTAGCCAAACTGATGTCCTGCATAGCACATCGCATAGGGGCGTGAACCCCTCAACGTCAAAGTACCGTTTAGGAGTGCTTCGATAGTCTTTGTATCGGGCTGATCGGGAGTGAGCTCCAATAATCGAAACGCATCCGGATTGTAACTGACAAGCGTCGGATTTTTAAGCGGGGTAGGGTGTACTTCTTGATAGAAAATCGGATCAAGCGATAAATAAGGGGTGGCGAGAGTTAAGTCGGTTAATTTCATACCAGAGTTTTACCGCAAAAAGCTAAAGCGATCGGCGGTATGGGAAAGAAGATTTATTTTTTTAGGATTTCAGTAGAAATTTCTTTTCATTATCTTCGAGGTATAAACTAATAGAGGTCACTTTCCCCTCAGGAGAAATAGCGGTTTCTTTGCGCGTTTTCGGGTCAATAAATATAATACGATTATGCCCGTTATAGATTCCGTTGTGCGTTATCACGGCATGAAGGTCTGCTTCATAGAGTTTATCTAACTCTTCTTGTGCTGATTGAACGGAGTCTTCCAACCCTTTAATCGTTGCTAAATTGTTTTGAAGCAGCTCTGCTTCCGTTTTGTATTGTTGCACTCTAACCATATCGGCCTTAGCCGGAAGCTCACCGTTTTTTTGCTTCGTTCGTATCCGCTCTTGGATTTGATCGATACGGCTATGCTTTTCTTTGAATGAAAGTTTACGGGCCATAAACTCTTTGCTTTGTGTTTGAATACGGGAATTTTTATCGCGGATCATGATCTCTAACTCAACCATTTTTGTGTGGTAACTCTCAATCGCATGAGGATCAATAATAAGATTATTCCCTTCCCCCTCAATGTTTTGAATCGTAATCGATTCAAGTGCGATAACACGGGCATTGGAATAGAGGGTCTCAATATGAATTTCACGCGCGATAATCTCTCCTCCCACCATTTTTTGAATACGGATAATATCGGCTTCTACTTTTCCCGCTTCTAATATATTAATGTTAGCCTCTTTTGCTTTCAGATTACCGCGATGAAGATGAATATTGGCAATTTCAGAAACATTGATTTGTGAATTTTTATGGGTTTGCGCTCCGATATTGAGTTCACAGGCTTGAATTTTGGCATTCCCCCCTACGGTTCCGCTGACATCGAGTTTTTGAACATCAATATTTATACCTATGCCGATAGAATCTTCACTGGAAACATTTTTATTGATTTTTAGGGAAACATCTTTGTCCAGTCCGGTTTCGATAGATCCGGTTTTTTTGAAACTTGCAGACTCGATTTGAAGTTCCTGAGAAATGAAAAAAATTCCATTTTTTCGTTCCACAAATCCTGATACATGAGCATAAAATCGGATACTCTCTTCATTTTGCTCGCTTTTGATCGTTTCGGGATCAATCACGATATAGGTTGCGTATTTGGTAATCGGATCGGGAACCGCAATATGTTCACCGGTACAAGCACGTCCGTCACGTCCGTATTTTGGCAGGATGTATTCAAGAATTAAATCTCCGGGGTGTACCCCTTCAATAAGGCTGTTACCTTTATTCATCTCTTTGTAATGGAAGATAACTTTATCATGAATCGGAGGAATAGGGAGAAAAAAATCTCCGATTGGGAGTCGGTAAAGTAGGTTAAGCGGACCCTCTTTTTGGATTTTAATAAGAAGACGGGTAATCTCTCGATCTAAATTTTGGTCATACAAACCGATAAGGAGTCCGTTTCGAAGTTGTTTGCGAATAATCGCCTCTTTGATCCACTCTTGTACCCCTTTTTTCAAAGGAATAGTGGATGCGGGTTCAATGATCGCTATGACTTTGCTTTTGGTTTTATCGGTTGCAATCGTAAAACGCAAATCAAGATAGGGATGCGGCTCTTGTAAACGAATATGAATCTGATACTCTTGACGGAGTAAAAAATGGGGAGAACGTACCTCTAACTCAGTCGTTTGAGAGAGGAGATTCTCTTGCGTTAGAATTTGCCATTCATCATCTACACTCCCCTTGAATGAGGTTTCATAGGAGAGGAGGTCGAAATCCAGTTTTTCAACCGGAATTCTCTGCTCAATGGCAGTCTTCTTTAAGTCTAACATAACATTTGCAGATAAGAGAGTGACCGGAACAAAAGTTGACATCAGATTTTATGGCTCCATTATTGATACTGCTTTACGCTCATGAAAATTGAAATGACGTTCTAAATCAGAGTTATGAATCAGAACCGGAACAACGATGAGCGATGCAATGACGGCTGCTATTGTACCGAAAATTAGTGATACGCCAAGCCCTCCGAACACGGCATCACTCGCTAAGAGGGTAGAAGCGAGAATAATGGCGGCTGCGGTGAGGAAAATCGGTTTCGCACGTGTTGCGGTAGCATAAGCGATTGCTTCAGCTTTATGCATCCCTTTATCGACCATCAACGATTTTGTAAAATCAATCAGGAGCAGTGAGTTACGGGAACTGATACCGATGAGGGCAATAAACCCGATGAGCGATGTCGCGGTGAGGAAGAACGTATCGGCGGTAAAAATATCCATAATCAAATGACCGAAAATAACTCCGATAATGGAGAGGAAACTTCCTAACAATACGATACCGCTGAGGATAAAACTTTTATAATAAATCACCATAAGTAAGAAGATAAGGACGAGTGCCGCGATGAATGCACCGCCGAGATCGACAAACGTATCAAGGGTTACTTCCATCTCTCCATCCCATAAAAGCTCATAGCGCTCCGCAGTTTTTTTATCGATCAGTTCAAGATTGAAAAGGCCGATTTTATTAATCTCATATTCATCATCGAAGGTATCGAGGATAACGTTACGTGCATCCATCAGAGGGTAAACCTGAGACACCATATCGGTTTCCGCGACAACATTACTCATTTGGTGAAGATTTTTAGAGATAATCATCGGATTTGATTTAACCGCAACGATTTCTACCACTTCCGTGATCGGTACCATCATCCCCATTTGATTAAGAAGAGTGAGGGCGGAGAGCTTCATCTCAATAGCGAGTTTGTCACGGGACGCGAATTTTTTCCCTTCCGGTGTTAATGTGAGAAAAATCGGAATTTGCTCCGTTGCTTTTTGCGAATTTTTGACCGCTATTCCCATCCCCTCAAAAGCGAGATAAAGAACATCATTGACATGCTTTACATCCAGTGCGGAACGGCTAATTTTATCGGTATTGACCCGAACTTCAAATTTATCGTAAATTTCGTCTTGCATGATATCAATATCGACAAGCCCTTCAGTTTTTTGAAAAACTCCTTCGATACGGGTACTTAGATGGCGAATTCCGCTGGCATTGTTACCGTAGACTTCGGCAACAATGGCTGCCATAGTCGGAGGACCTGCCGGCGGTTCGACAAATTTGATATTCGTCCCCGGATAAAGATTGCCGCACTCTTTTTGAATCACAGGACGAAGCCGCTGAACCATCATATACGAAGGTTCGTCACGATCGTGCTTTTTGGTCAAATTGACTACGATTTCCGCAACATTTTCATTGTTTTTAAAGTGGCTTCCTTTTATAAGTCCTGCAAAGTCAAGAGGTGAGCCTGCCCCTAAAAAGACCTCAGCATCAAGAGCTTCACTCTCGTGTTGCAAGATACCGATAGCGCACTCGCTCACTTGGCGTGTTTGCTCAATCGAACTTCCATTAGGCAAATCGATATAAATACTATAAGTGTCATTATTCTTTCCGGGGAGCATTTTGGCCAGAACCAGTTCGCTCGGGATGAGAGCAACGGAGAGGATGAAGGCAATCAACGTTCCCCATAAAACTTGCTTTTTCTTGGATGGGGAAGCGAGGAGGGTGAGGAGATAATTTTCAAATTTTTTATACATCAGTGAGATTCTCCGTGGTGTTCGGGTTTTTTGAGTAATCGTACTGCCAAATACGGTGTAAAGATGTAGGCAACAAAGAGCGATGCTACGAGTGCAACGGGGACATTGGCAGGGATCGGTTTCATAAACTGTCCCATCATCTGACCGACGAACGCCATCGGTACCATGGTGAGGATAATGGCAAGTGTTGCGATGTTGGTCGGTGCTCCAATCTCGTCGGTTGCTTCGATCATCAGTTCATCCGCATCCATCTCTGCGGCACCCGGTGCATGGAAATGGCGATGGATATTTTCAATAACGATGATGGCGGCATCAACAAGGAGCCCTAAACTGAGGAGAAAGGCAAAGAGAGTGATACGATTAACCGTTTGTCCTGTCAAGTATGCGATAAAGAGGGTAATAGCTAAAATTGCCGGAACGGTGAAGGTAACGATGAGTGACTCTCTCCAACCGAGGACAAATGCTAACAAAATCGCAATAATGACGATTGAGAGAATAAGATGAAATACCAATTCATTAACGGCTTCATTGGCACGTTCACCGTCATTTCGGGTAATGACATAACTGATTCCCTGTGCGGCCATTTGCTCTTTATATTTTTCGAGTTCGGTTTTCACCGCTTCGGCGATAATAACGGCATTTGTCCCTTGGAGTTTGGAGACAGTGAGGGTGATTTGGTCTTTTAACGGCGAGAATTTTCCGTTTTCCCCTTTCACCGTAACGAGTGCCGATTTAAAATTTTGGATATCGCTTCCCGCACTAATGGTGGCAACATCGCGTAAATAGATCGCGGAACCGCCATATTGTGCAACGATGATGTTTCCGACATCTTCAACACTCTCTATGGCGTTGCGAACGCCGATCATAACGATTTCATTGCTTTGTGTTTTCCCTTTGATCTCAGGGACGTTATAGGCCAGCGATTGGGTAGCTTGAACGATTTGTCCGAGGGAGAGATTGTAGCCTGAGAGTCGGTTCATATCGACCAATACGTTGTATTGGTGTTTTTTAGCCCCCTTGATATCGGTGACGGCAACATTTGGAAGACCGTTGATATGGTGCTGAATCTCTTTGACGTGATCGTAAAGAAGCGTCGGATCCATTTTTGGATTATTGGAATAAAAAGCGACGGAGACAATCGGAATGTCAATGTCGATATCAAGCGGTTTGATGATCGGCTGCATCGCCCCTTTTGGGAGGATGCTCATGTTTTGCATGATTTTGTCATAGATTTTGAGGTTAGAATCCTCTTTGGCTTCCCCGATAAAAAATGCGGCATTGATGACGGCCACATTATCCATGGCCATCCCATGAATATGTTCGATCCCTTTGACCTCTTTGAGTTTACGTTCGAGCGGTTTTACAATAACGTTTTGGACTTCGCTGGCAGTAGCACCGGGGAGGGCGATGATCACGGTAGAACCGCTGACGACCATTTGAGGGTTCTCTTCACGGGGCATGAGCATCAGGGCCATATACCCTATAACAAGGAGAAAAATTCCCAGAATCGGGGTGAGGGGATTACGCAAAAATCCTTTGGCAAGCTTTCCGGCAGAATCGGTGGGCTGATAGGAGAGAGGGGCGTGCATTAGGACTCCTATTCGATTTCAATAGTGGCGTACATACCCGGATAAACGGTTTGTTTAGCACTGAACGAGACTTTGATTTTAAAGGTATGGGTCATGGAATTTGAACTTGGGATAATCGCACTGACGCGGCCGATTCCGATATAACCGACTGAGGGGACAGAAACTTTCACTTTTTTCCCGACAGGGACGAGTTTGAGATTGTTTTCTGCCACTTCGACTTCGATTTTAAGGGCATTCAAATCCGATAAAACAATCGCCGGCATTCCCGGCATCGCCATTTCGCCCACTTTGATGTTTTTAGCGACGACAACACCGCTGTTGGGTGCGGTAATACGGAGATAGTTGTATTGATTATCGACCTCTTTGAGACGTGCTTTGGCCTGATTGACTTGACGCTCGCCGATATGTATCATATTTTGGAGGTTCTTTTTGGCAAGCTCAAGATTTTCAACCTCATAGCGAGAGACCATATCTTGGGCTAAGAGTCTTTTGTTACGCTCTAAGTTCAGTTCGAGATTGGCGTATTGGTTTTGGTACATTTGAAGCGAGAGTTCGGCTTGGGCGATCCCCATTTCTACTTGAGTTTTAGCCGAATCGATCTCTTTGGAATCGATAGTATAGAGAAGCTGCCCTTTAGAGACGCGTGAGCCTTCGGAAACATTAACACTGGTGACAAATCCCATATTACGGCTGGTGATCATCTTTTGATTATCGCTGATAATACTTCCTGATAGGGTAAGACCTGCGGCACTAAGGGTTGAAGCAAAGGCAAGAGAGGTGATCCAAAATTTCATTATTTGACTCCGTTACTAAGTTTTTCGAGGGCGAAAATGCGCTCGTTACGTTGATTTTTGACCAGTTGAAGGTTGAGAACTTTTTCAATTTGTTGCGATTGTTTAATAATAACATCGCTCATAGATGTGAGGTGTTCGTGATAACGACCTTCGTAATTTTTATAGATTTGATCTGCTAACGCCAACTCTTTTTCTAAACTGTTAACCTGAGAATTTAGGCTCTCGATCTCAGTTCGGATTTTATCGTATTGAAGGGCGATCCCTTTTTTGGCCAACTCCACTTGGGTCGTTGTTTTGATCTTCTCGATGCGGGCTTTTTCGAGAGAGTTTGTATCGACTCCGCCGTTAAAGAGGTTCCAGCTGAGTTTTGCACCGATGGTGTAGGCTTTATGATCGTTAAAATCGCCTAAAAAGGTATCATCCGCACTACTGGCTTCGGCAAAAGCACCGATTTGGGGGAGAAAAGGGGCATAAGCAAGATCGACCATTCTTTCACGAATCTCTAATCCTTGTGCCGCTTTTTTAAGATCGGTATTGTTTGATAAGACATCCTCTTCGCTGATGGCTGAGGTAGGATAGTCGTTTGAGGGAAGTTCGATCTCTGTTACGGGAGTATTGAGCAAGAAACTGAGATAGTGGTAGAGAAGCTTTTTATTCGCTTCCATCTCGGTTAGGCTTCGCTCGACATTCGATTTACGGGCTTCGACTTCGAGGAGATCGACTTTTTTTGCATACCCCTCTTGAACCATCATCTGTGTGGTTCGCTCTAACGTCGAGATATTTTTATGGATAGTTTTCATGTGGTCGATCGAACTTTGGAGCAATGCCATATCGTAATAACTTTTACGCAACTCATACCGTTTTTCGGTTTTCATTTGTTCAGAGTCGAGTTTTTTAATCTCTTCCATCTTTTCGGCAATATCACCGTACGCGCTTAATTTTCCGCCGGTGAAGATAGGGAGCATATAGGTGAGTTTGCTTTGGTAATAGTTTTGGTAGCCGGGGTAGTTCAAATCTTTTGGTTGTGTGGCAAGTATCTGAGACTTAGGTGTTGCGCCAGTCATATCAAATTCAGCAAATCCAAAATCACCAAAAGTTGCTTCGCGAGAACTGAGTTTAAAACCGAAGACGTTTCCGGCTTCGTTAGAACGCATAACGTTTTGGGTCAAGTCTAAAGAGCCGAAGTTGTACCCTTTAGCGATGGAAGTATCGCTAGAAGCGCTTTGTACATCGAGGGCGGCACTTTTGATTTCAAGGTTATTATTTTCCAAAATTTCCAATGCTGCAGGGAGCGATAAACCCGCCCCGAGGAGGTGGCATGAACCGAAGAGGAGCGATGCACTGAAAATACGCGAAAGGGTACTCATAAACAGATTTCCTTGTGATGTATTTGTGATTATAATCTATTGTATAAGGAATATTATACACATTAACGGATTTAATAGAGCTAAAAACCCGCAAAACTAAATGAAACTAAAGGGTAGGGTCGCACGATAAGTTACATCGGGTTTGAAATTCGGCGCAGTTTCGGGTAAAATTCGCCCAATACAAGATCAGAAAAAGGTTTTTCATGGCAACAATCGGTATGGGTGATATCAAAAAAGGTGTACGTTTGGAGATTACGGGGGTCCCGTATAAAGTAGTTGAATTCCAACACGTTAAACCGGGTAAAGGGGCGGCATTCGTCCGTTGTAAAGTAAAGAGCTTTTTGAACGGCAAAGTAATCGAGAAAACGATTCATGCGGGAGATAAATTCGAAGTACCGAATCTTGTTCACACAACAATGCAATTTTTGTATGACGATGGTGAAATGCTCCAATTTATGGATAACGAGAGCTATGAGCAACTGGGGCTTTCGTATGAGCAATGCGAAGATGCGATGAAATGGATCAAAGACGGTACCAGCGTTCAAATGATTTTCCACAACGGTAATGCGATCAGCGTTGAAGCTCCTGAAATTATGGAACTTAAAATCGTTGAAACTCCGCCGAACTTCAAAGGGGATACTTCAAGCGGTTCTAAAAAACCGGCTACATTGGAAACCGGTGCGGTGGTTCAAGTTCCTTATCACGTATTAGAGGGTGATATCATTCGTGTTAACACCGTTGAGGGTGAATACATGGAAAAAGTAAAATAAGGTATTATTAGCGTCTATGATTTTATAAAAGGAGTCGCTTATGCCACGTGTTTTAGTTCCTATTGCAGAGGGTTTTGAAGAGATTGAAGCCATAAGTATCGTAGATGTCTTGCGTCGTGCGGGCATTGAAGTCATTATGGGGACATTGAATGAAAATCTCCTCGTAAAAGGGGCGAACGGTATTAGTGTTCAAGCTGACTGCCCTATAAAAAATTATAGTGTTGATGATTTTGATATGATTGTCCTCCCCGGCGGTTGGGGCGGGACAAAAGCTTTGGCTTTAGATGCAACTCTCCAAACTTTTCTCCAATCCATGGATGCGCAGGGGAAAAATATCGGTGCAATTTGCGCTGCTCCGTATGCCCTTTATACCGCGGGAGTTCTCAAAGAGGGATATACGTGTTATCCGAGCGTCGAAGAACAGATTGAGACGGCAGGATATCGCGGTGATGCCGATGCTGTGGTGGAGAGCGGAAATATCATGACCTCACGCGGTCCGGGAACGGCAATTTGCTTTGGTTTGGCTATTGTGAAAAAACTCGTCGGTGATGAGAGCTATGCCTCTCTCCGAAGCGGATTATTGGCCGATTATTGTGCACCGCTTTAACATTTATTTACTCCTTTTTCTCTCTCCTTTAGCATGGGGAGAGATCCACTTATCTTCCCGTGAAACGTATTCCCAAGAACAAGCGCACGAATATTGTCGAACGTTAGGTTCCTCATGGCGGCAAATGTCGATACAAGAGCTTTTCGATCTCCCCTCCAATGCACCGTTTGCAGAGGGTTCCAGTTATTGGTCATCGAACCGAGGTCCCTCGGACAGTACGGAAATCGGAACGGGAAGTGAAGGTGATGGGGGAATCATCGCAATGGTCGGATACAGCTATTATCCAAAAGAGCGTAATATTACCCTCTCTCCCCCAACGAAACGAATTGCCGCGGCGTGTATCAATACTTCTGAAAAGAAGCAACCTCGAAGTTATCATGTCACCTCAAATGGAACGGAAGATAGAGCTTCAGGAGTTCTTTGGCATTCGCTTGATGCAACCGATAAGCGTGCCAAATATACTTTTGAACAAGCTAAAGATCAGTGTGAAAACTTGGCTCTTTATGGGCGTACATGGAGATTACCAAGTCTTGAAGAATTGTATGGCATTGTCGATTATTCTTATTTTCGCCCCAGTGTCGATATGCACTATTTCGGGGCGATGATGCATCGCTACTATTGGAGCAGTGAGAGCCTCAATACGACAGAGGGGTATGTCGTCGGTTTCAAACTGGGTTCAGTGGCAACAGTCAATAAAACGGAATCAGCATATGTACGGTGTGTTTCTGAATAAATCTTAAGATTAGAGTTATTGCAATATTTCCATGAATTTTTCTTTCAGTAATGGGGCTAAGATTCGAGTTCCAATGACATGATCAATATGGATCTGTTTTAATTGTTCATTAATACCCTCATGTACTCGATCTACAAGCATCACTAAAATAATCTCTTTGTCTAATCCCAAAGCTCGAAGTATTTTGAGTAAATTTTTCATATTACTCCCATACTCAAAAAAAATGTATTTTGGGAGATTTTTTTTCAGTTCTACAGCTACTTCAGTAGGATTTTGAATTATTTTCAAATCGATTTTGATATTTATTGAGGAGAGTACTTTACGAATTTGGAGTGAAAGATCAACATCATTTGAGAGATAAAGGATAGAATGTCGTTCCAAGCTTTCCAAATAGGGGAGTAATTTAAATAAAGCTTGATTTTCTTCCGTCAGTTTTTCGGAACTCAATGATTTCAAATAGTAGCGCAGATAGGTTAAACTCGAAATCGTCCCTTTTGTATTGAGTTTTTCGAAATGTCTTTTGATTGCGGGTGAACGGCTCGCATTTTTCCATAATGCGACATCGAATGTATAGGCCAGTTTATTAAGAAGGGTCGTAATTCTATGGTCGTATTGTTTGGCCTGAAATGAAAATTTTTCACGAAAACTCTCTTCATTCTCATTAATAATCATACTAATATATTGTGCTAAGAGAGAATTTTCTTCTTCGAGACTCCGTTTTCCATGTACCGCATCAACTGATTTTGCACGGGCAGTTTTCATTTTAGCCATAAATGTAGGGTAATATTCGGAATTATCAGGAATTGTTTGTCCCATTTTTTCGAGTGACTGAATTGCACTGTCTGCCATCTGAATGTTGTATTCGTACCGTTTTGCTTGTTCTTTATTCTCTTCAAAACGTTTTTGATATTTGCTAAACTCATGATGACGGCTGAGAAAAAGTTCATGAAATGCTTTCTTGACATAAACTGAACGTTGTTTAAATTCATCATATATTTCACTTAAACGATGTAAGTCTCTGTGTAAATGTGAAATTTCGGTATTGTTAAGTAGCAGATCGATTTCAATAAGATTGTTATAGGTGGTTAATAAAAAACGACGAAGTTTGAGAAAATTGATTTCATGTAGCGTATCACGATAGTGTGAGAATTGGAAAATACTACTTTCAACAGTGCTAAAATATCCTTCAATAACCTCTTCGGTTGTTACGGCTGAAGGTAAATTTTCCTCTTCTCTTTCAGATAGGGTGTCTGGTATCGTTTCGAAATCATCTATCATATGTGCTATTCGAATTCTTTAATAATTAATTTCAATAATTTTTTGAGTGGAACATCATATCGTTTTTATAGGTTAAAAATAGTCATATTTGTATGCTCATTTAGTGACCTAAAAATGACTTTTCATAAAACATACTACTATAATAAAACAAATTTGCTTAAAAATAATCAATAGGATATCTTCAGTTTTTGCGAATAAAAAAGCTTTTTGATGCTGAATACGATATTATATTTGAATCTCTAGTTAAAGATATTGTTCGATCCGTTATTTGTCTTCAACTGGGTACAATATGCATTATGAAAATCCTAATTGACGCCGATGCTTTCCCTAATTCTCTAAAAGAGATATTGTTGCGTGCCGTATTAAAACGACATATTCCTACTATTTTTATTGCCAATAAGAAAATCGCTATTCCCAATATTCCCCATATTTCGATGGAAGTAGTAGCACAGGGTCCCGATGAAGCCGATCACCGTATTGCAGAATTATGTGAACCGTGTGATTTGGTTATAACCGCCGATATTCCGTTGGCGGATCGTATTGTGAGTAAAGGAGCCGTCGGGCTTGACCCGCGCGGAACGATTTACGATGAGAACAACATCAAACACCTTCTCGCAATGCGTAATCTGATGGAAGAACTCCGTAATAACGGAGAGATCACGGGCGGTCCTTCTGCCATTGGGGAAAAAACGGTGCGGGCATTTGCGGACGGGTTGAATAAAGTGCTATCAAAAGAGTGTTAGTTATCGTTTGATCGGTCGATAAGTTTTAAACGTTTCAGCGATAATTGCAATACCTTGACGCATCTCTTCGGGTGTAGTATTACTAAAATTAAAACGTGCTTCGGGACTGGCGGGTGCTTCGGGATAAAATTCTCCTCCCGGAACAAAAACGGCTCCATTTTTCAAGCACTTTAGTGCGAGCTCTTTTGCATCTATCTCCTCAGGAAAAGTGCCGTAGATGAACATTCCCCCCTTGGGCTTGATAAAACAAAAATCACTTAATTGGGAGGTGAGTTCATCGGCAAGGGTATCGCATTTACGTTTGTAAGCGGCACGGATTTTACGTAAATGTTTTCCGAAAAAACCACTTTCCCAAAAATGATCGGCTAGAAGCTGTGAAAGTGTCGACGTATGTAAATCCGCCCTCTCTTTGAGTGATAAAATCGGCTGTAACAGTTTCTCATCTCCTCGGATCCATCCTAACCGTAGTCCTGGTGCAAGTGTTTTTGAAAACGATCCAATGTGTAGAGTATGATTCGGTGCATATAGAGACATCGGAGTAAGACGCTCTTCGAAAAAGAGTTCCATATAGGCTCCGTCTTCGACGATAATTCCATTATGTTCGATGGCGATTCGGGCGAGTTTTTGTCGATCGGCATCGCTATAGCTTATGCCGGTTGGATTTTGAAAATCACACATCAAATAGGCACGTTTGGTCTGCTTGAACGTTTCCTCAAAAGTACGAAAATTCACTCCTGAAGCATTCAATGTCACAGGATACAATGGACAGCCATTTGCGCTAAATGCATTAAGTGCCCCTAAGTAAGCAGGTGCCTCGACAATCGTACCTTGAGTGAAATAAATCCGACTGATAAGATCGAGTGCCTGTTGCGCACCAGTTGTAATTAAAATATTTTCACTTTTTGTCTCCAATCCCATTGCTGTGTAATACGAAGCCAGTTTTTCACGGAGAGTGGGGATCCCTGCCGTGATCGAATATTGGAGTGCACCAGGGGTGCTAATTGCATCGTGGGAAGCTTTTTGCATCGCTTCGATCGGAAAGAGACTCTCATCAGGGAGGCCTCCAGCAAACGATACTGTATTGCTGCCGATAACTTCGAGGATTTCTCGAATAAATGAGCGTTTCACGATATATCCTTTTTTAATGACATTGTAAAGAAAATTAGAAGTTTATTCTTTATCCAAATACACAATAAAATTATCTAAATTATTCAAAATAACTATCTATTTGTGCTAATATTTGATTATGAAACGGGAAACTAAACATCAAAGAGCTGATAGTGTTAATAGTGTTTTATCGTATATTTATCTTCATATCGATACTGACTTGAATGGTGCGGAATTGGCAGAACGAGAGGGGATAAGTACTCATCACCTGCATCGAATTTTTAAAGAAGAGACAGGGCAGAATCTGTTTGAAACGATAAAATCGATACGGCTTCAAAAAGCGGCCAGTCTATTATTGACCAACCGCTATGCGACTGTCTCAGAGATCGCGATGATGTGTGGATATAGTTCTCAAACATCTTTTATAAAAGCGTTCAAAGAACGTTTTCATACGACGCCGAAAATGTGGAAAAATGGTGGTTATCTATCATATTCACATTTGATTCTTTCGCATTCACCTTATAGTGCATCGGAGCGTGATTTTTTAGGGACGATTCCAAAAATTATCAAAGCACCTCCGATTTATGCCGCCTATATTCGTCATCGCGGTTATAATATTTCGATCAAAAATAGTTGGAATCGTTTGAAAGCATGGAGTATTGAAAACGCTCTTCCCGATACTACACGACAAATAGGGTTTCATCATGACAATCCGACAATTACTCCACTGGATGAGTGTGCTTATATTGCCGCGATTGAAGTCCCCAAAAGAAACTATCCTCACAAATCTGTCGCCTATTTTGAGATTCCAGCCTCGTTATGTGCTGTTTTTCATATCGAAGGGAAATATGGGGATGTACTCCATTTCATGAGGTATGTATATCAGATATGGCTACCTGATAGTGGGTTTGAGACGAAAACCCTCCCCCCTTATGCTATTTATCAAAAAAACCATTTTCTTGATGAGTCGGGAGAATTCGATTTGGAGTTTTATCTACCGATTAGTGTATTATAAATATCGTATTGAAAGTCCGATTTAAAGGTAGGAAGATTTATTAAATCAGATATTAATTCCTCATAGACTATAATCTAATTACTTTTTTTCAAGGCATTTTTTTATGAGTACGATCCCCCCGTTTACCCACCTTCATCTCCATACCGAATACTCTTTACTCGATGGTGCAAACAAAATTTCCGCGTTAGCCTCTCGTGTCAAAGAGCTGGGGATGACCTCGGTGGCGATGAGCGATCACGGGAATATGTTCGGGGCAATCGATTTTTATCAGCAGATGCGCGGAGCGGGGCTTAAACCGATTATCGGGATGGAAGCCTACATCCATAACGGTGAAGATTTGGGGGATAAGACAATCAAACAACGTTTTCATGTTTGTTTGTTTGCCAAAAACGAAGCGGGTTATAAAAATCTCATGTACCTCTCTTCCCAGGCCTATATCAACGGCTTTTACTACTTCCCCCGTATTAACAAACAGCTGCTGCGTGAGAACTCTGAGGGGATCATTTGCACCTCCGCATGTTTGCAAGGGGAGGTGAACTGGCATCTCAACACCAACAGTGAACGTAATGTCAAAAACGGGGCGTTAGGGTACGACGAAGCGAAGCGGATCGCGTTAGAGTACAAAGAGATTTTCGGCGACGACTTTTATATGGAAATCATGCGCCACGGGATTGCCGATCAGCTTTTTATCGACGAGCAGGTGATCCGTATTTCTCAAGAGACGAATATCAAACTCGTCGCCACCAACGATACCCACTACACCTATGCGGATGATGCGCAGTATCATGAAGCGTTTATGTGTATCGGGATGAATAAACTCTACGATGATCCTAAACGGATGCGTCACTCCGTCCATGAGTTTTACATCAAATCCCCTGAGCAGATGGCACGGCTATTTGCCGATATCCCCGAAGCACTCTATAACACCCAAGAGATCGTCGATAAGTGCCAGCTCGAACTCAAACTCGGAAACCCGACCCCACCGAACTTTAAATTTACGACCGAATATGCTCTCGAAGAGGGGCTAAATATCGAAGAGGATTCGGAGTATTTTATCCACCGTTGCCGAATCGGTTTGGAACTACGCCTCGAACACGTTCCGGAAGCGAGACATCAGGAATATCGAGATCGTTTAGAGTTCGAGATGCAGGTGATTAATCAGATGAAATTCCCGGGATACATGCTCATCGTTTGGGATTTCGTCCGTGAAGCAAAACGGATGGGGATCGCCGTAGGACCGGGGCGGGGATCGGCGGCGGGAAGTCTCGTCGCCTATAGTCTTGAGATCACTGATATCGATCCGATGAAATACGATCTCCTTTTCGAGCGTTTTCTCAATCCGGAACGGGTATCGATGCCCGACATCGATATGGACTTTATGCAGGCACGCCGCGGCGAGATTATCGATTATGTCGTGCGCAAATACGGGCGGGAACAGGTGGCGCAGATTATCACCTTCGGTTCGCTTCTCGCCAAAGGGGTTATTCGTGACGTTGCACGGGTACTCGAAATGCCTCTCTCCCAAGCCGATATGATGGCGAAACTGATCCCCGATGAGCTAGGGATCACCCTCAACGGTAAAACCAAAGGGGGCGAGTTTAAGCCCGGAGCTTTTCAAAAAGAGCCGAAAATTTCTGAGCTGATTGAATCCGATGCTCAAGCGGCGCGAGTTTGGGAATTTAGCAAAAAGTTAGAAGGATTAAAACGTAATGCAGGGATGCATGCGGCAGGGGTCGTTATCTCTAATGAGCCTCTGTGGAAGAAAACCCCGATCTACAAACCCTCAGGCGAGGAGACGTTTGTTACCCAATATTCGCTCAACTACCTCGAAGATATCGATTTGATTAAATTCGACTTTTTGGGACTTAAAACGCTCGACGTTATCGATAACGCGATCAAGCTAATCCGCAATCGCTACGGTGTAGAGGTAAACTGGCATAAAATCGATGAGAATGATCCGAAAGTGTACGAAATTATCCAAAGCGGTGACACGATCGGGATGTTCCAGATCGAGAGTTCGGGGATGCAAGATCTTAACCGTCGATTGAAGCCCAGCTCTTTTGAGGATTTGATCGCGGTACTCGCCCTCTATCGTCCCGGACCGATGGAATCGGGGATGTTAGATGACTTTATTGAGCGTAAACACGGTCGTCAAGAGATTAGCTATACCTTTGATTCTATGGAGCCGATTCTCAAACCGACCTATGGGGTCATCGTTTATCAAGAGCAAGTTATGCAGATCGTACAAACGGTCGGGGGAATGAGTCTCGGCGGGGCGGATATTGTCCGCCGTGCGATGGGGAAAAAGAAAATCGAAGAGATGCAAAAGTACAACAAAGAGTTCAGTGAAGGGGCTGCCAATCAGGGATTGGATTATAAAAAAGCTTCCGAACTTTTTGATCTGATCGAGAAATTCGCCGGTTACGGGTTCAATAAATCCCACTCAGCGGCGTACGCGATGGTCACCTTCCAAACCGCGTGGCTCAAAACCTATTATCCGCAAGAGTTTATGGCGGCATTGCTCACCTCGGAGAAAGACAACACCGATAAAGTGGTCAAATACATCGACGAAGCTAAACGGATGAAAATCTTCCTCGGTGCTCCCGATATCAACCACTCACAGCTCGAATTCTCCGCGATTAACAAAGACGGTCAAGATCAAATTCTCTTCGGTTTAGGGGCGATCAAAGGGGTCGGTGAAGCGGCGGTTGAATCGATCCTCGAAGCACGGAGTGAGGGGGAGTTTAAAGATATCCAAGACTTTATCAACCGTATCGAACCCCAAAAAGTGAATAAAAAGGTGATCGAGTGCATCATCAAAGCGGGAGGGCTGGATCATTTCGGATACTCCCGCCGTGCGTTGATCGAGCAGGTCGAAACCCTTGTCGAAACGGCGAAAAAAGGCTCATCCCTCAAAAAAGATGCCCAATTCAGCCTATTCGGAGACGATGAAGAGGTGACGGCGGTCGAATTGAGTCTCAAGAATATGGATGAGTACGAGTTAAAAGCTCTTTTGGATTTTGAAAAAGACACACTCGGCTTTTACGTCTCCGGTCACCCCCTCGATAACTTCCGTGAGCAGATCGATGCGATCAACTATACCCTCTCTAGTGAGGTTGAGAACATTGAGGATGGATCGACGGCCATTTTCATCGGGAAGGTCGAAGAGATCACGAAAAAGATGTCGAAAAAAGGGTCACAGTTCGGTCTTGTAAATCTCATGGACTTCCACGGCAATATCGAAGTGATGCTCTTTAGCGACAAAGTGGATCAGCTCGAAGCGATGGATTTGGATGAGCCGATTGCGTTCAAGGTCAAAGTGACCCATACCGAGATGTTCACCCGCATCAGCGTCAGTAAAATCATGACGTTAGCCGAAGCGAAAAAAGAGGCAAAAAAGGTAGAGACCAAAATTGTCGAAAACCTCCCGCCGCAGGAGCCGTTGCAACTTCGCATCCGCCTCAGCGACAACCTCGAAGCGTTAGAGAAACTCTACACCCTCATCCGCCGTCATCCGGGACGCCGTGAGATTCGCCTCACTATCGTCTCGAAACTCGCCGATGTCGTGATCGATTCGGCGATACGGGTGGATAATAAGGTGATTGAAGAGTTAAGCGCCTTAGAAGATGTGGATATTATTTAGGAGATAGTTATGCGCGAATTTAACGAAGAGATGATCAGTTTTATCGATGCCTCCCCGACCCCGTTTCATGCCGTCGATTGGATGGCGAAAACGTTAGAGTGTCGAGGATTTATCAGACTGGAAGAAGACCAGACGTGGAAGCTGGAAGAGGGGAAAGACTATTATGTCACCCGTAACGATTCCTCCATTGTCGCCTTTACCTATCCTCCGTGCAATGAAAAAGGGTATACCATCGTAGGTGCCCATACCGACTCTCCCCATCTGCGTCTCAAACCTAATCCTCTGACGACTTCTGCGGGGGTAAAGCGGCTCGGAGTCGAACCCTACGGCGGAGTCTTGCTCAACCCGTGGTTTGATCGTGATTTGGCGTTGGCGGGCCGCGTTGTCTATCTTGATGGTGAAGTGCGTAAAGAGGCATTGATCAATATTAATCTCCCTATCGCGATAATCCCCTCACTTGCCATCCATCTCGACCGTGATGCCAACAGTTCCCGCTCCATCAATGCCCAAAGTGATATCGTCCCCATCATTGCAACGGGAGATGTTGATTTTGAAAGCTTTATCCTCTCACAGATCCAAGAAAACAGCAGTGAACTAACTCTTTTGGCGCACGAACTCAGTTTTTATGATACTCAAAAAGCCTCATTCGTCGGGATCAACAGCGAGTTTATTTCCTCGGCGCGTTTGGATAACCTCTTAAGCTGTTATGTGGGACTTCAGGCGCTGTTAGAGACCTCGTATCCGATGATGCTAGCGTGCATGGATCACGAAGAGGTGGGAAGTGATTCTCATGTTGGGGCAGGGGGGACATTTGTGGAAGAGACCCTTCGCCGTATTGCGGGAGAGAACTTTACGATGCTGATGCGTCGTTCGCTCATGGTGTCGTGTGATAATGCTCATGCCCAACATCCGAATTTCCCGAACAAACATGAGTCTGAACATGCACCGCTGCTCAATGCAGGGGTAGCGATCAAGATTAATGCCAACCAACGCTACGCGACCAGCGCACGAACCCAAGGGAGATTTCTCCAGTGTGCAAAAGCGTTGCATATTCCGACTCAAACCTTTGTAACGCGCAGTGATATGGGATGCGGTAGTACGATAGGCCCTATCAGTGCAACTCGTTTGGGAATCGAGACCCTTGATGTAGGTGTACCGACTTTGGGGATGCATTCGATTCGTGAACTTTCAGGTACCAACGATGCTTACGGGCTTTATCGCATTTTAATGCATTTGGGTGATTTCTAATGACCGAAACGATCTCTGCCGCAGAGCTTAAGGCTCTTATCGATCAAACCTATAAAGTTGAAGAAGAATATGTAGCGCTACGCCAGTCGTATGAACATCTTCAAAGTACGATTGAGCAAGTCATCGAGTTTCTCCCCAATGCGATTTGGATTGTGGAAACGGATGGCTCCATCTTTTTGCAAAACTCTCAAGGCAAGGCATTAGGCAAACTTTTCGATACCCTTCATCTGGATGAGGAAGATTACGAGATGACGTTTAAAGAGCGCTCGTATCTAATCAAATCCGCACAACATAATGAGAAGCGTTTGTTAAGCGCTACCGATATTACGGAGCAAAAGCGGAAAGAGAACCTTGCTACCATGGGGCAGATGGCGGCACATCTCTCTCATGAAATCCGAAATCCGATCGGTTCCATCGCCCTCTTGGCATCAACATTGATGAAACGGGTCAAGGAGGAGAACAAACCGATCGTGACAGAGATCCAAAAGTCGCTTTATCGGATTGAGCGGATTATTAAAGCGACATTGATGTTTTCCAAAGGGGTGAGTGCTCAAAAAAATGCGCTCAGGTGGTTTCAAATTCGTGAAGCGCTTACGAGCGCTATCGGCTATTACAGCTACGCCAAGACTATTGAGTTTAAATTTCCCGAAGAGGATTTTGAACTTTTCGGGGATTTGGACCTTTTAACGATGTTGTTTACCAATTTTGTTTTTAATGCGATTGATGCGATTGAACTCGATGAAGAGGAAGAGGGCAAAATTGAAATACTTCACTCCCAAGAGGGGGAATATCATATTTTTGAAATTTATGACAGCGGAATTCCTATCGAGAATAAAAAGTGGTTATTTGAAGCTTTTAAGAGTACGAAAGAGCGCGGAAACGGGTTAGGGTTGGTTCTCTCAAAAAACATTGTCGAATCTCACGGCGGTGAGATTGTTTTGTGCGAGGGAGAGCGCAAAGGATTTCGTTTTAGCCTCTCTTCTTAGAGCGGCTTAGGTTCACCGAGATAATACCCTTGTAAATAATCAACTCCCAACTCGATACATTTGTTGTAAACCGCTTCGGAATGGACAAATTCCGCTACCGTTTTTAAACCTAAGTGTTTTGAAAATTCGGTAATGGCGGTTAGAATGGTTTGGGCGTTGGTATCGGTATCGATGTTACGGATCAATGAACCGTCAATTTTCAAGATATCTACATCCAGCTTGATGATATGGGCAAAGTTGGAATAACCGGTACCGAAATCATCAATCGCAATACGGCATCCGAATCGTTTTACTTCGCTAATAAACGCGGAAACTTCCGGATAGTTTTCGATCCCCTCACTCTCCAGCAACTCAAAAATAATACGATGCGTATGGGCTGAAGTGTGGAGTTTTTGAATTAAAAACTCTTTGGTCGGCTTATCAAAAATATCATCCACCGAAAGGTTCATCGAAAAAGTATAAGGGGTCGTTTCCAACATAGTAAATATTTCTTCAATGACAAATCGGGAGAGAAGCGGATAGAGACGCGATTGACGTGCAGCAGGGAGAAAAAAGCCCGGAGAGACGATTTCTCCATTATTGTCAATCATTCGAATGAGCGCTTCATGTTCAACAATCTCACCGTTTTTAGCGTCAAATATCGGCTGATAATGGAGGCAAAACTGTTTCTCTTCAATCGCCTCTTTGAGTTTTTTACTCCAGAGAATATTATGTTGGTACTCTTGTCTGATTTGCATGGTTTCATCGTAGAGCTGATAGCTAAGACGTCTTTTCTTCGCTGATTTCAATGCCATATCGGCGTTGGCGAGAAGATCAATGGCATGGACATGGCGGCTTCGTGCAATATCCATCCCCATCGTTAAGGTGACGTAAATACTCGCTCCGTGTAGATTATAATATTGTGATTGCAGATGATGGACAATCGAGAGGCGAGCCGCTTCAAGATCTGCCGAACTCATAGATTCGCTTAATGTAATCGCGTATTCATCCGAAGGCATTTTATAAAGCTGCATCGGTAAATCATGGATAGCTTCTTGGATCGATTGGGTTAATGCCAAAATAGTTTCATCGCCGATGGCATGACCGTAAAAGTCGTTAATCTCTTTAAAATTATCGATATTCAGGAGCATCAGCGCATAAAAACGGGTAGTGTGAATATCCCGAATAAGAGCATTTCGGTTGGGAAGTGAGGTGAGATTGTCGGTATGCAGTTGATGTTCGAGTTTTTGATTGAGTTCTCTGGTAATTTCCGTATCGCGTTCAATACGACGGATTAAAATATTAAATCCATAATGGAGAACAACAGCAACGACGGTCAATAGAAAAAGACTGATGGCAATAAGATTACGTATCTCTCTTTCGTATTCAGCGACATCTTCGGTAATATCAAAAGCGCAGGTCATCATCGCTATGATCTCATTTTGGTAGTTGGTTAACGGACGCGATGCAATGACGTAATCATTGCTAGCGATGGTATAGCGGTTACTCTCGTTAAACGTAAAGGTGGCGGGAAGTTGATTAAAGAGGGGATCGTTTGAAGAGACGATGGAGTAACCTTGATAAATGATATGGTTGGAATCGGGCAGTAGATTTTTTAGTTTTTTGGTATCAAACGCTATGGCACTTTTAATGCCTGAATGGGCATCCAATCTTTTTTGAACGCGATCTATTTTGGCAACGGTTTGGATAATACCGATAAAAGATTCATTTTTAAAGATGGGGATGATGGTGACTACGGAGACATCGTAAATCGTCACATCCAACGTGGTGACGCTTTGACGTGTCGTGATTGCATGGGCTAAAACGGGACGTTTATGTAAAATATTGTCCCCAAATTTTTTCGGTTCTTGGAGACGGAGAAAATGGACGCCGTCCGCTCCGATAAAGCCGCTCATATCTACGTCTCCGCGTTGTCTGGCTTCCTCAAAATAAGGGAGTGTAAGTCGATAAAGTTTTTCTCGATCCTGTGCGGCAAAAGCATCGACGATATCGCGGTTAGCCGCAATTTTGCAGGCAAGTTCACTTAGCCCTTTTTGGGTATCGAGTATCGCTAAATCAAAAGAGTTACGTAAAAGTGCTCTGTGTGCGGAAGTTTTTTCATTTAAAACATGTTTTTTATCTTGGATAATCGTGAAAATAAAAATAACAATTAATAATACTACTAGTGCAATAGAATAAAGAGTAGCCCGTTGTTTGATTTTATTCACTCGTCACCTCTTTGTTATATCAATGGGGTATGATTATAACATAGGAAAAGGGGAGTTGTGACGCAAAAACAGTTAAATTTATAATGAATTTAACGTTTTGGGAAAAGAACGGAACCTAAACGGATGAGTGTTGAACCGCATTCGATAGCAAGCTCGAAATCACTGCTCATCCCCATGGAACAGACCGTAGCATTCGGGAGAGTTTCATAAATACGGCGGGTAGTTTCAAAACTTTTTTTAATAATTAAAGGATCTTCAACATGCGCTCCGATAGACATTACCCCTTGTAAATGCAGATGCGGGCACTCTTCATGGATTTGGGCATATTTTTCGTTGATCTCTTCCGGAAAAAAACCGCTTTTAGACTCTTCATAGGCGGAGTTAATCTGCACCAAAGCACGCATACTCATCTTCTCACGTCCGAGACGCTCATTCAGCGCATGGGCAAGTTCCAATGAGTCAATGGAGTGAATCAAACTCGGATGTACGCCTAAAAGATGGTTAATCTTGTTTTTTTGCAAGGTACCGATGAAATGCCACTCAATCGGTAGCTCTTGGAGTGCTTCACTTTTGGTAATCAAATCTTGTACTTTATTCTCTCCAAAGGCGCGCTGTCCTATCGCATAGAGCGATTTGATCGCTTCGGCATCCACGTATTTGCTGGCAGCAACGATTTTTACAATGTGGTGGTCATTCACCCGTAAACGGGCTTTTTCGACCCGTTCAATAATTCGGTCAAAGGAGAGTTTTTGTTCCAACGGGGTCATTGCATCAACCTTGTAATGTCATTATAGAGTCCCAAACTCATCAAGCCGAGCAGTAAAACCCACCCGCCGATGGTGAGTTGGGTAATGACGGCTTCACTCGGCGGACGTCGTCGGATCATCTCATAGAGGTTAAACATAATGTGCCCCCCATCGAGTGCCGGTATCGGGAGAAGGTTAAGAACACCGAGATTGACGGAGATAAGGGCGGCGAAGAAAAAGAGACTCATCCATCCATACGATGTTGCATCTGCCGTGATCTGAACAATACTGACCACACCGCCGACCTCTTTGGCAGGGACAACACCGGTCAAAAGTTTTTGAACACTTTGAAAAATCAGCAACGAAGAGTTATAGGTCTCTTCACTCGCATATTTGAGAGCACCGATAGCATTGAGTTCCATAGTGTGGGTAACGCCTGCTGGGGCAATCCCTACCATCCGACGTTGAATATTCTCTTTAAAAATATTTTGCGTTTCGGATATTTTTGGAGTAACACTGAGAAGATGGAGATTGTTCTTGCGTTCAACGTGTAGGGTTAACGTTCCGACAGACGATTTGATTGCGTCGGAGAGTTCGTTCCATTCTCGGATCTTTTCCCCGTTAACGCTGAGGATGATATCCCCTTTTTGAAGTCCTGCTAAGGCTGCAGGAGAATCTTTTACCACATTGCCGATAACCGGAGAGAGAGCTTGCGGCCCCCCTAGTGCGATAGCGTAAAACAAAACCCACGCTAACGCGAAGTTGGCAAGGGGCCCTGCGAGGAGGATAATGATCCGTTGCCACGGCTTTTTACTGTTGTAGCTGTCATTATCGCGGCTTAGTGCAGTGGGATCAAGATCGTCTTGTCCTTTCATTTTGACATAGCCGCCCAGAGGGATCGCGGAGATTTGCCATTGCGTTCCGATCCACTGAAACGAGAGAAGTTTTTTACCGAAACCGATACTGAAAACTTCAACATAGACACCGAAAAATCGGGCGGCACTGTAATGTCCGAGTTCATGAATGAAGATAAGTACCGATAAGACGGCGAGGGCGACGATCCAGCTCACGATTATCCTTTTGCTTTATAGGCTTTACTAAACCCGATCACGTATTCGGCTCCCGAATAAAGGGTGAGGGCAACAGCGATCCAAAGGAGAAGATTTGCGAGCGGCCAATGCATCAGTAAAAATCCGATAGCGATCATCTGGGCGACCGTTTTCACTTTACCCGCCATCGAAGCACTCACATCGATCCCCTCGGAGAGGGAGAGGGTTCGAAGTCCTGTGATAAAGAGTTCGCGGACAATAATGATATAGATTGCCCATGCCGATGCGGCACCGCTCACCATAAGCCCTAAAAAGGCGGCTAATGTGAGCATCTTATCGGCAAGGGGATCGAGAATCTGTCCAACGATGGTGATTTGATCAAGCTCACGCGCGATATAACCGTCGAAAAAGTCGGTAACGCTGGCGATAACAAAGAGTAAAGCAGCGGCGTAGTAGCTCCAGCTGATATCCCATCCCGCATTGGTGAAGAGCTGAGGATTGAGAATGATCCAAAACATCACCGGAGCGATTAGGAGGCGCGAGAGGGCGAGAAGATTGGGAAGGTTAAACACTCGATGAGCCTTTGATTGATTCTAAATAAAGCGCGTAACGCGATGGCGCTAGCGCCGTGAGCCTGCTGCTGAAGCAAACCCAGTGTTAACGTAGGCTAGCGGGCTTTGCCCGTAGCCGTATTCATGATTATTGAAATGTTGTCCCGCCATCAACAACAATTGTTTGACCCGTAAGCCACGAAGAGCCTTCTCCGCAGAGGAAGAGACACGCACCCGTCAAATCTTCGGCTTCCCCCATACGGCTAAGCGGCGAGCGTTTAACCACTTCCCCTTTTACCTCTTCGTAGTTCGGGAATGCTTTAAGGGCATCGGTATCGATAGGGCCGCCGCTGACGGCATTGACACGGATTCCTAATCCGCCGAGCTCTGCTGCTGCATAACGTACCATCGCTTCAACCGCCGCTTTATTCGTTCCGTGACCGGCGTAGTTCGGAGTATATACGAGATTTCCGGTGGAGCTCATGGAGATGATCGAACCGCCACCCACTTTTTCCATCCGTTTTGCCGCTTCTTGCGCACCGACAACGAAAGCATTGACCGTAGCGGTATAGATGTTGTTCAACCCTTTGGGTTTGAGACGCATAAAGGGACCGAATCCGCCGACAACCGCACGACCTGAGATGATCGCATTGGAGATAAAATAATCAAGACGATCGAAATCTTCGTCAAATTTTGCATAAACCTCTTTGTACTCATCCGGCTCTAAAATATTAAGAGCGTATCCGCGACATTTAATACCGTATTGTTTTTCAACATCATTGACGATCTCTTGAGCGATTTCCGCGTTAGAGTTATACGTAAACGCGACATTGACACCCTTTGATGCGAATGCATAAACGATTGCTTTTCCGATACCGCGGGTTCCGCCGCTGATGAGTAGAGTTTTACCTTGCATAGTCAATTAGATTCCTTTTATAGTGTAGTTTTTCATAACGCTCTCGAGCCGTTTCATATTCTCGTTACTTGGCATAACGAGAGGAAGACGGTATTCAAGGGTATCGATAAGTCCTGCGATGTACATTGCCGCTTTAATCATAACCGGATTGGATTCCAAAAAGAGGGCTTTATTGATCGGAAACAGTTGATCATTCAATGCTTTTGATCCTGCTAAATCACCGCTAAGCGCTTTGGCTACCAAATCACTTTTTAAATCGGGGAGGAGGTTGGAGGTTACCGAGGTGATCCCCGCACCGCCGCAGGCGAGAATCGCATAATCGATTGCGTCATCCCCGCTGAATACTTTAAGCTCCGGTCTGCGGGAGAGGAGTTCGATAGTGCGCTCGATACTCCCCGTTGCCTCTTTGATCCCGTAAATATTTGCTACATCATCGAAAAGACGGATAACGGTATCGGCAGAGATATCAACGACCGTTCGCCCCGGAACGTTGTAAAGCATAAACGGCATTTCAGGGACGGACTCGGCAATCGCTTTATAATGTTGATAGAGTCCCTCTTGGGAGGGTTTGTTGTAATACGGAGCAACCGAGAATATCGCGTCAACACCGCATTTTTGCGCCGTACGGGCCGCTTCGATCGCTTCTGCGGTTGAGTTGCTTCCCGCACCTGCGAGAACTTTGGTTGAAGTCCCTTTACACACGGCAACGGCGATCTCCATACAGATACGATCTTCTTCATAACTGAGGGTTGCACTCTCTCCCGTCGTCCCTACCGGACAAACGGCGTTGATCCCGTGATTGATTTGTCTTTGAATGAGATCCGCGTATTTTTGCTCATCCAATTTCCCGTTTTTAAACGGGGTGATGAGGGCGGTCGTTGAGCCTGTTACTAGATTCATTTTTGTCCTTTGCGTAGGATTATCGTGGTTGATTTTTCAGGTTTGAGATACTCTTTTGCCACTTTTTGGATCTCAGAAGGTTGGAGTGCATCGATAGCACTTTCGTAGTGGAGCAAGGGGGCTATATCTCCGCGAGCGAGGTAGCTTCCGAACAAATCGGCGACCGAGGTAGAACTCTCCAAAGAGTAAATAAAATCCGATTTCGTATTGATTTTGACTTTATCGAGTTCCGCTTTTTCGACAGGAGCGTTTTGAAGTGAACGAATGACCTCCCATATCTCTTTCTCAACGCTTTCAGCTTTGACTCCGTTATTACAGACCGCTAAAAATAAAAAGACACCCGGATCGATATTCTCCATATTGTAGGCGTAGATTTGATTGACAAGCTGTTTTTCATCGACTAAAAGACGGTTCAAGCGTGAACTTTTACCTGCGCTGAGCATTTCACTCAGAGCGGAGAGTTTAGGCTGATCGGAATGTTGAAAGTTGGGGATAGGGAATGAAATGGCGAGCATTTCCACTTCACTCTCTTTGTTGACGATAACACGGCGGGCACCGTCTTGTTCGGGTTCAACACTGCTTTTCGTAGGGATATCAAGCGTATTGGAAACAGAGCCAAAATGTTTTTCAGCTTCTTTAAAAACGGTATCGCTTTGGATATCTCCCGTTACGATGAGAATAGCGTTTTTCGGTTGATAGTAGGTTTGATGGAAACTGCGGATATCCTCTAACGTCCAGGTCTGAATGTCGTTCATAAATCCAATCGGCGTCCAGTGGTAGGGGTGATAAACGTAGGCACTGTTAAAAAGGCGGAAATAGAGATACCCCATCGGATTGTTATCGGTTCGCCAGCGACGCTCTTCGGCAACGACGTTACGCTCAGGTTGGAACTCTTCGTCTTTGAGGTTGAGATTTTGCATCAGTTCCGAAAAGAGTGCGAGCGATTTACCGAGATTTTCACTGCTTGATTTAATGTAATAATGGGTGAAGTCAAATCCGGTTGAGGCGTTATTCATACCGCCGATGCTTTTGACCTCTTCATCAAATTCACCTGCTTTGAGGTTTTTTGTCGATTTGAAGTTCATGTGCTCCAGCATATGGGCAATACCGCTTTTACCCATTACTTCGTTGCGGCTTCCCACTTTGTAAAAAATATCGGTAGAGATAACCTGTGAGCCGTTATCCATTGGAATGGCAACGACTTGCAACCCGTTAGAGAGGGTTTTGGTTTCGTAGTGGGGAAGTGATGAGGCCATAAGGGTTCCTAGAGACAAAATTGTTGCAATGAGGATTTTCATCGCCGATCTGCGCCGATCGCTTCGGTAATCGAGCTATAGCCATCGGATGCCAAAAGATCGACAAGACCGCTGTTAATCTCTTCGATCACTTCGGGACCTTTGAAAATCAGCGAGGTGTAGATTTGTACGAGTGAAGCACCCGCACGGATACGGCGGTATGCCTCCTCAGGCGTACTGATCCCGCCGACGCTGATAAGGGTTGCTTTGCCGTAGAGTTCACGTGCAATCGCATCGAAGATGTAAAAACTTCGTTCACGTAATACTTCACCGCTAAGCCCCCCGATATCTTCAGGCTCGGAGACAAGAGAATAATCGACGGTGGTATTGGTAGCGATGATACCGTCTGCTCCGCTCGCAACCGCATGGACACAAAGGGCTACCGCTTGATCTTCAGACATATCGGGAGCGATTTTGAGCAAAATCGGTTTATCTGTGAGGGCTTTGGCTTCGGAGAAGAGTTGGCTGATAAACGCTTCGTTTTGGAGATCACGCAATCCAGGAGTGTTCGGCGATGAGATATTGATGACCATATAATCGGCGTACTCGTGGAGTGCTTTGATGAGGGTGGTGTAGTCTTTGATCGCTTTATCATCAGGAGTGATTTTATTTTTTCCGATGTTGACGCCGATAGGGGTGCTAAACGGATAGATATTTTTGAGACGATGGCTGATACGGAAGAGTCCGTCGTTATTAAATCCCATCGCATTTTGGAGTGATTCTTCTTCGATGTGTCTCCAAAGTCTCGGGCGGGGATTTCCCTCTTGCGGTTTCGGGGTAAGGGTTCCGATCTCGCTAAACCCGAATCCTAAAGACATCACGCCATGCAACATCGTCGCATTTTTATCGAACCCTGCGGCTAAACCGACGGGATTGAGAAACGTGCGACCAAAAAGCTCTTGGGTAAGAGAAGGGTGGGTTACGAAATGTTTCGCCATCCAGCCGTTGAAGAGCGGAGGACAAAAACTCGCGGAGCTTAGGAGTGCGGCGGCAACGGTATGGGCGTTTTCAGGTTGAAGTTTAAAAAGCCAAGGTTTTAAAGATTCGTAATCAAACATAAGTGACCCGCCTAATAGAGATTAAAGTTGTCGCGATTATACTCAAAAAAGGATTAATAGGTAATTATTCACCCATTTTCCCTGCAAGACGACGATAATTTTCGGAAGTTTCAAGGAGTTCTTGATGGGTTCCGCGGGCGATAATCTCCCCCTCTTCAAAATACAAAATCAGATCGGCATGGGTAATGGTACTGAGCCGGTGGGCAATAATAAGGGTGATTTTATCTTGAGCGTACGATTGTAGTGCGGTCTGAATCCGTTTTTCACTTTCGTTATCAAGGGCACTGGTCGCTTCATCCATAATTAGAAGTGAAGCGTGTTTATAGATGGCACGGGCGATGGCGATACGCTGACGCTGACCGCCGGAGAGGTTCGAGCCGAACTCTTGCATGAGGGTATAAATTCCCTCAGGAAGGGTGGAGGCAAATTCGAGTGCATCCGCTTTTTGCAGAGCACTTTTTACCCGTTCTTCATCGATTTGCGCTCCATAGGCGACGTTGGCAGCTAGGGTGTCTTGAAGAATATAGACCCGTTGGGATACGGCGGCAATTTGATTGCGCAAAGAGTTTTGGGTGTAGGATTTTAGGTTATGGTTATTCAGGGTAACGGTACCCTCTGATGGGTCATAAAAGCGTAGCAGTAGGTTGACCAATGAGCTTTTACCTCCACCGCTTTGTCCGACGAGGGCGATGGTTTCCCCTGCATTGATAGTGAGGTTCAGATGCGAGAGTGCGGTTTTTTCTCCGAATTTTAGGGTTACATCGTCAAATGTGACGTGCGTAATCGGTTTATCAAGGAGGATAGTGCCGTCTTTGACCTCATTTTCGATGTCAAAAATATGAAATACCCGCTCGCTGGCAGCCTGCGCGTCTTGGATTTTACTGTAGATGGCACTCACCCGACGAAGGGGCTGAAATACCAGTCCGACGGCGGTTAAGAATGCGGTAAATTCTCCGACGCTCATGGCACCTGAGTAAACCTGTTGTCCTCCGACGAAAATAACGGCCGCGAGTCCCGTCGCGGCAATCATCTCCATCAGGGGAGAGACCAGTTCGCTTGTGTAGGTCGCTTTCATATTGAGTTTGAAAAACTGCTCATTTTCATTTTTGAACCGTGTTACTTCATACGCTTCGGTCGCATTGGCTTTGATAATTTCACTGTTATTAAACACTTCACTCAAACGGGTCATCAAATCGGCATTTTTTTCCTGAGATCGGTGTGAGAGCCGTTTAAGACGTCGGGTGATTTTAATAAGCGGGAAGATGATGACCGGCATCACAAACAGTGCCCAGAAAGCGAGTGTCGCATTGAGATAAATCACATATCCGACAAGAGCAACCACCGTGAGACTCTCACGAACCAGTTCGGGCATCATAGTGGAGACAAAATACTGAATACGGGCAATATCGTTGGTGATTCGGGAGATGAGTTCTCCGCTGCGATTGGTGTAGAGAAACTGCATATCCATATGGACGATTTTATCGAGGAGGTTTTCACGAAGACGGGAGACGATATGCATACCGATATAGGTGTTATACACGGCTTGCAAATAACGCCCTAGCGATTTGATGACATAAATCCCTACCAACAAAGCGGGGATGATATAGAGCATATCCGATTCTTTTTTAATGAACATATTGTCCATCAGCGGCTGCATGATTTGAGCCGTCCCTGCGGTTGCCGTTACGGTGAGGAGTATCCCGATAAGGACCATGACGTATTGGAATTTATATCCCCGTATATAAGGCCAGTACCGTTTGTAAGTTTCACTGAATTTCAATCGCGACTCTCCCAAAAAGTTCCCACGGGGGTATCCATGATCGAGACACCTAAAGCACTAAGCTCATCGCGAATCGCATCGGACGTTGCAAAATCTTTCGCTTTTTTGGCCTCACTCCGTTTTTCAATCAAACCGTTGATATGTGCTTTTGCCGCCTCATCCAACCCGAATTGGAAATACTCATACGGATTTTGTCCTCCGAAACCCAGTACCGTTTCGACGGTCGTGAGTGCGGAGAGGAGAGCTTGGCGATAGGTTTTATCTTTGGGGTTCGTATCGAGTGCGTCATTGGCTGAACTGATCAGCTCATCGATCAGTGCATAGGCACGTGATACGTTCAGATCATCTCCGAGAGCTTCAAGAAGATTCTTTTTGAATTCGGTATCGATAGTTTCGGCACTCAGTCCGAAGAGCCTTTTTTTGAGGCGATAGAGACGATCAAGACGCCGTTTAGAGGCGATCAAATCCTCTTCGTTGAAGTTGAAATCTCCCCGATAATGGGTGCTGAGGAGGTAGAAGCGCAATACTTCGCCGTCATAGCTTTTGAGGGCGTCTTTGAGGAAAAAACTGTTCCCCAAACTCTTGGACATTTTCTCACCGCCGATGGTGACGAATCCGTTATGCATCCAGTAACGTGCGAGTTCATGGTTCGTCGCACAGCGGGTTTGCGCTGCTTCGTTTTCATGGTGGGGGAAGAGGAGATCCGCTCCGCCGCCGTGGATGTCGATGGCATAGTCGCCGACATGGGGACTCACGTAGCGCTCGATCATCGCCGAACATTCCAAATGCCACCCTGGACGACCGCGCCCAAACGGTGAGTCAAACGCAACCCCCTCATCATGTACCGCTTTCCAAAGGGCAAAATCGGCTTCATGGCGTTTTTCGGAGACTCTTTCGACACGGCTGACGTTCTCCATACTTTGACGGTTGGAGAGGGAGAGGTAGTTTGTATCGCTTTGGGTATCGAAATAGATATCGCCGTTGCTGATGGTATAGGCGTGTTTTTTGTCGAGGAGACGCTGAATCATCTCCGCCATCGCATCGATCGATTCGGTCGCTTTAGGCTCTAGGGTCGGTTTTTGGACGCCGATGGCTTCCATGTCGCGGGTGTACGCAGCCGTGTAGCGCTGTGCGATCTCGGTTGTACTGATCCCTAACTCACGCGCTTTATTGATAATCTTATCGTCGATATCGGTGATGTTGCGGGCGAAGAGGACGTCATACCCCTCGGCTTCCAAAACACGGCGTAACAGATCAAACACCAAAGCACTTTTGGCATGTCCCAAGTGGGCATCGTCATAGACGGTGGGGCCGCAGACGTAGAGGGAGACTTTCCCCTCTTGGAGCGGTATAAAAGGTAGTTTTGTTTTTTGGACGCTGTCGTATATGGTCATGGGTTTCCTGCTAATTTATCGTATCCATTGTATCAAAAAGGTGTTTAAACTATAAAAAGCCACTCCGAAACCGAGCGTTCCGAGGATGAAGTAGAGGCTAAAACGGGTTTTTAAAAGGTCAAAAAAGATCTTCCATCCTACCGCTTGGATGGTGAGGATAAACTGCACCGCACCGCCGATACTCCCCGCCAATGCCAAACCTGCCGCCCCCATGCTTTGCATTAAAATAACCGAGAAAATGAGATTGATCACGAGGGAGATAACGGCGATCTTCGCCGCTTTGAGGTGTTTGTGCTGGGCGTAGAGGTACATTGAAAAGAGTTTCGCCAACCCAAAAGGGATCAGCCCCACCATGTACATTTGGAGTACTCTAGCGGTGTTGAGGGTGTCTTCGATATCAAACGCCCCCCGTTCAAACAACAGCCAAATGATCGGTTCCGCGAGCAAAATCCCCCCTAAAACGGAGAGTCCTAAGAGTGCATTAAGCAACCAAAACGATTTGTGGAGGTTCTCGAATGCGAGGTCGTTATTGTTGTTATTGATCGCTTTAGCGATTCTAGGAAACAGCGCCGTAGTGATGGCGAGGGCGATGATGGCGAAGGGGAGCTGAAAAATACGGTTGGCGTAAAAGAGATACGATACCGATCCAGCCGCCAAAAACGAGGCTAGGGAGGTGTCGATAAACGAGGCGATTTGCGCCGTGGAGTTCCCGACGACCGAGGGGATAAAGAGCGATTTGAATTTCGATTCCTCTTCTTTGACATCTTTTGTTTTGCGGTATTTCCATCCGCCGATTAACACTTTCATCAACCCTTGCTTGCGGATCGCATAAAGGTGGGTAGCCACTTGGAGAAGCCCTCCGATGAGGATAGAGAAACTGAGGGCATAAACGATGGTTTGGGGGTCGGAGTTGGTAAAGAGGATCAGGGAGACGATCATTGCGATGTTGAGCCAGACGGTCGAAAAAGCGGTGGTGAAAAAATGCTCTTTGTGTTGGAGCAAAGCCCCTAAAAAGGTGACGATAAAGATGAGGTCAAGATACCAAAAGTTAATCGCGGTCAGCGGAGCGGTTTTGGAGATGAGATCATGTCCCCAGTCCCACGCCAACATTTTGGTGAAAAATCCAGGGAAGAGGGTGACGAGAAAAGAGAGGAAAACGATAAATACCATAAAACGGATAAATATCGCGACGGCAAAGACACTTTTTTGATTCGAGGCGATATAGGATGGCATAAAACTTTGGGTAAACGAACCCTCCGCGAAGATGCGGCGAAAGAGATTTGGGAATTTGAACGCCATTAGAAAAATATCGCTCCACATATTCGCACCCAACACCGACGTCATTAGTATATCACGTCCTAGTCCCGTAACGCGGGAGATGAGGATACCAAAAGAGTTGGAGAATATCGATTTAAACATAGTTTATATCAAGCCCTGAAATATAGATTTGATGTAATTTTAGCTGATTAGGGATTAAAAGCTTTAAAGATCACTAAAAGCGCTAAAAATAGGGCTTAAATACTATGCTTTTTAGGCACATTTATTGATAGCAGATTTAATTTATTAATCAATTCAAATTATTCATTAAAGTATACTATTTTATGTTAGACTTTGTCATAATAAAATGTCTTAAATAAAGGAGTGTGTTTAGTATATGGGTAAATTTAAATATGAACTGTTGGCTATAATCGTTGCTTTTTTTGTCACGCTAAGTTTTAACAACTTGGTAGAATGGTTGAATTCTGACGATGGCAATATTATAATTCAAAGTATAGATGCTAAATCAGGTGAAAAAAGCTCCATTATACATATCGAAAACTTCACGCAAAAAACAATTAACAATCTTAAACTTGTAGTTTCAACGTCTACAGATATTTCGAATATAAGTTCTTCTAGCCCGATACAAATAAATCGTGAAAAGAATGACTTGTTAAATCAAGATAGCAAATTACTGATAATATCTTTGATCCCCTCACAAACAGTTACTACTATTGTAATACCATCATCGTTTTGTTCCCCAATAAATACCAAAGAACTAAGAATTTCTGATCATACAAATCAGAAAATTACAAGCCCAATCTATAAAGCTTTTATGGACGGATTGCAAACAGCAATAATATATTCAGTTATTTTCTTTTTCATTTTGCTCTGGGAAAAAACTCGGCTCGATGAATTACAGAAGCGTATTAAGGAGAATGAAAAAGCAATCAGTAAATCTCGCGATCAACTTGACAGCTTACATAAAGAAACGAATAGAATAATAAAAGAAGCTAACAATAGATTTGTAAAACAAAGGATAATTTTAGTTAAACGTATATCAGATTATTCAAAGGAACTTAATTTTTGGAGAAATACAATTAAACAAATTCTTCGCAACAATTTTTCTAAAAGTGATGATGTGAATTTAATAATCACTGAAATTACCAAAGGGCTTCGAACGTATGGTACCAATGATAAATTTACACAAGAACTTGAAACTATTGAGGAAATGGCAGATTATTTGAGAGAGTATGAAGATGTTGAAGGAAAAGGGAACAAGCTAAATTAATATTTTTCCCGTTCGTGGTGAGCTCAAGGAAGCATCGCTTCGCGAGCGGTACCCTTGTTTTGTCGAGCCATGAACTTCTACCCTTCGACAGGCTCAGGGCGAACGGAAATTCATACTTAAAATAAATTTTACGTAATTTTAACCGATATGTGATTAGAATAGGGCAATTATGTAAAGGATCGGACATGGGACTGTTAACCAATGCGGATGAAAATGTGCCAGCGGTAGCGCGTATTACCCCTATAATCGTGCGTACACCGAATGTTGCCAAAGAAATTCTGCAAGTGTCACAGACCTATAAAGTCCCTGTCAGTTCTCTCGATTTTCATTTACTGGGGACGGAAACCTTTACTAAAATGGCGGCTGAGGGTTCTTCGGAGGATTGGGTAGAACTCTCCGCCGATGAACTAAAAGAGCTAAAAGAAGAACAATTTTTAAACCCTAAATTCGAACTCAAACAAATCCATGAAATCGAGATTTTTTCGATTATAGAACCCCATTCTCTCGATTCGATCGATATGAGCATCGGGGGAAACGCGACGCTGTGCAAAATTTATTTGACGATTAAAGCCGGAAGCGTAGCCCACTATTATGAGACGTTTCAAGAAGACTTTATCCATTGGGTCAATAAAAAAAAGCTTCGAGCCAACTTGATGATCGGTCTTTTCGATTCGATGATGCTTCAAAATATCGAGGAACTTTTAGCCAAAATCCGTATTGAGGGAAATTACCGTTTTGAGACACAAGAGCGGTATCTGATAGCGCAAGCGTATGAGCCGATAGAGACGGTGAACGATAAACTGATCCTCCATTATGAGACCAAACGACAAAACATGGATGAACACGGCCGTGTCGATTACGCTAAACGCGGATACGTGATGAGTGCGGTTAAAGATGAACTTTTGATAGAGTACATTAAACCGCGCAAAGGGGAGAACGGTCGTAACTGCCGCGGAGAGTTTATTCTTCCCAAAGAGCCGATTGTACGGTTTGAACCGACCTTTACGACAGGTGAAAAAATCACGGTTATCGATACCCCGCAAAGTATTGAATACCGAGCCGGATCGGGGGGATATGTCACCTTCGAGGGGGGTGTCTACAACATCCAGAGCGAAGTGGAAGTGACCGAGATCAGTTTTAAAACCACCGGATCGATCGACACTCAGCTCGATGCCGATGTCTCCATCAATGTCAAAGAAAAAGATTCGATGAAAGACGCCATCGGGCAGGGGATGGAGGTGACGGTTCACGCCATCAATATCGAGGGAAATATCGGTCCGAATGCGAAAGTAACCGCAAAAAAAGCGAGTGTGGACGGGCAAGTACACCAAAGCGCTATTATCCGAGCCGATGAGCTGATGATCAATGTCCATAAAGGGACGGCGTATGGCAAAGATGTCCATATTACCCGCTTGGAACACGGTATTGTCGAGGCGGATCGTGTCACCGTAGCCCAGGCGACGGGTGGCAGAATTCGGGCTCGTGAGGTTGTGATCGAAGTATTGGGATCGCATGTCAAAATAGCCGCTTCGCATCTGATTGAGATACGAAAAATTCAGGGGGGAGAAAATCAACTGATCATTGACCCTATGATCAATGAATCGGATGAAAGTCTCCATGAGCGTTCCGATCAAATGGCTCAAGTGAAACAAACGATCCGTGAGATTCAGCGGGAACTTGAGGGGTATGAGCATACATGGCGCGAAAATGCTCCGGGAATGGAAGATTTGAAACGAAAGCTTCTCCATTATAAGAGCAACGGGATTGCTATGCCTCCGGCCTTCGTCCAAAAGTATCAACAAAATCAGCTGTTTAAAGAAAAACTTGAATCGCTTCGCAATGAACTGAGTATCAAAGAGGATCAGTATGCTTGGCTGGCGCAAAAACATACGGCACTTCAAGCTGAGATTTTTGAAGCCCGAATTATTAATCATGAGCGTTGGCATAATCGCAATGAGATTATTTTCAAACTGATCGATCCTCCTATCGAGGTTTTTTATGTCCCCGCTGATAATTCGGAAGAGAGAATATTGGGATTGCATCAAGATGAAGACGGAGAATTTTCTATTAAGGTGTTAGCGAAATGATTGTCGGCTTAGAAGGAATTATTGAATACAAAGAACCGACGCTGATCCATCTCAATGTCAACAGTGTTATTTATGAGGTATTTATCTCGCTGCATACTTTTGGTGCCATTAGTGCCGAGAGAGCACGGTTGCACATATCCCACATCATCCGAGAAGACGCGCAGCAACTTTACGGATTCGGGCAAAAAAGTGAAAAAATTCTTTTTGAGGGGATGCTCAAAATCAACGGAATAGGGCCGAAAGCGGCGCTTGCTATTTGTTCGACCTTTACGCCGGAGCAGTTTGCGGGTATTATTTCATCTAAAGATATCAATGCGTTGAAAAAAGTTCCGGGAATCGGACCTAAAAGTGCGAGCCGTATTATGGTGGAATTGGCAGGGTTTGATGCGATTTTGTTAAGCTCAGGCCCTTTGGTGAATTCTGCTACGTCTGAGGCTTCGATGGCCTTGGAATCTCTCGGATTTAAAAAAGAGCAGATCGCCAAAGCCCTTAGTATGTCACACGCAACCGATACCGCGGCATTGGTTAAAGACGCATTGAAACAACTTCAAAAACTTTAAAAGGATACTCATTGAAATTAGCCATTTTATTCGGCGGAGCGAGCTATGAGCACGAAATCAGCATTGTTAGTGCCATTACGGTCAAAGAAAAACTAAGCCGATTTGAACTCAGCTTTATTTTTTGCGATCAAGACCATAAATTTTATTTAATCGACGGCGCAAAAATGAAGGCGGTCACGTTTTCACGGGGTGAACACCGTAAAATGGCTCAAATCTTTTTAACAAACGGCGGATTTGAACAACGCGGACTATTCGGAAGTAAAAAATATGAGATGCCGGTTTTGAACCTGATCCACGGCGGAGACGGTGAAGACGGTTCTATCGCGTCGCTTTTCGATTTTTTCAACATCTCTTTTATCGGTCCCCGCAAAGAGGCATCGATGCTCAGTTTTGACAAACATTACACCAAATGGCTTGCCAACGCTTTAGGGGTAAAAACATTGCCGTATGAAATCGTGCATAAAAGTAAAAAACCTACCATTACGACACCGTATCCTTTTATCGTGAAACCGGCCCGTTTGGGAAGTTCCATCGGGGTGAGTATCGTTCGTAATGCGGATGAGCTTGATTATGCTTTGGATGTCGCTTTTGAATTTGATGAGGTTCTTTTGATCGAGCCGTTCATTTCGGGAGTCAAAGAGTACAATCTTGCAGGGTTTTCCGCACGCGGCGAAATCACCTATTCGATTGTTGAAGAGCCTCAAAAAGCGGAGTTTCTCGATTTTGAGAAAAAATATCTTGATTTTTCCCGTTCGGCTAAAGTCGCGGAAGCTTCTGTCGGCGAAGCTTTGGTGCAACAATTGCAAAATGCGTTTAAAACGATCTACTTGCCTCTGTTTGAGGGGGCTTTGATCCGCTGTGATTTCTTTGAAATCGAAGGCGAAGTCTATCTTAATGAAGTTAACCCGATTCCGGGATCAATGGCAAACTACCTTTTTGAAGATTTCAGCGGTTCCATTCAAAAACTTTTGGGTGCATTGCCCGATAAAAAAGCGATTCGGGTCAATTACGACTACATCCACTCTATTTCTCAAGCCAAAGGGAAATAAGCGTGGCAGTCAAGTCGGTTCAATACAAACAGCACACTTTTTCGATTAGCTATGAGATTTTAAATCCTGCAGCCCATTACGATATTATTTTTCTCCACGGTTGGGGTTCTCATAAAAACCTTATGAAACACGCTTTCGGTGCCCATCTACAACAATTTCGCCATATCTACATCGATATGCCGGGATTCGGTAACAGTACGTGCAATATGAGCCTGACGACCGAAGATTATGCGACGATTTTAGAATCTTTTATCTCGATGATTGAAGCGGATAAAATGATTATTCTCGGCCATTCGTTCGGCGGTAAAGTGGCAACGCTTTTGAACCCTGATTTCTTGGTTCTCGTCGGTTCTGCGGGGATTTTAGTTCCTAAGCCTCTGAAAATTCGTGCCAAAATCGCCCTATTTAAACTTCTAAAATTCAGCGGCCTTACCTCATTGCGCCGTTTTTTCGTGGCTCCGGACGCGCAAGGGCTTAGCCAGCCGATGTATGAGACGTTTAAAAGTGTCGTTAACGAAGATTTCACTCAGAAGTTTCATGCGTATAAAGGAAAAGCGCTCCTGTGTTTCGGAGTTCAGGATACGGCTACGCCGATGTGGACCGCATACACAATCGCCGAATTGATGGACGATGCCCGTGTCGTCGAATTTGACGGTGATCACTATTTCTTTTTGGAACAGGGTGCATCGGTTGCGAAAGAGATTGAAAAAACGGTTTTAAAAAGTTTGGAACACTAAGGGATTAAAGTATGGAATTGACACAAATGGTTTTATTTCTAGCCAACTTCATTTTTGTTATGAGCTTGGGATGGTATTTGATTACCAACCTTCAATGGTACGATTACCGTATCGAGCGGGTGGTGTTGCGTCACCATAAAACATGGTGGCATATGGCCTATTTTGTCATTCCGTTCATCCTCTATTATGCTTCGGGACGTTACGCTATTTTTGTGGTAGCGATTTACATGCCGCTTTTGTATCTGTGGCACGTTCGTCTCGATAAAAAATTGGTATTAACATGGCGTGTAAAGCGATTTTTGATCCTCCTGACATCGCTTACGTTACTTATTAATTTATTGGTTGCCTTCAAAGGGTTTGGGAATGCTTTCAGTGTTGTTTTTCCTCTCGTTTTAACCTATCTCCTCTCGTGGGGAATCGAGCGATTTTTATTTTTAGCGTACAAAAAACAAGCGAAACAAAAAATTGCTTCGATGGGGGATCTTACGATCATTTGTGTCACCGGAAGCTACGGTAAAACATCGATGAAAAATTTTATCGCGCAGGTTTTGGGTCAAAAATTTAACGTCTATGCAACCCCGCGCAGTGTCAATACCCTCGGCGGTATTATCCGCGATGTGAACGAATCGCTTCCCGCACATGCCCAAGTCTATATCTGCGAAGCGGGCGCGCGTGAAATCGGGGATATTTACGCTATCGCACAGCTGCTCCATCCGCAAATCGTCGTCGTAGGGAAAGTCGGGCCTCAGCATCTGGAGTATTTTAAAACTCTCGAACGGATCCAACGGACTAAACTGGAGATCATCCATTCCGATCGCTTAAAGCGGGCATTTATCCACACCTCCGTGACCGATGAACCGCATGAGAAAGTGACCTTTTTCGGGGAGGATATCCACAATCTAACGGCGACATTGGAGGGGATCGATTTTGATCTGAATGTCAACGGAGAAGAGCGTCATTTTCATACCTCTGTTCTCGGCGGTTTCCAGAGCATCAACATCAATGCGGCGATTTTAATCGCGCAAGAGATGGGGATGAGCTCTGATGAGATCGTGAGCGCGGTAGCAAAACTCAAAAGTGTCGAGCACCGCCTTGAGCGCCTCGATGCGGGGGGAAAAATCATCCTTGATGACGGTTATAACGGCAACATCGACGGAATGTTGGAAGGGGTACGGCTGTGTTCGCTTCACAGCGGGCGCAAAGTGATCGTCACTCCGGGACTTGTTGAGAGTACTGATGAACTTAACAGTGAACTGATCCGTGCGATCAACGGTGTTTTCGATATTGCTATCATCACGGGTCAGCTCAACGCGGCGCAGTTTGATAAAGAGTTGAACGTCCCTCAGAAAATTATGCTGAGCGATAAATCGCAAATGGTCAAAACACTCGGTGAAGTGACTCGTGCGGGTGATATTATCCTCTTTGCCAACGACGCGCCGAATTTTATCTAATGGAAAATATTTTATACGCTCCGTGGCGAACCGAGTATGTCAGCGGTGAAAAGGGTGAGGGGTGTGTCTTTTGTCACATCACCGAGCATCCTGATTTGGATGAAGCGCATCACGTACTTTACCGCGACGAACGTTGCTTTATCGTCATGAACCGTTACCCTTATACCCCCGGACATTTTATGATTATCCCTCACCACCATACCGATGCTCTTGAAGCTCTTGATCCGCAAACGTGGCTCCATATGAGTACTATGGCGCAGAGGGGGGTTCGTCTTCTCAAAGAGTTTTTCGGGGCACAGGGTGTTAATATCGGGATGAATTTGGGTCGTGCCGGAGGTGCGGGAATAGCGGAACACATCCATATGCATGTAGTTCCACGATGGAGTGGAGATACGAATTTTATCACTTCAATCGCCGAAACAAGGGTCTATTCGACCGATTTCGAGAAAATTTATAGTAAACTCAAAGCGGTATCGGCCGAATATTTTGGTGAGAGACTTTAGATATCATTTGAGAACGATTTTTGCTTGATTATTATCAAGGCAATAATGTCAATTTTTTTATCATCTGAAGTAATATTTATTTTCTTAGTAAGTTATAATGATGTTTTTGATTGCCAATAAAGGGAGCTTTTAGATGACGTATCAAAAATCTTTATTTTCAAAAGCAACTTTTTTAACCTTTTTATGTACTGTTTCTGCACTAAATGCGTTGACTTTGAGCGAAGGGGTTGATGAAGTTCTCTCTACCCACCCTGTCGTTTTGGAACGTTTGCATAATTATCGCGCGACCTTGGAAGATTTACGCATCAGTGAAGCACAGTACCTTCCTACTCTTGATTATAGTGCTTCTATGGCCCGTGAGAAGACTAAATCACCGACAACTCAAAACGTAACACGATCCTTAAATAGTTATGAACATTCATTACAATTGACCCAAAATCTTTTTAACGGGTTTGGAACCCTTTATGAAGCAGATTATCAAAAAGCCCGTATTTTAGCCGCAGCAAACCACTACATTGAAAATGCGAATGATATGGCATTTAATTTTGTGAACATGTATATCAATGTAATCAAAAACCGGGACTTACTCTCTATTGCAAAAGCGAATGTAGAGTTTAATGAAGAGATTTACGATAAAGTTACCAAACTCTATACGGCGGGAATAACAACCCGTTCAGAATCGGAAAAAGCGGATACCTCGTTATCTTTGGCTAAGTCAAACTATGTCGTGGCTAAAAATAATCTGGATGATGCGCTGTTTAATCTTGAACGGATATTAGGACGTCATGTCGATGCCGAAGAGTTGCGAGAGGGGAATTTCTCAGGCGAGCTCCCGATGACGATTGAAGAGATGAAAACGTATGCTCGCGCCCATAACCCTTCGGTATTGGTCAGTGAATACAATATAAAAGCGGCGAAAGCGCAGCATGGCGCATCGTATAAAAATTATTATCCTAAAATTGACGCGTATGCACGTCAAAGTTGGGCCAGTGATGTCGGTGGGGTGGTAGGCGATGATGATAGAACCGCATTCGGATTGACTCTCAGCTACAATCTCTATCGCGGGGGAGCCGATGAGGCCGATGCACAGAAAAATCTGAGTAAAGTTTACCAAGAGGGGCAAAATAAGCGGGAAATGGTCCGTAAACTGGATGAACAAGGGCACTTATCGTGGACGGCAAAAACCTATATATCAGAGCAATTGGTTCATCTTAAACATTATGAAACTACCAGTGCAAAAACCCTTGAACTCTATCAAAAAGAGTATGATTTAGGTCGTCGGACATTACTCGATCTTTTAGTCGCGCAAAATGACCATATCGCCGCACAATCGCAGATTGTCCGTGCTGAAAACGATCTATTATTCGCACATTATCGAATTTTGGATGCTATGGGATCAATGGTTCAGAATATTTTGGGATCTAAAGCGTTGTCATACTCCGAGAATGCCGGATTGACCGTATTGGATAGCGATTTGGAAAAGGATGATAAAGTTGAAAATCTTATTTTTGCAGATCGTCAAGAGGGAAAATATATGCGAGATAGTAAATAGGTATTAGTATACAATGCGTTACGTTATTATGAAGGTTTGTCAAAGATGAGTGAGGAATTAGAAGGACGAATTGCTGATCCCGAAGGTGCTGTATTCGGCGTTGACCCGCTATTACAGTGTTTGGTGTTATTTACTCAGATCTATCATAAACCTTTTACCGCTGAAGCACTGATGGCAGGTTTGCCTACCGCGCCGTGGGGCGGTGCACTTCGTCTTTACAGTTTGAAATCGTCTAAAGGTCTTTTTGCCCGTGCCGCGAGTCGTGCCGGGCTCAAGAGCACATTAATTCATCGAAAACTCTCCGATATCTCCCCTTTGCAGCTCCCGATGATCTTGTTACTCGAAAATTCGCATGCGTGTATCCTCGATTCGATCTCTGCGGATAAAAAAACATGTAAAATCATCCTTCCGGCTGAAGAGGCACTTGAAGAGAGTGTCCCCCTGGAAATGTTGAGCGGTGAGTATACGGGATTTGCATTTTTGATTAAAAAACCGTTTGTTTATAATGAGAGTGATACGTTGACCCTTAATGTAAAACATAAACATTGGTTTTGGGATACGTTGAAACTCTCTAAAAACATTTATCGAGATGTTATTTATGCAACCGTATTGGTCAATCTTTTTGTTTTGGCCAGTCCTCTTTTTACGATGAGTGTTTATGACCGTGTCATTCCTAACAACGCAACAGAGACACTGTGGGTATTTGCTATCGGCGTATTAGTCGTCTATGTTTTGGATACCTTCTTAAAATTTACGCGGGCGATGCTTTTGGAAAGTGCAGGTAAGAAAAGTGACATCATTATGTCCTCTATTATTTTTGAAAAAGTGCTTGATCTCAAAATGGCGTCGCATCCTAAATCGGTCGGTTCGTTTGCCAGCAATTTAAAAGATTTCGACTCTATTCGCTCATTTTTAACCAATGCCACGTTGACCGCTTTGGTCGATTTCCCTTTTGCCGTTCTCTTTTTATTGGTGATCGGATATATCGGGGGGTGGATGGTTGTAGTCCCTATCGTCATGATGCTTCTGATACTGGGATATGCCCTTTTTATGCGTAATACCCTTCGAGAGAGTATCGAAGAGACCCATAAATCCTCAGCCGCTAAAAGTTCAATTTTGATCGAAGCGCTACAAAATATCGAAACCCTTAAAACTCTCGGAGCATCCGGACAAGTTCAATGGGCATGGGAAGAAGCGACGGGTGAAATCGCCCAAAAAAGCTTGAAATCACGACTAATTTCTAATTCTATTTCTACGGTGACCGGCTTTCTGACGCAATTGACAACAGTGTTATTGGTGATTGTCGGGGTCTATATGATCGGTGAGCATGAATTGACAATGGGGGGGCTCATCGCCATCATCATTATCGCAGGACGTACGGTTGCTCCGATGGGGCAGGCAGCCGCTTTGATCTCAAATTATTCGGATGCAAAAACCGCTTACGATGCAATTGAGGGGATTATTTCTCAGCCGTCTGAACGTCCGCACGGGAAAAAGTTTATTACACGACCGGAACTCAAGGGAGAAATTGAGTTTAAAAATGTCAGTTTCGCTTACGATGAATCGGATCACAGCGCACTCAAAAATATCTCTTTTACGATTAAACCGGGTGAAAAAGTGGCTATTATCGGTCGGATCGGATCGGGGAAAAGTACGGTTTCCAAACTCTTGCTTCATTTATATGAACCGAGTGAGGGGTCAATTTTACTCGATGGTATTGATATTAAACAGATTGATCCCGCTGATTTACGCAAGAATATTTCGTATGTTTCACAAGATATTACGCTATTCAAAGGATCTGTAAAAGATAACATTGCCTATCGCTCAACACGTGCGAGTGATGAGCAGATGATTCGTGCCTCCATGATTTCCGGAGCCGATGAGTTTATCCGTAAACATCCGAAAGGGTACGAAATGGCCATAGGGGAACGGGGAATGGGGCTTTCCGGAGGGCAACGCCAAAGTATCGGAATTGCGCGGGCATTGTTGTTTGAATCTCCGATTGTCATTATGGATGAGCCGACGAATGCTATGGATCAGTTGAGTGAAAATCGTCTAATGACGAATTTGAAGAGTTATCTTGAGGATAAAACGGCGATTTTGATTACCCAAAAAAATACGGTTTTACCGTTGGTGGATCGGGTTATCGTGATGAACGAAGGTAAAATCCATCTCGACGGCCCACGAGATCAGGTAATTGCTAAACTTTCAGGAGGTGTAGAATGAGTCAGAAGCCGCGGTTCTCATTTGATGCCAATGATTATCAGTTTATGCGCAGCCTCTCAGCCGCAGTATTGGAAGATACCCCATCGCGTCTTCGTTCAATCCTTTTGTTTTGGATCGTAACGGTTCTTTTTATTTTCTTATGGGCAGCTCTGGCTCCGATCGATGAGATCGTTAGAGGAGACGGCAAAGTTATTCCCGGCGGCGAGAATCAGATGATTCAGCATCTTGAGGGGGGAATTGTCAGTGCCATTATGGTTAAAGAGGGGCAAAAAGTAAATGCCGGCGATACATTGCTACGCGTCGATAATATAAAATCCTCGTCTACTTATGAGAGTTCTCAGTACAAATCGGCAGAGCTTCGGGCAAAAATTGTCCGTTTACGTGCCGAAACCACGGGGAGCGCTTTTGCTCCGACGCCGGAAGATTTGGCAAAAATTCCACTGCAAATTATGCAAGAACGGAGTGTTTATACCTCGAATCAGGAAAGACTTCGTTCTCAAATATCGGCATTGAATGATCAACTTACCCAAAAGCAGAATGATAAAATAGAAGCGCAAGGGCGCATTATGGAGCAAAAACGGGCTCTTGCTTTGATTAAAGAAGAGGTCGCAATTTCTGAACCGATGGTTGCACAGGGGATTAAACCGCGCGTAGAATTTTTGAAATTGCAACGTGAATTGAGTGATGTCAGTGAACGCTACAATGCGGTTCTCTCTTCAATTCCAAGACTCAATGCCGCAATCAACGAGATGAGTAGCAAGATTCGAGAAACTCGATCTGAATTTACGATGAAAGCGCAAATGGAGTTAAATGAAGCGGAGACGGAGTATAAACGGATCGGTGCGGAGAGCTCGGCACTGGCGGATCAAGTTACCCGAACCGTTATTAATTCACCTATCAACGGTATTGTCCAAAAACTTTACGTCAATACGGTCGGGGGAGTTATCAAGCCGGGAGATAATCTGATCGAGATTGTTCCGACTGAGGGGGGATTACTGGCAGAAGCAAAAGTGAAACCTGCCGATATCGCATTTATCTACCCGGGACAAGAGGCTATCGTTAAAGTTACGGCATACGATTTCTCATTATACGGTTCCTTGCATGGAAAAGTCGTTACGATCAGTCCTGATACGGTAACGGATAAAAATGATGATGTCTATTATGTCGTGAAAGTTCAAACCGATAAAAAATATTTGGGTACCAAAGAGAAACCACTTAAAATCATCCCCGGCATGATGATCAATGTTGATGTTATTACCGGCAAGAAAACCGTTTTAGAGTACATATTAAAGCCGATCTTAAAAGCCAAACAATATACGTTTACGGAGAGATAAATGAGATTATATTTACTCTCCGATGATAGTGCATTGCGTGATCGATGGATGAGTAGTTTAATGATATTAAAACCGACAGTCTCTTCAATGATTTTATCGGATATCGAGCGAGAAGCGATTCTTTTTGTTCATGATAAAATGATTGTATCGATGGATGATACGGAGATAACCGATCTTTTTGTACGTCGTGTCATGGTGTTTTCGATGACACCTGATTTTTCTGAAGCACAACACTTTTTACAACGTGGAGCCATGGGGTATGGCAATGCGATGATGCATGAGTCCCATTTGCATTCAGCGTATCAAGCACTTGAAGAGGGAAAAGTATGGCTTCATCCCGATTTTATTACGTTGATGATTTCTCAAATCCAAGATCGTAACAGTTCAAAAGAAAAATCATTAGCCGTATTGGAGGTTTTAAGCCCTAGAGAACGTGAGGTGGCTCTTATGCTAGGCGATGGAGCTACACATCAAGAAATTGCCGATACGTTGGAGATTACGGTTCGAACAATCAAAGCGCATGCGAGTGCAATTTATCAAAAACTCTCCGTAAAAGATCGTCTTGCCCTCTCTTTACTTCTTCATCCGTGATTTTCTCCCAAATTAGTACCTAAGTACAATAGTATTACTTTTTGATCTAAGCTAAAATGTAAAATATAAAAATTTCTCATTTTAGGGGATCGCTATGGCACGGGTAGTAGGATATGTAAAATCTTTAGAACAAGGTGTATTTTTTGTCAAAGATAAGCAAGGTAACATCCGAGAATTAAAAAAAGGTGAAGCGATCAAAGAGGGTGAAGAAGTTTCCGGTGCACCCAATAACCCTCAAAATGCCAAAATTGTTATTGATATAACGCTAGAAGGGAGCGGTGATATCGTCATTGCCGGTAATGGTGCTCTTAACATTGATTCTTCATTATTACAAGGGTTATTTACCGATGAAGATGCGGTTGTTCATTTAGACTCTATTAAAGAGATATTGGCGCGCAATGAAAGAAAAGCGGCTGATGATGAGAAAAATGAAAAAGAAGATGAAACCGCAGCCGGAGATACGCTAAGCAGTCATGAACAGCCTGGAAGTGTTGTCTTCGAAGAGCGTAGCGGATTGCTCGAGAACCCAATCGATATGAATGAAGATACTACTACGCTACTTGCTGAGGAAAAAGATACTACACCATCAAATAATGGTTCCGGTATTAATGAATTTCGTCCGGTTATTTTTGAAAATTCAAATGGAACACCTGTTCAAAATACCGATACCCTCGACACCACCACCGTCAGCCTCAGTGCCGATAAATCGAGTATCACCGAAGCGGGCGGAGTGATCACCTACACCGCCACCCTCACGAACCCAAGCTCAGGGGTAACGACCGTCCA
>Ga0209800_10000523_pt1 | contig 58500 bp, 54 predicted proteins | sample Higcelweek8metaG_FD_187174 | JGI IMG/M metagenome (GOLD analysis project Ga0209800, IMG submission 187174) | Freshwater pond sediment microbial communities from the University of Edinburgh, under environmental carbon perturbations - High... | ecosystem: Environmental > Aquatic > Freshwater >...
TCCATACTGATCTCCTTGAGGTTCTTGGTGGTTCCCCAAGGAGGTCTTTATGACACATTCACGGAATCGTATAACTTCCGTTAGTCGCCCCAGCATAGCTGGGGGCTTAGCAAGAGGTGGTTATATTCACAGACTTTCTTGTGCTGGTGTTTTCAATCCAGAAGCTGACGTTCACAAAATTATCAATTATGCCTGTGGACCACACGAACCATTTAGGCGAAAAAACTTTTGGGCACTTACACATGAGCAGAGAGACCGCATAGAACACCTAATTGCAAGACGAGAAAGACGCGAGCCTCTTGCTCGAATCTTCGGCATAGTGGACTTTATGGATGTCAAAATACATGTTGTGTCCAACGTGTTTAGGCCTTGCTCCGAGGCTGAAGCCCTTATCGACCAAGTAGTCAGCCACAGCCATATAACCCGCCCGCCGAAACGCATCTTAGACCTTGGAACAGGCTCTGGCTGTCTACTGCTTTCTCTTTTGAAAGAATTCCCGCTGGCCACAGGACATGGAACAGATATAAATCCTAAAGCAATTGCTGCGGCAAAGAGAAACGCAGAGATCAACGAACTTTCTTCCCGCGCCCAGTTTTCAACTGGCAACTGGGCTGATCACCTGAACGACCGTTATGATCTTATTATAAGCCATCCCCCTGTCGTTCCGACAAAGAATATCCCGCACATGTGCCCTGAGATGAAGAATTTTGACCCCTTCGAATCTTTAGACGGTGGGAAAGACGGACTAGACTTCTTCCGTTATATGTCGCGAAATTTTCATAGGCTTGCCACAACCGACGGCTTTGGTGTTTTTACCGTCTACTCACTGTCCGCCGAAAAATCGTTCTTCTCAAAACGACTTTTTCAAACTGAAGTAAAGCGCAACTACGCTGGAATGCCATGCTGTATGTTCGTGTCGAGTCGGCCTGAAAAATCGGCCATCTCCATCGTTTCTCGTTTGATCAAGCGCGCCTAAATTTCTTCGTTTCTTTACTCAATGGCGTTGCCTTATCCCATATCGACATAAATTGTCGTTGAATCGACACTGCGGCACTTTTTGAATGCATCGCAATAATCTTGTGGTTGTTATACGTCTCCCCGACAATCAGTGCGAACCAATCGCCATAAACGCATTGAGGCGCGGGATCGATATATTGTTTCGATATCCGTCGACATTCGAACTGCAGTGTTTCTATTGGAACATCAATGTCATCCACGACGATACATTTAATTGTTGATAATGTCTCATCAATCAGTTTCTTCAAAAACACTTCACCTTCTTGTGTCCGTATAAGACTCGCAGTCGTTGAATCGATAATCGCAATTTCACATCCAGTCCGCTTGGCATAATCGAACATATCTTCATAAAAATCTTTACGCCCCGCCCCACCAAAATACGTCATCACTTCTTCCGACCGTCGTCGAACACCATCGGAATCTATAAATTCAATGCCAGCTTCTTCAAACGTTGCACGAATAACACTCATGGTCCCCTGTCTTGGAGAAATAGTCCCAAGTTCAATTTTTCGTATCGTTGCAGCAGATAATTTTGTTGCCTCCGCCAATACATCCTGCGACCAATCCAGCAAAGCGCGAGCGGCCTTGACCTGATGCGAACTTAACGGCTGTTCTCGTTTCATATGCCACCTCACAAAACGCTAATCCACTTTATGAGGGTCACTTTCACAGTTGGCAGATAGAGAAACAAACTGAATTTTTGTATCATTCCTCTATGTTCCTATTGAAAAGATACAAATATGTAAGAAGAATCTCGTGGATGTTAAAAACCTCTAACTACTTGTATGTTTTTACCCGCCCACAAAAATGGCGGCACAGGGGCCGCCGGTTAGTTTAGACAAAACGTGAAGCATCACCTTCACGACCCCGCCGTCATGGTTGCCTCCCACAAGCGCAGGAAATGGACGCGATAGGCCTGCGCGATTTCTGCCGATGAGAAAACGATATAGCGCAATTTGTCCGCGCCTTCATTCAAGACCAAGACATGCTTGTTCCCATAGACCAAAAAGGACATAGGCCCTACGACCTCTTTTTGAACGCGCTTTACGATGACTTTTTTGTCAACGTAAGTGCTTGTTGCCTCCAGCGAACACAGGCACAGAACCGGAGCCAGTTTTGAGACAATGCCAAAAAGGCCTTTCTTATCCCTGCCCCAGCCCGTGTAAAAAGACTCAAACAAACTGTCTGACCCCATAACGGCTATAAAGTCGCCTCCGTTCCGGCGCAGTTCAGAGTCTATATCTTCAAGTAACCGCGTGTCATTATCTGCGTCATCAAGAACCATGATCTCGTCATTCCGTCGACGAAACCCATCCGGTTCTATAAACTCCAACCCTGCTCGCTCGATAGCTTGACGGATCAACGCCGTCGTGCGCCCTCTCGGCATATAGCCCGTTTCAAAATTGCGAATAGTCGAAACAGCAACGCCGGATGCTTTTGCCAAGTCATCTTGCGACCAGTCCAAAAATGCGCGAGCCGCTTTGACACGTTGGGCACACAGAGAGGGGAAGACGCGAGACATCAATAATTCCTGCTTAATTCAAAATTGTTTTGACTTGCAAATCGACAAGAAAAGCGATTACATCGTTATAAGAGCGGGAGCGGATCGCCTCGATCTCGCTTGCATTAAACTGCGCCGTGACGATGGTGGCCACTGTGCCTTCATCCACCTCTTGCGAATAGGCAACGTACTCGATCATGCTTTTGACCGCTTGGGCCTCTCGCGGGTTCAAGGGCCCCTCTTGCGCCGTACGCAGTGCGGATAACCCAGAGGAAATAAGCCTCAAAGCCCCTTGAGAAAAACCAGCCGTGTCTTTCAGGGCTTCAGTAAAAAGGTCTTCAGCGTTGATTTGGGGAAATGTTTTGGGCTTGTTCATGAATAGCCCTCTTATGCTGCAACAGAAGCAGTGGCCTGAAGGAAAGCATCCCATCGCTCTTCAAGCGAGGCAATCACTGAAGACGTCCGCCCCTCGCGACGCTCCCAGACATCCAAAATATGCTGTGTGACTGTTTCGCCATGCTTTTTATAAAAGGCTTCAAATTCGAGCATTAGGGTTCCTTTCAAAATCACGCAAAAACAAATTATTGGATATCCAATACAGAAAGGGTATAGGACGCACTGCATGAAAGCAATCACATATTTCCGTTTTAGGTTATCTTCTGTGTCGTTTTGGGTTATAGATAAACATCCAACTTATTGTAGTTTATTGACAAAAATTAACCAATCACATCTCCCTGCCATACCAGAAAACAGCAAGAACCAACCCAAAAGTGGCAATTGATAGTATTTTTGCCGCACTTTAAGCTTGCTTTTACGGTTATAGGTGATAACCTAAACGAGAAAAAATAATTCTCCTTCGATAGATTGAGCCATGAGCATCACTCCAAGCGGCAAACAAATTCGAGCAGCCCGAGCACTAGCTGGGTGGGAACGGACGGATCTTGCTAACAAATCAGGCCTTAGCAGTGTAACCATCCGCTATATTGAAAATGAAACTAACTCTGCAAAAAAGGAAACCATTGAGAAGATCATACATTCTTTTCGAAATGTAGGAATAGAGTTTACAGAGAACGACGGAGTTAGGCGTCTGCCTATTGGAATTGAGATTTTCGAAGGTTTAGACAGATTTGAACATTTCTTGAATTTTATGTACGATTATCTAACTCACTTTGGGGGGGAAATCTGCATCTCGATAACGGATGAAAGATATCTACAGCGAACCCGCAAAAGCATTGATGTACACCGCACAAAAATGACAGACTTGGTCAACTCAGGTAAAGTGTCAGGTCGCATTCTCGCTGCTGAAGGCAATTTTATTTATACATGGGCAGCTTTACGACGCCAGCACGTATCTTCAGAAATGCCACAAGTCTCGTTCTTTGCGTTCGGAGATAATTTGGCCCTCATTTCTTTCGACCACCAAAAATCACCATACGTCGTCCTGCATAAATCTGGCCCTTTTGCTACAGCATACAAAAATGCCTTCGATGCTTCGTGGGATAAAGCGGAGATCGTTCATGAATAACCTCCCCTACAACACGCTAACACATTCTTTAACAGCCGGTCGAATTGTGTATAGAAAGCTAACAGAAAAAGATGCACTCTCGTACAAACGCCTACGAACCCTCGCATTAACAGGGGAAGATTACCACTTCTTCACCACAGACAAAAAAAAAGAGCTCTCGTTCTCTTTAACAGACTGGCAAAATTCCTGTCGCGAAAAGATCGATGCCGATAACAGAGGTAAATACGTAGCTGTTGGAGCTTTTAAAGGAATTGAACTTGTAGGCTCATCTCTTGTTGAACGTTGGGCCGAAGACAAAACTGACTACACAGCCTTTTATAAATCGATTTACGTTCGCCCCAGCTTCAGAAAAATGGGCATAGGGGAACAAATTGAGCTATATCTAGATGAGTGGTCAAGAATTAACAAATACACAAAGGCCGTATTTACGATACACGCGGATAACGAAAAATGGATTCAGCAGCAAATGAGAAAACTTCAAGCAACAGTTATTGACAAAAAAACAGCTGTTTTTGCAGATGGAAATCAAGCTGCAATTTATGTATTAGAAAGACCATTAACGTCGATTTTGGGCACACAACATCTTCCTATGCACAAAGCAGCCTAACTACACCGCGAGAGAAAAAATCGGATCGTGGCGGGCTGCATCGGGGGCGATCAGAGACAGGGGGCGCGGAGGCCCGTTATGCAGAGCGGCGGCTTTGCGCAGGTCGAGCGTCGCGGTTTGCATGGGGCGGCTGCCAAGCACCCGCTGTGTGCCGCCGATGGCCTTGATGGCAGCGGCGATTTCGGGCTCTTGAAAAACATGAATCCGCATTGGCAAGGCCTTGCCAATCAAAGCACGAGGCCGCCTTGGCTTCAGCAACACGATATTCTGGGCATCAAACAACGCGGTATAAATGTCCCTTGCGCTCGCACCGCAGGGTATGATCGGACTCGTTGCGCTTTCCGGTGCGCCCGCCCAATGCATATCCTCCATGACCTGTTCTGCTTTTTGCAAAATTGACAAAGCCACACTCTCGATTACACCCGATGGAGGCAGGCAGCCATTGCTTATAAACTGCGCCTGCGCGACCGGCTCACCGCGATAGGTTGATAGGCCCTTTGTAAAGGCCGCCGTAATCTTTTGCCAACCTGTTTCACTTTGCCAGCTCACAACAAAATTGTTGGGATCAATCGTGCCATCAGCACGACACACATAATGCACACTGACAGGAACCTTGAACCTATCCTCAAGGTCATGCACGCTATCGACCTCAAAAAGCGCACTCTTCGTGTCGTCGCCAAGCTGTGCCCCCAGCTTGTTTTGAACCGCGATAATCGACGTGTTTGACGGCGCATATTCAAAAACCTGCCCGACAGGTATCGCGCCATCCTTGAACCCAAGAGCCGCATAGTGATCTATGCTCGCCTGCACAAAAGACAGACCCAGCCCTTCATCGGGAAGCTTTTTTATCCTTGGTCTTTCCGCAATGATCTTCCGGATCGCAGAAGGCAGTAAACAAACATCCTCGCTGTAAATACCACGGTGAACGTCTATGTTCGCGCCATTTCTTTGAAGGAACAGTGTCGGTTGATTGACCGTCGCGCCCGCTATTGTCGGACTGCACACATTCCATGCCGCTGCAAAAAACAGAATCTCGACCTCGCCACAAGACATGGCTTGCACGACTTTGTGAAGCTTTTCTGGATGAAAGACGGCCCCATGGGTTCGCGCTTCATATTGGAGGGCATCGCTCAAGATTCCACCGAGCGTACATTGATGAACAATGTCACCCTCGCATTGAGGCAATACGGCTATCTGAAGGCCGCCGCTGAGGGCTTGAAAATCTGCTGTCTTCGCCATGCTTAAAATATCCGGTTTCTAAAACCCTACGGATCATATCACAAAGAATCCGGCCCTTATTACTTTCGTTTCTTTTTGGGCAGGCCGGAGCTTTTGGCCCAGAAAGCATCGAACTCACGAAGATAACGCTGGGCTACCTGCTTGGAATAGATGGTGACGCATTCGCGTTTGGAGGCGTTATCTGTCAGCGGGATAACGACATAGGCCCCATACAGATACCACGGGGCCACATCCTTAAACTCGTCATCAAGCTGCTTATAGCTGCAATAGCTTAACGGAGCCCCTAGCTCACCTTCTTGCACAAGAACCTTGGCATCCAGCCCTTCGATAGTCTCCATGCGTGCGATATGTTCGGCGGCATAATCGTCGGCAATCGGCATATAACGGTTGTCGCCAAAATTGAACTGGCGGATACGACCGCCCTTGCGCACGGTTTCGTAAATATGGTCGAGAAGCTGGCGATAGCCTGTTTTGCCGCTATAGGTACGCATCTGGTGCTTGCGGACACAAACGCCTTCATTCTCGGTGAACTCGATCCCTTCCTGATCCAAAACAGTCAGGATACGCGCTAACGTTCTTTCTTGGGGCTGCACGGTTTCGTTTTCAATCTGGCGGATCGTCAGGCGCGTCAGCTCGCACTGATCGGCCAACTCTTCCATCGACCAGCCGAGAAGCCCGCGTGCGCCCCGTATCTGTCTGCCTGTAATGCTCATAACGTTCTATCCTTCTAAAATAATCATTATGATTGTTTATACCATATGTTTAATTGAAAAGCGAGAACATTCTTAGGGCATAACGGTTGGAATCTGTAAAAAATGTTTGGTCAGGTCAACAGAAATACGGCTGAACTGCCTCATAAACGTTGTTTATCAACACATTAGCCGCTAAATCCATTCTGAAAGCAATTTGCAATCATTTTGTATATTCGTATTGACATCGTAACAGAAAGCTGCTATGGTGCCTCTCAGATTGATAAGAAACTTTAGTAGCCATAGCCCAAACCGATTTTTAGCACCAAAGGATGAAGACCATGAAAAAATCCCTCAAGAGAACGACCAACAAGGTCAGGACAGGGCAGGCTCCATGCCCCGAACGGTTTCAACACAGCGGCGGTTTGCTACGCGACCTCATCAGAAGCAGTGACAAGAGAAAGCCTTCCACGTTGCGTTACCGCGCCCGCTGGTCGAGCCCGCTTGACCTGTATTGCGAGAAGAAGCTCATTGGCTACGCCCAGTATGAAGCGGGCATCCGGTTCTGGAAAGCCTATCACTGCGCCGTATCGGGCGGAGCCGCCTGTTCGGTGCGTGCCAGCCGGATAGATAGCCCAGCGCGGCTGTTCCTTCCGGATCGTTTGCGCCGCGCCCTCGCTTATATCGAGCAAGCCTATGCCGTCCTCACCGCCGATGTGCTTGGTGTTGTGATCGACGTATGCGCCTATGACCAGCCAGCAGCCAGCCCGCAGGAGCTTGACCTCTTACGCAAAGGCCTTGGCCGATTGGCGCAAGAATGGGGGATGGCGGCATCCGAGCTGTGTCACCCGAAGAAAGGTTAACTCCAACCCGTTTTATAGTTAGTCAGTCATTTTAAAAAGCGAAGATTAACGACCCCCAGTCCGGCCAGACTGGGGGTTTCTTTTTGCCTAGATCAGATCGTGAAAAGGTTGGCGGCTACGCCTGCCAACCGTTCGCGTGAATCTGATCGATAACCAAAGAAAGGAGGCCCCTATGTCCTCAGACACAAGCAATCACCCGCCCATCACCCCTCAGTTCCGCCACACCGCACCGTAGCCGAGGTGCGCCCTGTGGCTTGCCGTGAATATCTGGCTTGTCGCCACAAGAATGCCCGCAGGAAAGGCAAAACACTTTCCGATGCCACTATATCACGGGAACTCGGGGTTCTCGCAGCAGCAATACGACACGATTATAAACAGGGTCGTCTTGCTGCTCCGGCTCCAGTTTGGAAACCGGCGCAGTCTGCTCCGAAAGACCGCTGGCTCACGCGTGAGGAGGTTGTTCTTCTTCTCAAAACCGTCAGAAACAAAAGGAGGGCAGACCACAAAAGTGAAAGCCGAACGCGCACTCACTCTTTCTCGCGTTGGCATCTGTCCTTTTTCATTCTACTGGCTCTTTACACCGCTGCCAGAAAAGAAGCCATTCTGACACTGACTTGGTCACAGGTCGATCTTCAGAAAGGTATCATTGACCTGAACAAGCAGGGAGCCAAAGTTACTAACAAACGGCGAGCCATAGTCCCGATACCGAGAAAGTTGATGACGTTTCTTCGTATCGCCAAAAGACGCGCCCCTGAAATTTGTGACGATAAATGTGTGATGGATTACTTTGGAAAGCCAATTCTGCGTATTGACCAGAGCTTCCGTCGTGTTGTCGCAGATGCAGGATTGAAGAAGGTTACACCTCACACACTGCGCCACACAGCAGCAACATGGATGGCACAGGCAGGCGTGCCCATGTGGGTTATTTCAAAATACCTTGGCCACACAAGCACAAGGACAACCGAGCGCATCTATGCTCACCATAATCCGGACTTTCTGGTTGAAGCTAAAGAAGCGTTGGAGAGGAGGTCGGTAAGAGAAGTTTTGGGCACAACGCGCATCCCAAAACTTGAGCCATAATCCGCCGTTAACGATTTAACTCGCACGGAGACTCGCACAAAGCTGATTTGAGGCCTTCAGAACACCATCTAAGTCTTTGATTTAGATGGTGGGTGCGACAGGGATTGAACCTGTGACCCCTACCATGTCAAGGTAGTGCTCTCCCGCTGAGCTACGCACCCGAACCAGATTAAGCGGCCCATCGGGAATCGGGCGGCCTCGGTTGGAAGCAGCCATTTAGCACCTTGCCTCGCGACTTGCAACGGTTTGATCTCAAAAAAAGTGACAAAAATCAAAAAAAGTCAAAGACAGGGATTTTCAACTCTTTAACCATGGCGAAAGAGGGAAAGGCGTGGCATAAGGTCGCCTTGGAGCACGGCATTCCTGCATCTCTGCCTCGCACCTTTTGCAGCCGTGTCGTGTATAATCTCAAACACACCCCATGTCCTTTCAAGCCTCATTCCCCTTCAGACCTCATGCTTAACCGTCTTATCGCCTTTGCCCAAACACTTCCGTTCTATCCCCTCTTCTTCCAGTTCTTCAAATTCGGTCTGGTTGGCGTATTAGGGTTTCTGGTGGACACGGGGGTTCTTTATGCCTGCATGATCTTTTTGGACATGGGGCCCTACAGTGGGCGGGCTGTTTCGTTTCTTGTCGGAGCTTCCTCAACATGGATTTGCAATCGCTGCTTTACTTTCAAGGGCTGCGGCAACAATGATCCGGTGCATGTGCAATGGATGAAATTTCTGGTCGTGTGCGCAGGCGGGTTTGTCTTCAATTACGGGACCTATGCCTTCATGATCGCACATGTGCCGCTTGTGGCAGCCCATCCGGTTCTTGGTGTGGCAGCAGGGTCGATTGCGGGAATGTTCTTTAACTTCTTCGGATCACGCCGCATCGTTTTTCGGTAAACGGCTCTTGTAATCCTGAATCGAGTGCCCAAGTCTATCCTATCCAAGCTTACTCAATGCGGTTTAGGGAGCGGCACAGATGGACATGTCCAACTATACAGAGCGGTCTCAAGGATTCCTGCAAAACGCCCAAATGGAGGCCCTGAAGCTTCAGCACCAACGACTGGTGCCTGAGCATTTGCTGAAAGTCCTGATGGACGACCGAGAAGGCATGGCGGCGAGTCTGATCAAGGCGGCGGGCGGCGACGCGCAGCGTGTGCGGGATGGCGTGACGATAGCTCTGGACAAGATGCCGAAAGTCTACGCCTCGGGTAGCGCGGACCAGCTTCGTATGACCCCTGAGTTTGCACGTCTGATCGGCCAGGCCGAAGAGCTGACGAAAAAGGCGGGAGACAGCTTTGTGACGGTCGAGCGACTGTTGCTGGCACTGACCATGGCGGCTGGAACAGAAGCCCAGAATATCCTTTTAGAATCAGGGATCAAGCCAGACAAGCTCAATCAAGCTATCAACGATTTACGCAAGGGACGCACCGCCGACAGCGCGGGGGCGGAAGGCAACTATGACTCCCTGAAGAAATACACACGCGACCTGACCGAAGCAGCCAAGGCAGGCAAGCTGGACCCCGTGATCGGGCGCGATGAGGAAATCCGCCGGACGATCCAGGTCCTCGCCCGCAGGACCAAGAACAACCCCGTTTTAATCGGCGAACCCGGTGTGGGCAAAACGGCGATCATCGAAGGGCTGGCCCAGCGCATCTTCAAGGGCGACGTGCCCGAAAGCCTGAAGAACAAGCGCGTTCTGGCCCTCGATTTAGGGTCTCTTGTCGCCGGGGCCAAATATCGCGGCGAGTTTGAAGAACGACTGAAAGCCGTGCTGAATGAAATCTCGGCAGCCGCCGGAGAGATCGTCATCTTTATCGACGAGCTTCACCTGCTTGTCGGCGCAGGGAAAAGCGAAGGCGCGATGGATGCCTCAAACATGCTCAAGCCTGCGTTGGCGCGGGGCGAATTGCACTGCATCGGCGCAACGACGCTGGACGAATACCGGCAATATATCGAGAAAGATGCCGCCCTCGCCCGCCGCTTTCAACCGATTTATGTGGCACAGCCGACTGTCGAAGATACGATCTCGATCCTGCGCGGGCTGAAAGAGAAATACGAACTGCATCACGGTGTGCGCATCACGGACAGCGCGATTGTGGCGGCGGCAACGCTGTCCAACCGCTATATCACCGACCGATTCCTGCCTGACAAAGCCATCGATCTGATTGACGAGGCGGCGGCGCGGCTGCGCATGGAAGTGGACAGCAAGCCGGAGGCCATTGACGAGATTGACCGCCGGATTGTCCAGCTTAAGATCGAGCAAGCGGCCCTGCGCAAGGAAACGGATGTCGGCTCGCAAACCCGTTTAGGAAGACTGGAAGGCGAACTCGCGGCTTTGGAAGAAGACTCTGCCCGCCTGACTACCCGCTGGCAAAACGAGAAGAACCAGCTTTCCAGTGCGCACACGATCAAGGAGCGGATCGAGCAAGCCCGCGCCGAACTTGAGCTGGCCCAGCGCAACGGCGAATATACCCGCGCGGGCGAGCTGTCTTACGGCATCATCCCCGATCTGGAAAAGAAGCTGGCCGCCGCTGAGGCTGAGCAAAGCGAAAGCGCGATGATCGACGAGGTCGTGAAAGACAGCGACATTGCCGCGATTGTCAGCCGCTGGACTGGCGTGCCCGTGGACAAGATGATGGAAGGCGAACGCGATAAGCTTTTGAAGATGGAAGAACTGCTCCGCCGACGCGTGATCGGTCAGGATGAAGCCATCACCGCCGTCGCCAACGCCGTGCGCCGCGCTCGTGCTGGATTGCAAGACCCGAACCGTCCGATTGGCTCGTTTTTGTTCCTTGGCCCTACGGGCGTGGGCAAGACGGAACTGACCAAGGCTCTGGCCGAGTTTCTGTTCGATGACGAGCAAGCCATGGTACGCCTCGATATGTCGGAATATATGGAAAAGCACGCGGTGTCGCGGCTGATCGGCGCGCCTCCGGGTTACGTCGGCTATGAGGAAGGTGGCGCGCTGACCGAGGCCGTGAGGCGGCGACCCTATCAAGTCATTTTGTTCGACGAGGTTGAAAAGGCGCATGTCGATATCTTCAACGTGCTGCTTCAGGTTCTGGACGATGGCCGCCTAACGGACGGACAGGGGCGGGTTGTGGATTTCCGCAACACGCTGATTATCCTGACCTCCAACCTCGGGGCCGATGCCATCGCCGCCGATGAAGGCGAAGAACTGTCGGACACCACGCGCCAGATCGTCGCGGACGTCGTCAAACATCATTTCAGGCCCGAGTTTCTGAACCGCCTCGATGAAATGCTGATCTTCCGCCGCTTGTCGCGCAGGAATATGGCGGCCATCGTCAAGGTCCAGATCGAGCGACTGCAAAAGCTCCTTGCGCCGCGCCAGATGACACTCGACCTCAGCGAGGAAGCTAGGTCATGGCTAGCGGATAAGGGCTATGACCCTATCTATGGTGCCCGCCCCCTCAAACGGGTGATCCAGCGGTCCCTGCAAAACAAAATGGCCGAAGCCTTTCTGGCGAGCAGGATCAAGGATGGCGAGATGGTCAAGGTTACGCTTGCTGGCGACGATCTAGTGATTCAAGGGATGGCATCACCGGAAGCGTAAAAGGAAACAATATCACCCCGTGAATAAACTATCCTACGCCGTCGTTGCGATGAGGGCTTAGCCGACGAAGCAATCCAGTTCAACAGCCGGAAAATTCGGGGCTGAACCGCCGCGTCGCCACGCTCCCCGCGATTACGATAGGGAGGCTCGCGAGCCCCTTCAGCCATGGCTTAACACAAGAGGCTTTACCTTGCATAAAGGGAAATGCTCTACTCTTGCGCGAATCTGTATAGACTCGGCTTTCTTAGAAGCTGGCATAAGTAGAGGACACGACTCCCTTGATGACGATTGATGATGTTTTGGTAATCGGCGGCGGGCCTGCGGGGCTTATGGCGGCGCATGAGCTTGTCCATACGTCGGACAAGAAGGTCCGGCTTTTGGAGGCCGATCCGGTCTATTTCGGAGGGATCAGCCGGACACAGAATTACAAAGGGTTTCACTTTGATATCGGCGGGCATCGCTTCTTTTCGAAATCAAAAGAAATAGAGGCAATCTGGAAGAAAATCCTGCCCAATGATTTGATGACGCGGCCCCGCCTGTCGCGCATTTATTACAACCGCAAGTTCTTCAGCTATCCGCTCCGCGCGTTTGAGGCTTTGTTCAATCTGGGCATTTGGGAAAGTACGCTTTGCATGATCTCTCATGTAAAATGGCGGCTTTTTCCGGTGCGCCAGCCCAAAAGCTTCGCCGATTGGGTCAGCAACGCGTTCGGCTATCGCCTTTTCTCAATCTTCTTCAAAACCTATACGGAAAAGGTCTGGGGCATGTCCACGGACGAGCTCTCCGCCGACTGGGCCGCACAGCGTATCAAGGGCCTGAGCCTCACCCGCGCGATTATGGCCAGCGTGATGAAAAGCCTTGGCCAGAAATCCTCCATCAAGACGCTGACGGAAACCTTTACCTATCCGCGTCTGGGGCCCGGCATGATGTGGCACGCGGCGGCGGATCAAATCCGCGCCAAGGGCGGCGTGATCGAGACGGACCGCCGCGCAATCCGCTTTGTCCGCGACGACAAGCAAGGTGTCTGGGCCGTCACCGCCCGCGATGGACAAGGGCAAGAGCATGTTTATTATGCGCGCGAGGTCATCAGCACAGCGCCCATGCGCGATGTGATCCAAGCCATCCAGCCCGCGATGGAAACAGCCAAGGCCGCGTCCAAACTACGCTATCGCGACTTTGTGACCGTGGCCCTCTTGATGAACAAGCCAGCACCTTTCAAAGATAACTGGATTTACATCCACGATCCGTCGGTTCTGGTTGGCCGCATCCAGAACTTCGCCGCATGGTCGCCAGATATGGTCCCATCAAAGCAAGAGGGCTGTCTTGGCCTTGAGTATTTCTGTTTTGAAGGCGATGCCTTCTGGACAACAGAGGATAAAAAGCTGGTGGCACTCGCCAAGGAAGAGCTGGGCAAGCTGGGGCTTGTGGATGTCAGCAAGGTATTCGATGGTTGCGTCGTGCGTCAGCCCAAGGCCTATCCTGTCTATGACGACGCCTACCACGACACCGTCGCCGCGATTAAAAAGGAACTGGGCGAACGCTACCCCTCCTTCCAGCTGGCGGGACGCAACGGTCTGCATAAATATGACAATCAGGATCACGCGATGATGACCGCCCTGCTCGTCGCGCGGAATGTGATCGCGGGCAAGCACCTCTATGACCCATGGTCGGTCAACGAAGATGCCGAATATCACGAAGAATGCGCCGAAGCGAAAGCACCGGAAGGAGCCCAGCCATGAACCCCGTTCTAATCACCGGCGGCGCAGGTTTCTTCGGTCATGTTCTGGCGCGTTATCTTCTGGATAAAGGCCTATCCGTCGTCAGTATCGACCGCATGCCCGACAGCTTCACCCACGAAAACTATAAAAGCTATCTGGGCGACATTCGTGATGCGCCGCTGGTCAACCGCTTGTTCGACAAGCACCGCTTCGAGGCCGTTTATCACTGTGCTGCCATTCTGGCTCATGTCAAAGAGGACATGGACATTCTGTGGTCTAGCAACGTGGACGGCACCGCCATCGTGGCCGAAGCCGCGAAGAAGTTCGGCGTCAAGTCTTTCGTCTTTATCTCTAGCAACTGCCTGTGGGCCGAAAATCTGGGCCGTCCCGTGCGCGAGGACGACACACCCGCACCCGTCGAGATTTATGGACGCTCCAAGTGGGAAGGCGAGAAAATCCTAGAACGCTATGGACAGGATTTCTCGGTCAGCATTCTACGCACCCCCACCATCATGGATGAAGGCCGCCTTGGCCTGCTCACCCTTTTGTTCGACTTTATCCGCGAGGGCCGCAAGGTCTGGGTCGTCGGTGGCGGCGCGAATTGCTATCAATTCATCTATGCCAAGGATCTGGCCGATGCGTGTGAACGCTGCACAAAGCTGGAGAAAGGCACTCACCTTTTCAATATCGGATCGGATGATGTGAAGTCCTTCCGCGATGTTTATAGCACCGTCATCGAGAAAGCGGGAACCAAGGCGCGGGTCGCCTCTCTGCCGAAGGCTCCGACCATCTGGGCCATGAAGATCGCCTATGCGCTGGGCCTCTCACCACTTGGCCCCTATCAATACAAGATGATCGCCGAGGATTTTGTTTTTGACACCAGCCGGATCAAAGAAGCCTTGAAATGGAAGCCAAGCCTACGCAACGAAGATATGCTGTGGTTGGCGTATCAATTCTATGCGCGGCATTATGACGAGATTGTCAACCGCAAGAATGTCTCGGCCCACAACCAGCCCGCCAAGATGGGCATCATCAAACTACTGAAATGGATCAGCTGAGTATGGCTTTCTTAGGCAACCTAAAGGCCCAAACGACAAGCGCCGAACGTTTTTGCGTACTTGCCTGTCTGTTCGTTTTTTGTGTGAGTGCCATTGTCGCCATCGGTTTTGTGCCGATGAATATGGACGAGGCGGGGATTTTCCATTCCCTTGCCTGTCTTGACCATCCCTTTGCCAAATACAACCTTTTCCGCGAAACGTGCTATGTCAAAAATGATTTGACGCTGGCGGGCGGGTTCACGCTGTTCCGGCCTCAATTTTACACAGGCCTGTTCCACTCGGTTCTTTACGCGCCCTTCTTCAAACTGTTTCATGAGCAGGCGGGGCAGTATCTTTTCGGTCTTGTTTTTCTTGTCGCCTTTGCCTCCTTGATGGCGCGACAGACAAAGCAACCGCGTCTTGCCTTCGCGCTCATACTCGCCTTTTTTCCCTTCACGTTCCAGTTCATCCATGACACGGGGCCGGTGAAGTTTGTGATGCTCCTCTTCCCGCTCGCGGCCCTGATGCTGCACCGCTTACTGGATCAAACCCATCCCGCCCGATGGGCCTATGCCTTACTTTTGCCTGTCGCGCTTTTTCTGGCGACCGAGGAGAAAGCCTTTTTCCTCTATCTGCTCCCTTCCCTCTTCTTCTTCGCGTTGATCATCGCCAGCGAAGGAAAAACGCTTAAAGAACTCGTGAACCAGATAAAGGCGAGCCGCTGGCTGATCGGTGCGGCGGGCCTGCTGTTCGCCATGCTGGCTGGATGGCTGCTTTTGGCAACCAACAGCGGAGGCGTTCCCTATATCATCTGGCTGACCAAACTTGTCGGCCAGCCGCAGCCGCTAAGCGAGACTTTCATCAACCACCTGATCTATCTTTTCTGGTGGCCCGCTTATGCGCATAACTATTTTGAGCAGGACGCGGCGACGCTTGCCGCGCTCCTTCAAGGCTATGCAACACTCGGCCTTATGATCGCGCTCGGCGTTTGGGGGTACCAAAACAAAGCGCGGGTTGATCTTTCGCGGCTGCAAGTCAGCCTGCTCGCGCTGTCGCTGTTTTCAACCGCGCTTGTCTTCTTCCTGTTCGGCAATGCGTGGGCGGGCCATCATTTCATCACGCTGTGGGCACCGCTGTTCTTCGTCGCGCTACGCGTCGTGACAAACATGCCCCTGCGGCTTCAAATGGCCGTGACCCTCGTCTTCCTTGCGCTGAACCTTGCCTCCGTCCTGACACTCAGCCAGCAAAAGTTCCTGCTTAAAGTTGATCCGGAAAAAGAAGCCATCTTCGCCTATCTGGACGACACGCGCCGCGCGGAGAAGTCGATTTACAATTTCACAACGTGGGGAGCCTATTACATTCAGGCCCTCTATGGCCCCAAAAACCAGATGGCCGTCTATACCGAGCCTTACGAACCGCACCCATCGGCGGCTCTTTATCCCGAAGCGGCGAGCCAGATCCTGCGCCTTGCCACCGCGACAAATCGCAAAATCTACACCATTTGCTCCGGCAAAGAGCTGTGCAGCCAGCAAGCGATCGAGCAAGCCTTCGGCGGCAAGCTGGCCTTCAAAGAAACCCTGACAGGCCTTGAGCATTGGCACCTTTTCGAAGCTGACCCGATTGACTCAGCCACCGCCGCTCCTTAGAAGAGTCCCTATGAAAACACTTATCGTCATTCCTGCCCGCTTTGGCTCCACGCGCTTACCGGGAAAGCCGCTTGCGCTCATCGCGGGGCAAAGCTTGCTTGGCCGCGTCATCGACATTGCACATCAAGCCGCCAAAGGCGATCCATCCATCCATGTCGTCGTCGCCACGGACGATCAGCGCATCGGTGACCACGCGGCCTCGCTGGGGGCCGACTGGGTGATGACGCCCGAAAGCTGCCCCACCGGCACGGACCGAGTCTTTGAAGCCGCCAAAGCCTCAGGCCAAGAAGCCGACTTCGTCGTCAACCTGCAAGGCGATGCGCCCTTCACGCCGCCCGACTTTGTGGCTGCGCTGATCGACTCCTTTCGCGCCGTGCCTTGTGATGCCGTCACGCCCGTCGTCAATTTGACATGGGATGAGCTGGACAAACTGCGCATCAGCAAACAAACCACGCCGTTCAGCGGTACGACCGCCGTCTTTGACCCGCAAACAGGACGCGCGCACTGGTTTTCCAAAAACATCCTGCCCGCCATCCGCAAGGAGGCCAAGCTGCGCGAAGCTTCGCCCTTCTCGCCCGTCTGGCGGCATGTGGGCTTGTATGGTTACAGCCGCGTGATGCTAGAGCGTTTTGTCGCGCTGCCCGAAGGCACATTCGAAAAGCTGGAAGGCCTTGAGCAGTTGCGCGTCATCGAAAACGGCTTTACGCTGCGCTGTGTGCCTGTCTCGTATAATGGTCGCCCCGCCATGACAGGCATTGACGCGCCCGAAGACATCACACGCGCCGAAAGCCTGCTTTCCGCTCCACAACAACCCTAGAGGTTTCCCATGGCCACCCTTCTTCTCATCCGTCACGGCAACACGTTTGAGGCGGGTGAAACGCCAACCTTCGTTGGCGGCAAGACGGATATGAAACTCACGGCGACGGGTGAAGAACAGGGCCGCGCTGTCGCCGCCATGATCGCCGCGCACGATTTGCCTCTTGGTGGCGTGATTAGCGGGCCGCTGATCCGCACGCGCCGCTTTGCCGAAATGATCGCGCAGGCAGCCAGCACCGTTTTCACGATTGATGAGCGTCTGTGCGAGATCGACTATGGCCTGTGGGAGAATAAATCATCGGACGAAGTGAAAGCCCTTTACGGTGCGCCAATCGTCGAACAATGGGAAAAAGACGGCATCTGGCCCGAAGACATGAACTGGGCTCCATCAGAGGCCAAACTCATCCGCAATGTGGATTCGCTTTTGGCCGAACAGCATAAGAAGCTCTCAAACCCGAAAACGAACGCAACGCGCGTGATCGTCACCAGCAACGGCATCTTGCGCTATGTCTATCGCGCGATCACGGGCAAGGCTCCCGATAAAGCGGCCAAGGTCGGCACGGGCTGCTTTTGTCGCCTTGAAGCCGAGGGCGAGGGCTGGACGATCAAAGAATGGAACGCGAAACCCGCGTGAGCCCCCTTAACGTCATTGCGAGGAGGCGAAGCCGACGAAGCAATCCAGTCCTTCCGCTTGAAACTTGGGGTCTGGATCGCCACGTCGCTGCGCTCCTCGCGATGACGCATACTTTTTGATTAGCGCGTTACAACCTGAGGAGCTCAGGCCGCTTTTGCCTGAGCCTTATGATCCGCGCCGACAGCCTCGGCAACGGACTTGAAGCCATCACGGCGCAGCAGGTCGGCCAAGTCACGCTTAATCTTCTCAACCACCAGCGGTCCTTCATAAACCAGAGCCGTGTAAACCTGCACGAGCGATGCGCCCGCGCGGATTTTCAGATAGGCCTCCTGCCCGCTTGTCACGCCGCCACAGCCGATGAGCGGCAGCTTGCCGTCAGTCAGCTTATACATGGTCGCCAACAGCCGCGTGGACGGCCCGAATAGTGAGGGCCCTGACAGGCCGCCCGCCTGCTTGGCCAAATCATCGGGGATCGTGCTGGGCCGCGCAATCGTCGTGTTGGCGACAATCATGCCCTGCACGCCATGCGCCAACGAAACCTCGGCCAAATCCTTTTGCTGCTCGTCTGTCAAGTCTGGCGCAATTTTGACCAGAACGGGGAGGCTCGGCGCGACTTTCGCGCGCGTTTCCATCACCCGCGCCAGCAAGTCGGACATACGCTGCCGCCCTTGCAAATCGCGCAGACCAACGGTGTTGGGCGAAGAAACATTCACGACAATAAAATCCGTATAGGGCGCGATTTTCTCAAAACAAGTGACGTAGTCAACCGCATCGTCAACCGTATCTTTGTTCTTGCCGACATTCACGCCAACGGGATTGCGTGTACGGTCGGGCCACCCGCGCCAATCCTTCATACGCTGGGCAAACAGATCGGCCCCGACACTGTTCAGCCCAAAGCGATTGATAAGGCCTTTGGCCTGTGGCACGCGGAACATGCGCGGGCGCGGGTTGCCCGCCTGAGGCAACGGAGTCACGCCGCCAATCTCGATAAAACCGAAGCCAAACCCCATCACGCCGTCCATGCAGGTCGCTTGTTTATCAAGCCCTGCGGCCATGCCGATGGGATTAGGGAAATCGAGGCCCATCACCTTGCTGGCCAAAACGGGATCTTCCGGCCCAAAGAATTGAGGCCCCATACCGGATTCCAGCATTTTCATGGTGAGGTTATGCGCGTCTTCGGGGTCCAGCATAAACAGAAACGGACGGATCAACGGATAAGGGTCACCGATTTTTGCCACCCATTTCCAGATGTTCATTTTCTTAAAAAGTGCGCAGCACATAGCCCCATCCTCCCGCTAAAGAAACCCCTTCCCACCAGAATGCTTTGGCGCGTTGTAAAAGGCAAGAGCCGATTACATAAGAGCAACAACCTAAAGTTCAGAAAATTCAACACTCTAAAAAATTATGAGCACTTCGAGACAAAGTTAAATTAACCATATAAATTAATTCATGAAACTATTTGTTCAAACTACTTTCGTGAAATTATAATGAATCAAATAAGTCGTGTTTAATTTTCAATAAAAGCGTTTTTGAGGGGGGAATTATGACAACCAAAACAACAGAAAAGACAGAATCAGAAATTTATTTCGATACCGGATTTGCCGAAGAACAGACGCCGTTTCGCCTAAAAAAAGGCAAGATGAGCAAACCGTTTGAGGCAGCTTTGGATGCTGTCGAAAAGATGGGGCAAAAAGACAAGAATTGATGGATTGCCTTTCAGCTTCAGTCAGGATATTCTTCCTAGAAATCATTTTCGCCTGCAACGGGAGCCACGGATGTTAAGCCATACCGATATCTGGAACGCTATCGACAATCTTGCCAAAAAGAACGGCCTCTCGGCTTCGGGACTAGCCAAAAAAGCAGGCCTCAGCTCGACCCTCTTCAACCCCAGCAAGCGTGTCTCGGCTAAAAGAAAACGCTGGCCGTCAACGGAAAGCATCGCCGCCATTTTACAGGCGACGGCAACCTCGCTGGACGATTTTCTGGCTTTGGCAAACCCCAACTCACCCCAGCAAACCAAGATTCCGTTTCTGTCCACCAAGGATGTGCGCGGTGGCGATGTGTTCGACGAAGAAACGGGCGAACCTAACCGAGCCAAGTGGGATCAAATGCTGCTCCCCGTTGCCAGCGATCCGGCTGCCTTTGCGCTTGAAGTAGCAGGCAAGAGCCTTGAGCCCCTTTTCAGCGACGGGACGATCTTGATCATCTCGCCCAAAGAAAAACCACGTCGCATGGATATTGTCGCGCTACGGACCCGTAGCGGCGATCTGATCGTACGAAAGCTTGGGCGCGAAGGCGGCCAGAAGATCGAGCTTTTGGGCGAAACCGCCGACGCGCCGCCTGTGACTTACGCACGGCAAGACGTTTTGTGGATGCACCGTGTGCTTTGGGCCAGCCTGTAACAGGCTCTCCCTCCAGCCTCTCTCGCGCCAAATAAAAGTTTTTGCCGCAGGCCTTCTGGCCTGAGTGCTTTTCTATGTTTTCAACGCCAAACCCATGGACAAAACAATGTCAGAGACACCCACTGCCCCTCTTTCTCAGGAAGATGAAATTTCACGCCGCCTGAGTCGCCTTGACAAGATCACCGCTGAGTACGGCAATCCGTTCCACCAGACCAAGTTCGACAAAACCCACAGTGCCGCCGCCGTCAAGGCGCAATTCGAGACTCTAGCCAACGGCGATAAGACCGATGAAACTGTCGCCGTCGCGGGCCGCATTATGTCGATCCGCAATAACGGCATGTTTATCGATATTCAGGACGACAGCGACCGCCTGCAAATCTTTCACGATCTGAAGGCCGCCGATCCGGCACATCTTGAACTGCTCAAGCTGCTTGATCTGGGCGATATTGTCGGCATCACCGGCAAGGTCCGTCGCACGCCGCGCGGGGAAATCACGGTCGATGCGGCCAGCCTGATCATCTTGTCCAAAGCCCTTGAGCCACCGCCCGAAAAGTATCACGGACTGAAGGATGTCGAGATGCGGTTCCGCCATCGCGAGCAAGACATCGTCTCAACCCCCAAGACCCGCGAAACACTGCGCGCACGCTTTAAAATGATCGCCGCGATGCGCCGCTATCTTGACGATGCGGGCTTCATGGAAGTCGAAACGCCGATGATGCATGTCATGGCGGGCGGGGCCATCGCCAAGCCCTTCGTCACACATCACAACGCGCTGAACATGCCGCTTTACATGCGCATCGCGCCGGAGCTTCACCTCAAAAGAATCGTCATCGGCGGCCTGTCGGAGAAAATCTTCGAGATCAACCGCTGCTTCCGCAATGAAGGGATCAGCCCCAAGCACAATCCCGAGTTCACCTCGATTGAGATATATCAGGCGTACGTCGATTTCACGACGATGATCGAGCTGACCGAAAAGATTGTCGAGCATGTCGCGCTAACTCTGCACGGCCAGACAAAGGTGACCTTCGGCGACAAGGAAATCGACTTCGCCGCCCCATGGCCACGCAAGAGCATGGTCGATCTGATCACCGAGCATACAGGCCTCGATCTTTATGCCTACCCTGAAGCCACCGATGCGACGCAAGCAGCTCTCGCCAAGGGCCTGAAGGTTCAGGAAGGGCTGAGCTGGGGACAAGTGGTCGAAGCGATCTTTGGCGATTACGTCGAAGACAAGCTGATCCAGCCGACGCATGTCATCGACCTGCCCAAGGAAATCTCGCCGCTATCGAAAGCATGGCCGGATCGCCCGCATGTGGCACAGCGTTTCGAAACCTATGTCAATGGCTGGGAAATCGCCAACGCGTTCAGCGAGCTAAACGACCCACGTGAACAACGCGCCCGCTTCCTTGAGCAAGCCGAGCAAAAGCGCGGCCCCGATGAGCCTCCTCACCCGATTGATGAGGATTTCATCAAGGCCCTATCGTTCGGCATGCCGCCGATGGGCGGCCTTGGAATCGGCGTCGACCGCCTCGCCATGCTGATGACGGACAGCCAAACTATCCGCGAGGTCATCGTCTTCCCGACGATGCGCCCGCTGGATTAACGTCCCTTTCGGGAAAACACCGCCTGCTGCGACAGGAAGAGGCTCCGCCCTCTTCCTGCCCGGCAGTTCGGGCAAAACCCCAGCCGAAACGAGCAACCACGGCGACCATTAGAGGTCAAGTCGATCGTTGGGCAAATTCAGACCTCCGGTTGCCTCAAATTTGAGCCTGGAGGCACCCTACAGCGTCGAAGTGACTTTTGGGCTAGGGTGGGTGCGGATGTTTTTACACGCCTGTAGCGTGCCACTGAGCGTGTTTAATCGCTATATAGCAATTAACCATAGTTCTGTTGCCAGATCCCCAAGCAACTTGCCCGACAGACCGAAACGCGCCCTTAAAGCCCACGATTATGGAGAACCTCGCTGAGCGACGATTCCGTCGCGACGTCGGGGCCCCATATGGCCTCCAGCTGGGCTGTTCCCTCTTTGAGCGTGCGCAGGCGACTTTCCTGATTGATCCGAACGACTGAGCCGACAATCGGCGGCACCAGATAAAGGATCAGATGCCCAAGCCCCGCCGCGCCAAGCATGACAGCCCATGTCGTGGACTGCCCCATGATCGAGAGCGCAAACTCCATCGTTTGCCCATGCTGCCAAAGCTCGACCATAAAGGGCAGGACACCGGCAAAATTCAGATAACCGACAGCCGCCAACTCGCTGCGCCGCTCATCCGTATCGGTCAACAAGGCGACAAGCGTCGGGGTGAGCCCCAGACAAACCACAAGTGTCGGTAAACCGAACGGCACAAAACAGCCGAACAACGTCATCAGGAGGACCGTTTTACCGCCCCCTTTCTTTTTCGCCTTCCCTTCCGGTTTCTTGTCCTTAGCCATCCAATCTCCCCTAAACGCCCATACTCTGCAACATCGCCCGCCCCAGTGCGACAGCCATAAAAACAATCGCAATGAAACAGGCAATCGACGCCGCAACCGGCTTGCCGATCTCTCGTGCGATTTGCTCCTTGTTCTGCATCGCCTGCTCGATCATCGCCTTTTCCCGCTGGATATCCCGATACAGTTTACGAGCCTCCATAAAATCCTGCTCGTCGCCGACGATCCGGTCGGGATCGTCAACTCTTTTGAGCAAAAGCGACAGACTTCCCTTTGCAACGGCATCCTTGACCTGCTTGCGCACCTTTTCCTGAAACGGCTTGCTGAGGAACCGGTTCAAGGCAGGCTCGACCATCGGCAACAGCCACATCGACAAAGCGGGCAGACTGTCCGGCCCATAGCGATACTGAAGCTCACCATAAAGCGACAAAATAGCCAACCCGCGACGGACCGGCGTTTCGGTGGGCCCCATCGCCTGAAACAGCGAGTCACTACGCTTTTCCCGCGCGATCAGGTAGGCAGCGATATGCCTGTCCATCGGCTCGGTGGGCTTGTTGCCGCGCTGGGCCACGCGTTCTAATGCCGGTAAGAGAAAGCGCGGCGAGCCCACATGCTCGCCGCGCAGCATAGGACTAAGACAGGGCAGGCTCGGGGTCAGTTCATAAAGCGCACGCTCAAGACCACTGCCGAATGTCGTTCGTTCGATATAACCGCGCGCCCGCTCTAAAAGCTGGGCGAGCGGCACCAAATCGACCTTGGCATCCTTTTGCGCATTCACCCAAGCCGTCACGAACTGGGCCATGATAATCTCGCTGACAAGCTGCACATCACGCCCGTTCGCCACCGCATCGACCAACATGGAGGAAATACCGGCAGGCATCACGGCAATCCCGCGATAACGGATCGGCGAAGCCGGATCCAGCGCGATGCAAACACGCGTGACAAGCTGCTCGGCATAGCGGGCACTCTTGCCGCCTTCCCGTGAATGGGCAATCATCTCCCCAACGTCTTTAGACTTCTCCTCATCGCCCAGCGAACGGATCAACCATTTTTCAAGCCCGCCATTTTCGATGACTTTAACGGCCTCATCGACATTCTGCGCCAAGGCGGCGGCCAAGGGACGCACCTGCCAATATTCTTTTCCACCAATATCAAAATGGCGGCTGGCGCGGCGGCCCGTATCCGAGCTTTTGGGAGTCAACCGACGCCCCGTCATCCACATTTCCAAATCTTCCGCAGACCAGCGCAGCCGCGTGTCGTCGCTTAAAAGACCACGCAGAAGTTCGATATGCGACTGAGGCAAGCGATGCTTACCGATCATCGCATTGAACGTCCCCTTCTCCATCTTCACACGAATAATCGTCTGGTCGTCCATCCCTTTAAAAGGATTACCCCCCAGAACGACCATCGCCAACGTCACACCAAAGGCATAACAATCGTCAAGATGAATGCCGAGCCCGCGCCCGATCGGCTCGCACATCGCGCGCTCGATCGTCTCGAAAATCACGGGCTGACCGACACCAGAGGGGGCCGAAAGCCCCTCGCCAATTTGCGGCGGGGTCGTACTGCCCTCGCGCCAGAAAATGTTTGTCGGACGGATGCCGCCATGAACAATCCCTGTCCGGTGAAATTCCAAAAGAGCCTTGATCAGCGGCATCACAAACGTGTGATTGACGCTGTCCTCGCTCATCGTCGCATGTGTTTCGTCAAGCGACTGCCAATAGCGCGCCAAGAGAGGCCGCTCATAGACAAGCGCAAAATAATTCGCATTGTCGGCAGGCCAGTTCACAGCCCCATAATCACGCAACCGGATAACGCTGGCACTGTCCACCATCTTCATCGCAGTGACTTGATCCAGCCGCGGCTGAAGCCCACGCGAACAAACGACAGCCATCAGGTCCTGCGACGCATCATTGCGCAGCCGCGCGGCAAAAGCCGCCCCGCCAGCGCACCCCAGCTCTGGCAACGGTTTGTCGGGATAGATCGTGACGCGACCTTCCATCGAAAGGCCGCCGTCCACATCCTCCTTGACGACTTTTTCCTGAGACATCTCTTTCCCTGAAAAATGTACCCGATAATTCTCTTCCTTCCTTACCAAGGAAGATCAAAGAAGTCGTTAACCACAACTAAGACAATGAAAACAAATATTATTGGCATTCGTCGGTGTGTGGGCATCAAGATTTTGTTAACCATAGTAAGCTGTACTTCAACAATGATTTCCCTCTCTCCATATAAGGTTCTTTCCATGCTTTTTAACAAGCCCGCGGCCGCCAAAGAGCCCCCGACAGAGTCACTCACCACCTTTCAACAAAAAGGCCCTTCCGTTGAGGAACTTCGTGCTTCGGTTCATGAACTAGGGACGGGAAAAGCCTGCTTCACCTATTTGACCCGAGAAGACGAAGCTGCAAAATTCCTGCGCCCTATTGCAAAGGCACTGCGCAACAAGACCGCGATGATGCTCGAGTCGATCGTCAATATCTGGGTCGAGCAGACAAGGCCGTTTCTCGTCATCACCGAGATGTTCCGCGACATGCGCGACCTTGGCAAACGCAGCCAAAGCATGGCCGCCGCCTCGGAAGAAATGATGGCCTCGATCAACGAAGTGGGCCGGTCGGCTGAAATCGTCGCGCAGGATGCCCAGAACGTGAAGCACGAACTTTCAGGCAGTGTCGACTCCGTCAATCAGGCACTCTCCACCATGGACGGCATCTCGGCGGCATTCAACGGCCTGACCGACAAGGTCCACACACTGGACAAAGCATCCGAGCAAATCGCCGCCATCCTCAAAACGATCGAGAAAATCGCCAGCCAGACAAATCTGCTGGCCCTGAACGCCACAATCGAAGCCGCACGAGCCGGTGAAGCCGGAAAAGGCTTTGCCGTCGTCGCGAGCGAGGTCAAGAATCTGGCCAAACAAACATCCGGCGCCACCGAAGATATCCGCCAGCGCATCACGGCCCTACAACAAGGCATGAGCGACATGCTCGCTTCCATGAATGAAGGAACAACACGCGTCAGTGAAGGCACGACCGTGATCCAGTCGGTCAGCGACAGCATTCATGCCGTCGGCACACAAATGGACACCGTCGCCGGGAAAATGGCCGAAGTCTCGGCGACCGTCAAAGAACAGTCGCAAGTCGTCGGCGAAGTCACCCAGAATATCGCCATCATTGCCACCATGAGTCAGGAACTGCTCCACCATTGCGAACTAGTGACCGACGGCATCCAGCAATCCAGCAAATTCGTCCAATCCGGCCTTGCCGAAGTCACAAAAAACCTCGACACCGACATGCTGGTCCTCGCGACAAAAGCCGATCACGCCACCTTTAAAAAGAACGTCATCGATACGCTCTTGGGAATGGGCTCATCGAAAAGCACCGCCCTTTCCGATCACCACACCTGCCGCCTCGGCAAATGGTACGACGAGCAACATGCCGACCTCATCACCAATCTCCCTGCCTTCGCCCGACTGGCAGGACCGCATGAACGCGTCCACAGCCACGGGCGCAAGGCACTGGAGCATTTCGAAAACGATGACCCCTCCGCCGCATTGGAAGAGGCCAAACTTATGGACAAAGCGTCAATCGAAGTCATCCAGCTTCTGGATGAAATCCACCGCCAAATCATGCACAAGTTCGACTAAGACAATGGCCCAATGAAAGGCGACACACTGAGCCCCGTCCCTCGCAGGAGGGGTTGGGATGGGGGCGGACGGTCAGGCGCAAAACTAATGGTTGTTGTCCCAGCCACTCTCCCTATCCAGCCTTCGGCCTTGATGCCCTTCGGCGTCAAGGCCGAAGGAGAGGAAAATCTGACGGTATATGGTCTGTTCATTGGCCCGTTGGCATAACATCAAACCCGCGCAACAAACGACTTACGCGTCATTCCCGCTCTACGTTATCCACTCCCCCCCCCATCGCCCTCGACCAACCCGCCTAGCCTTGTCGCGTTTCCGTCAATCCCCCACACAAGTCGGTTATAGTTAATCTTTCAACAGAACGCCCCCCAAGGAAAGACAATGGAACCATATTCGCCCTTGCACAGGACCGCCTGTTTGCGCTAAAAAGACCGCCTCGCATGTCTCCTTCGTCTAGAGGCCTAGGACATCGCCCTCTCACGGCGGTAACACGGGTTCGAATCCCGTAGGAGACGCCATTTGGGATTATGGGGTACTTGTTGAAGTACCTCGAACGGTTTTCTCAAAGTATATCTGAGGGTTGGCCCCTCCATTTGCAAGTTCGAAAACACGAATCCGAGCATTTGTCGGCTCTACCCCAAAGGATGGGGCAAGGGTTGAGGATATCATAGCGAGGCCTCCTTCAGGTGGCCACACAAAACAATCACGCGCAGTCTGTAATTTCCAAGTTCGAAAACACAAATCCCACGGCTAAATAGGTCGATATGGAATACCCGAGGGCTGTACCAATGTTTTGCTATCCAAAGCATGTAGCCGAAGAAAAGTCTTCAGACCAGCAACAGCAACAGGTTCAATGGCTGGGCCAGTAACTATCTCAACGATGCCATCGTTTTGAACGGCCATATCGCTCCGAATAAATGGCACGATCTCATCGCCTCGTGTTCGCGTTGCAACGAATGGCTTTAAAGTAGGTTCGACCCCAATAATCATAAGTCTTACTTCTTTTTCGTGTTCATAGGCCTCATGCTTAATGATTAGACTTGCGGGAAGGAGTGCGCCAGAAATGAGGATATCCGTCATCTCACGTAGAAAGGGCCATCCGATGGATTGATTTGCCATTACGCGCGAATCGTCTTGAGCAGCACTTTCTACAAGCGCAACAGCTTTTTCAATCGATGCCCGAAAGAGTTTTCTCGCCTCTTGTTCACCATACACAACTTCTGACATAAATACCTTTTCGTGTGGCATGAGATTTAGCTTGGCTTCAACATTGAACAATTTAGGTGCCAACCCAAGCGCATAGCCTCGGCCGTTAGCCCCGTAAGCGCGCCATTGGCCCAAATCATCACGCTTATGGCTAAAACTAGCGATGTAGAATTCTATGTTCGAATGAAAGTTCTCTGGGCAAAGAATATCCGCAACACAACTACAAAAAAGCTGCCGAGGGCTCGAGGCGGTTCCACCGATTTCATTTAACAATGAACGCGCTACTTTCATGCCAAAGGTTAACTCGCTTGGGTCATTAAGGTGCTGATGGTGTGTAAACCAAACTTGCTGGTTTTGAATAATTCCTAAAAGACCGCCGGTATCGGTGTAGTGGTAAAGTGGGTCTTTAATATTATCAGTTTGCTGGCGAGTCAAAAGCTCTGCGTCAACATGCGCTTCCATTTGCCTGAGCACATCCTGTAAGACAGGGGGAAAAGATATCTGATTTTCCATCGCGTTTTACCCCCAGTGACTTTTCTATGGCCACAACATTAATCGTCCGTTTAATGATAGAACGATACTGGGTTTCTATTGCCGATGGTAGTGTTTTCAGACAAAATCCATTATCACTAAATTTTTACAGTTGAGGACATCCTGAGTTTAAAATTTGACACGCCTTCGCAAGCTATATTGCGCTGAGAACAGCACATATGCGCCTTTGGCACGACCTCACCCGCCGCAAGCGGTACATTTCTTCTCGGCGGGTATGTATTCATAGGGAGAGGCAATGCCCCCTCGTTCCGGGCTCCGCGCCGTACCCGCTGCGGAGGCCGGCTCTCCTTGCTCTACATTCCGTAACAACGTTACAATCCGCAGAAGCTTTAGGTTTTTAAAATTTGATCCTTTACATTGTAACGGATCAGAGGATCGCGTTACACACCTAGCTTTTGCCTTGTCGAACAGGTTGTTGGAGCAGAGTTACGAAGTGCTCGGAGCTTATGCTCGTACAACATTTACCAAAACAAGACCGTCAGGTTGATCCCACCGAAGCGATCAAGGTGACCGACCTGCCCATCAAACTCTTTCGTGCGTTGAACGAGTGCGAGGTCCAGCCTTGCTGCATCCGACCAGAATAATGATGCACCAACTGTAAAATCGGCAACAAATGGTTTTTTGTTGACGCTGGGACTCGACTCGAAGCTATTCCCATCAAGAAATATATTACGACCTACAGCACGTCCTTGCGTTCCGGCAAAAATGTACCATCCAAGTTTGCCATCCAATTGATCAGAATCAAACCAGTCTGTTCCCGATGGACCCGGACGGATACGGCTGGGACCATAATCCACGCCAAGATTCTGTCCAAAGCGGACTAAAACGCCTCCCTCACCGTAGGTCATTATATTGCCAGCACTTGCTCCGAGTTCCGGTATGATGTCCACACCAAGATTCCCGAAAAGGGGCTGCTGAAAACGCCATTTCCGTTCGTATGTCAAAACTACGCCTGGTTCGTTGTGCAATTGATTTTCCCAGCCCATTGATGGTTCAACATTGATAAACTGGTGGTAATCGTTTTGCGTTACGCCGCCCAAAGCCCACCGCCCCACTACACCAGCCTGCACTTCTAAATTTTCAAGTGTGTGATGGGAAGGGCGGACGTTTTCCTGAAGCAGGCTGGCCCCCGTGTAAAGCCAAGCACCATAGGGCCGATCTTTCGTTGATGGATTTACGCGCGAGGTATTTTGTGGCGTGTAAAGATTTTGTCCGAACATAAGGCTGTATTTTCTTTTACGCGCTTCTCCGGAAAAAATCGGCAGATTATGGTTCAGGCCTATAAAAGACTGATCCCAAAAACCATTGGGGGCTACAGCTCCTGATAAATAGGAAAGGCGAGCTCCTTGAGTGTAATGGCGGTCATCATCAGAAACGTACCAGTCATTTTCGTTAATGAGTTTTATACGACCATAGTTGGTTGTTTTATCCCTTGTTTCATCTTGCGTTGTCTGCGCTGTCGCCTCTTGGCTGTTGCAAATCAAAACGCACACAACAAATGCGGAAGTGATAAACAGCTTGCGTAAACACAGCATGCAGACCTCATTTTGATGGGAAGGGTATTTACGAAGGTTCATAGCTGAAAACAGTCAGGACAACAGGCTCATGCCCAGCAAACAGCTACAATAAAATCGTCGGGACTTCTTTTGGTTATTACAAAGTCGCCGTGCAGTCAAAAATGACAGACGCCTGATAAGGTTGCGATGTGCTGTGTTGTTCGTTAAATAAGAAACATATAAAGAGTTCCTGCACAGCATATATGTCTGCCTTTGCTGGTTAACACCTTCAGATTTCAGCCTATTCCACACAACTAGCATAATTTTACTTATTGTGGTACGTTAACTTCTCTTGCACAGGATAGTCAAAGCTTACCCGAAAGGCTCTGAATGCAAAATAATAAGAAAAAGATCCTGATCATAGATTCCGATCCCCAACTTCAAAAAATGATGTCTATTCTTCTTGTGCCTGCTGATTACAAGATTGTCGATTGTTTAAACGGCAAACAGGCCGCGCGCCTGTGCCTATCTGCAAAACCTGATTTAGTCCTACTCGCGCTCACGCTGCCAGATATGGACGGGAAAGACATTATTACGTCTATACGTGAATGGTCCCAGGTTCCTATTATTATTCTCACAGAACGCGCTGGAGATAATGATGTTATTATGGCTTTGAATTGTGGTGCGAATGATTATGTTATACGGCCCTTTAACACCGACGTTCTAATGGCAAGAATTAACGTTGCCTTACGAAACGCCGCAGTTGTTGAAACAGGCGCGCCTGAAATCAAAAATGGCCCTTTGCGTATTGATTTAGTCAAGCATCAGGTTTTTCTGAATGACGAACTTCTTGGTTTCACGCCAAAGGAATACAGCTTGCTGCGCTATTTTATAGTCAACCGTGGCCGGATGCTCACTCACAAAGAGATATTGAAAGAAGTTTGGGGACCCGCCCATGGCGACGACACACAGTATCTGCGCGTCTTTATAGGCCAAATTCGAGCAAAAATCGAAAAGGGTTCCGTCCTGCCTACACTTATTACAACCGAGCCAGGTGTTGGGTACCGCATGGAACTGGCAGAAATTGTTGCAGTCGTCGCGCAATATACAGGAATTGAACGACGCGCAAAATGATGCGCCGCCCCTTTCCAAGGACGACGCATTCATTTTTCTCCGGCCAAGTGACTTCAGCTTATGGTTCGCGTGCCCACGCCTTCAACTCCTTCATCCATTTGTCTAAAGTCGTGCCTGATTTTTGTAGAACTGTCGGATCTTTTTTTGTGATCACATCTTTCATGTCCTTGACTTCTTTGCGCATCTCAATAAGTCCTGCTTGATGGCCTTTGTAGGCATCATCTTTTTGCATTTCATCCAATGCTTCGTCAGCATGGCCCAAAGCATAGCGCGCGCCGTCATAGTTTTGACGCCTTAAGAAGTTTTGTGCGATGCTGATATTGTCGTGGGCCTTATCAACAGGGATCGAGACTTTATTATCAACGCTGACCACCGCATCGGTCAGTTCGCCTAATTTCATTTGGGCCTCAAGAAGCTTGCCCTCCTTAACATAAGCTTCGGCTTCTGTAAGGAAGGTTTCCGCTTTGTCGTTACTGAGATCAAGCGTTAGCATAACGATTTCTGCATCGCTGACAGCCAAACTGTTCTCTGCCCATAGGGGCCCATCACTGACTTCTTTGATCTTCATGGGACCAGCTTCTAATGGGAAATAATTGTACTTGTGAACGGTATCGAAAGTATAATTCACGCGCCCTGCCGTCACATTCTGTACGCGGCGTTGTTCTGTAGTCGAATTCGTGATAAGGACAACCATATTGCGCGCCTGCGCGATGTGCTGGTTGGCTAAATCGGCGTTTTTCATAGCCAATGCCACGCGTGCATAATTGACGTGTGCAACAAAGCTCTGAGCTGCAACGCGTGGGTCAGAGATTGCTTCGCTGCTAATCGGTGCGTTGGCGTTAGTGATGGTCTTGCTAATTATTGTCTCAGCGGCGCAAGAAACACCCACATACCCTATTAAAATACCTGCACTAAGCAGCGTCGTCATCAGAAGCGTTTGTTTCTTCATGGATGAATTCCTTTATATGGTTGATAGATTGTGGTTATTAGAACCAAGAACCGCCAGGCAATAAAGATACCCAACGGCTCTTCGTTCTACGCGCTAAAGCATTAAGCTACTTTAGTTGGCTTGGTTGCGCCCGAACACGTAAGGCAAGCTTTTTCAAACTCTTTGATACGAAGTTCAACTTCTTCTTTAGCAATGCCGTACTTTTCCTTCATCTTACCGAAGAAAAGGTCTTGCTTGCCATTATAGAGCATGATTTCGTCATCGGTCAGTTTGCCCCAGGCTTTCTTGATCTCACCCTTAATCTGATCGAACTTGGCGTCAACTTGGTCCTTATTCATGACAGTCTCCTTTGTTAAAGTTATGATAAACGCTGCTGTTGCAGACGTTACGTGTGTCGTGGCTCCGATTGTCACCAAAGTTAGGCAGGAGCACGACAAATTTCACCAAGCACTTCACCACAAAGTTTATAGTTTGTGTGTGAGGCCAAATCGCCAAGAGTAACGATGCCGACCAGTCTCTTGTTTGAATCGAGAACCGCCAAGCGGCGAACCTTGTTCTCACCCATATTTTTTGTTACAGCGTCAACCTCGTCTGTGTCGCGGCAATACAATATCTCAGAACTCATAACTTGCGCGGCCGTCGTGCCCGCTGGGTCATGCCCGCTAGCTATACAGCGCAGAGCTAAGTCTCTATCGGTTATAATTCCTGTAATGCGTTCATTCTCGATGACAAGCACGCATCCGCAATCGCGTTTTTGCATCTTTTGCGCAACTTCAGTTAGCAATGCCTTAGTAAGAACAAATTCAACGTTCTTACTCATAATGTCTTTAATCGTTTTAAGTTTGTCTTTGACTACAATTTCCATTTCATTCCTCGCTAACTTCATTTGATGTAAAAGATACTCCTCTTTTCGACTTATTGAGTTTGTCAGGTAGTGCATTAGGAAGCGATGTGAAAGGTTGGCTGCCGCATAAGGATGCAGTAAGGCAACGAACCACAGACAAAACCTATTTAAATCCTTATGCAAAGAAAACAGGCTACGGTTTTTTCAATATCGATTCATTATGTACTGCCTCCTAATGTAACGAATGTGAGGACGCATTTGACTGGCCAGACATGGTGTCGGGTTCTTGATAAAGCTCACCCCACAAAAGATTAATCTGATGGAGGTTCCCATGAGAACGGTGCAAAATATTACGTTGTCGTTAGCTGCAATTCTCTTGCTGACTGCCTGTGGAAGCAAGACAAGTGATCGAGCACTGAGTGGTGCCGGTATTGGCGCAGGCGTCGGTGCCGTAAGTGGTGCCCTGATGGGAAGCCCAGCAACGGGTGCCATAGTCGGCGGCGCCGTCGGTGCAGCAGCTGGCGGATTAACCAAGCAAGATGACATTAATCTGGGCGAACCCGTCTGGCGCTGAATCAGTAAACCCAAAAACAAAGGTGAACGGCATGCTAAGGTACATGATCATCTTCTTTCTTCTTGCTGTGCTCGCAGCGTTCTTTGGCTTTGGCGGTCTTGCTGCTGATTTTGCTGGGATTGCGCGGATTCTGGCCGGGCTATTTGTCATCCTTTTCTTGGGGACACTTCTTTACAGCCTCATCACAGGACGTAGAGCCAAGTTACCTCCACTTTGAGTATTCCTAGAACTTGGCAGAGACGAGGAATCGTCGCCGCCAAATTGGACCAGATAAGACAACTGAAAGGACAATACGATGACACACATATGCGCAAAAAATCTGTCACGGCTTTTCGCCACGTCAGCAATTCTGCTTGTTACAGCAGGCTGTAGCTCACTTGAGAGGGACAACACCTATCACGCAGTTGATCGAGGATCGAACTCATATGTAGAGGCAGCACTTGTCGATCAAGGGGATTTGACAAAGTTCTACCAGGCTCTGCACACCACAGGTGTAGCAAATGAGCTTAGCAATAATGAAGAATACACCATCTTCGCGCCGACAAACGCCGCTTTCAATCAAATGCAGCCGCGTGTTTTCCCGTGCTTTTACGCTGTGCAGTGTCGCCCTCAACTCGCCGCTATCTTACGCAATCACATTGTGCCAAGAAACGAAAGCGTTGGGCGTCTATCTAAGTGGGGCAATATTGAGACAATTGGCGGCAGACCCATTGAAGTCGTTGAACCCTTTTTGGGACACTACGCTGTTGATGGCCACCGCGTGCTTTATCAAAACGAAAGCAATGTCACCAGCGTATTCAAAGGGAGTCATGTCAGCCTGTACAAGATTGATGGCCTGATTGCAACCGATCAGGAAATGGCTCCATTCCGCGTTCAACCTGTCGCCGATATACAAGGACACGTCATGGAAAAAACGGTTACGACCTATCGACCAGCATCGTCTCTTTACTACACACAGCCGCTTGTTCCTGGCACTTATCTGGTGCCTGGTGGCTATCATGTCGTACACGGCCCTGTTGGCTATATGGGTGATCCCGCCGATGTGCCGGAAAACACGACTGAAACAAGGACGTTCACACGCACAACGACAACAGAATAAGGAACAAGGCAATGATGTTTCTCTATGCCAAATTATTTTTAATTACTGCGCTCATTTATGGGATAACACCGAGCATGCCTTTTGCTGCAACGAACCCCCACTCCGTCGTACGCAGCGAAGACGGGCAATTTGTTCGCACTTCAGACGCCAACTGTGTTCGCACACGTTGGTCATCTGAACACGATGCTTGTGCCACCGAGCTTGTGAGGCAAACTGAGAGTGTTACTTCTCAAGAAAAGAAGATTGTTCCGGGCAAGCCTGAGGCCCGCAAAACAAACGAGCTTACACATGATGAAAAAACGATATACTTTGTTTTTAATCGCTCAACATTGACTCCTGAGGGTACAGAGCGACTTGCTACGCTGGCCAGAATACTTAAGGCAGATCAAAGCGTAAAAGAAGCCAAGATCGTCGGCTATGCTGACCGCATCGGAAGCAATGAATACAACCAGCAGCTCTCTCAAAAACGCGCCGAGTCAGTCCGCGATTATCTTATAGATAACGGATACACGAATGCGCGCGTTACCGAAACACGCTGGGTTGGTGAAGAGCAACCGTCAACAAATTGTGGCGCAAATGAAAAGCGCGCGCAATTAATTGAATGCTTACAAAATGACAGACGCGTTGAAGTTGAGATGGTCTATCTCAACGACAAGAAGCAAGCTCAAGTGAAGTAATGTAACTTTATTGATATCGGAGGAAATGATGGTTCAGAAAACACTCAAAACGCTGCTAATCATTATCGTTGTGGCCTTTATGGCTTTGGCAGGGTATCGCGCTTTAACATTGAAAGATCAGCGCACAACTGGCGAGAAAATGGGTGATGCCGTAGATGCAATCAGCGATGGCGCGGAAAATGCAGGTCGACAATTGGAGTCCCGCACGCCAGCAGAAAAATTAGGGGATGCTGTTAAAGACTTCGGTGACGATACAAAAGGAAACAAAAGTCCATAACTTCAATTTTCAGGAGCATGCACAATGAATATCCCTTTTACGTCGCCACGATATCACGCTTTTTCTATGGAGTTTGTGGCTCACTTGGATGATCAATACGTCGAAATGAACATTCTGACTGATAAGGAACATCCTATAACCGTTGTATGCGATAAAAGTTCGATTTTATCGATGCAAAGTCACATTAAGCGCATGGTTCAAGCTTGTCCTGAAATATCAACGTGGGGTTCTTATGAAGAAGCAGTTGGTTTCCAAGACAACGCTGCAGGTTCATAGGATTTCAAACTTATGTAAAAGGAATATCACCATGAAAAACAAACGCTCTATATCCTACTTTTTAGCCATCGGATTGCTCGGCCTTTTCCTTATTTCCTGTTCGTTGTTCTCGGGCAGTGAAACATCGGGCCAATATATTGATGACACAACTATTACGACCAAGGTCAAATCACAAATTTTTGATGACCCCAACCTCAAAGTTCTTCAGGTCAATGTTGAAACGATGAAGGGCGTCGTTCAACTGAGTGGGTTTGTTGACTCTAAACAAAGCGAGGCAAAGGCCGTGGCCATTGCGCGTAAAGTCAGGGGGGTTGTCTCTGTCAAAGACGATCTTGTGGTAAGGTAAGAGCGGCAAAGTTTAATTTTCATCTCGGATTGAGGTTCCATGCTCCTTTAAATAGATGCAACACAAAAGCAACTAGCACCATCAAATGACAACAACATACTGCCGTTAAAATTTAATGCATCCCATTTATACTGGGTTCTAACTGTATCAATAAGGGGACGCCCCTAAATCAGCCACCTTTGGGTGGCTTTTTTAGTGGCTGAGCGTGCGTTTTGGCTCTACGTTCTGGTCTGGTCGAAACAACTATAACAAGGTTAGCTATGTCTCTTTGTCCGTGTGGGTCTGGGAAGGATCTGAATTTGTGCTGTAAGCCGTTGCTCGACGGCATGGCGCCGCCGACACCGGAATCTCTCGTCAGGGCCAGATACAGCGCGCATGTCTTGGGCAAGATCGAGTTTATTGAAAAAAGCAGCGTTGGTCGCGCCAAAGCTGAATTCAGCCGTCAAGACACCGAACGGTTCTTGAAGGATTCGACGTGGAACGGGCTTGAAATCCACCGGACCGAGAGCAGCGGGCCAGAAGATGAAACAGGAGTGGTTGAACTAACCTTCCGTATGACGCATAAGGGAGAAGATTACGAACAACGCGAAACGGCTTTTTTCGAAAAAATCAAGGGATGCTGGTTTTACGAAAACAGTACCCTAAACCAAAAGAAAGATCCCATCAGGGTCGCACAAACCGGACGGAATGCCTCGTGTCCCTGTGGGTCGGGCAAAAAGTTCAAGAAGTGTTGTGGCAGCTGAACAGGAGCCAGTATGTCTGAACAACGCTTCGCTTGCACCGCGTGCGGGAAATGCTGTTACGGTTGGCTTCCGCTTTCGCTTGACGAGGCCTTGGCTCATGCGGACAAGTTTCCTTTGGCAATAGCCCTGACGCCCGTCAAGCCGAGTGAGCGACACTATAAAGTAACGACGCACCTGGGCACAGTCTTTCAGCTTCCCTCGCGACAGAAAATCGCGCTCTCGATGATGCCGATCGCCTATATACCGGCCTCTTGCGCCTGCCCCGCGCTGACAGACGACAACCTTTGCGCCATTCACCGCGCAAAACCCATGCGCTGTCGGACCATGCCCTTCTATCCCTATCGCGACGAAGCACATCAAATGGATTTGCTTGTACCTCGCAAGGGGTGGGGCTGTGATACCGGCCCTACTGCCCCCGTCGTTTATCGGGATAAGCGCATCGTCGATCCCTCCGCCTTTAAGGCGGAACGTGCGGCCTTGCTAGACGATGCCCCTGCCCTCCGCGCTTATGTTGACAGGCTTCTGAAGTTTGTCCCGTCCATACAAGGCCGGGTCATGAAAGCCGCACAAAGCAGGATCGCGGGCCGCGTTATCGTAAGCTTGTCGTCCTTTCTACGAACGGACCAACGCATGAGTCTGGAAGCTTTTGCGATCAAACAACACCCCGTTCTTGAGGCGTGGATTGCAAAGACAGAAAGCGATGCTGGCGCAGCGGAATACACAACGTACTACCGCGAAGCAGCGTCAGACCTTGCGGGCTTTAGGGCGAAGGGATAACGGCTAGATCGGCCCCATATCTCATTCAATATATTTTTCACTTTACTCATTGAATATTTATGTTGTTTCCAGAGAGGAATCGGTGCCTAGTTTTATTTAACCAAAGCATAAACATACTAAATCAAGGCAATAATCATGACTTACGAAGCTCCCGATGTCACTAAACAAGCTTTTCACTGCCCATTTTGTGCAACCTATGCTCACATGCTATGGAAGGATATACATGTTAACCACTCTGCCCGCCTGCCCTACAGATTAGCTCAATGCTCTCACTGCAATAAATTATCATTATGGAGCATTGATGAAGAGAATTTGAGCCAAGATCCGATCCGAGGAACAATGCTTGTCCCAGATAGGGGAACAGCTCCTCTCCCAAAAAAAGATATGCCCGATGATGTTCGCATCGACTACGAAGAAGCAGCGAGAATATCAAATAAGTCACCCAGAGGCTCTGCGGCCTTATTGCGATTAGCCCTTCAAAAACTTTGCAAACACCTTGGAGAAAAAGGCGACAACATAAACGACGACATACGAAGCCTTGCTTCCAAAAGTATTGTCCCGGCATCAGTTATAAGGGTTGCCGACACTGTTAGAATAATGGGCAACAATGCCGTGCATCCAGGAGAGATGTCTGACGAAGACTTCGATCACGTTTCTGACAAGCTTTTTGACCTGCTCAACTTCATTGTCAAAAAAGCCATCACCGAACCCAATGAGATAGAAGAACTTTATGAAAGGATGCCAGAAGGCGCGCGCTCCGCAGCTGAAAAACAAGACAGAAGATAAAAAAACTTCCTCCAAGCGTACAACACTCAGAACAACGATATCCAAAGCCAACCAATAACAGGCTCTACCCCGACTTCCCCCTACTTCGTAATCGTGACCTCTAGCATCTTCGGGGCGGCTTTGCCGCTGGGGTCGGTGAAGAGGACGCGGACTTTGAGGGGGAGCGCGCCTGCGGGGACGTTGGCCGAGGAGAAGGCTTGGGTCGAGGGATCGTAGGAGAGCCACGACGGAAGTGCCTGACCGTTCAGCAGCTGGGCTTGGGTGGCGAAGCCGCTGGCGGCTCCGACCACATGTTCTACAACTGGGGTCGGCAGCGCGAAGCGAAAGCCTGTGGCATCGCCCGTCACCGTCGCGACGATAGAGGATACCTCGACACCGCCTGAAACCCCACGTTGCGTCGGTGCGACGGTCGTCAGGACGACGTTGCTGCTCTGCTCGGTTGGTGTGTTTTGCAGGGCCATGCCAGAGGATTGCTGCGTGGACTGTTGTTGACCAGCATGAGGCTGCTGCTGCTGCGGTTGTGGCGGGGCGGAGTCGACAACACCACCGCTGTTAATGCTGGTGTCCGGTATTGTAATGCCGCTCGTTGTACCACCACCAGTTGGCCCCGTCGGAATCGTTGGCGCGTTTTGCGTGATCACAGTCGGCTGAACAACGGTGGGTTCCTTTGGCTGCTCAAGGATAATCAACGCCGAGGCATTACCCGCCGCCTGCGCAAAGATATAGTTCGTGGCCGACAGACCGGAGCCGGTGATGCCATACACTCCAGATCGGGTTGTGTCAGCCAGTGTCGTGGTCCAGCTGGACGTACCAGAGATCGCGCTGCCCAGCGTATCGCCGCCTACAAGGCCGACAAGCATGCCCGAAAGCGTCGGCATGCTCGCGCCCGTGTAAACCGAAACCCGATCCGCCGTATAGTTCAGCGTCGCGGGCGTGATATTGGCCGTCGTGGTCAGACCGGCGGTTGAAACCTCATAATTGGTCGCTTCCTCGCCCGTAAGCGTCACAGCAGTTGCGGACACTGTTTTACCTGTGCCAACATTTTTCGTGTCAAATGCCGCCGTACCACCCAACAGCGTCAGATAACTTTCGTCGCCAGCCAGAATACCGGTCAGCGTGTTGCCCGTCAGGATCGTCGCCAGTGCGGTGCCGTCATAGATCTTGTTCGCGACGGTAAAGCTGCCAAGTGTCAGCTGCTTGGGCGTAACGCTGAGGGTCGATGTCGGATCGCTGGCCAGTGCGATGGCATAGCCAAGGCTGCTCGCCAAGGAGCCGATCGCACTCAAGGTCGTCGTATAGGTTCCAGCCGATCGATAACCGGCATGGCTTGTATTCGCAGCGGCGATGCTGACGGTCGCCGAGCCGGTGATCCCCGATGTCCCCGCTATATCCCCGTCAATAAAGCCCGTATAGGCAAGACCAACTGTCGGATCGGCACTACCATAGACAATCGAGGTTGTCGCCGGGCTGACACTGAGCGTCGGCGCGATTTCATAGAAGAACCAGTTCCCTGCCGCCGCATAGGCAGGCGTGCCCCCTGTATAAGCCTGATTATAGTGCTTGGACGCCGTCGTCATACCGCGCGTTCCCCCGACAGGCGTGCTGGCATAAACGTAATAAGGATTCCCCCCCCCTGCAACGAGTCCTGTGTTGCTTGCATTGCTGTTGATGAAAGTGCGCCCTGCCCTGATTAGGATCGTGCCATTCGTCGTCGTGACCGGTTTGTTAAGCATCACATCTGCACTCGCACCAACGACATGCAAAGTAACGTCCGTAGCCGTCGTCACGCCATTCATCCCATCGACCGTACCGACGGCAAGACCGCCTTGGTTGACAAGCGTCAGCGTACTTGCATTGGCCGCGACGGTCCCAAACGTGTTCGTGCCATTATCCAGCGTAAAGGTGCCACTACCGCCCTGTAGGACAACGGAGCCCGCCGTCAGAACCGTTGCGTTATCCTCAGTCGCCGATCCTGCGCCATCGAGCTTGATACCCAGCGTGCCGGAGGCCAGATCAAGGTCTGCGTCGCTGGCGAAAATAACATCGCCTGCCGTCTCGAAAGTTGTCGAATTGGAAAGGCTATGCGATCCAGAGATATTGATTGTGCCCGTAGTCGCGCTGCCAAAAGTCACTTTCGAAAAAGAAGAGGGTGCGATCAAATCGGTCAGGAAGCTGTCCGAAATATTTTGCGCGCCGACAGCTCCAGTCCCGATACCAAGCGTCCGCGCTGCGCTGTGCGGTTTGACAACCAGCGAGCCGGTGCCGGCCCCTTCAAGGCTTGCACCTGCGCCAAATGTAATGTCATCGGCTTCAATCGTCGTGGTGCCGCCGTTATTATCGATGGTTACATTGTTGCCGAAGTCAATAAGGCCACCCTGCGAGAGTAAGCTGACAGAAAGTGCCCCTGCGCTGGAGCCTATATCGGTTCCGGCTCCCAGCGCGATATTATTGCTGGCAACCACATTGAGGGTTGCGGCTGATCCGGTGGCATTACTGATCGACTGGCTGGCGTTGGTTGTAAAATTGCCAGACTTTACGGTCAGCGTCGTTATCGCTCTTCCAAGGGTCAGGGGACTGTTATAGGTTTGTGCCGCGTCCGTCGTAATGGCTCCGCCATTGATCGCGGTTGTGCCTGCGGTAACCGACAAAGAGCTTAAAGCCTTGTTTACACCTACGGATCCAGCAAAGGTGACAACACCGCTTCCCGCATCAATCGAGAGCGGCGAGTCAGCCAGATTGGTTTCTTTAACATAGTAATTGACCGAGGCCGTACCTGCACCAGAGAGATCGTTCCAGCGACCACTTGACCCCAGCGTCTGCAAAACCGTCTCTGCGGGATCGGCCAAACCGGTACCACCCGAATTATTCGGTTCACTGGCGTTCCAATTCGTATAAGCACCGTTGATCGCGGTCCCGCCGACACCATTCACAAAATCAGTGCCATTTTGTGTAAAGAAGGCAAGGCCGTTACCACTATCTTGAAGCCCTTCAGGGCCGGCAACCCACCGCCAGGAAGAGTTAGTGCCAATACCAACGACGCGTTTTCCGGCCAGCCAAGCGGCTTGGAAATTGTTACTGACATAGGTGGTCATCGTCACAACGGCATTCTCAAGTCGTGAGGTGACCGTTGCCAGATAGGTATCCCCCGGATCGGCACCGCAGGTCGGGGTTCCACCACCAACAGTACAGCTAGCGGCAGCAGAAAGCGCACTCGCCCAGCTGATCGCGTTACTTGAAACGAGCGCATAGGAATTGCCTGAATCGACAAGACCGGCGAACGTCACGTTGCCACCGTTTGTGTCAATCGACAGCCCGTTTGGATTGGCAATCAAGACCTGTCCATTCACATTCACAGCACCGCCGTTCGTCGTGATGGTCTGAGCACTGCCGCCGCCAACGTACAGATCGCCACCGACAAGCGTATTGGCAACACCGTTAAGCGTGATCCGTGTGCCGTCACCAATAACAAGCGAGCCCCCGTTCGTATCCAGATCGTTGTACAGAAGGACAATGCCCGATCCGTTATGATCGCTGTCGGCAAACAGGTTCAGATTCAAGGCACCGCTGGAGCTCGTGATGTCCGAATTCAAGGTCACATTATCAACGGCACGCAAGGTTAGCGAGGTATCGGCCCCTGCGGATTTGGTGATCGCGCTATTAACGATAATATCGCCCAGATCAGAACCACCGGAACCCGTTGTCACCGCAACACTGGTTCCCGCATTCAAAAGGCTCTCGATGGACGAAGCCAAAAGGGTTGAAGTCCCCGTTGGCGTCCATGTGCCGGAACTGAAGCTTCCATTGGTATCGGAAACAGCATTGATCGTGACGTTATACGGATCGAAGAGCCACATACCCGCGACGCCGTTTGGCGCAGCCGCGCTGCCTGTGGCTCCGGTCGTTTCAAAGTAATGGCCCGATGTTTCGATCCTTCCCCCATTGCCGCTATTCGCTCCGCCCATCGCCAAGAACGTGCCATAGGCAAGCGTCACGCCGTTTTCATTCGAGATGTCGGATCGGACCACAACCGTACCGCCATCCCCGTCATCAAGCGCGCTGGCATCTAAAACGGCAGAGGCCGCGACTCGCGTGAAGATTGACTCTTGAATCGTGGAGTCCTTACCCTCCCAGCTGCCGCCGACGTCAATCTCGCCACCGCCAGTTGCGCCCGCAGCATCGATCTTGGCATTCTCCGCAACTGTAACGCTTTTGCCCGTTGCAACGACCTTGCCGCCCTTGCCGGTTGTGCCAGAAACCTTGACCGTTCCGGCAATCGTCGTCTTACCTGTGGAGGCCGCAGCAACCGTGATCGATCCACCAGACGTTCCCCTGGCATCCAGCGAGCCTTCATTGTCAATTTCATCGGCCCCGACAAGTTGAATCGTGCCGCCCTTCTCTGTCACGCCCGCCGCCTCGATCAGGCCTGTATTCTTGATCGTCGCGCCCAAAAGCTGGTCAGCCGCCTTGGCCGACAACAGAACGATGCCACCAGGGGCCAACACAATAGCCTTGTTCTCGATTAGCGTCTTGACCTGAGCCGGATCGACCTTGATCGTTAACATGCGATCGGCATCCTGAGAAATCGCCATCACGACCGTTTCGCCAGCCGCGAGGGCAATCGTGCCCAGACGGGCCTTCAGGATACCTTCATTACGCAGCTCTGGCGCAAGCAAAGCGATATAGCCTTTATCCGCAGCCGTGATCGTGCCACCATTCACAATCACGCCAGTCGAGTTGTTTCGCTTGAACGTGTACGCGCCAGCCAGAAAATCCTGATCCGTGATATCCATGGTCGAGGCGACAACGCCCGCTGCATTCACAACAGCCCCTGCCCCAAACACAATGCCCGCCGGATTGATCAGCCAGACCTGACCATTGGCCGTAATCCGCCCGTCAATGGTTGACGGCACAGACGACAAGACTCGGTTAAGCGCAATCGATTCCGCATTCGGCTGCGTAAAGTTGACCTGAGCGGTAGTGCCCACATCAAAGCTCTGCCAGTTGATGATCGCGTTTTGCGAGCTTTGGGTGATCTCCATCTTCGCGCCCTGCTGCGCGATCGCGACAGCCCCCGAGGCCACACTTGCGCCACTCGGCAGCGTGTTGGCATCGACGGCAGCCATAGCCGCCGTGCCATTAAGCATCAGAAGGACGCTCGCCAAAGTACAGGGAAGAACGAGACGGTGTTTCTTTGCGGTGCGAATGGGCATGGACCGAAGCCTCGATAATAAACGGTAGAAAGGGAAAAAGGGAAGTGAACTCCAAGAGCGATCGTTCAGAAGGTCAAACTTGCCCGGACCCAGAAACGGAAGTTTTCGTCATAGCCGTCGCTGTCTTTACTATCGATCTGCCCCGCATTGTCACCAATGGTATGGGCAACCGTTGCATTGATCTGGGCATAATCCAGCGGATGAACGGCCACGCCAATACCCGCGCCATGCAGCCAATAATCGTTCGGCACATCGGAGCCGGCGTTCCAGCTTCCCCACGTCCGTTGATGCTGCTCGATCCATCCCACGTCATAAAAGTCGTACAATTGAAGCCAATCCAACAGATTATGCCGCAACTCAACACGCCCGAGGAACCCTTGATCCCCCATGGCTTCATTCACAGGATAGGCCCGCACGCCTTCCGGCCCGCCCAGCGACATCTGCTCGGATGAATCCAGATTCTGGGGCGCAAGCTGGGCACTGGCAGAAACAAACAACTGATTGATCGTGTCAAGCCCCTGAAGCCGCGAGGCTGCAAGGTTGACCTTGCCATAAACCCCGTTGGTTTCTAGGCTGGCTTGATCTTGCGCATAGTTGGACTCGTTGCCATGCAGGTTCAAACGCCCCGTCGTCATGGAAGCGTTCACAATTGTCGTGCCCCCCGTCAGGACGTGATCGGCGAGCGTAGCAGACGCCCCCAAACTGCCGACATGAATTTCTTTTGAACTACTATTCAAATCCAGAACAGAATTCTCAAGGCGCTTGTAATCATATGAGGCCGTCAGATTAACGCTGTGATCCGCGCCGCGCAGAAGCGCATAGAGCGCGTTCAGCCCGCCGGTATAAGCATAGCCATCCTGCTTGGTCGCGCTGAAATCCTCATCGACATCGTAGGTCATCGCCGACGTATTAACGCCCAGCGTGAGGCCAGAGGCATGAACCGGCGCACTCATGGCCAAACGACCATAGGTACTGTCCAAGCTTTTGACGAGCAGCAGCGACGTCTGGTCGCCGATCCCCGTTGCGTTGCTCATGGTGCCGACGGCAATCGTGCGCCATACACCAACCGACCGCGAACTTTCATTGTTTTCCTGAACCGAAGCACTGAGCAGATTTTTGTCGGTCACCTTAACAACAGCATCCGTCTCGCGCTCGTTGGAGCCAGCTTCTAGCTCAGCCGCCGCTGTGATTCCCGGAATTTCATTCAGCCGCGCCACGCCCTCGCGCAATTCATCGGGACGCAGCGGCTTACCAGGCTGAGCACTAGCCGCCACAACATCGCGGGCAAGCCCCGCATCGGCCCGTGCATTAGGGGCTGAATCGATCTTGATCTGTCCCAGCGTGCTTTCCAGCACGACAATACGGATAATGCCGTTTTTGATCGTTTGCCGAGGTAAAACAGCCCGCGCCAAATAATTGTGATCGCGATAATAGTCGCCGATCTTGCGGGCTAATTCCTGAAGCTCAGCAAAGGTCAAATCCTTGCCTATCGAATCCTGAATAAGCCCCTTCAAAACCTCTTGCGGAAAAAGGTGCGACTCGATCTCGAAATCTTCGACATGAATCTTCAGATCGGGATTCGTCGGTGGCAGCGTAGGCTCTTCCCTGACGGGCGGGGACGGCGCAAGCTTGGGCGCAAGCGGCGGCGCGATCTGTTGGAACTGGTGTAACAAGGCTCCAGCATCAGGCACGGAGGCCGCCTGAACCTGTTGCGACACACAAAACAACGGCGCGGCGAGTAGAAGCAGAGCCGTTCGGGAACGACAGAAAGAAAATGTCATGCGAGAACCTAAAGAGGAGTGCGGATTGCCATCGGCAGCAGAGGGAATTAAATGATACACGTTACGGTTAAGAAGTAAACAGGCTAGAGAAAAAAACGAACAGAAACAATTCATACCTTTGTATTTCCTTGACCTCATACCCTCACCATTGATCCCATGCTTCATTCATTATACAACGAATCCAGCTGCGTCGTTTCGTTGATGATTTAAGGCCTTATTCCCATGCCGTTGTCCCGTCCCCTCAAAGTGGCCGCTCTGGTCGACCTTCCCCGTTGTGCTGTTTCCGGCGGCCATGTGCGCGGATGGGAATACCGCGCTAAGGCGGTGGCCAAGTCCGATAGGCCAATTGTTGACCTCACGGTCTTCTTCTCCGGCAACCAGCCCATGGAAGAACTCGCCCCCCACGTGCGTTTTCGTCACCTGCCCCCTGTTTTCAGCACGGCGCGGCTACGCGCGATCCTGCCTTATATTCCCGACAATACGGATCTGGCCCCCTATCATCCCGCTTTAGCCAAAGAGCTTGCCGCTTTCGATGTCATCCACACGACCGATGGCTTCTTTGCCTTCTCGCGCACGGCGGAAAAAATCTCAAAAAAACACGCCATTCCGCTCGTGACCTCGTTCCATACGGACACCGTTTCCTATTCGAACGTCTTTACGCGCAAAACGATCAACTCACTTTTCCACGAGTCATGGCTATCCCGTTTCCTGAACGACACATGCAAGCTGCCTGAGAAACAGGAGCAAAAGATGCTCCGTCGGCTACGCGCGCACCTGAACTGTTGCAGCGAAGCTCTCTATATCCGGCCCGAGGATCTGGCTTTGGTCGAAGAGACAATCGGCAAACAGCATGCCCACGCCATGGGCGTCGTCGTGGACAAGGAACGCTTTTCTGCTGCGAAGGCCGACCGACAAAAAATCGAAGCCCTTTACACCATTCCGGCTGGCCGATTTTTAATCGTCTTTATCGGACGGCTGGATGTCGGTAAAAACATCTATACCCTCATTGAAGCCATGGAAGACATGGTCAAACAAGGCCTCCCCGTCCATTTGTTCACGGCAGGCATCGGCCCCGCCGACAAAGACCTGCGGGCGCGACTTGGCGACCATGTCACCGTTGCCGGTTTTGTCGAGCCTGACGCGCTAGCCGATGTTCTGGCCAGTGCCGATACGCTCGCGCTTTGCTCTGAAATTGAAATCCGCAGTCAGGTGATCCTTGAAGCCCTGTCATCCGGTCTGCCTGTCGCCGTCTCGGCCAAGAGCGGAATCGCAGATCTGGTGCCGGAAGCTCACCCTGCACTCAGCATCGTTTACGGCCAAGGCGAGGGTTGGTCGGCGGCACTGAGCACTCTCGTCCACAATCCTGCGCGTATCGCTGCCATGCGCGAGGCCGCCAAAACCTATGCCCGTGATCATATCGCAACATGGGAAACGGTTATGCGAGATGACTTCCTGCCTGTCTGGCAACAAGCCTTCGACACAAAGAAATCCTGATTTTCCGGCTTGTTTTACCAGCTCATCGCCGTGGCCGATTTCTTGTCAGGCTCCATGACCTTGGCCAACAGGCGGGCGATTTCCTGCCTGTTTTGCCAAGGAACCTTACGGTCCTTGAACCGCGACGACATCACGTCCCAGCAATAGGTCGCGTGATTGACCTTGCCAAGGCTGTTGCCAATCTCCCAATAAATCTTGTCACTGTCTTTTAAGAATGCAAGAAAATCGGCCGACGAGCTTTTTTCCATGAACATCTTGTCATAACTGGACTGATAGGTCTGGACAATCTTGTCCGTCTTCTGCCATTCAAGGCGCAATTGATCCCTGACCTGTTTAAACAGGGCTTGAACTTCCTTGGTTTCCGCTGCCGTCACCCCGACGACAGGAGCCTCATTCTCGGCAATCCATTTGATAAGTTCGACAAACCGCGTCTGTTCGCAAACATACTGATAAGAGTAATAAACGATACCCTTCCATGCAGCGAAAATATCTAGCGCACGTTCCTTCGGCAAACGAAAGGCCAGAATCAGCGGCATCAAAGCATCAAGGTCTTTGGCTTCCCAAATCTTATCGATCAGTTGACGCGCCTTCTCATCCGAGGACGACTTAGCATCTGGAAAGGCCGCAAGAATAAGCGGCTCGAATTTTTGCAGCATGAAGGATTCAATCTCGGCCCACGTCTCGTCACTCACCTCGAAATAGGCTTCATCAACAGTAATCCCTTCGCGCACGAACACGTCTTTCATCAAAAACGGGTCAAGCGACGGCACGTGGTTGAGAATAGAGATGACCCGCATATCAGCAGCCAGTGCCTCCGGCGTCAACGCTCCTTCGCCACAGTACTCCTTGATTGATCCTTCAACGCCCTTTTCGTGATAGAAGATCGTGCGTCCACCTTCGTAAATGTTATCTTCATTGAACGGAAAGTACAGCTTGGTTCCAACGGAAGGTGCGCCGCCCCGACGATCATCTTCGGGAACAGCATCCTTGATCAGCACAAGCGCATTCAATGCTTTCGTCTCAAAAAACAGCTTGGCCTCGGGATTTTTGGCCAGAACGCGATGAGTCAGCTCATTGCAATTAAAGACACGAGGGGACCCCGTATCGAGCATTGGTTTAAGATATTTGTTCTCTGCCATTCACTTCTCCGTTGCGCCTTGCCTGCACGATGGGACGTTTGTGGCGTCGGTTACCACATAAGCAGGCCTGTTGCCACCAGATGCCAAACACTGAACCGTTACAGGATGGTTCCCTTCGGTCATAACCTGCAAGCCCTCGCCAAGCGCGGCATCGCGCGAAAGAGTGGCCTTTTCGCCGCACACATCCAACGTGCCCGCCAGACACGGGAAATCGTTACACGACATCCCCGCTGTATTCACGACACGAAGCTCCGGATCGTCACCAGACATCACGCACGCCGCTTCAAACCACGGATCGGTAAAACGGGGCGGCTTGGAGGTAACCAGCAGCTCGGCCGGCACAGCGATCTTTTTGCGCGTATCGACCTGCATTTCGCCAGACAAACGCATTTCCCCGCCACACAAAGAAACGCTTGAGAATTTGCATGTCTTAAGCGAACAGAAAGCAGCATCGACATTCTGGATGATATGGGGATAAACGGCATCATGCTTTTTGATGCACTGAACCATCACTTTTCGATTCACATATTTCGCCGGCAGCGTGAGCGTGGCTATCTCGCCGACAACCAAGGCAGGAACAGCGAGAGGCTCGTCACAGACGGAAAGAACCATGCCCCCACAAAGCAAAGGCAAGGGCTGCCCTGCCACTGGCCCCATCTGCGCCTGTCCAGCTCCTGCGCTTGAAGACGCAAAGAAAAGAACAAGAAAAAAAGAAAAGCGACAAAGACGTCTAAACACCGATTGCCCCCCGTAAATCCGCTCTGTTTAAATTGGCCCCGCGCAAATCGGCTCCGGTCAGGTCGGCATCGACGAGGATGGCTTCCTCAAGGTTCGCATCACGCAAATCACAGTGCGTCAAAAGAGCCCCTTCAAAATTGGCAAAAGCCAGATTGGCTTCGTTCAGTTTCGCATAGCGAAGACTGCATTGCGAGAAGTTGGACGGCCAGCTGACGGGACGCGCCCCCGAAAAACCGGTCATGATCGACATCGGCGAACAATTGGCCTCACGCAAATCGATTTCCTCAAGACTGGCTTCGGAGAAATTCGCGCCGCGACAATCCGCTTTCATGAAAAACGCGCTTGAGGCGTTACACCCAGACAAATCCGCCATGGAAAAAGTCGCGCTGTTAAAAGAAGCATTGCGTAATAAAGCGATTTTCAGGTTGGCCGCCTGAAGCTGGCACCCATTCAAAATCGCGCTGGCCAGATTGACCCCAGACAAATTGGCCTGCTTTCCCTGACGGCCTATCGAGGAAATCCAGAGCTGGTGACTGGCCAGAATCTCCTGAATTTCGATATCGAGATTTTCAATATTGCGCGGCAATTTCGCGTTCGAAAAAGCAGTCGTGTTGTAATCGGCGTGATCAATAACGCTGGCCGTCAGATCGGCATCATCGAAAGTCGCCCCTTTCAGGATAGCCCCGCTCAGGATAACCGAGTTCATGTTGGTGCCAGAGAAATTGCACCCGGTCAAATCGGCCTGCGAAAAAGAAACGCCGCGCAAATTACTTCCGGCAAAGTTTACGCCGGAAAGCCTGGCACCACGAAAATTGGCAAAACTCAAATCCGTGGACAAGGCAACTGCGCTTGAAAAACGGGTCCGCTCGGCCGACGCGTTTCGAAAAACGGTATCCATCATGCGTGAAGCATTGTTCAGGTCATGAACAGGCGCGATATCGCCGTTATAAGACCGCTGCAACAAAGAACCCTCGCCGAAATTGGCTTCGTTCAAAACGGCATTCGTAAAATCGGCCGCTCGCATATGAGCCCCACGCAAATCGGCTTGCGTCAAATCGGCATTCTGGAAATCGCACCGCGCCAGATTGGCCCCGAAGAAATTCGCGCGATGTGCGACGCTTTCTGCAAAACAGCTGCCATCCATCACGGCACCGACAAAGTCGGCCTCGCTGATATGATGCTTGGAGAAATCAAGGTTTCGCGCACTAGCCATTGTCAAATCAAGGCGGCGCGAATTGTTCAGCCCCTTACGAAACCGGTCATGCAAAGCCAGCATCGATTCAAGCTCGTCTTGAATGATCAGCCCCATGAACGTCCCTCTGGCTTCCAATTGCAGGAGCTAACTTGTTTAAAGCCAGAGGGTTACGATCTCGTTAAGAGTTTTTAGCCCAGCCGTCCGGCCAAAACCTTCTTATAGGCTTCCACATCAGCAAGTGGCTTGCCGGCGACGCCCGACTCCATCGCGGCCAGAGCCACGGCAACCGGAACGCGCACGATCAAACGCGGATCGAACGGCGTCGGAATGATATATTCAGGCCCGAACGCCAGCTCCATCCCGTCGTAAGCAGCCGTCACTTCCGCCGGCACCGGCTCGCGCGCCAACTCGGCAATCGCCTTGACAGCGGCCAGCTTCATCTCCTCGTTCACGCGCGAAGCCCGCACATCAAGTGCCCCACGGAAAATGTAAGGAAAGCCCAGCACATTGTTGATCTGGTTTGGATAATCCGAACGCCCCGTGGCAACGATGGCGTCGCTACGGACTTCCTTGACCTCTTCAGGCGTGATTTCAGGATTAGGATTGGCCATCGCAAAGATCAAAGGCTTTTCGTTCATCCCTTTGATCATCTCCTGCGTTACCGCGCCCTTGACCGACAAACCGACGAATACATCTGCACCAACCAAAGCCTCCGCCAGCGTACGAGCGGATGTTTCGTTAGCGAACGCCTCTTTCCACTGGTTCATTGACTCGGTGCGGCCTTTATAAATCGGCCCCTTGGTGTCGCACATGATGATATTTTCGCGCGGCAGCCCCATGCTAATGAACAAATTGGCGCAGGCAATCGCCGCCGCACCGGCCCCATTGACAACCATCTTGGTCGTCTTGATCGACCGTCCCGTCAGGTGCAACCCGTTCGTCAGACCTGCCCCCGCAATAATTGCCGTGCCATGCTGATCGTCATGGAAAACGGGAATATCCATCATCCCAGCCAGACGACGCTCGATCTCGAAACATTCCGGAGCCTTGATATCCTCAAGATTGATCCCACCAAAGGAAGGCCCAAGGAATCGCACACAGTTAATGAACTCTTCGACATTCTCGGTTGCGACTTCAAGATCAATGCCATCCACATCGGCAAAACGCTTAAACAGAACGGCCTTACCTTCCATTACCGGCTTGGAAGCCAAAGCCCCCAGATTGCCAAGACCGAGAACCGCCGTGCCGTTCGAGATAATAGCCACCACATTACCGCGCGCGGTATAATCGTAAACAGTCTCAGGATTATCCTTGATGCGCAGGCATGGCGCGGCAACACCGGGGGAATAAGCCAAAGACAAATCACGCGCCGTCGCCAAAGGTTTCGTTGGCATTATCTGGAGCTTGCCGGGGCGGCCAGAGGCATGAAGGGCCAGAGCTTCCTCATCGGTGACACGTGCTTTATTCTCTGTCATAGCGAGATTCCTTCTCAAAGAAAAACAGTCTCCACGAGCAAAGCGGCCAAGACGCACGCCTATGAGTCTCGAAGAGATAGGGGGCAGAGAATTAACAGAATCTTGGCGGCCAAGCCAGCTTTTTTCCACTAACCCCTTGATCTCTATTGCAGTGCAGCACTACCTTCTTAGCGAGTTCTTAGCAAGTTTCCCCTACACTCCCCCATGGGTCGGTTTAAGCGAAGGCGAAGCTGTGCATTTTTCTCAAGCCATAGAAAAAAAGAACCGTTTTATTCCGTGGCGAGTTCCGCTACCGGAATGGAATTGGCTTTCTATTTTAGTTATGTGCGTCGCAGCATTTTTCCCGTTCCCTGTGCAGGCTGGCGAACTGGCACAAATCCCAAAACTGCTGAGTGAAAGTGCCATCGACCTCAGCTCCTTCGGCGGCTCGCCCGATTTGATCTTCGGGCTTTTCATCGGCGTGATGATGACAGCGTCACTTTACCTGTTTTTCATCTGGGCGATTATTCGCGACAAAGGCCAGGTCTTTTTAATGATGGTTCTGGTCTGTCTGGCCGCCAATATGATCAGCACCAACGACTCCACCGCCGAGATGATTGGCCTTTATTCCCTGTCCATGCGCGACCTGTTTCAAACCTACAGCATGGTGCTCGCCTATTTCTTCAGCTTGTTCTTCACCTATTACTTCCTCGACATCGACACCTCGGCTCCAGAGCTGCAACCGCTGCTTTATATCGCTTCAGGCTTCCTGTTCCTCGTCCTGATCGCCACGGCGATCAATCGCGAACTCGTCCATTTCGTCCTTCCGTCCATCGGCGTGTTTGCCATTGCCGTCGTCCTCTTTGTCGGGGTTAAAGCGATCAAGGAAGGGGCCAGCGGCGGCAGCAGCCACGTCATCGCCTTCAGCATCCTGCTCCTGGGCAACCTCGCCATACCGGCTCACGAACTCGGCATCATTGTTTATCCCGATACGGCCAAAAACTATACCTACATCACCTTTTCGCTGGCCGCGATGATGTTCGCGATTGTGATTGCGGGACAGTTCGCTTCGCGTCAGGAAGAAAAGGAACGTGCCCTGGCCGTCAGCAACGAACGCTTTTCCTTGGCAGCCAAGGGCTCAAGCGAAGGCCTGTTCGACTGGGACCGGTCAAGCGGAACCCTTTTCACATCCGAGCAGTTGAAGCGGATTACTGGCCTTAAAAAGGAAACGCTTCCCGAAACCTTCAAAGCATGGCTGTCCATCGTCTTCCCCCCCGACCGCCCGATCGTTATGAAAGCCCTGCGCAAAGTCCGCGTCGCTTCCGGCACAGCGACCATCAATTTCGAATACAGGATCGTACAGGAGGACGGCAGCCGCCTTTGGCTCCACACCAAAATGGTCGCCGTCAAGAACCGGTCCAACGGTCGCATTTTGCGTTATGTCGGCTCCATCGGCGATATCACCCAACGCAAACGAAGTGAACAGGAACTACGCGCCAGCGAAACGCGTTTCCGCAGCATTACCGAAGCGCACCCCGTCCCCGTTTTGATCAGCAAGCTTGAAGACGACACGATCCTCTATGCCAGCCCGGGGGCCGAAACGCTTTTGGGCATGCCATGCAGCCTGATCACCAGCAACAAACTCGACCGCTTTCTGTCCCGCCACACGGAAAGGGAAGAAATCTATAACGACATCAAAAACGGCAAGAACGTGGACATGAAAGAAGCCACGATCACGCGCGGCGATGCCGAACCTTTACCTGTCGCCCTTTCGGCCCGCCGGATCGTGTATCGAAACGAAGACGCCATCGTCATCGGCCTCTATGACCTCACAGAGCGTAAACAAGCCGAAGCCCAAATTGCCCAGCAACAGGAAGCCCTTCAGCAAAGCGAGAAAATGGCGGCACTTGGCGGTCTGCTCGCAGGCGTAGCGCACGAGCTGAACAACCCTCTTTCTGTCGTCATGGGGCAAACGACCCTGCTGATCGAAGGACAGGACGAGCCCAAAGTCAAAACGCGCGCCGAGAAAATATTCAAAGCCGCCGACCGCTGCTCGCGCATCGTCAAAAGCTTTCTGGCCCTCGCCCGCCGCAAGCCACCAGAACATAAAAACGTCAACGTCAACACGATCATCACGAATGCACTGGAACTTCTCGGCTACCAGTTCCGCAACGAGAATATCGCCGTGTCCATGCAACTCTCCCCCGACCTCCCCTTCGTCATAGGCGACGACGACCAGCTAACACAGGTCTTTGCCAATATGGCTCTCAACGCTGCCCAAGCCATGCACGACTGGGACAAAGAACGCCAAATCACCTTTAAAACCGAAGCCCTGCAACATGGCACCGTCCTGATCTCGGTCATCGACACCGGCCCCGGTATCCCAAGCGACATCAAACGCAAAGTCTTCGAGCCCTTCTTCACCACAAAAGGCGGCACCGGCGGCACCGGCGTAGGCTTGGCCTTGTGCATGAACATCATCGGCGGCCATGGCGGGTCCATTATCCTTGAAGACACGCCGGGCGGCGGGGCCACCTTCTTCATCACCCTACCTGCTTCGGAAATCAGCACGGAAGCCCAACCCGTCACCACCCAACGAACGACCGAAGGCACACCACAAAAACTCAAAATATTGTTGGTTGACGACGAGGTAGAACTGGCCCAAACACTCGCCGACCTTCTGGAGCCGCAAGGCCACGACATCGACCTTGCCGCCAACGGTGCGATCGCCCTCGATAAACTCAGGAAAAAGCCCTTCGACATCATCATCAGCGACTTGCGCATGCCCGTTTTGGATGGTCCCGGACTTTACGCCGCCCTTAAACAGGACATGCCCCAGTATCTGGGCAAGATCATCTATGTAACTGGCGACACGCTTTCGCCTCATGTCAATGCGTTCCTCAGCGAAACACCCGTCCCCGTCATTGAAAAGCCCTATCGCCTCGCCGATGTTTTAACCGCACTGGCCGCACTCTTGAAGGATGGGCCGACACAGAGCAATATGGTTAAGAACGATTCGCCCTCGCCGCCGTCTCCGCCCGAGACAACGACGACGTCGCCGTAGAAGAAAAAGGAAAGAACATGCGTCTTTTGGTCGTCGATGATGAAGAAGATATCTGCGAAACCATCGGAGAAATCGCCGAAACGCGCGGTTTTGAAGTCGCGACCATCAGCGACCCGACGCAAGTTGCTGCCAAGCTCGATACCTTTCCGCCCGATGTCATCATGCTTGACCTGATGATGCCGGGAACCGACGGGGTCGAATTGCTCCGCTTGCTTGTGGACCGCGTGAAGAACGCCAAAATCTGCCTGATGAGCGGCAGCGACACACGCGTCTTGAACAGTGCCCGCCGCCTTGGCAGTGCCCATGGTCTCGATGTTGTCGCCGCGCTTGAAAAACCGATTGATATTGGCCTTCTGCGCACGACACTTGACCAGATTGCCGCCGACACGCACAAAAGCGTGGTAGGCGTTGACGTTGCCCAAGCCTTGGCACTGGGCCAATTGATCCTATACTACCAGCCCGTCATTGAAATTGCGACTCGCCGCGTCAAGGGAGTCGAAGCCCTGATCCGCTGGGCCCACCCCACGCGCGGCGTCCTGCCGCCCGCCGAGTTTTTAGACGACATCGTCAAAGAAAACCTGATGGGCCCAATGACCGAGCATGTTCTGGCCACAGCGGTCAAACAAGCCGCCAAATGGAACGCTATGGGCGAGTCGTTGACCATCTCGATCAACTTCACGGCCACCTCGCTTCTCGAGCTCAGCCTACCCGACCGCATCGCGGAGATGTGCAAACAGCACCAGGTCCCACCTGAAAGGCTCGTCCTTGAAGTCACCGAAACCGAAGCCATGCGCGATGTCACCCGTACCATGGACGTCCTTTTACGCATGCGCATACGCAATATCGGCGTGTCCATCGACGATTTTGGCACTGGCCACTCTTCCCTGCGCGAGCTGCAACGCATGCCGTTCAGCGAAATGAAAATCGACAAAAGCTTCGTGATGGATATGGTCAATAACCGCGACTATGCCGTCATCGTCAATTCGATCATCGACCTTGGCCACAACCTGGGCCTGAAGATCATTGCGGAAGGCGTGGAAGATGTCCGCATCTGGCGCATGCTGGCCGATCGCAAATGCGACTTTGCCCAAGGCTTCTACATGGCCAAACCGATGCCCCCCGAAGAGTTCATCCGCTGGCTGACCAGCTGGCGCGAAACTGGTGCCACCGAACAAGCCTGACGCCCTAGCCGTTCGCGCACCCGCCGCTCATGGCTGTAACAAATCGCCGACGGACAGCCCAAGCCGCTGTGCCTCGCCGCCGCCAATCTCAAGCACCGCCGCCACCGCCCCACCGGAGGCCACAGGGGTCATATCATACGGCACAGTCATCGGCGCAATCTTGATGATCCGGTTATCCTCGCCGATAAAGATCATATCCAGCGGCACGTGCGTGTTCTTCATCCAGAAGGAAACCAGCCTTGGCGGATTGAACGGAAAGAGCATCCCGGTCCCCTCCGGCACAGCCTCGCGCTCCATAAGTCCTTTTTCCTGATCTACCGGACTGATCGCCAGCTCAACCTCGAAAAGAACGGGCTCTTGCGTTTGCTGCTTGATGACTTTTATGCGTGAAACTTCCAGACTTCGATGTGCCAAGGCGGGCGGCAAGACGAGCGGCTGGTTGATGACGGGATAAAGAACGACATAAAAAAAAGTCCCTCCCCCAAAAAGAATAGAGAGAATCAACACAGCCCAAAGAGGCCGCAAACTTCTTGAACAAAGAGGACACGGGGTCATGCGGCAGGAAAGGCCCTTGGCACGCGTTTGTGCCGTCTGCCCGTCCTGCGTCATGCAATCCGTTCCATCTCGGTTTGCTGGTCATTACTGCCGCCGCCATGTACGCCCAGCAATTTCAGCTTACGGTGCAAAGCAGAGCGTTCCATGCCGATAAAATTGGCGGTGCGCGAAATATTGCCGCCAAAACGGGTGACCTGCGCCAGAAGATATTCGCGCTCGAACATCTCGCGCGCATCGCGAAGCGGCAGGGTCATGATCTCGCCACCCTTCTCCCACTTCAGCACATTGGGCGTCGTCGCCGTAATATCGGGCGGCAGCATATCGGCCCGCAACGGTTCCTCGGCAGGGCCAGAGGCCATAATCAAAACCCACTCCATCGCGTTGCGCAACTGGCGCACATTGCCGGGCCACGCATAAGTTTGAAGTGCCGCAATCGCATCCTCACCCAAAACACGCGGCGACAGGCCCAAAGCCTCAGCCGCCCGCGACAGGAAATAGGAAGCCAGCATAGGAATATCCTCACGCCGGTCGGCCAAAGACGGAATGACAATCGGCACAACGCTGAGGCGATAATACAAATCCTGACGGATCGTGCCCGCCTGAAGGTGCGCCTGCAAATCCTGATTGCTGGACGCCACCACGCGCACATCAACCTCGACCCGCGTAGTCCCGCCAACGCGCGTAAAAACCTGCTCCTGCAAAACGCGCACAAACTTGCTTTGCGTCTCAAGCGGCATGTCGGTCACTTCATCCAGATAAAGCGTGCCGCCGTGTGCCTGTTCAAACAAACCGATCTTGCGCCCCTGGCCGCTGGCATCGCCCTCGACGCCGAACAGCTCCATCTCGATCTGGTCGGGCCGCAAAATAGCGCAATTGACGACAACAAACGGCCCCTGTACCCGCTTGGAGCGTTCATGCAGCGCGCGCGCGACAACTTCCTTGCCGCAACCCGATGGCCCGACAATCATCACGCGGCTGCCTGTCGGCGCGACGCGATCCACGATCTGGCGAACCTGAGTCATCGCGCTAGACTTGCCGATCATCTCGGCCTCGGGCCCAGCCTTGACCTTCAACGACTGATAGTCGCGCTTCAGCCGCGCATTATCCAGCGCATGCCGAACCTGCAACACAAGTCGATCCGCCTTGAACGGCTTTTCGATAAAATCATAGGCCCCGCGCTTGATCGCCGCGACAGCCGTTTCGATATTCCCATGACCGCTGATCATGATCACGGGCACATCAGGCATGTCCTTGACAATCCGGTCAAGAAGCTGAAGCCCGTCCATCCCGCTGCCTTGCAACCAGATGTCCAGAATAACCAGACTGGGGCAACGCGCCGCAATCTCGGCAAGTGCCTTTTCGGCGCTCGACGCTTTACGCGTTCTGAAACCCTCGTCATTCAAAATGCCTTCGATCAGAAGCGCGATATCGGCTTCGTCATCGACAATAAGAATATCGCTGGCCAAATTTTTGTCTTTGGTATGAGAGCTCATAGCCCGTCTTTGTCCCCTTCAAAAAAGAACAACCAGAATCAGTCACGTTGCCATGCTACCAGATTTTTTCTTTTCCGCAAAAAATGGTTTTCAATTCTGTAAACCATGCCGAGGCCATGTCAAGGTCACAACCGCACCGCCACCCTCACGATCAGTGAGGAATAAGGCTCCTTTATGGTCTTCCATGATCTTTTTGACAATAGCCAACCCCAACCCCGTCCCTTTGACCCGCGTGGTCATATAGGGTTCGGTCAGGCGTTCGCGCTCTTCAACCGGAAGCCCGCGCCCATTATCCGCAACGGAAAGGCGCACATTTTCCGCAACGGAATCGAGGGACAGCGTGATTTCTCCGCGTGGCAGCTCTTCCCCCTCTGCCGCCGTCCGCCCCTCAATCGCCTCGGCAGCGTTCTTTAGTAAATTGGTTAACGCCTGAACAATCTGGCGGCCATCGCAATCAGCAAAAAACTTCGCTTCGGGCAGATTCTGGCTGTACGAGATATCTGAGCGCGTCGAACTTTGCAAAAACAGCGTCTGACGGCACAGGTCGCGCAGATCATTTTCCCTGATAACCGGCGTCGGCATCCGCGCGAAAGACGAAAACTCGTCCACCATCCGGCCAATATCCTCGACATGCCGCACAATCGTTTCCGTGCAGGTTACAAAAACATCGGGGTCTGTCGTGATTTCATCCTTGTATTTGCGCCGTAACCGCTCGGCAGAAAGCTGAATGGGCGTCAACGGGTTCTTGATCTCGTGCGCGATGCGCCGCGCCACATCGGCCCAAGCCGCCTTGCGTTGCGCCGACACAAGCTCGGACACATCATCGAACGTGATGACATAGCCGTTCACCTCTCCCGCTTGCATATCTGGCGCAACCCGCACCAAAAGGGTGCGCGTCGGCTGGCCCGTCCGCCGAACCTCCACTTGCCCGTCCGACAACCGCGCCGTCGGCGGCATGGATTTCAACAGCGCATCAATCTCTGGCGCAATGACATCCAGCGAATGGCCGGTCAGAGCCTCGGGGTTCGTAATCTCGAAGAAAGAAGCCGCCC